>Ga0335074_10007819_pt1 | contig 14839 bp, 15 predicted proteins | sample Lox_Sample_23_FD_206715 | JGI IMG/M metagenome (GOLD analysis project Ga0335074, IMG submission 206715) | Soil microbial communities from Loxahatchee National Wildlife Refuge, Florida, United States - Lox_Sample_2.3 | ecosystem: Environmental > Terrestrial > Soil > Wetlands | place: USA...
GCGAAGTGGCGAAAAGCGTCGGCTCGATGCGGACCCAGCGTACGAAGATGGAGCATCATCTGTACACATTTGGTGCGTGGCTTCGCATCTGCCGAAGAGAGCGCGGCTTTTGCCCAGGCCCTGCTCCAAATGGCGCTTCCGGAGCAGGCACCGATGCTGCGCACAATTCTTGCATGATCCTTACAAATGGACGCGCGGGACCGACCGGTTTGGCGGACTGCCGGCCGATTACAACGTTCCGAACCTCAATTGCAACAGACGGCTTGGCACGGCCTGCATGATGGAAACATCAGCGTGGTGTGGAACCCTGCACCGAGTGCGTCCACCCTCTTGTCTAACACTCGACCTGCTCAACAAAGTCGTGCTCATCCCCAGCGCCGCTTTCCATCCAACGCACGCCACACGCCTCTCCAGCGCGACGACCCAACTCTCGGGCGCTGAAATCAAGCTCTGATGCCAGCTGCACAGGCACGCGGTCCGAGCGATAGCGAGGCCATCGTCGAGGCGATCAGACTCGTGGTTGCGGACTTCGACGACCGCCCTACGAACACGGTCTGCGGCCGCGGCGGGCGAAGCTTCTCGTTTTTCCCCACGGCGGTGACGGATAATATCCCGCCGCTATCCCATGCGCTTTCCGAGGCGATTTGCCTGCTCTCGCGCCTGCATATCGAGCAAGCCGAGATTGCGACGCTGGGGGTGGGCGAGGAAGACCGTGGCGCCATGATCACCGCCGACATCCTGCGGCAATTTCGGCTTCCGCGGACGCTCGCCCGATGGTCCCCATCCGGGGCGCCGGGCGAGGTGGCGGTCGACATTGCCAACGAGTATCTGGCGGACGGCACCACCCAGCTCTATCTCAACGGCGTTCGGCCGGGGGACAAGATCTTGCTCATCGATGATCTGATCAGCACGGGTGGGACGCTGGTCGCCCTAGCTCGCGCGATCTCCCTGGCGGGAGGTGAGGTCATCGAGATCTTCACCATCGGTGAGAAGACCGAGAACAACGGCCGTGCCTTCGTCTCGGGCGAGGTGGGCCTATCGATCAAGACACTCATTGCGACCGAACTCATCGATCGTGGAGGCGGTCCTCGCTCCCGCGTGATGCATGTGAATCTCGGTTGCATCGACCAGAGCTGCTTTGAGGTCGTCGCGCGACATTTCCCGCCTGGATTCTGCCGACTCGGCTCGGGGCGTACACCGTGACCCGTCCTGTGGCCAAAGCCGGGTGACGAGCGTGGCCTGGCCGCCTTATCGGGTCGATTGGTTTCCACCCGACTCCTCCAGCGGCCCGGATACCACGAGTTTCTCGACCCATTATCCGGTCAGGCTGAGCGACGGCTCCCGTCTCAGCCTGCCGCTGACGCCACTACCGGGCGGTGAGAAGGCCGTGGCGCTCCTGATGTCGAACCAGACTAATTTCGTGGTCGAGCACAACATCGTGCGGCGGATGGCAACGTTGTCGCGCGCGGCAGCGCCGGAAGCGATCGTCGGTATTCCGACTCTGGGGCTCACATACGCAAGATCGGTGGCGGAGGCGATCGGACTACCCGATTTCGTGGCGCTCGGCCACTCGCGCAAGTTCTGGTACGACGATGCGCTCTCGGAGCAGACGATTTCCTCGACCAGTCCCGACCAGAACAAGCGGATCTATCTGGACCCGGCGCTGCTCGAGCGTGTTGACGGGCGGCGTATCGTGATCGTCGATGATGTGCTTAACACCGGTGCTACGATGGCCTCGGCAGTCAGGCTGATGCACAGGGCACGGGCAACTGTGGCCGCCATCGTGGCGGTGCTCACTGAAGGTTGGGCCTGGCATGGCGCGTTGGCACGCATCGATCCGACGATTCCGGAGCGTGTGCGTGCCCTCGGACATATCCCGCTCTTCGGCCGGGTCGGGGAGAGCTGGGTGCCCTTGCCCGACACCGAAGCGGCAGCGCGACCCACGGGCCGAGATGTGCTCGGGTCTCCTGCGTGCTGACGAAGAGCATGCGCACCTTTGCTGAGGTCGGGCCCCGGGAAAGTGCGGACGCTGCTTCGCAAACCCCGTTTCTGTCGATCGCGAACCTGAGCAAAGCGTATGCCGCTGGCCAGCCCGTGCTGCACGAGCTCTCACTCACGGCAAAGGCAGGGGAGTTCGTTAGCCTGCTGGGGGTCTCAGGGTGCGGGAAATCGACGCTCCTCAAGATAATCGCGGGCTTGAGCCCCCTCTCCAGCGGCTCCGTGCGGATCGCTGGAATGAATCCGGAAGCCGCCCGCGAGATGATGTCATTCGTTTTCCAGGACCCAGCGCTGCTGCCGTGGCGCACAGTCGCGCGTAACGTCGAGCTGGCTCTGGAGTTCGAGGGACTGTCGAGACCGCTCCGTGCGGGGCGCGTCGATTCGGTCTTGAGACTCGTTGGCCTGGGCGCCGTGGGCCGGTACTATCCCCGGCAACTCTCGGGCGGCATGAAAATGCGAGTGTCGCTCGCGCGTGCCCTCGCGACGACTCCTCGCCTGCTGCTCATGGATGAACCGTTCGCGGCCCTCGATGCAATGTTGCGCAACCGGCTCAATGAGGAATTGTTGGCCCTGAAGGAACAGCAACGATGGACAACGCTGTTTGTCACCCACTCCATTGCCGAAGCGGTGTTCCTGTCTGATCGCATCATCCTGATGGGCGCCAACCCCGGTCGGGTGTGCGAGGACATCGCTATCGAGCTGCCGGCGGCGCGCACCGCCGGGCTCAGGAGCGAGCCTGCATTTCTGCATCTCGTCGGTCAGGTCGGAAAGCGACTTGCCGCCATCCGCGCATGAACTCTTCCTTCTGGCGACTGCCGTTCCTCACGTTCTGCTCGCTCGTCATACTCTGGCAAGGCGCCGTGGTCTTCTTCAGGGTACCGGATTATCTTCTGCCGAGTCCCGTTGAGATTGCCATTCTGATTCCGGCCCGCATTCGGGACTTGCTGCGTGCGCTGCTGATCACCGGTGGAGAAGCGCTGGGAGGCTTCTTGCTGAGCGCCGTAGTTGGCATCGCGGTCGGATTGTTCTTCGCCATCTCCACGGTCATTCGTCGCTGCCTCTACCCCTACGTCGTGCTGTTACAGACGATCCCGATCATCGCGATCAGCCCGCTGATCCTGCTGTGGCTCGGCAACGGCTCGCTATCGGTATTGTTCATTTCGTTCCTGATCTCGGTGCCCGCCGTCGTCGTGAATACCACTCAGGGACTGATCAGTGTCGAGAGCAATCTGCTGAATCTGTTCAGGATGGGGAATGCCAGCATCGCGGCAGTCCTCTTCAAGCTGAGACTGCCGCATGCCCTACCGCACATCTTCGTCGGGCTGAAGATCGCTGCCGGCGCCTCAGTGGTCGGAGCGCTGGTCGGCGAGACCTTTGCAGGCAGCTCGGCTCTCGGCGCCGGCGGGTTGGGCTACAACGCGATCTATGCCTTGAGCCAGTTGGCGACGCCCTACCTGTTCGCGCTCATCCTCACCTCCTCCCTGCTAGGTCTCCTGTTCTTCCTTCTGGTAACCAGCCTGGAGCGCGTCATGGTGGGCAGATGGCACGAGTCAGCGCTCGGCGACCGCATGGATTGAGCTCCGCAGTGAGTTCGCGGGGCTCCCGATCACCTGGTGTCGACGAACTTTTGCCAGTCGGCCGTGACCCGATCATGGCGGCGCTTTCTGTCCTCGTAGTCTCCCGAGACGAGGGCGCCATTCTCGACCACGAATCTGCCCTGAATGATGGTATGCCGAGGAGCTACCGGACCGTCGGCGAGCCACGCTTCCAGCAAGTCGTCCGGCGTCTTCGCCTGCGCCGATTCGCTCAGAGGCCACACCACGACGTCGGCCGCCGAACCCACCGAGAGCTGCCCGATCTCATCGTCTCGGCCCAGGCACCGCGCCGAGCCTAGTGTGGCGAGCTCGAGCAGCTCGCGAGCGCTCAGATGAGTGCCATACAAGCGCAGGTTCGCTTCCCGTGACACCGCGAGCTCGGCACGCAGCGAGGGTGCGGAATCGGTGCTCAAGCTCACATTCACGCCCGCGGCCCGCATCCTGGCCACCGGCGCGACCTGGCCAGTTCCAAGCAGATTTCGTGATGGGCAATGGCAGACTCCGGTGCCCCATCTTGCCAGGGACTCGATCTCGCGCTCATTGACGAAGATCGAGTGCGCCACCCACGAGCGCCTCGAGCCCCAGCCGACTTCTTCGAAGCGCTCCATCGGTCGGCAGCCGTACTCCTGCAGACAGAATTTCTCCTCATCGAGACTCTCTGCCAGGTGCGTATGCAGCCGCACATCGAGCTTCTCTGCCAGATCGGCCGCGCGACGCATCAACGCATGAGACACGGCAAAAGGATTACACGGTGCGAGCGCAACCCGGATCATCGCCCCATGCTGCGAGTCGTGGTAGGTCTTTACCAGTCGCTCACTGTCGGAGAGTATGTCGTCCTCCGACTCAACCACCGAGTCCGGCGGCAGGCGACCCTCCTTGTGCGAGAGATTCATGGCACCGCGCGTGGGGTGAAACCTGACGCCAATCTCACGCGCCGCGGCGATCTCCGAATCGATCAGCTTCTTCCGCGGATGGATGTTGAGGTGATCACTGGAGGCGGTGCAGCCGTCGAGCGCCAAACCGGCGAGTGAGATCCAGGTCGACAGATAGGCGGCCTCCTCGTCGAGACGCTCCCAGATCGGGTAGTAGAAATTGAGCCACTCAACCAGGCCGTTGAAGGTACGCTCGACCTTCAATCCACGGTTTAGGGACTGGTACATGTGATGATGCGCATTTACCAGTCCCGGCGTGACGAGACAGCCGCTCGCATCGACGACTCGGTGAGCTGTCGGCTCCGTTCCCGCTCCGCCGATCGCCTGGACGAAACCATCCTGTAGGGCCAACCACCCCCCGGGTACATCCTCCCCGGTAAGAGGCACAAGCAGTCGGGCGTGCGCGACCAGCAGATCACAGGGGCGAGCCGAGTCGGGGCTTGCACGTCTCTGAGGCGTCATGGCTGCGAAATGAACCGCGTGGTGAATGCCGTCCGATACTCATAGTCGGCGTTGATGATGTCCAGGTTCCGTAGAATCTTGTATTGATTCTTCATGCGCTCCGGATCAATAGTGCCTGGGGCGCTGCCCGGCCCTTCGACCAGGTGATAGTTGAGCAATACCTTCCGTGAAAGCTCGAGCTGGATTGCGGTCATGGCCGGATTGCGGCGCAAGATCTCCAAATCCGTGCTCGCTGGATCGGCCAGATAACCGCGCCAACCGGCGATGGAGGCCGCCACGAAGGCCCGCACCACATCCGGATGGGCCGCGACGAATCGATCCGAGCTCTCCAAGGCCATGTAGGCATCGCAGCCGCTGTCTTTGACCCAGAGTGTACGCACCTTCACACCGGTGTGCTCCATGATTGGAGGCTCAGAGGTGATGAAGCATTGTTGGATATAGTTTGGATCGCGGAGAAACGGGGCGTAGTCGAAGCTGAGCGGAATGATCTTGACATTCCGCAGTCGATATTTCTTGACCACATAGAGAATCCAGGGCAATCCGGGCTGTGCCGCAATCGTCTGGCCTTGCAAATCGGCAAATGTGTGGACCGGCGAGCCGTCGTGAACCATCACCCCCACGGGGTCGTGCTGTAGGGAGCCCATCACCATCACCAAAGGCACTCCACGGGAGCGCGCAATCAGCACTTGATCTGAACTGCCCAGCCCGAAATCGTATTTTTCGAGGGCCACCTGGGGCTCGACACTGGCATTCGGTCCGATAGGCGAGATGCGGACCTCCAGTCCCGCTCGGGCATAAAGACCGTGCGTCAAGGCATAGAAATAGCCAGCGTTCTCGGCTTCCGGATACCAGTCGAGCAGCAAGGTGACCTTCTTCAGGGATGGCTCGCCGAGCGCGTTCGAGATCCCCGCCACCAGCATGAGGCTCAACAGGCAACGCTTGATCAGCCAAAGACGATTGGTGCTCACGTATGTGCCGGACTATGAGCGATCGACGATCCGCCAAATGTAACCCCGATCTGCAGCAACCAGAAGCTCCTCGCGTTGCGAAGCGTATCGGGGCGTGCACGATAAGCGTGCGTAATCGAGCTCTTGCGCACCATAACGATCCGGCCCTTGCCTTCCCGAGAGCGGCACGCGAGCACGGCATCGTCCGGCCCCATCGGTCGTCTTCGGCTTCGTACCGTGCTCGACCAATCCTCGTCGTGTGCCAGGGCTGTCGCCTGCGGCGTATCCGCGCGCCGAGGGCTGCACTTTGTCGGCTCGCTCGTGCCGACTTCCGATACCACTCAAGCATCGCCTCTCCCGCCCTTGGCAACTGTGCTTCCACAAAGCCCGCCGGCCCGCCGGCTCGATCCGTGCGAACTGTTTCCGACGCTCGACCGCTTGAGGCGTTCCAGAACTCGCGAAAACGTGGAGATCGATATTCTCAGGACTGAGGCGACGCCTCGGGCAGCACCTCATCGCGCGCGTGAGGAGAGCAATGCCGCAGCGCCGCCCAGCTGAGCGCCGCACTCAGCAGCAGACCTGCTACGGACGCGGTGACGAGCCCGTGGATGCCGAACCGCACCTCCAGGGCCGCGAGCAATGCGGGGCCGACGCTGTAACCCAGCTGACTGGCCAGGTTGCCCCACTGCGGTCCCTGGGCATCCATCAGGCTGAGCGCCGAGAGTGCGGCCGGCGTCAAAAAGTCACCGAGATATTGAGCAGCGCCATCGCCAGGACAAATCCGCTGGCGGAGCGCCAGCCGCTCAGCATGAGCATCGAGACGATCAGGAGTGCGTTTCCGAGGACGAGCGAGAACAGATGCAGGCGCCGTGGCGCGATGGCCGTCGCCACGGCGGTGCCGATGAGCCCGAACAGCATCGAGCCTGCGAGAAAGTCGCTCAACCACACCTGATTAATGCCCGGGATCTCGAGGCCTAGCTGCTCGGCGAGTACCCAGATACCGCCGTTGAACACGAAATTCACGAATAGCGCCGCGAACATCAAGACGCGCCCAGACCTCGCCCGGGGTTGGTGGAAGACAGGCGCCGCGACGTTCCTGGTCTTTTCGATTGCATGCACCGGATACCAGCCTAGCGCCGCCATGCTGCCGAGGATCAGGGCAGCGTACATGAGATAGGTGCCCGGCAGCCCAACCAGCAGCAGCAAATAGGTGATGAGAGGCAGCGCGACGACACCGCTCAGGAACAATGCTCCGAAATAAAGCGCGAACGCGCGTCCGGCGTTGCCTGTGCTCGAGATTGCAGCGGTACCCACTGACAGAATGAGTCCGGCCATCATGCCGGAGACGCTGCGGCACAGCCCCATCGTGAGCAGCGTGGTGGCACCCGCTGAGAGAGCCTGCGCGAGTGCGAGCAGCAGCAGCAACCCACACACCTTCAGGCGGTTGGGACGTACCAGTGCGGCGGAGAGCGCCGCCAGCAGCATGCCGAACGCATAGGCACCCCCTTCGATCGTCGCCAGCCAACCGGATTCGGTTAGGCTGAAATGCAGCACGCTCTGATAGGCGATCAGGAGCGAGGTCTGCCCAGCGAAGAACAGATTCGCGACCAGCGCCACGGCGCACAGCACAGCGATGTCGCGCGCGCTCAATCGATCCTGTTCAATGCCAATCATCGTTACCGCTCATCTTCGCGCGCGAGGCAACCCCACGCCAGTGATGCGATTCATTGGGGTGCAGCGCTACCGGGTGCGCACAGTGTTAGCGCACAGCCCGCTAAAGGCGCTTGTGCAACCTACATGTTGCGGCCGCATCCAGAGGGGAGTATATACTCCCTATTACGTCGATTCGCCAGGAGTCATCCGTGACCATCATCGCGCCTGATGTCAGCTCGCGACTCAAGCCCGACTTCATCGCGGTCGTACATACGATCTACACGGAGTTCTGCAACTTACAGCGCGATGCGCGCGTCCTCATCCTGAGCGATGCACGTACACCCGACTACGTCGTGGCGACGTTCCACGGCATGGCGCAGGCGCTCGGCGCGGACGCGGCGACCATCGAGTCCACGATCCCGTTCGGCGGGCCCACCTATCAGCCCAGCGTGAAGTGGTCGCCGATGCTCGCAAGTGCAGCGCGTGCCGCTGATCTGCTGGTGGATCTCGGCATCGGATACGCGAACTTCGTCGTCGAGGCGATCGATCGTGGAGCGCGCGTGATCATGCCAGGCGATGGCATCGGCAATCCGTACCTCGAAGACATCCTGATCCGCACCATTCGCGACGTCGACATCCACAAGATACGGCGCGAAGCCGATCGCATCGCGGAGCGGTTCTCGCTGGCGAGCACCTGCAAGCTGCTCACCGGGGAGGACGATGAACTGATCATGGACATCTCCGGCCTGCCGGCAACGCCGGGTGACGGCTTCCTGTGGGACAAGGACAAGGGCGAGTTCAAGAGCAGTTACGGCATTCTGCCGCCGGCACAGCCGGGGGTCACGCTCGCTCGCGGCCGCGCGATCGGGACGGTGAGCGTAGACGGCACGGTGCTGTGGCACCCGATCTATCACGAGGAGCCGCGCTCGCCGCTGAAGCTGCGCTTCGATGAAGGCCGGCTCGTCGACGTGAGCGGCGATAAGTATCTGAGCAACCGCATTCGGCAATGGCTACGCGAGCTCGATGACTCAGGCGCCTGCGAGGGCCCGAACCATCTCAACATCGGCATCAATCCGAATGCGCTGCTCACTCAGAACCAAGAGTGGGAGCGGGTGTACGGCTCGGTGACCTGCGGCATGGGCGACATGAGCGTGTCGGCGGGTCTGTACGCACGCGAGCCGAAGCTCGAGTGGTCCAAGTCCAAGGTGCACTGGGACTGGACCGTCAATCAGCCGACTGTTTTGCTGGACGACAAGGTGCTGGTGAAGGACGGGAAGATTTTCTAGCGTTCTGCCGCCCTGCGTGGGGCGGTTCGAGGGGAGAACATAGCGGGGGGTTCGCACGGTATCGGTGCGGACTCGACACCAGAAATGTGGCCGCGCGCGTACGTGAAAACCGTACCGCGGCCAAAGAACGCGGGAGCGGTCATGTCCTCTGTCTTGAGGCGAAACGCGGTGGGCCTAGCGGTCGCTGCTGCCACCTATGGTTCTTTCAGCGCGGCGCATGCCGATGATTCGGGGCCCGCCGTCGAGGAGGTCGTGGTCACGGCCACGCGGCGCGCCAGCTCGGTGCTCGACGTGCCGTATAACATCCAGGCGTTCAGCGCGGAGGATTTGGCCCAGGCAGGCGTGACCAGCATTGAGGACCTGACGCGAGTTGCGCCCGGTCTGTCCGTCTTCGATGAGGGGCCGCGCGTCTCAGGCGATCGCAACACCTTCAATATACGCGGCCTCAACGCCGAGAACGCTTACAACAACGACGACAACCCCTCGCTCACCGAGCCGGCGGTGTCGACGTATTTCGGCGAGATCCCGGTGTTCTTCCCCTTCCAGCTGGTCGACATGAACCGCGTCGAAGTCCTGCGGGGGCCGCAGGGCACGCTATACGGCGACAGCTCGATCGGCGGCACCATCCGGATGATCCCGAACGCACCCGATCCACATGCGTTCACGATGGATGTCGGCGCCGATCTGTCGGGCACTGATTACGCCTCGGAGCCGAGCTACGATGGCTATGCAACGGTGAACATTCCGATCAACGATACGAGCGCTTTTCGCGGCACGGTCGGACATCAGTACCTGTCAGGATTCATCGATGCGGTAGACCTTGTGCGCCAGACGGGTACGCCCATGAGCCCAGGCGCGATCATCCTGCAGAACCCGTCTGATTTTCTGAACAGTCCGCCGGCGCGGGCGCCGACGGACAACGACTACAATATGGCGGATATCGACTATGCTCGTGGCGCGCTACGCTGGGGCGTCAATGAGCGCGTCAACGTCACGTTCACCTTCCTCTTTCAGCAGAACGTCGCTGAGGGGCGCTACGAGGACAATCCCTATTACGGCACGTTCCAGCCCTACAAGTACTACACGGCATTCACTGATCCGCAAGAGTCGCGCATTGAGCTCTACGACATGGATGTGGCGGTGGATTTGGGCTTCGCGCAGCTCACCTCGGCCACCGGTGTGTCGAATCTCGACAACGATAGCGTCTCCGACTCATCGGGGTTCCTGCGTACCAATCTCGCCTCCTACTACTTCGGTTATCCGCGCCTGTACGCGCCCATCGAGCGCACGCAACACAACGACAATTACACGGAGGAGCTGCGGCTCGTGTCGAACCGCGAGGGCGCATTCGACTGGATCCTGGGCGCGTTCTTGCGCGCCACGCACAACAGCTTCACGCTGCAGCAGAATGCGCCCGCCCTGGAACGTCGCCAGCACGTGCGACGGAGTGCGCGCATCGGCGATCACGAGGACCCGCGCATCGCGCTGCAGATTGCAGAACTCGGAATAGATCTTGTACACGACCGGAATGAGGTCCGGCTTAAGCCTGGAGCTCACATCCGGAGCAATGATGGTCATGGCGCTTCGAAGTCTGCCGCGGCGCTGATATAGGGAGTATTTACTCCCTTCGCAAAATGTTGTCAAACCACATATGCCAGAGTGCACCAAAAAGAGGACAATTGCCGGATGCCCAGCACCAATGCACCATCGCCGACTATGAAAGATGCTCCGCCGGCGCTCGCGGGTCGTCATGAGCCGGTCCAGGATCGCTCCAAGGAAACTGTCGACCGGATTCTGGCAATGACCGCCACCCTGCTGGATGAGGTGGGTATCGAGGGCTTCAACACCAATCTTCTGGCCGAACGCACCGGCGTCCTGATTCGCACTGTCTACCGCTATTTTCCGAACAAGTACGCGGTCATCGTGGCGCTTACCAAGAGGCTTGCGATCCAATGGGACGCGATGATGAGCGATTACTATTGCAAGTTGGCGGATCCGCTGTCGGACTGGCGCGAGGTCATCCGGAACAGCAATCGCCAATGGCTGCAACGCGCGCGCAGCGTCCCGGGAGCCCTGTCCGTACTGCAGGCGATGAACGCCACTCCCGAGTTGCAGCAGCTGCACTTTCAGATCTTCGAGGACATGTCGAGGAAGCTGGCGTCCGTCCTCGCCGCGCGTGGGGTGCGACAACCGCCGCAGAAGCTGCTTGCCATCGCACGCACCCTCACGGCCGCGACCAACTCGCGCACAGACGTTTACCTGCAGCTGAAGGGCCGCGAGGCGGAGGAGTTTTGGCAGGAAGTCGGCCTAAGCGAGGAGCGCTACCTGGCACAGTACCTCACCGACCCGCCGCGGCCGTCCACGCGCGCGCGCGTGCGCAAGTCCGGCAGCCGCCCGCGCAAGGGGCAGTGAGGTGGTGCGGGAGTGCAGCGCCAACCGAGCGGTGACGAATTTGTCGCTGCCTGAGAGTGACTGAGAATTCTTCAGGCCGGCGGTCGTTGCGATACGCGATTTGTGAGTCCAGGCGCACTCCGGCAGCGCGGTGGACGGCCATGGCCCGGCGGGAGTCAATGCGTCAAGTGATCAGCCATCCTCGCGACGCGCCCTATCCCCCGGACATTGCGTCAGCCCGCTGCCTGGCCGTCGAGCCAACGCCGAATGTTCTGCCTCTGTTGAATTCCGAGTGGGTGATCGGAGCTGGCTTGGGCGAAGATCAGCACGGATGTCCCCGTAGTGCATAGCCCGAAGCCGCGCCCAGGCGAGCCGTTCTGGAACTCGCCCTGAGGGGCGCGGGCCGAGCGCAGCGAGGAGGCTGTGCACCCACGGGGCGTCCTTGAGGCCCCGCGGATGCGCGCGCGCGGGCTCACGATCCGACCGCGTAAGCTGCTGAGCGCCTCCAGGGCGGCATCGATGCGGCGCCGGCGGCTGGCGCGTTGGTGCCCGGTGAGGTGCTTGGACCACACCCACACGATCGGCCAGGCCTCCATCGAGCCGATCGGATCCCGGTAGAGATACCACTGATCACGCGGTCCATCTCTGCCCCTCGAGTCCGGCCGGTCCCAGATCAGCTCCCACGGTGGGGTGGTGGTCTGGATGCGCTTGCGAAACTGCCGGTCCTCCTGGCGTGACCGCGGCAGCACCGTGACGAAGCGGCCACCCGCACGAGCGATGGTATCGAGGTTCTCGTGTGAGCAGAGCTTGGAGTCGGCGACGTAGAGAAAGTCCGGGCGCCCGGCCACGCTCTTTAAGGTATTCCAGGTCTCGATGTGCGTGATCGAGTCGTTGGTGTTGCCGTCGGCGATGCGAAACTGCACCGATACCCGCATCCTCCGCGGTGGTGAGTGCGCGGTACACGCGATGGACTCTGACGCGGAGGATCACTTGCTCTTTCCGAACAATTATTGATATCATGATATCAATTATTGCGGGAGCGCAGCATGGCCCAGGTCGTTGTCCGCCAGCTAGAAGAAGACGTTAAGGAGCGCTTGAGGCGGCGAGCCAAGCGTCACGGTCGAAGCGTCGAAGCCGAAATTCGGGATATTCTCAGAGCGGCCGTGCACGAAGGCTCGGCTCCTGTTACCAAGTTGGGTTCGCGCATAGCCGGTCGGTTCAGGGGCAGGGGCCTGCGAGAGGAACTCCCTGAGGTTCGCGGTCAGCCTCCCAGACCTGCAGAGCTGGACCGATGATCATTCTCGATACGAACGTTCTTTCCGCGCTGATGCGGGTCACACCCGACACTGCGGTGGTCGACTGGCTGGATCGCCAGCCAGCGGAATCGATTTGGATCACGAGCGTCACGCTGTTCGAGGCGCACCTTGGGGTCGAATTGTTACCCAAGGGGAAACGGCAGCGTTCACTGGAGGCAGCCCTTGACCAGCTCGTGACAGAAGACTTGGGAAATCGAGTACTCGACTTCGATTCGAGTGCGGCCGTTGAAGCGGCGGCGTTAGCGGCGGCGAGGCAGAAAGGTGGGCGGCCGGTCGACATGCGGGATACTCAGATTGCCGGAATCGCGTTGGCGCGCAAGGCATCGATCGCCACCCGCAACGTCGGCCACTTTGAGGACGTCAAAGTTCCAATCGTGAATCCCTGGAGCGTGGATTAAGGCTGGATTAAGGCAGCCTGCGGCCAGAACGCGACATCGGAGTAACGCATTTAGGTGCTCCTGACCAGACGTTCGCAAAACTTGCGAGGCTCCAGCCCTAGGTGGCTGCCGACTGCGTGCCGTACTTGTCTCGTACCCTGTAACGCGTTACATTGTAACGCGTTACACACGGGGAAAGCATATGGTGTTGGCAGCTGACCGGATGAGGGCCATGCGTGAGCGTCGTCGAGCCCGAGGTTTGCGGGAATTGCGTCTGGTCGTGCCTGATGCGCGCTCGAAGCAAGTGCGGCGACGTGTCGCGAAGCAGGTTGCCACCCTGGACCGCGGGCGCGAACTCGAAGCCATGAGGTGGATCGAGTCGGTTGCGGAATTCGACGCCAGATGAAGCGCGGCGATGTCGTCACCGTCGCCACCGCCGGCGACTACGGCAAACCGCGGCCGGCGGTGATCGTGCAAACGGATGCATTGCCCGCGGAACATGCCTCGGTAGTCGTCTGTCAGATGACCTCGGAGCTCGGCGATGCCCCCGATTTTCGCGTGACTATTGAACCAGCGGAGACCAACGGCCTCCGGGCGCGTTCGCAAATAATGGCCGACAAGCCCGTGACGATTCGGCGTGAGCGCGTTGGGCGCGCGATCGGGCATCTCGATGCCGCGGACATTCTGCGTCTCAACATCGCACTGGCTTTCGTCATGGGACTTGCGGATTGACTACGACTACAGGTGCGAACGGCCAGAACCGGTTCTTGCCGCCATTGGTTTGCCCGCTCAATTGCGGACGGCCTAAAACCACTCCGCCTCAAAGCTTCCGTCGGTGCAAGGAAGGCTCAGCCTACCCAAAGACTCGGCAGTTCGAGTGTGCGCGACAGGTCACGCTCAGGCACGATCGACCAGCGCGAAGCTGCAGCCTTTTTCCGAGTGCACGTCGTCGTCGATCGTTCCCGTGGTCGAGATGCTGGCCCAGCCGGGACCCAGGCGTCGCCCCCCTGAACGAGCTCGCCTTCCAGAACGAATATGAATTCCGCCCTCTCATGCGCATGTAGCCGAAATCGTGCTCCCGGCTAAAATCGGACGATCTGCATTTCCCAGTCATCGGTTACTGCAACATCCTTGACGTATACCTGTGCAGCGAACGTCGATGGTCTCCAGGGCAGTTGCACAGTATCCACCCGCTTCATCTCGCCATGCTCGAGCATTCTCAACTCCTCGTTGGGTCGCAATCAGCCGATACGTCGGCGAGTCTAACTCTAACCGCGCGCGACCAGCGCGGTCTTGTGCCGATATCCTCGTGACAGTCCGGCCGATATACGATGGAAGGCCGCACCATTCTGCGTCCTACGGAGGAAAATCCATGCGCCTAGCACTTCCGAGGAGGGAGCCAATTCGAACTTTCAGCTTAGGGGTCGAGACCGTCGAGACCGCCGAACGGGCGAGATCGGAAATGCACAGCTCCTCGCGCATCGAGTACGACCACCCCGAACGTCGCGCTTCACGCGGTGAACCAACGGATCGCCGATTGTGGCCACAGCTTGTTTCGTTGGTCTAAGCTGCGAGGCGCGCCCGTCACGCTCGCATACGCTCGGAATTGAGATCTCGTGAGCTTCGAACTGCCGCCCAGCGTCACGCTCGCCGCCTTTGATCGAGCACTTGCCGCCTTCGGCCGAGTCGTCGGCAAGGAGTGGGTGCTCGCCACGGATGAGGATCGAGGGACTTACGAGGACATTTACGCGCTGCAGGGAGACGAGTCCCACGAGCCGGCGGCCGCGGTCGCCCCCGGAGGTGCAGGCCATCGTTCGCCTCGCGAACGCGCACAAGATTCCGCTCTGGCCTATCTCGCGTGGCAAGAACTTCGGCTACGGCG
>Ga0335074_10007820_pt1 | contig 14839 bp, 12 predicted proteins | sample Lox_Sample_23_FD_206715 | JGI IMG/M metagenome (GOLD analysis project Ga0335074, IMG submission 206715) | Soil microbial communities from Loxahatchee National Wildlife Refuge, Florida, United States - Lox_Sample_2.3 | ecosystem: Environmental > Terrestrial > Soil > Wetlands | place: USA...
CGGCGCTCGCCCGCGTGTATGCCGAGCCCGGGCGCCGCGTCTGCGAGCACCGAGACGCCGGGGCTCGACGCGGATCGGGGGCGCGCGCGGCTGCTCGGAGGGGTCCTCGTCAGCCTCGCCGTGCTGGTGCTCGCGCTGCGCTTCTTCGCGCCCTATCCGCTGCCGGGGCACGCGCGCAGCGCCTCCTATCTGCCCGACAACGTGTACGCCATCTCGCTCGCCGCCGAGGCGCGCCACCACTGGCCGATCACCCAGTCCTACGTGGCCGGTCAGCCGCTGCGCTTCTACACCGGCCTGTTCATCCACGTGGCCGCCGTCAGCCAGGTGACGGGCGTGGCGCCCGCGACGGTCGTCCTGCGGCTGCTGCCCTCTTCGATCGTGTTGATCGTCGCGCTGCAGCTGTGGCTGCTGTGCCGCGAGCTGGGTGGCTCCCCGTGGACCGGGCCGCTCGCGATCGCGCTGTTCCTGCTGTTCGGCGAACTCGGCCTCGACGCCACCCGCTTCGAAACCTTCGGGGTGAGCTTCTTCGACACGCTCGCCGAAGCTCCCACGAACGCGCTCGGGGTTCCCTTCATGCTGGCCTTGCTCGCGCTGTTGCAACGCGCCCTGGCCGTCGGCGGGAGGGGGGGCGATGCCGCGCTCTCGCCGCGCCCTGGCCGCGCCCGGGCCGCGCCCCTCGGATCGCTGGCGCTGTTCGCGGTCCTCGCCCTGGGCGCAAGCACGGTCAAGACGGAGACCGTCGCGGACCTGCTCGGCGGCATCGCGCTGCTGCTACTGCTGGCGCCGCTGGCCAGGCGCCGCGCCGCCACGCGGGCAGCGGCTCGCCCGCTGCTCGCCTACGGGGCCATATCGCTGGTCGCGATCGCGATCGTCTACTACGCGATGCTCGCCGGCGGCGTGTCCTCGCTGCGCATCGAACCGTTCTCGTTCGTCCCCGACACGGTCTTCGCTCCCCTGTTTCCCGCGCACTCGCCCGTTCGCTTCGTGCTGCTGGCGGCTGCCGCGCTGTTCTCGTGCCTGCTGCTCAGCGCACCCCTGCTGGGGGCGTTGTGGCTGCTGCGCAGACGCGGCGAGGGCTCGCCCTTCATCGCGCTGTGCGCCGCCGTGTTCGCGGTCGCGCTCGGCGCCTACCTGGTGCTGGCCGCGCCGCGCGACAGCGGGCTCGACTTCCTCATCTACGGCTATGTCGCGATCGTGCCGGCGGCCGCCCTCGGCCTGACGCGGCTGTGGGGCGAGCTGCCGGCCATCGCCCGCGCGGGGCTGGCCTGGGGGTGCGTGGCCGTCCTTCTGCTCGGGCTGGCCGTCGCCGGGTCGAGCGAGCTGCTGACCGACAGGGGGGTCCTGACCCGGGCCAGCCTGATTCCCGGCGGGGAAGCCCTGCTGGGAGCCAGGCACCTCGCGTGGGCGGCCTGGTATCTCGCCGCCTACGCGCTCGTCGCCGGCGCGATCGTCCTCGCCGGCCTGGGGCTCGAGCGGCGTCTGGCCGCGGCGATGCGCTCACGCCCGCGCCGCGTGCTCGCCTGCTGCCTGCCGCTGCTCGTCACGCTCGGCCTGGTCAAGTCGCTGGGCGTCGCCGGCCCGGAACTGTGGAAGACGATCGTGCACGGGCGGGCGACCGTGAAGGACACGCGCGAGGACCAGGGGATCAGCGCGCAGCTGTACAGCGGCCTGCTGTGGGTGCGCGACCATACCGCCAGCTGCGACGTGCTCGCGGTCAACAACCACTATTTGAAAGCGCCCGCGAGCGACTCCCGTTACTTCTACTACTCGGCCTTCGCCGAACGGCGCGTGTTCCTGGAAAGCTGGGCCTACCCGGCGCGCTGGCCGGGCGAACCGCAGCCGTTCCCCGCGCGCCTGGCGCTCAACACGCTGGCGGTGTCCCATGGCGATCCCGTCGCGCTGCGGGAGCTGGCGCGGATGGGCGTGAGCTTCGTGCTGGTCGACAAGACCCACGGCGGCGGCGCGCCCGAGCCGGCGAGCGTGAGCAGGCTCGTGTTCTCCAACCCGGCGCTCGACGTGTACGAGCTGACGGATGGCGTTGGCGCGCGGCGCGCGCGGGCCTGTGCGTCGGGCGTGAGCGCGTGAACTGCTCGCTCGGGCAGCGTGTGCGTCAGGCGTGAGCGCGTGAGCGGCCGTGGCGAACGGCCGTGAAGGCGACGGTCGCGAGAATCGCCAGGCACGCGAGCACGCTCACCAGGTCGGCCAGCTCGATCGTGCCGCTGTGGGCCGTTTCGATCACGACGTGGACGGGGCCGGCGCCGGGTGTCGTCCTGCGCACGACCGCATAGCCGCTCGCGTCGCGCCCCACCCACGTCAGGCCCTTGACGTCCACGAGATAGCTGCCCCCGGCGATGTTGGTCTGGATCGGGGCCGTGCCCGACGGCGCGTTCACCCAGGCGGCGAAGCGATCGCCGTGCACGTCGTCGGGGTCGATCCGCAGCGTGCGGCCCGCCGGCACGTCCACCAGAGGGGCGCGTGTGTCGTTGTAGACTTCCGTCGTGTACCAGCTGCGCGGCCGGGTGCCCGCGCTGCGGAGCGCTTCCTGGCGATTGTCGTAGGAGAGGCCGCGCGAGAGCGTGCTGGGCACCCACAGCTGCCACAGGCACAGCCCGATGCTGACCGCGCAGGCGAGAGCGAGCCCCAGACGCAGGCGCTCGAGGGTTGGACGACGGTCGCCGCTCGCGAGCGAGCGCTGCAGCGCGAGCGCGCCGACCAGCACGAGGGCGCTGACCGCGTAGGACACGTAGCTGTCGAGCCGGTAGGGGAACTCGATCGAGCTGAACGGCGCGGGGATCCAGTGCCACAGCGGCGTCAGCCCGATCAGGCTGAGCACGACGGCCATCACCCCGAGGATCGCGATCCAGGCGCGGCGCAGCGCGTCCGTGGCGGGCGCCCGCCACAGCAGCGCGATGCCCGCGACGAGCGCCCAGGCCAGGAACCAGTCGGGCACCTGCACGAACAGGGCGGGCGTGGTCGACTGTCGGGGCACGTACCGCAGGGGATCGAACAGGACCTGGGGCAGGTCGAAGTAGCCATCGCCCGCTCCGCTGTGAGTGCCTGCATAGATCTGGACGTAGCGTCCATAGCTGACGTCGGGCAGCAGGAACCACGCATTCACCGCCATGCTCGCGAGCGCGAGACCCGCGACGGCGATGAGCCTGCGCGCCGGCAGGCGCGTGCGCCCGTGCAGCGCCAGCCAGCCGGCGAGCGCGGCGAGCGCGCCGATCGTCGTGCCCCACAGCAGCGTGATGTTGTGGCTGCCGGTGAAGCACACCGTCACGAGCGCCAGCAGCAGCACCGGCCACGGCCGCCAGCGCGGCGCACGCACGAGATGCAGGGCGCTCGCCAGCAGGGGCGGGATCGCCGAGGTGGCCATGAACTCCGGCCACGCCCCGCGCCCGTAGAGGTTCGTCACGTAGTAGGCGCTGGTGATCACCACGAGGGCGGGGGCGTGGCTGATCCAGCGCGCGAGCCCGAGCTGGCGTCCCAGCCACAGGGTGCCGCCGTAGGCGCCGGCGATGGCGATCGTGCTGACGCCGACGAAGGCGAGCGCGGGATGGCCGCCGAGTAGCTCGGAGATGGCTCCCGTGACCGTGTAGAGCGTGCCGCCGTAGAAGGCGAACCACGGGTCGAACACGCCAAGGCCGCTGGCGCTTACGAAGTAACCGGGGTGGCCGGCCGCGACGAGTTCCCTGCCCGCCACCCACGTCAGCCACAGGTGGTTGGTGAAGTCGAGCCCGAAGCCCGAGTCGGTGAACAGCATCGGCGCGGCGACCATCAGCACGGCCGCCGAGGCGAGCAGCGCATCGACGAGCACGACGGGGAGCCGCGCGCGCGAGCGGGCCACGTCCAGCGAGCGATCGCCGGGGTGAAGCGAAGCGCTCGCGCTGGAGGTGGATGACATCGGATCGGGGAACCGGCGCTCGCGGAAGGAGCTGCGAGCAGCGGCCAGTGAAGGTAGTCGCTGGCGTGCGCTCGTCAACCCGGGCGAGTGCCGCTCGCGCCTGCGGGCCCAGCGCATGGCCCCGCCCCGTCGCGTTCGTCTCCGACTTGCGTGCCTACAGCGGGATGTTGCCGTGCTTGCGCTTGGGCCCCGGCTCGCGCTTGCTCTGCAGCGTGCGCAGCGCGGTGATCAGCCGCGGGCGCGTCTCGTGCGGCACGATCACGTCGTCGATGTAGCCGCGCTCGGCCGCCGTGTAGGGGTTGGCGAAGCGCGCCTTGTAGTCCTCCATCAGCTTCCTGCGCCGCTCCTGCGGCGTGGGGCTGCCGGCGATGTCGCGCCGGTAGATGATGTTGACGGCGCCCTCCGGCCCCATCACCGCCACCTCGGCGGTCGGCCAGGCGAAGTTGAAGTCCGCGCCGAGGTGCTTGGAGGACATCACGTCGTAGGCGCCGCCGTAGGCCTTGCGCGTGATGATGGTGACCTTCGGCACGGTGGCCTCGGCGAAGGCGTACAGCAGCTTGGCGCCGTGGCGGATGATGCCGCCCCACTCCTGCGCGGTGCCCGGCAGGAAGCCCGGGACGTCGCAGAAGGTGAGCAGCGGGATGTTGAAGGCGTCGCACGTGCGCACGAAGCGGGCGGCCTTCTCGGAGGCGGCGATGTCGAGCACGCCGGCCAGCTGCGCGGGCTGGTTGCCGACGATGCCCACGGCGTGGCCATCGAGGCGCGAGAAGCCGCAGACGATGTTCCTGGCGTAGTGCTCGTGCACCTCGAAGAACTCCTCGTCGTCGACGATCCGCCTGATCACCTCGCGCATGTCATAGGGCTTGTTGGGGTTGTCCGGCACGACGTGGTCGAGCTCCGGGTCCATCCGCTCGGGGTCGTCGCCGGGCTGCACGCGCGGCGTGCTCTGCAGGTTGTTCTGCGGCAGGAAGCTCAGCAGGTAGCGGCAGTCCTCCAGGCAGGCGTCCTCGTCCTCGGAGGCGAACTGCGCGACGCCCGACTTGCTGTTGTGCGACATCGCCCCGCCGAGCTCCTCGAAGCCGACCTCCTCGCCGGTGACCGTCTTGATCACGTCGGGGCCCGTGATGAACATGTGCGAGGTCTCCTCGACCATGAAGATGAAGTCGGTGATCGCCGGCGAGTAGACGGCGCCGCCGGCGCACGGGCCCATCACCAGGCTGATCTGCGGGATCACGCCCGAGCAGCGGACGTTGCGCAGGAACACGTCGCCGTAGGAGCCGAGCGAGACGACCCCCTCCTGGATGCGCGCGCCGCCCGAGTCGTTGATGCCGATCACCGGGCAGCCGATCTTGGCGGCGAGGTCCATCACCTTGCACATCTTCTCCCCCATCACCTCGCCGAGCGAGCCGCCGAAGACGGTGAAGTCCTGGCTGAACACGCACACGGTGCGCCCGTCGATGGTGCCGTGGCCGGTGACTACCGCGTCGCCCCACGGCCGGTTCTTCTGCATGTCGAAGTCGTAGGTGCGGTGGCGCACGAACGTGTCGAGCTCCTGGAAGGAGCCGGGGTCGAGCAGCTTCTCGACGCGCTCGCGCGCGGTGTACTTGCCGCGCGCGTGCTGCTTGGCCTCGGCCTCCGGGGCCGAGTGCAGCGCCGCTTCGCGCAGCTCCTGCAGCTGCGCGAGCTTCTCCTCGTAGGTCTCCGGCGCCTTCTGGCGCGGGGGCTTGCGGTGCCCGTGCGAGGCGGCGAGCAGCGCCGCGTCGGTCTGGCGGTCGTGGGAGCTGGTTGCCATCGGGCGCAGGATGTTATCCGGGCCGGTGTCTCCTACCTGTCCTGTGAGACTGTGCTACTGTGCTACACAGTGGCGAACATCACCGTCTCGGTCCCCGACGAGGTCTACCGCGCGGCGCGAATCCGCGCGGCCGAACGTGGCCGCTCCGTCAGCAGCCTGGTGGCCGAGTACCTGCGCTCGCTGTCCGAGCGCGAGGCCGAGTTCGTGAGGCTGGAGGCACAGCAGCGACGGATACAGGAGCAGATCACGCGCTTCAGCGCTCGCGACCGCCTCGATCGAGACGCAGTCCACGAGCGTGTGGTTCGCTGACACCAACGTGCTGCTCTACGCGATCTCGCGCGACCCGCAGGAGCGGGGCAAGGCCACGCGGGCAAATGAGCTGCTCGCCTCCAGGGACGTGGGGCTCTCGGTCCAGGTGCTCCAGGAGTTCTACGTCCAGGCGACCCGCGACAGTCGCGCCGATCGCCTGACGCACGACCAGGCCCTCGAGCTGGTCGATTCCTTCCGCCGCTTCTCGGTCCAGGAGATGACGATCGATCTGGTGACCGCCGCTATGTCCGCCGGACAGCGGTTCGGCATCTCCTACTGGGACGCCGCGGTGCTCGAGGCGGCCCGCGCGCTCGGCTGTGACGTGGTGCTGTCCGAGGATCTCAGCGACGGCCAGGACTATGACGGGGTGCGAGTCGAGAACCCGTTCGGCGACTGCTGACCTACGCGGCTCGCGGAAACCCCGACGCATCCCGCACCTCGACACGGGTACGCGGTGGCATTTGGATGAGCGTTCCAGACGACGATCGCTCGCGGCGTCTCATCCATAGAAGCCCGGCTAGGAAGAGGATCGCGGCAAGGCCACGAACCGGCTCGGGCGTGAACAGCACCTCCTGGCCGTCTGGATGGACGATCACCACTGGATCGCCGCTGAACAGCGCACGGCTCGTGAGCATGGCTTGGTCGGGGTTCTGGGCGTCAACGAAGTGTGTCCTGTTGGGGTAGCGCGAGCCGAGCTCGGGATCCGCCATCCCTGCGAGGACCTTCTGGACGGCGGGACTCACCGGGTTCGCCGGCGCGGTCATTGTGCTGCCCAGCGGTCGCGAATCGCCTGCCAGTCCTGCTGTGCGCGAGTCATCGCTGACGCCATTGCCTCGTTGATCAACCTGAATGGATGGACGGCCGGATCGCCCTTACCCTTGCTACGAGTGTACTCGTGCTCATGATGCTCGTTCGCTTCGTGCGCGTTATCCCATAGACGGATGGTGGTCCAGTTGCCCTCTACGCGCATCTCCAACGAAATGGCGTAGCGGATCGGAATGCGCTCGGACCGGCCGTATCGGATACGGATGTTCGGGTTGATATCGATGAAGACTTCGCGTGGCCACTCCGTCACCGCACGATTATCAATTGGGATGCGGTCGAGTCCGTCGAATCGCAGATCAGGCCCGCGAGAACGGCCGGTGGTGCGCGGCGCCCAGGCGGTCGAGCACGGATGTGAGCACGGCGGTCACCTCCTCGGTCGCGACTTCCTCGGCCGCTCTCGGTTCATCGGAGAGGTCCGCGGAGTGAGTGGACGGGACGTCGAGAGCGCTCTCGTTGGGAGTGCTGAGCTCAGCGGACCCAGATGGCGGAAATGGGTCCACGCTCGTGATCGTCTCGGGTGCGAGCGCCTGCCTGATCCCTGCGAAGGGATCGGCCAGCTCGTTCGTGGACTGGCTGGATCGGTTCTCGGCATCCGTGGCGTGCGCCCTGGCGTGCGGCGCGGATGCCGCGGCCGCGACAGTGCGCGGCTGGTCCGCTGCCGTGCGCCTGCGGCGACTGCCGAAAAGCCGCGAGAGGAAGCCGCGTGGCGGCTCGACCTCGGCCTGTGGCTCGACGGGCGCGAGCGGCTCCGCCTCGGCCTCGGGGGACGGCTTGGCCGCGGCAGGCGGCTCGACCGTGGCAGGCGGTTCGCCAGCAGCGGGCGGCTCGACCGCGGCAGGCGGCTCGACCGTGGCAGGTGGCTTGCCAGCGGCGGGCGGCTCGACCGTGGCGGGCGGCTCGACCGTGGCAGGCGGCTTGGCAGCGGCGGGCGGCTTGGCAGCGGCGGGCGGCGCGGCTATGGCGGGCGGCTCGACCGTGGCGGGCGGTTCGGCCGCGGCGATCTCCCGGGTGGCGGTCAGCGTCACCTTGGTCCCCCACCCGGAGGGCTTGATGCGGACGGTGCCCGCGGTGTCGCCGGCCCGCCACGCGACCTCGCGCTCGGGCTCGACGCGGGTGATGCGGATCTCGCCGAACTCGCCCAGGTGGCGCGCGAGCGCATCGGGGTTGCTCAGCTCGGTCCACAGCTCAGGTGGCGACTTGACCAGCGTGCGCTCCACCTCCGAGGAGATCATCGCCGACAGTTTCGAGCGATCTGCCGCTACTCCTTCAGAAGGATCGGGCGCGGTGCCCCGGGGGGCGCTATGCCGGCGAGGGCGCACCCCGGGGGTGCACGAGATCGCGCGCGAGCAGCAGCTCGGCGAGCTGCACGGCGTTGGTGGCGGCGCCCTTGCGCAGGTTGTCGGCCACGATCCACATGTCCAGGGCGCGCGCGAGCCCGGGGTCGCGGCGGATGCGCCCGACGAACACGTCGTCCCTGCCGCTCGCGTCGATCGCCAGCGGATACAGCGCCGCGGCCGGGTCGTCGAGCACGGTGACGCCGGGGGCGGCGGCGAGCAGCTCGCGGGCGCGCTCGGGCGAGAGCTCCTCGCGCGTCTGCACGTTGACGGCCTCGGAGTGGCCGTTGACGACGGGCACGCGCACGCACGTGGCGCTGATGCGGATCGAGGGGTCGCCGAGGATCTTGCGCGTCTCGTCGATCAGCTTGCGCTCCTCGTCGGTGTGGTCCTCGCCAGCGGCGAACGAGCCCGCGTGCGGCAGCGCGTTGAAGGCGATCTGGTGGGCGTAGGCGCTCGGCGGCGCGATCTCGCGCTCGTGCAGAAGAGCGTGAGACTGGTCGAGCAGCTCGTCCACCGCCGCCTTGCCCGTTCCGGACACCGCCTGGTAGGTGCTGATCACGAGCCGCTCGATGCCGGCGGCGTCGTGGATCGGCTTGAGCGCGACCACCATCTGCATGGTCGAGCAGTTGGGGTTGGCGACGATGCCGCGGTGCCCGGCGAGCGCATCAGGGTTGACCTCGGCTACGACCAGCGGCACGCGCTCGTGCATGCGCCAGCGCGAGGAGTTGTCGATCACCACTGCTCCCGCCTCCGCGAACCTCGGCGCCCACTCGCCGGAGGTTGAGCCGCCGGCCGAGAACAGGGCCAGGTCGAAGCCCTGGATCGCCTCCTCGCTCAGGCCCTGCACGACCAGGTCGCCGTCGAGCGTGCCCGTGCCCTTCAGGATGCGGCCGACCGACCGCTCGGAGGCGAACGGCACGATCTCGCTCGCCGGGAACTCGCGCTCGCGCAGCAGTCGCAGCATCAGCGTGCCGACTTGTCCGGTGGCGCCCACGACTGCCACCCTGTAGTTGCCGTCCATGGCGTTCAGCGTACCGCCGGTCCAACTGGCAAAGGAGACAGGCTTGAGCGAGACGACGCTCGTGACAGGAGGCAGCGGCTACATCGGGGCGCTGCTCGCCGCCGAGCTGCTGTCATCGGGCCGCGAGGTGCGTGTGCTAGACCGGCTCCTGCACGGCCAGGAGGACGTGGCCGGCGAGCAGGAGCGCGCGGGGGTGGAGGTGATTCGCGCAGACGTGCGCGATCAGCGGGCGCGCGCTCGGGCGCTCGACGGCGTCCGGGAGGTGGTCCACCTGGCGGCGATCGTCGGCGATCCCGCCTGCGCGCGCGATCCCGAGGTCTCCGACCAGGTCAACGTCCAGGCCACACGCGCGCTCGTGGCGGAGGCGCGCGCCGCCGGCGTCAGGCGCCTGGTGTTCGCCTCCACCTGCTCGAACTACGGCCGCATGACAGACCCCTCGGTGCCGATTGGCGAGGAGGGCGAGTTGCGGCCGATCTCGCTGTATGCCGAGCAGAAGGTCGCCATGGAGCGGCTGATCCTGGCCAGCGGAGGCGAGGGCCTCGAGCCGGCCTGCCTGCGCTTCGCGACCGTCTACGGCGTCGGCAGGCGCATGCGCTTCGACCTGACGGTCAACGAGTTCACGCGGGAACTGTGGGCGGGCCGCGAGCTGGAGGTCTTCGGCGAGCAGTTCTGGCGTCCTTATGTGCACGTGCGCGACGCCGCGCGAGCGCTGCTGAGGGTGCTCGAAGCCCCTGTCGAGCAGGTCGCCGGCCAGGTCTTCAACGCGGGTCGCTCGGGCGAGAACTACCGCAAGCTCGACCTCGTCGCCGAGATCCGCAAGCAGATCGAGCGCGGCAGCGTCTCCTACGTGCATCGCGACGAGGACCCGCGCGACTACAAGGTCAGCTTCGACAAGATCCGCGCCCGGCTGGGCTTCGAGACGCTGATGAGCGTGCCCGACGGCATCGCCGAGGTGATCGCCGCGCTCGACGCCGGCACCTTCGGCGATCCCTTCGACAGCCGTTACAGAAACATCCCGTGAAGACGTCGGCGCGCGATCCGGTCGCTCGCGGCCTGGAGAACCCGCTCGCTACGGCTGCACGACCATGAACAGGATCGTGACCAGCACGAGCGCGCTGAGCAGCGAGCCGACGATCGAGGAGCGGCGCACGAGCGCGCGGTACTCGTCGCTCATCTCCGTGCTCGTCGCGCCGGCCTGCGCGAGGTCGCGTTCGGCGAGCGCCTCGGCGCGTTTGGCGGTGGGGATCATGACCGACCCGACGAGCGCGCCGATCACGATCACGGCGGCGAGCCCCCATTGGACGAAGAATTCGCTCCAGTGGTGGCCGTCGCTGGCCAGGTAGACGCCCGCCGCGACGACCGCGACGAGCGCAGGGTTGATCAGGAAGCGCTCGGTCGTGTACTCGATGCGATGGAGCACCGGCAGGCTGCGCGGGTCGCGGCGGGCGGCGACGGCGAACATGATCGGGTAGGCGAAGGTGACGCCGAAGGCGATCACCACGGCCATCACGTGGATCGCGAGGACGATTTCATAGGCGGACGCGGCCGCGGGCTGGGCCATCAGAACGTGGGCGCGTACTTGCCGAACACGTCCTGCATGGCCGCGCACACCTCTCCCAGCGAGCAGCGGTCCTTCAGCGCCTGGCGGATGGCGGGCAGCAGGTTGTCGCTGCCGCGCGCCACCTCGCGCAGCTCCTCCAGGCGGCGCTGGACTAGCTGCTGGTCGCGCTCGGCCTTGAAGGCGGCGAGGCGCTCGAGCTGTTCGCGCTCGGAGGCGGGGTCCACGCGCAGCAGCTCGGGGACCTCGACGTCCTCCTCCTGGTAGGCGTTGACGCCCACGACGATGTCCTGGCCGATGCGGTAGCGCTCCTGGTAGCCCCAGGCTGACTCGTCGATCTCGCCGGTGATGAACTCGATCGCGTTGACCGAGCCGCCGAGCGCGTCGACCTTGGAGATCAACTCGTTGGCGCGCGCTTCGATCTCGTCGGTGAGGGCCTCGACGAAATAGGAGCCGGCGAACGGGTCGACGGTGTCGGCTACGCCTGACTCGTGGGCGAGGATCTGCTGCGTGCGCACCGCGATTTTGGCCGCCCGCTCGGTGGGCAGCGCGAGCGCCTCGTCGAAGCCGTTGGTGTGCAGCGACTGGGTGCCGCCGCAGACGGCCGCGAAGCCCTGCAGGGCGACGCGCACGATGTTGTTCTCCGGCTGCTGGGCGGTCAGCGTGACGCCGCCGGTCTGCGTGTGGAAGCGCAGCATCGTCGCCTTGGGGTTGGTCGCGGCGAAGCGCTCGCGCATGATGCGCGCCCACATGCGCCGCGCGGCGCGGAACTTGGCGACCTCCTGGAAGACGTTGTTGTGGCCGTTGAAGAAGAACGCCAGCCGCGGCGCGAACTCGTCCACGTCAAGGCCCGCGTCGATCGCCGCCTGCACGTAGGCGATGCCCGAGCACAGCGTGAAGGCGACCTCCTGCACGGCCGAGCAGCCCTTCTCGCGGAAGTGATAGCCGGAGATCGAGATCGTGTTCCATCTGGGCACGCGCTCGTGGCAGTACTGGAAGATGTCGGTGGTCAGGCGCATGGTGGGCGCGGGCGGGTAGATGTAGTTGCCGCGCGCGATGTACTCCTTGAGCACGTCGTTCTGGGTGGTGCCGCGCAGCTTCTCGCTGGGCACGCCCTGCTCCTCGCCGACGAGCTCGTACAGCAGCAGCAGGCAGGCGGCGGGCGCGTTGATGGTCATCGACGTGGACACCTGGTCCAGGGGGATGCCGTCGAAGGCGGTGCGCATGTCGTCGATCGTGTCGATCGCCACGCCCGTGCGACCGACCTCGCCCAGGCAGCGGGGGTTGTCGGAGTCGAGGCCCAGCTGCGTGGGCAGGTCGAACGCCATCGACAGCCCCGTCGTGCCCTTGGAGAGCAGGTAGCGGTAGCGCTCGTTTGACTCCCTCGCCGAGGCGTAGCCGGCGTACTGGCGCATCGTCCACGTCTGCTTGCGGTACATCTCGCGATGCACGCCGCGCGTGTAGGGGAACTCGCCCGGCTCGCCCAGGTCGAGCTCGGCGGGGAGGTCCTCCTCGGTGTACAGCTCGGCGATCTCGATGCCCGAGTCGGTGAAGCGCCGCGGATCGTCCGGCCCGACGATCGGGGCGACGGTCAGGCGCTCCTCGACGGCTTGCGCCGCGGCGGCCTGTTCCGCGGCGGCCCGCTCCTGCGCCGCGTACTCCGCGGCGGCATGTTCCGCGGCGGCCTCTTCCGCGGCGGCCTGTTCCGCGGCGGCCCGCTCCCGCGCGGCCCGCTCCTCGGTGGCTGACATGACAACAAGGATAGTCGCGCCAATCGCATAAGCTTCTGCGCGATGGCCACATGCCTGGTAACGGGGGGCGCCGGCTTCCTCGGCTCGCATCTGTGCGACGAGCTGCTCGCGCGGGGCAATCGCGTGATCTGCGTGGACAACCTCGAGACGGGGTCGCTGGCCAACATCGAGCACATCCGCGAGCCCGCCCGCTTCCTGCACATCGGCACGGACATCATCGAGCCCTACTTCGTGGAGGAGCCGATCGACTTCGTCTACCACCTCGCCTCGCCGGCCTCGCCGATCGACTACCTGCGCCTGCCCCTGCACACGCTCAAGGTGGGCTCCTACGGCACCCACCACACGCTCGGCCTGGCCAAGGCCAAGCGCGCGCGCTTCCTGATCGCGTCCACCAGCGAGGTCTACGGCGACCCGCTCGAGCACCCGCAGTCGGAGAGCTACTGGGGGCACGTCAACCCGATCGGCCCGCGCGGCGTCTACGACGAGGCCAAGCGCTACGCGGAGGCGCTGACGATGGCCTATCACCGCCAGCAGGGTGTGGATACGGCAATTATTCGGATATTCAATACGTATGGCGCCAAGATGCGCCCCCACGACGGCCGCGCGATCCCCACGTTCCTGCGCCAGGCGCTGACCAACCGCCCGATCACGGTGTTCGGCGACGGCAGCCAGACGCGCTCGTTCTGCTACGTCTCAGACCTCATCCGCGGCATCATCGCGCTGGCCGAGTCCGGCTTCCACAACCCCGTCAACATCGGCAACCCCGATGAGTTCACGCTGCTCGAACTGGCGGAGACCGTCAAAGACCTGACCGGCTCGACCTCGGAGATCGTCTACGAGGCGCTGCCCGTGGACGACCCCAAGCAGCGTCGCCCCGACATCTCGCTGGCGCGTGAGCTGCTCGGCTGGTCGCCGGAGGTCTCGCTGCGCGACGGGCTGCGCATGACGATCGAGCAGTCGGGCGTGGAGATGCTCGTGGGCGGGGGCTCCTACTGAGCGCCATCGCGCCTCCTCGTCGCGGTCGCTGGGCGCGCGCGTTCAGCCGCCGGCGCAACCGCTCCGTGTGCGAGGCTGAGGTGTTGTGAGCAGCGGGATGGGACCATATTCGGCGGGAACGTCCAGTCCATCGGCCCCGCGCGTAGACGCCTCGGCGCCGGCCTCCGTGCCCGAGCGCCAGAGCATCACCGGGACGGTGCTCTCGGAGGCCACCCGCCGGCGCGAGCTGTCCGACCGCGACATGCGCCGCAAGCGCCCGCCCGCGATCTCGCTGCTGCTGCGGATGACCACGGCGGTGCGCACGGCGCGGGCGCTCTCGCTGCTGGCGCTGGACTTCGCGGGGGTCGTGCTCGCCATCTTCACCGCGCTCGTGCTCAAGGAAGCGCTGCACGGGCACGTGAACACGGCCAACACGGTGCACGGCACCAAGCAGTTCGTGCCGTTCGCCTACCTGCTGACGGCGCTGCTGTTCGCGCGCTCGGGCCTGTACGCAGAACGCGCCCAGCGCCCGGGGCTCTCGCGCATCGTCGGCTCGCTGTTCGAGGTGGCGTTCGTGGCGCTGATCTTCGCGCTGGTCAACGGCGAACACTTCTCCAGCTACTACCTGTTCTACGGCTCGCTGGCGTTTGCGATCTTCTACGTCTCCTCGCTGCGCGCGGCCTACGACGCGCTCACCGCGAGCCTGCTGCACGCGGCCGGCTACCGCCGGCGCACGGTGCTGGTGGGCAGGGGCCGGCACATCGGCGACGTGGCCAGCGCGCTGAGAGACGGGCCGCATTCCCCGGTGGAGCTCGTGGGCTTCCTCTCGCCGCAGCCGCTGCCAGCCAACGGCGTGCGTCCGCTGGGCTCGCTGGCGGACCTGACCGGCGTGCTCGACGGCGAGCGCGTGGACGAGGTGATCATCGCCGACCCGGACTTCCCCCAGGTCGAGGCGGTGGAGCTCGTCGACCAGTGCCACCGGCGCGGCGTGCGCGTGCGCCTGGCGCCCTCGACGATGGAGATCCTGATCCAGCGGGCGGAGTTCGTGCCGGGCCAGTCGGTGCCGCTGTTCGAGCTCGGCCCGCCGGTGTTCGAGGGCATCGACTTCGCGCTCAAGCGCGCCTTCGACATCGTCGGCGCGACGCTGCTGCTGATCGTGCTCAGCCCGCTGCTGCTGGCGATCACCCTGGCCGTGCGCCTGACATCGCGCGGGCCGATCCTGTTTCACTCGACGCGCCGGGGCATCGGCCAGCGCCCGTTCGCGTGCCTGAAGTTCCGCACGATGCACACCGACGCCGAGCAGCGCCAGGCGGACCTGGAAGAGCTCAACGAGGCCACCGGCGCGCTGTTCAAGATCCGCGAGGACC
>Ga0335074_10007822_pt1 | contig 14837 bp, 12 predicted proteins | sample Lox_Sample_23_FD_206715 | JGI IMG/M metagenome (GOLD analysis project Ga0335074, IMG submission 206715) | Soil microbial communities from Loxahatchee National Wildlife Refuge, Florida, United States - Lox_Sample_2.3 | ecosystem: Environmental > Terrestrial > Soil > Wetlands | place: USA...
TTCGGACCATGGAAGGGGCCGAGGTCACCGATCGCGGCGACTATCTGGTCGTCCGCAGCCCTGACAACCCGAACTTCTGGTGGGGGAACTTCCTGCTGCTGGCCGACGTTCCCCGGCCGGGTGCGGCCGTCGGCTGGGTGGCCAGGTTCGCCGCGGAGTTCCCGGCCGCGCAGCACGTCGCGCTCGGCGTGGACACCGCCGACGGCGACGCCGAACTACCAGCGGACCTCGCGGTCGCCGGATTGGAGGCGGAGCGGGCGGTCGTGATGACCGCGGCCGAGGTCATGCCGCCTGCTCGGCCTAACGCCGATGCAGAGATCCGGGCGCTGGGCTCCGATGCCGATTGGCGGCAGTCGGTCGACCTGGCCATCCGCTGCGCCGACAGCGGCGAGGAAGGTACCTACCTGGAGCGCAGGGCGGTGGCCCGGCGGCGGATGACCCAGGCGGGACTCGGCGCGTGGTTCGGCGCCTTCGACGGCGGCCGCCTGCTCGCGCAACTTGGGTTGTTCGACGTGGGCAGCGGCTACGCCCGTTACCAGCATGTGGAGACCGATCCGGCGGCACGCCGCCGCGGCCTGGCCGGAACCCTGCTCTGGCACGCGGGAAGGTACGGGCACGACGTCCTCGGCACCCGAACGTTCGTCATCGTGGCCGACCCGGCGGACGCGGCCATCCGGATCTACCGGGCCTGCGGCTTCGCCACCCTGCAGGGTCAGCTGCTCCTGGAGCGCGTACCCCGGTAGGCCCCGCAAAAAGCTCAACGCCCGCCCGGGATCACCCTCGCCTCGGTGACCACCGCGGAGACCAACTCGGTCGGGGTGATGTCGAAGGCCACGTTGAAGGCCCTGGTGCCCGCCGGAGCGGCCGGCACCGTTATCTCCTCGTCGGGGCGCTGCTCAAGCGGGATCGCCGCGCCGGACGGCGTTGCCTGGTCGATCGTCGACTCGGGCGCCGCGACGACGAACGGGATGCCCGCCTGCCTGGCCGCCAGCGCCAGCCCGTAGGTGCCGATCTTGTTGGCCACGTCACCGTTCGCGGCGATCCGGTCCGCGCCGACCACCACGGCGTCGGCCAGTCCCCGGCTGATCAGGAACGGCGCCGCGCCGTCGCAGACCAATTGGTGCTCAATGCCGAGCTGGCCGAGCTCCCAGCAGGTCAGCCGGGCGCCCTGGAGCAGCGGCCTGGTCTCGTCCACGATGACGTGACGCAGCGCGCCGCCCGCGTGCAGCGCCCGGATGACGCCGAGCGCCGTCCCCCAGCCCAGGCAGGCCAGGTTGCCGGTGTTGCAATGCGTATGAATGCGGAGCGGGCCGCTGCCGCACGCCGCAGTCAGGTACGCGGCGCCGCGCTCGCTGATTTCTTGGCTGACCGCGGCGGTAGCGTCGAGCACGGCCAGCGCCGCGGCCTCCGCGGCCCCCGGGTCGATGGACACCGCGTCGATGGACACCGCGTCGATAGCTACCGCACTGTCGCTGATCACGGCACCCACCGCCGCCACTTCCCGGCTCAGGTTCACCGCGGTGGGCCTGGCGTCGGCGATCCGCTTGATCTCCGCGTCGAGCCGCGACCGGTCCCATTCCTCGGCGCGGCCCTGCCTGACCGCGAGGGCCACGCCGAGGGCGCCGGCCGCGCCGAGCACCGGCGCGCCCCGGATGGCCAGGCTGGTGATCGCCTGCACCAGCTGATCCACAGTGCTGATCCGCAGAATGCGGACCTGGTGTGGCAGTGCGGTCTGGTCGAGCGCCTCGATATGCCCGTCCCGCCAGGCCAGCACGTCAGGTTGATCCATACTCCCGAACCTACGCCGCGAGGAAGGCCTGTCCACCACGTGACGGGCAGCCCGGGCCGCCGGCGCGGGTGACCGGGTTTAGCAGCGTCCTGCGTAGGCGCCTGAGGTGTAGGTGGTCCAGGGCTCCCAGTTGGTGCCATCGTCGCTGATCTGGATCGCGGCCTTGGCGTTGCCGATCGGGTTGAACGTGGCCAGGTTCGGGCCCCATGAGGGAAGGTTGATCTGCCAGTAGCCGTAGTCGCTGGTCGGGCTGACAGCGTACTGGTTGCCGCCCGATTCGGCCATCGCGATCTCGGCCGCCATGAACGCCTCGGATGACGAACCGCCCGCGGTCTCCCACAGTGCCTCGAGGCCGGAGCAGCCGAGCGTGCCGCTCAGCTGGGTGGCCGAGGACGTCAGCACGGTGGTGGTCTTTGCGTGCTTGGGCGCGTAGGAGGCGGCGTTGGCGGGCGGGTCGGAGGGTACCTTCAGCACCTCACCCGGGTAGATGTCGTTGGGATTGCTTAGCACGCTCTTGTTCTGGTCGTACAGCCACGTCCAGTCCGCCGAGGTGCCGTAGAAGCGCTGAGCGATGGAGGACAGCGTGTCACCCGGGCGGACGGTGTAGGTGCGGGTGGCCGGCTGGTTGTGGCGGACGAGCGCGTCGAGGTTCACCCGGTGCACCTGCCCGGCTGCCGTCGTGGCCTGGCCGTGATGATTGTCCACGGCGGCATGCGCCGCCTGTGGTCCCGCTACTATCGCGCCCGCGATCGCCATCGCGGGTGCGGCCTTACCTGCCCTCTCTGCCACCTTCTCGACCTGAGACGGTGTGGTGTGCCTGCCGGTTCTCCGGATCTTCCGCGGTCGGCGGTGGGTATGGGCTGAGTCCACAGAACTCCTCGTCTCGTTACCCCGCTCGCCTATCCGTCCCGCTCCGGGAGCCTGTCGGCGAGCCCTTCTTGGTCACTGTGCGCGACCGATTCGGACTGGATTCCTCCACGGCTTGTGTGCGCCGTCTGCGGAAGCATCGCAGTAACCGGCCAAGGTCCGCAGGCAAATCGAGTTATTTCCGTGACTCATCTGTGATCTGATGCCGCGCTGGCGGCGAAACTGGGATACTTCGGTGTGTGACTACGAGCGGCCCGAGGTACTTCGGCGACTACCTGCCCGGTGCGACATACGACTGCGGAAGTGCCAGCTTGGATGAGGCTGAGATAATATCTTTCGCCAAGGAATTCGATCCGCAGCCGATTCATGTCGATCCCGGAGCGGCCGCGGCAGGGCCGTTCGGTGGTTTGATCGCCAGCGGCTGGCATACGTCCGGCGTTGTCATGCGACAGCTTGTGGAGCACTACCTCTCGGCCGAGGCGAGCCTCGGCAGCCCGGGCCTCGATGAGATCCGCTGGCCCTATCCGGTCCGGCCGGGGGACACGCTCCGTGTCCGGGCCACGGTGGTGGAGGCGCGCCGGTCCCTGAGCAAGCCGGATCGGGGAATCGTGAAGACGATGGTCGAGGCGGTGAACCAGGACGGCCGGACGGTGATGCGCGCGATCGCGATCAACTTCGTCCGCGTCCGCCCCTAGGACGGCGGAGGACCCACCGGAGCACCCACCGTAGGACCCGGCGGTCAGGTCCCCGGCTGGCTAGCGACGATGGCCTTGACCGTGTACTCGGGGCACGATGTGACCGGGGTCGGGCTGTACTCGCTCAGCATGGTGAACGTGCCGTCCCATGCGGTGGCCGTCCATGCCTGGCCGACGGCGTGCGCCCGGGTGACCTGGACCTGGATCGTGATCTCGTCCGAGGTGGGGTACTCGGTACCGTAGAAACTGTAATCGCAGAACTCGATGTTGTCCACGTTGGCATCGGCCACGTATTCGTCGCCGGAGCGGAACAAGTCCGCGTTGGCGAAGCCGTTCGAGCCGTAGACGCCTCCGGAAAGCGTTCCGGTGCAGGATCCGGATCCGGTGCAGTCCGTCGAGAACGTCCACTGCGTCTGCCAGGTTTTGCCCTCCTGCGTGAACCATGCGTCGTGGCTGTCCGCCGTGACGACCTGGAACTGGACGGTCCAGTCCCCGACGATCTGGGCCGCCGACAGCGCCGGGGCGAGCGTGCTTTCCGTCAGGACGCTGGACCGCGCCGAGTCGCCGCTGCCCCCGATCGCCTGTACCTGGTAGTGGTAGGCGGTGTCCGGGTCAAGCCCGGTGACCTGGTAGGACCCGGCATGCCCGCCGGCCGAGCCGATCGCCACGCCGTTCTGCCAGATCTCGTACCGGGTCGGCGCGGCGCCACTGGAGGGGTCCGACCAAGACAGCGCCACCGAACTCGTGGTCGCGGTAGCTTCGAGCCCGGTCGGCGGCTGGACCGACGCCCGATTCCACGGGGCCCAGACCAGCAGCCCGACGGCCGCGAGCACCGCCACCGCGGCGGCGATGAGCGCCCGCCTCCGGCCCGTCCTCGCTGCCGCAGGCGGGCCCGGGACGATAAAAGGCGGACCCTGAACGGGCTTGGTCGGCGCGGCCTCGCGCAGCGCGCCGCGGAGGGCATCGCAGAACTCCCGGCAGGTCGGGTACCGCCCGGCCGGATCCTTGGCCATGGCCCGTGCGAAGACCGCGTCCACCGCGGCCGGGAGGCGGGGCTGCCTGGAGGTGAGCGGCGGCGCCGGCCTGTTCAGGTGACCGCCAAGCACCGCGACGTCGTTGCCTGTGAACGGCGGCTCGCCGCACAGCATCTCGTAAACCGTGCAGGCCAGCGCGTACTGATCGGCCCGCCCGTCGACGGGCTTGCCCGCGATCTGCTCAGGGGCGACGTACGCCAGCGTCCCGAGCAGTTGGCCGGTCCTGGTCATGCCGCCGCCCGCGGTCGTCGTCTTGGCCAGCCCGAAGTCGGACAGGTACACGTGATCCCGCTCGCCATCGGCGTCGAGCAGCATGTTCGACGGCTTGACGTCCCGGTGCACCAGCCCCCGCCGGTGCGCCGCATCCAGGGCCGAAGCGGCCTGAGACGCGATCTCCACGGCCCGGCCGGGCGGCAGCGCGCCGCGGCTGCGGACAAGCGAGCCGACGTCCCCGCCGGTTACATAGAGCATCGCGATAAACAGAACCCCGTCGGCTTCGTCCGCCCGGAACACAGGGATTATGTGCGGATTGTTCACCGCGGCCGCCATGCGAGATTCCTGGTCGAACCGCCTGCGGAACTCTTGGTCCGCGGCCAGCCACGGCGCCAGGAACTTCAGCGCGACCTGGCGGTCGAGCCGCTCGTCCCGCGCGCGGAACACCACGGCCATCCCGCCGCGGCCGATCTCCTCCTGCAGCACGTGGCCGGCTATCCGCACGCCGGGCGCGAGGGAGACTGAGGCATCCCACGTCTCCTCGCTCAACCAACCCCTCCACCTCGGGGCGGCGGTAAGGCCCCGGGTCGCTATCTCAGAGGCGAGAAACCAAGTTCAGTATCTGGCCTAGCTATGCCCGCCGCAACTCGCCCACGTTGCCGGCGCCTGGCCTGTGGCAGGCTGGGCACATGCCCGGTGACACAACGCGCAGGCTGATCCTGCTGCGGCACGCCAAATCGGACTGGCCGGACGTGCCCGACGAGGACCGGCCGCTGGCCAAACGCGGCCGTCGCGACGCCCCCAGGATCGGCCGGTGGCTGCGTGGCCGCGGCTACCTGCCTGACGTCGTGGTGTGCTCGGCCGCGCGCCGTACCCGCCAGACCTGGCAGCTGGTGGGCCCGGAGCTTGACGGGTCGCCCGACGTGCGGTTCGAGCCGCGCGCCTACGCGGCAAGCGCGCTGACCCTGCTCTACCTCACCAGGGAGCTGCCATCGCGCTACCTGACCGCGATGCTCATCGGGCACAACCCGGGCCTGGAGGAACTGACCGCCAGCCTGACGGCCGCCGGGGACGGCCCGCAAACGGGGATCGAGCCACGAGGGATTAGGCTCCCGACGGCCGGTGTTGCCGTCGTTGAGTTCGCCGGCGACTGGCCCGACCTGGCGCCGGGACAGGCCCGGCTGCTCGACGCCGTCATTCCCGCTGATCTGTAAGGAGATCCGCGATGTCGCTGACCTTCTCGAACGGCCCGCTGTCTGGGCATCCGCCGCAGACCGTCAACTACGTGATCGAGGGCCCAGCCCACAAGCTGCTGATGCACGAGTTCCCGCGACGGGTGCGAGCGACATTCGGCGGCCAGACCGTGCTTGACACCACCCGCGCCGTGCTGCTGCACGAGACCGGATACCCGCCGCAGCTTTACGCGCCGGCCGAGGACATCCGCCAGGACCTGCTCGAGCCCACCGATCACCACACCTTCTGCCCGTTCAAGGGAACCGCGTCGTACTGGTCGGTGAAGGGCAAGGACGGCGACGCGGAGAACGCGATCTGGTACTACCAGGAGCCGAACGCCGAGGCCAAGTGGCTCGAAGGGTACGCCGGCTTCTACACCGACGCCATGGACGAATGGTACGACGAGGACGAGCGGGTGGACGGCGGCCACCTGCGCGATCCGTATCACCGGGTCGACGTGCGCCGGTCGTCCCGTCACGTCAGGGTCCTGGCCGGCGACACCGTCCTCGCGGAGACCAGCAGGCCCATGCTGCTGTCCGAGACCGGGCTGCCGAACCGCTTCTACCTGCCGGCCGAGGACGTGCGCCAGGACCTGCTCGAGCCAACCGGCACGCACACCGTGTGCCCCTACAAGGGGACCGCGTCGTACTGGTCGGTCCGCGCCGGCGACCGCACGCTCACCGACGCCGTCTGGTCGTACCCGCAGGCCGAGGGCGACTCCGCGGCCGTGGCAGGCCACCTGAGCTTCATGCACGACGACCTGACCGTCGAGGTCGGCGAGCCGGCCTGAAGGCCGCATGTGGCGGGCCGCCGTTCCCGGCTGGCCCGCCACAACACCGTCATTTGGGCCGAACGGTCCGTGGTTCTCCCGTCCGGCTCCGGCACCGCGCTACTCGGCGGCGCCGAACGACTTGAGCTCCGCCTCTTCGGCCTCGGTGAGCTCCCGCGGCACCTCGCCGCGGGAGTGCTTGGCGCTTTGCACCTGGTGCCGGATCTTCTCCACGACCTCCGGGTTGGCCAGCGTCGTGATGTCGCCCACGTCGGCGAAGTTGGAGGTGGCGGCGATGACCCGGCGCATGATCTTGCCGGACCGGGTCTTGGGCATGTCCGGCACGATCCAGATGTTCCTCGGCCGGGCGATCTTGCCGATGTCGGTCTCGATCGCCTCCTTGACCTTGGCCTCGATCACCGGGCTGGCCTCGATTCCGGGCTTGAGCGAGACGTACATCTCGACCACCCGGCCGCGGATGTCGTCGATGACCGGGACCGCGGCGGCCTCCGCGATCTCCGGGACGGCCAGCGCGGAGGACTCGAGTTCCTTGGTGCCCAGGCGGTGCCCGGCCACGTTGATCACGTCGTCGACCCGGCCCAGGATGCGGTAGTAGCCGTCGGCGGCCTGCACCGCGCCGTCGCCGGCGAAGTAGGGCCAGTCATGCCAGTCCTTGCTGTCCGGGTCCTTGTTGTACTTGGCGTAGTAGGTCGATACGAACCGCTCGGGCTGGCCCCAGACGGTCTCCATGACTCCCGGCCAGGGGTTGCGGATGCAGATGTTGCCTGCCTTGCCGCCCCCCCCGGGGATCGCGTTGCCGTCCTCGTCGAGGATCTCGGCGTAGATGCCCAGGGCCATCGGGCCGCAGCTGCCCGGCTTCATCGCGTCTATGGCGGGCAGCCCGGTGCCGAGGAAGCCGCCTGTCTCCGTCTGCCACCAGGTGTCGACGATGACCGCCTCGCCCTTGCCCACGGACTTGTAGTACCAGCGCCAGACCTCGGGCTCGATCGGCTCGCCGACCGTGGTCATGTGCTTGAAGTGGTAGTCGTACTTGGCCGGCTCGTCTGGGCCTACCTTGCGCAGCATCCGGATCGCGGTGGGGGAGGTATGGAAGATGTTCACCCCGAGTTGCTCCGCGATCCGCCATGGGCGGCCGGCGTCCGGGTAGTTCGGCGTGCCCTCGTACATCACGCTCGTGGTGCCGAGCGCCAGCGGGCCGTACACGATGTAGGAGTGACCGGTGATCCAGCCGATGTCGGCCATGCACCAGTACGTGTCCTCCGGGTGGATGTCCTGGTAGAACTTGGACGTCCCGGCCACGTAGGCCAAGTAGCCGCCGGTGGAGTGCTGAGCGCCCTTGGGGCGGCCGGTGGTGCCGCTTGTGTACATCAGGAACAGCGGCGCCTCGGCCGGCATGGACACCGGCTCGACTATGGCCCGCTTGTAGTCGGCCAGCACGTCGTCGACGAAGACGTCCCTGCCCTCCACCATGGGGGTCTTGGCCGAGTACTGGCCGGGGTAGCGCCGCCAGACCAGGACCTTGTCGACCTCTTGGCCCTCCCTGCGGGCGGCCTCGACCGCCTCGTCGGCCTTGACCTTGTGGTCGAGCAGGTCGCCGCTGCGGTAGTAGGAGTCCATGGTGATCAGGACCCGGCTGCCCGAGTCGGCGATGCGGCCGCCGCACGCGCCCCCGCTGAACCCGGCGAACACCTGGGAGTGGATCACGCCGAGGCGCGCGCAGGCGAGCATGGTAACGGGGAGCTCCGGCGTCATCGGCATGTGCAGCGTGACCCGGTCGCCGGCCTTGAGACCGCAATAGTCCCGCAGCAGCGCCGCCATCTCGTTGACCCGGCGGTACAGCTCCTGGTAGGTAATGACGGCCGTCGCCTCGGTCTCCGGCTCCGGCACCCAGATAAGCGCCGCCTTGTTCCTGTCCTCGGCCAGGTGCCGGTCGACGCAGTTGTAGCAGGCGTTCAGCCTGCCGCCGACAAACCACTTCCAAAACGGCGCGTTGCTGGTATCCAGCGTCGTGTGCCAGTAGTGGTCCCAGGACAGCAGATCACCGTATTCCTTGAAGCATTCAGGGAAGTTCGCCTCTGCGAACCGAGCCTTAATGGCCGGATCCGAGGCGTTCGCCTGGCCGATGAACTTCGGCGAGGGCGTGTAGTAACCTTCTTCGCGCCAGTGAACGGCGATCGTTGCCTCGGAGGATTCCGCATCCTCCGCTGATTCAGCGGCTTGCCCGTGAACTTCTTCGGCCATTTGGCAGTCCCTCCGGTTGCGCTTGCAGTCAGGGTTAACGCCGGAAGCACTCCAAATTTAACGCCAGCGGCCAGCATCCTCCATGGTCACGGGTGAGGTATCTGCGCGGGGCGTGCCGGTTACGATCAGTTTGCGCGCACCGGGGCAAGCTCGGGGAAGCTGTGGTCGAGCCCCGTGATCCTGATGATCTTGAGCAGCGCCGGGCGCGGCGAGACGAGCTGGATCTGGCGTCCCGCCTGCCGCGCGTGCCGGGCGATCCTGGCCAGGACGCCGAGGCCGGAGGCGTCGCAGAAGGTGACTCCGGAAAGGTCGACGCTGACCGGCGCCGTACCGGTGTCCCAGGCGTCGATTACCTGGCTGATGTAGGCGTAGGCCTGCTCGGCGGTGGCGATATCAAGCTCGCCGGTCACGCTCACGACCTGGCGTCCGTCCCTGTCGGTCCGGCATGACAGTCCAAGCGCGAGCGGTTCGGGCCCCCTCGTCCCGAGGACCCTTTCTGCGGTCATCACAGCCACATCACTTCCCCCGTCCTGTCCCGCCGCGCTCCCGGCGCGGTCGGGGTGAGCTGCCGCGCCGACGCTGGCGCGGTCAACCTGACGAATGATCACGTGCGACTCCAACCCGTTATCCGGTCAACGCCGGCGGCCCGCAATACCTTCCGCGCCGCCCAACCGGGTGCCAGGCCGGCAGCCCCAGAGCCCCGTACACTGGGGTTGTGGTCCCGATTGTGGCAGCAAGCCGCCTACCAGCGCAAATAATTAGGACTCCGATGTCTGGACCGATTCCGAGATTCTGCTGAATAAGACGTATGAGCGGCTTGGCAGGTTCAGCGCCCGACGGCAAAACTGACGAACACTGCCGGCGGAGGCCGGCCGGGCCGCTGCGCCGGTACGTGGCCTGGTACACCGGCTACCGGCAGCGCGGCGTGCCGCCCGCACTCCACCGGGGCCTGCCGTCACCCTTCCTGACGCTGATCTTCACGCTGGACGAGCCGCTGGTCATGCTGGCGCATCCCGACCCCCGCCAGCCGCCAGGCGAGTTCGGCGCGCTACTCGGTGGCCTGCACTCGGCGCCCGCGCTGATCGCGCACGACGGCGCGCAGTCCGGCATCCAGGTCGCACTGCGGCCGCTTGGCGCGCGGGTGCTCCTCGGCCTTCCGGCCGGCGAACTGGCCGAGATCGACGTGCCCGCCGATGCCGTGCTCGGCGCCGCCTGCGCCGAATTCAGGGACCGCGCCGTGGCCGCGGCCGGCTGGCCCGAGCGGTTCGCGATCCTGGACGAGATCTTGCTCCGGCTGGCGGCGACGCCAGCGGCAGGCACCCCGGCCCGGGTCGCGCCCGAAGTCGGCTGGGCCTGGCGGCGGTTGCTTGATTCGGGCGGCACCGTGCGCGTGGCGGACCTGGCCGCCGGGACCGGCTGGAGCGGTCGTCACCTGGCCAGCCGGTTCCGCGCCGAGATCGGCCTGACGCCGAAGGCCGCCGCCCGCGTCATCCGCTTCACCCGGGCCAAGACCTTGCTGATAAGGCAGGCGGGCACGCCAGCCGCCCATGACGTGGCCGCGGGCGGCTACCGGCTGGCGGACACCGCGGCCGCGTGCGGCTACTTCGACCAGGCGCACCTGGCCCGCGAGTTCCGCGCGCTGGCGGGCTGCCCTCCGAGCCAGTGGATCACCGAGGAGTTCCGGAACATCCAAGTCGGCGCGTGGCAGCCAGGCGATGGCCCGTAGGCGCCGTCTGATCGCACCCTGAGCGTTCGCTGACAGCTTCCCGCCCATTTACCGAACAGGCCGTCCGCTGGTCGTCGCACCACGAACACGGGGCATACTGGGCATCACAAGGAGCTGCCATGAGTAAGCAAGCTAATTCGCCGCCCCCCGGCGACAAGCCCAAGGCGACCGCGCCGCCGCCGCCTCCCGCCTGGCGGAACTGGCTGTGGCTTGGCATGCTGATCGCGATCTTCGCGCTGTTCTTCCTGCTCCCGACGCGCTCGACGTCGACCAGCCTCACCTACTCCCAGTTCCTGTCCGACGTGTCTGCGCACCATGTGAAGACGATCGATCTGGCCAGCACCGCGGGCGGTACGAGCACCGGCACGCTGACCAATGGGACAAGCTACACCGTGGTCGTCCCGCCGCAGGCGGGCCAGGAACTGCTGACCGAGCTGGCGAACAACAAAGTCGAGGTCTCCTCGGCACCGTCGGGGAATGGTTTCGGCACCGAGCTGCTGATCTACCTGATCGTCTTCGGGCTGCCGATTCTCGTCACCATCTGGCTGTTCCGCCGGATCTCCCGCAGCGCGGCAGGCGGGCTGCAGGGCGTGATGGGCGTCGGCCGGTCCCGGGCCAAGGTGTTCGACGAGGAGAAGCCCTCGACCACGTTCGCCGACGTGGCCGGCTACGACGGCGCCAAGGCCGAGATCTCCGAGGTGGTGGACTTCCTCCGCAGCCCGGACCGGTACACGCGGGTCGGCGCGCTGGTGCCGCGCGGGGTGCTGATGGTCGGGCCGCCCGGAACCGGCAAGACCCTGCTGGCCCGCGCGGTGGCGGGCGAGGCCGGGGTCGTGTTCTTCTCGGTCACCGGCTCCAGCTTCGTCGAGCTGTTCGTCGGCGTCGGCGCGGCCCGCGTCCGCGACCTGTTCGACCAGGCCCGCAAGCGCGCGCCCGCCATCATCTTCATCGACGAGATCGACGCCATCGGCCAGCGCCGGGGCGGCGCGGGTGCGATCGTGTCCAACGACGAACGCGAGCAGACGCTCAACCAGTTGCTGGCCGAGATGGACGGGTTCGAGCCGGACTCCGGCGTCGTCGTCCTCGCCGCCACCAACCGGCCCGAGGTGCTTGACCCGGCCCTGCTGCGGCCCGGCCGGTTCGACCGGCAGGTCACGATCCCGCTGCCGAACGTGAACGAACGCGCCGCGATCCTGGCCGTGCACGGGCGGGGCAAGAAGCTGGCGCCGAACGTGGACCTGAACGCCATCGCCCGCGGCACACCGGGCTTCTCAGGAGCCGACCTGGCCAACCTGGTCAACGAGGCGGCCATCAACGCCGTCCGGGCCAACCGCGACGTGCTCAGCGCCGACGACTTCGACACCGCGCGCGACCGCATCATCCTGGGCCGGCGCGAGGGATCGAACGTGCTGCTACCCGAGGAGAAACACAACGTGGCCGTGCACGAGTCCGGCCATGCCGTGGTGGCGGCGCTGTCCGACCACGCCGACCCGGTGGCCAAGGTGACCATCCTGCCCGCCGGCCAGACTCTCGGCGTGACCGAGCAGCTGCCGCTGGTCGAGCGGCACATGTACAGCGAGGACTACCTGTACGACTCGCTGGCCGTGCGGCTGGGCGGCCGGGCCGCCGAGCTTGTGGTGCTCGGCCAGGGCTCGACCGGCGCGTCCAACGACCTGGCCGGCGCGACCGACCTGGCGGTCAAGATGATCAGGGAGTTCGGCCTGTCCAAGAAGCTGGGCCCGATCGGGTACCCCGAGGGCGGGTCGGTGTTCCTCGGCGGCGGCGGGGCTCCCATGTCAAGCCGCCCGTTCGCCGAGGCGACCCAGGCGGAAATCGACGCCGAGGTCTCCCGCCTGCTCCGGGAGGCCGAGCAGCGCGCGGTCAACCTGCTCAAGGAGAACCGCAGCGTGCTCGACTCGCTGGTCAGCGAGCTGCTTGAGATGGAGACCGTAGACGGGTCCGAGGTCTACCGGCTGGCCGGCAGGCCCGACAAATCGCAAGCCGTGCCCCCGGTGCCGTCGACCACCACGGTGACCCCCCGCGCGGCCGCCACCGACACCCGGCCATTCCACGTCGAAGCCGGTGCCGGTGTGCAATCCGGTGACCGTCGCGAGGGCGGGTGACATTTATCGGGCCGAACGGGCCGTGGTGAAACCCGTCGGCCAACTCCGTGCTGCCCGGGGGTAGTCTCGACGCCATGGCAATGCCGGCCTACATACCAAGCCCGTCGATCAACAGCTTCCACATCGGCCCGCTGGATGTTCACTTCTACGCGCTGATGTACCTGGTCGGCATCGCCCTGGCCATCATCTTGACCCGGCGCCGGTGGGCTGCCGTGGGCGGGAATCCCGAACTGGTCGGGGACATCGCGATATGGGTCGTGCCGGCCGGGATCGTCGGCGGGCGGATCTACTTCGACGTCACCACGCCGATGGACATCCCGCACGTGTGGTACGGCCCGTTCGCCGTGTGGTCCGGCGGGCTCGGCATCTGGGGCGGCGTGCTTGTCGGCGGGCTGGTCGGCATCTGGCGGCTGCGCAAGCGCGGCGTGAGCCCGGCGCTGTTCGCCGACGCGATGGCGCCGGGGCTGCTCATGGCCCAGGGAATCGGGCGGATCGGGAACTACTTCAACAAGGAACTGTTCGGCCGGCCGACGTCGCTGCCGTGGGGCCTTGAGGTCCCGTACCAGTACCGCGTGCAAGGCGGCATTCCCGCTGCGGACCTGCACTTCAGCACCTTCCAGCCGACCTTCCTCTACGAGCTGATCTTCGATTTCGCCTGGGCGTTCTTCCTCATCTGGCTCGGCCACCATCGGACGATCAAGCCTCCTGGCCTGTTCGCCCTTTATGTGTCCGGCTACTCCGCCTACCGCATCTTCGAGGAGTCGCTGCGGATCGACTCCTCGGTCTACATCTTCGGCCTGCGCCTGAACATGTACATCGCGTGCATCCTGACCGTGTTCGGCGCCGCCTGGTTCTACCGCAGCCAGCGCCGCCCGGCGGCCTCCGCGGCCCCGGTACCGGAAGGCGCCCCGGACGCCGCGCCGGAGGCCGCGCCGGCGGAGATCGGCGACCCGGCCAAAGACACAGAACAGGCCGCGCCGGGCACGTCGTAGCCGCGGCGTTCCGCCGACCGTGCGGCGTGGCGCGGTGTGAGCCCGGGTCGGAACCTCATACCCGATCTCATGCCCAGATCTCATGCCGGGGCCCAACCCGCGGGCTGACGTCTTGAAGCCGCTGTCCTCCTAGCGTCAATGGTGTCCCGCCAAGCCGGCGGGGCGGCACCAAAGCTAAGGAAGGGGCGACGGGAAATGGACAACCTCGTGGAGATCGCGGTGCTGGTGGCAGCGGTCGGTTACGTGGTCTTCAATCAGGTCAAGGGGCAGTCGCTGCACCCGAGGCAGCTTGTGCTGCTGCCCGCGGTGCTGATCTTCATGGGCGTGACCGGGCTGGCCGGGATGTCCGGTGTAAGCGCGGCCGCCGTGGCGTGCCTGGCCGCCAGCGCGCTGATCGCGGCCGCGATCGGCCTGGGCCAGGGCGCGCTGACCCGCCTCGAGGTGCACGAGGGAGCCCTGTGGGGCCGGCTGCCGCGACGCGGCCTGTGGCTGTGGGCCGCCCTGATCGCCTCTCGCGTGGCGATCGTGGTGGTGGCGCACCTCATCGGCGCCGACGCGGCGGCCTCGCTGGACTCGATCGTGCTCTCGCTCGGGATCAACCGCCTGGCCCAGGCCGGCGTGATCGCGGCCCGGTCCACCCGGACCGAGGCTCCGCTGGTCCCGTAGCAGACCGGCGATGTGCGTCGCTCATCGCTTCCGTGCCCGCCCGCAGCTCACGCGGGCGGGCACTTTGCGTGGGCCCGACTGCCGCCCAGCCGCCGCGCCCAGCCCCTCCGCCCCACCTGCCTCTGCTCACCCAAACCGCCACTCCCGTCACCACCTCCCGCCCGGGGCCAAACCAATGAGGGCGACTCTCTACCTGCTCTTGCCGGTAGAAAGTGCCGTTCACCCCAATAAGAAAACTCATCTGTTGCGATAGGCGCAACAGATGAGTGCAATGCGCAACAAGACCTGGGCTGTCCGCCGGTTAAGCGCGCAATCGCGGTTATCGCGCTTGGCAGCGTCGGCGTCGGGATGCGCGCCGGCCCGGAAACGCTAACAGGACCCTAACGGCGCTTGCGGCCGACGCCGCCGAGCGTCCACTGTCCCGCCGCGTCAAGCTCCTCGTCCGCCGCGTCGCCGCGCCATCGCGTA
>Ga0335074_10007823_pt1 | contig 14836 bp, 12 predicted proteins | sample Lox_Sample_23_FD_206715 | JGI IMG/M metagenome (GOLD analysis project Ga0335074, IMG submission 206715) | Soil microbial communities from Loxahatchee National Wildlife Refuge, Florida, United States - Lox_Sample_2.3 | ecosystem: Environmental > Terrestrial > Soil > Wetlands | place: USA...
CGGCCGAGAGACTGATGTTGTAGCCTCCCCCACCCGGCACCGGCCAAACGGGTGCATGGGCATAAAACTCCTCCAACTGAACGCGGAAGGAATTATCGATAGCAAAGCCCTCGCCGAGCATAGCGTACTTTCTATATTTTGCGCCCAGCAATAAGCTGCCCATTCAAACCGCAGATTGCCTTGGTCACCGCCCTTTAGAGTCATATCTTCGACCCCGGCATCTCGTGTGTGCGGGGTATGCCAGTAATGGAGCTGGGCCCTGATGGCTGACACGATAGGAGATGGTTATCGGTGGGTCGAAGGTGATGGTATTGCCAGAAATCGCTGATATCTGCTTGATTTCATTGGTAGGCCGGTCGCAATTGCTAAATCAGCACCCTGCAGTGTCCGACTTATACGGATAACTGGTGAAATCGTCCCAGCTCCGCGGAGGATCGCGCTTCTGCCATACTACCCGATAATCCGGCGAGGCCCAAATCTGCCCGAGCCCCTCTACGTCTGTCCGCCAGCCAGCGCCCGAAGCCTCATCCAGCAAGACCCGGCTGTGCTGGCCACCTTGACGGAATTTGTTCCAGCTACGGCATCAGCTGTCAGGGTTGTGGCGGTCGTGCTGTTATTCCACCGCATCAAGCCAACGATTATTACCGGCGAAGCCTTGCCGCCGGGCTGGTAACTACCTAGTCTGGCGCCATTGGTCCTCTGTAGCGTCGTGACACCCGCTCCAGCGCCGCACAAGGTTATCCCCTTGTTGAGCATCACATATTCGGGATGCCGCCCAAGGAAAGCATTCCAGCCTTCTGCCAGTTCGCGCTGGCATTCCGATTCGCTGGCAGGAGTTTACCAGCGCGGCTGTGGCTCCACGTAGGAGTCGTACTGGTACTCGCCTTAGCAGCAGTAGATGTTAACCCGGTGGCCGCCGTCTGGATTGCGACCGGGGCCACCAGAGGCACCAAAAATATCAGAAAGCGGAGCATGCTCTTTCCCTAACTAAGCGATGAAGACGGACGATGCGCTTCGTCGACTTGAGGTCGGTCGAGCAGCTTGACGCGCAGTCGCTGTACCGAGTCTATGATCGGCTCGTCGGCGAGAGCAGGGCGTGCTCCGGGCATGCGGCTGGAGCGCGGGTTCACCGCCGCAATGCGTTCGTTTGGCCACGCATGTGGCGTTTCAGTCGGTCACGAAGTCGCCGACGTTTAGCCTCCAGGCTGGGAAGCGCGGTAGCTGGACAAAGTGTCTCCGCCGCAAATCGCTTGGCCGATTGCGCTCGGGCTGCGAAAGGCGTGTGATCGCGTGGCGTTGAGACGCGCGGTGGCATGGAATCAACATGTCGTGCCGCGCCGTAGGTCCGCGCCAAGCACTGCTGGTGGTCGAGCGGCGGGGTCCATCCCAGCGTTTCCCGCAGCTTGCGGTTCTCGAAACGCAGTGGCTTGAGTCGTGACTCGAGCCGGCGCGGGATGAGGATGCTGGGTACCTTGGTAGCGGTCTTTAACACAGTGGCGGAGGCCAACCGCACCATTATCATGGCGAGCCAATAGGGCACGGGTAGGCGCCACCCCAGGTGGCCGCTGCCGCGCATGTAGTCGGATAGGTAAGTCCAGATGCGTTCACCGGGGCCGTCTACCACGTTCAAGGTCTGGCCTCGAGCGCGCGGATCCGCCGCCGCCAGCGCAAATACGTGGGCGCAGTTCTCGACGTGCGTCATCGGTATGCGGGTCAGCGGACCGATGACCAGATGGTGCCGCCCAAGCCGCTGGCCCAGGGCAGCAAGGTAGCCGTTATCGCGTCCCCAGATGAACCCAGGCCGGAGCACAGTAAGATCCCAGCCGTGCTTGTCGGCAAAGCGTCGGGTCACTCGCTCTTGCCACCATTTGGAAATAGTGTAGCCATCGCGGGTGTAGAGCTCCGGCGCCTGATGAAGCGGCGAGTCCTCGTCTAACGTTCGAGCGACCGAACTATAGTTGTAGACAGAGAAACTGCTGCACAGCACCAACCGTTGGCAGGCGGTCGCAGCCATGGCGTTTAGCAAACGTTCGGTGCCGGCCACGGTTCCCGCGAATTGCGCGTCCTCCCCGCCCGAGACTACCGCCGCAAGGTGGAGCAACACGTCCACGTCCTCGAAGGCGCGCGGGAGCTCGCATGACGTGCGTAAGTCCGCCCTGAAGACCTCCACCGAGGAGGGCCAGCCGAGTCCCTCCAAACGCGCGGCGCGACGGACCATGGCACGAACTTCGATGCCACGCGCAAGCAGTGCCCCGACCACGTGCCGGCCGAGGAACCCGTTAGCACCAGTGACGAGTGCCCTCATGCCGCCCGCTCCTGGGGTTTGAGGGCCTCGACCATCCGGTTCACCTCGAGGACGTCGCTCGCCGTGACCGGCAGAGCCGACTGGTTGGCTAGCGCCTGATAGGTGCGTGCAAGGAGCTCCCAGAGCCCTTCGTAAGTCCCTGGGCCCTTGAACTTGCGGAGTAACGTGGTTAACGCGGCGCGCCGGATGATCTTGCCTTCCTCCAGGCCGCTGAAGAAGGGGCGCAATGGCTTGGGCACATTGCGGGGACCGTCGAAAGTGAGCCGCGTCTCGAATAGATTGGCGGTGGCCTGCATTCGCTCCCCGTAGACACGTAGCCAGAAGGCGTCCGGCTGCGAACTGGAGCTGAAGCCGAGGGCGGCAGTCCCACGCTCGGCATCCAGCACGGCGCGGAACTCGTCGTAGGGCAACAGCGAGTCCTTGCGTTTTGTCCAGATTGTCTGGGCGGTCCGGAGCGGACCAACGAACAGGTGCGCAAGCGATGCCAGGTGCGGCAGGAAGTCGGCGATGGCGCCGCCGGCCAGGCTGAGCGCGGGGTGCGGCGAATTGGGATCGGCGAAGCCGCCAGGGCTGATGATGTCGAGGCAAATAAGCACCTCGACGTGTGTCACCGCCCCGAATTCGCCGGACTCGATGCGCCGCAGAATCCTCTGCGGGGCATGGTTGAAGAGGTAATTATGGTCCTCGACGAGATGGCAGCCGGCATCCCGGGCGCGCCCAACCAGCGTCTCCAGTTCCTCGAAGCTCGGGGTGGCGGGCTTCTCAACGATGACATGGGCGCCAGCGTTGACCGAGTCCATAGCCAGCCTGAAGTGGGAGGTGGGTGGCGTAGTGACGTGGACGACGTCGGGTCGGACCTTCTCCAGCATGGCCCGGTGGTCGGTGAACCAAGAACGAATGCCGTATCTCTCAGCGGCAGCCTCCGCAGTGGCGGATGAGAGATCGCAAATGGCCGTCAGATCGACGCCCGGCAGCGTCTTCAGACAGGCTAGGTGCTGCCGGGCGATCTGCCCAGCTCCGATGAGCGCTGCCTTCACGAAGCGTTCTCCAGGATCCGGCGGTAGAAGCCCTCCAACGCCCGAGCTGCCCCACTCCAGCTATAGTGCTGGGTTGCCAAGCGCCTGGCCGACTGGCCGATGCGGACGGCCAGATCGGGCTCCGACAACAGTCGGTTCACCGCGTCCGCGAAGGCCGCAGGCTCATCCTCGACAAGTAGGTCTCGCCCGGGAACCGCCTCGATCCCTTCAGCGCCCAGTGTGGTCGAGACGATGGCCTTGCCCATCGCCATGGCCTCGACGATCTTGAGCCGGGTACCGCCGCCCAGCCGCAGCGGCACCACCACGACCGCGGCCGCCGCGAGGTGCGGCCGCAGGTCCGATACAAACCCGGTCAGCTCGACCCGGTGCCCCGCCAGTGCCAGGAGCGACGGCGGCGGCCGACCGCCGATGATCTTCCAGCGTGCCCCTGGGTGCACCGCGGCAATGCGGGGCCAGATGTTCTGGGCGAAGTGGGTCACGCCATCGACATTCGGGACAGTCGAGAGGAGCCCGAAATAGACGACGGTGCGGCCGTCCGGCTGCGGGTCCGTAGGGTGCGGCCGGTAATACTCGACGTCTGCGGCGTTGGGGACAACAGTCGTGCGGACACCGGGCAGCTCATCGCGCAGGCGCTGCTCATCTGCAGCGCTGCACAGGTAAACCCCGTCCGCGTTGCGATAGGTCCTCAATTCCTCATGCCGAAGCTTGCGCCAATTCGCCCCGGCATACAGACGACGGCCCAGCTTACCCTGGGTGCGGGCGAACTGCCGGGCCAAATCGTAGGCGATCTCGTGCGAGTCTACGACGATAGGCGGTGGCTTCTGCCCGAGCGGCGCTCGGCGCAGGTCATAGTGACCTAGATATGGGAACTCCAGGTTGATGACGTCAAACCGCCTGGCGCGCAGGATCTGGTCCAGAGTCTGCTGCAGCGCTGGCAACGTGACCCGCAGCCGTTCGAAGCTTCGGATCGAGGCCAGGGAACGGACCTGCAGCAGCCGTTTGGTGAGGCCTTGCCGACCCCGGGGATTCGGGACCAGCACTACCTCGCAGCAGTAAACCTGCATGGCCCGGCGGCACTCGTCGGCGTCAAATTCGTCGTCGACCACCATTACCGCCGTCAGGTTGTGGCGTTGCGCCAGCTGGGTCATAAGCCCATGGGTTCGCGCCTGGGCGCCAAAGCGCGGCGGGCTGGCCGGCATCTGTGAGACGCAAAGGATGTTAAGGCGCTCTACGCTCATCGGTTTGCTGCTTAGAACTGCCAGTACAAAAACTCACTTGGGCCGCCGAGGGAGACAACCGCCATCGCTGCAATGGCCGACATGGCAATTGCCCAAGGAAGTGAGGGCCCCCATTGAAAGATCCTGATTTTCGCGATCGCCAGTTTGGCTGCGCCCGGCTTTACGCCGAGCGCCGGCTCATAACGATCCAGGATCCGAAGTGTGTTCGGAAGAGCGAGAGCTATGAACAGCAGCAGGCAAATCCACGCCCCTGCACTGATGAAATCATGGCGGTCCCAGGCTTCACCAATAACCCCGATGCGATGCAGGACCCCGGCGAGAGGTCCCAGCCTGGCAAGAAGGTCCTGCGGTAATCCGACACCGTTCAGTCCGGTGATACCCTTCACCAGGTCAATGGCCGATTTTATTGTCGGAGCTCGAAAGAAGATCATCGTTGCACTGACAGTGATAAAGGTAATGAGCTGCCCCGCTGGCTTCATAAGGCGATCGTAGCTGCGTCTGTCTGACCAAAGCCGCGCGGCCGCCAGACGCCATCCGTGATTGATCGTTATATAAAGACCGTTGAGCAGGCCCCAGACTACGAAACCATAGCCCGCACCATGCCAAAGCCCTGAAATGAACATCGTGAGGATGGTAGGGACCATCAGCAGAGAGATGAAGGCGCCGGCCGTCGTATGCCGCCCGCCAAACCCGGGGCGTCCCTTTGCCAGCCGGCGCCTGGTCAGCGTTAGCACCAACGGGTTGTATATGTATGCCGTCAGGAAGCGTGTCAGCGTCATGTGCCAGCGGAGCCAAAAATCGACTATACTCGAAGCGCGCAGCGGTGAGTTGAAATTCGGCGGGAGCTTGATTCCGAAGAACCGGGCCAAGCCGAGCGCCATATCCGTATAGCCGGAGAAGTCGAAATATATTTGCAGAGTGAACCCGATTGCCGCCATCCATGCCATAACGAAAGAGATATGGGCGCCGGAAGCGGCATGAGCGTAGATCGGCGTAACCAGAGGCGCCATTTTGTCGGCGAGCACCACCTTCTTGAACAGGCCGAAAAATAACAGGGTCAGACCGACGGCAAAATTCTCCTTATCGAATCGACATGAAGCGGTCTGGAACTGCGGCATCATCTCGCGGTAGTGCACGATCGGGCCGGCGATCAGTTGGGGGAAGAACAGCACGAATGTGCAGTAGTCTTGGAAGGTAAAGGACCTGACACGCCCTGCCTGCACATCAACCAGAAATGCGATCTTCTGGAATGTGATGAACGATATGCCCAGGGGCAGAATAATGTGTCTGAGTATGAGATTCGCGCCGAAAACATCGTTGATCGTGCCGGTTACGAAATCGGTATACTTGAAAACACCCAGGAACGCCACATTGAACAGGATCCCCACTATGAGAACCGCTTTTGACGTTCGACCTGATCGCTCATTTAGATTGATCCGCAGGAGGACACGTGCCAAGGCAAAGTTGATGATGATCGAGGGGGCGATGATCAACACGTTCAGTGGTCGCCACCACCCGTAGAACACGAGAGATATGAGGATCAACCACCGGATTGCCGATACGCGGGAGAACCTGCCGAGCAAATAGAATCCCAGCAGGGCTACAGGCACAAAACCGAAGAGGAATTCGGCGGAGTTAAACAGCATCGGGATTATCCTCTGCTAGATTTGCCGGGCAGGTTGGCTTACTGCCAAACTCTTCGTCGCCGCGGTGACGATCGCGCCTACATCGGGAAATGACTCGATGTCGGCGATCTTGAACTTCACGCCGAGTTGCGTCTCGACGGCCACAATAAAGTTAATATAGTTAAATGAGTCCCATCCGGGAACATCCTCACGGTGGGTCTCCATAGTCAACTCGATTGAGTCGTCGAGCAACAGATCGCGAAGAATGTGAGTGAAGATTTGCAGAACCTCATGGCTCGTCACTGTGGTACTCCCTTATGATTGGTACGGTCAGGGTGCCCGGATCACCGGGGAACCGCTGCGGAGACAGAGCGAGACAATTATTGGACAGTGGTGCGGCGCTTTTTAGCGAACTGGTCGGGCCAGTGGGGGCGAAGCCTCGTTGTCCGTTGCATTCCGCTTGTCAAGGCATGACCGGATCTCTGGCCCCGCTGCCTGAAAAAAGGCCTGAGACCAGCGTTGCGCACTTGGTTGATCCAAGTGGTACCCATCGAACGTCTGAAGTCCCTCGACCTCTGGCGTAATCAGTCTCAGGCCAACCCCCCTTGCGATGGCCTCCGCGGTCCCGATTTCCGTGCCAGAATAGGGGACCATCGTCAGTATGACACATTTTTTTTCTGCGAAGCGTGACAGGAAGTTGGCTGCTGTCGCAATGCTGGTCTTCGCGACGGCCTGATTGACAACCGGGTCATATGAAACGGGCACCTCTCTCGGGTTCACCGCCCCTTCCGTATAGTACCTGCCGGTATCACGCGAACGGAAGACAACAAACTGGCTTCCGCAAAGGGCTGGGAAAGTTCCGCAAATCCGCTCGTGGACGCCCTGCCAAAAGCGCTTCGCCTCGTATGCCTCTCGGGCTTTCGGATCGTGCAGGATCATCTTCATGGGCACAGATTCAGATTCCTCAAAGAAGTCATCTACATTGATAATATAGACATTGGCTTGGGGATGAATTCTCTGCAGAAGCTCGCCTTCAAACAGAGCGTTTTCATAGTAAAGGAACCCCAGCAAGTAATACCGGGCCAAATTCGAGGAAAACCACTGTTCGGTTGCGAATGTTGAGAATGCTATCTGAAGCCGACTGTTACCGAGCAGCAGTACATGCGCATTTCTGACCGAGTCCTGCACGGAGGGTTCCAGATTAAACTGGAATGCCCCATGCTCGTAGTCGGCGTAATTGGTCCCATTGCAATAAGCCAGATAACGATCAGCACTGTATCCATTTGCTTGGCACGCAAAGATTGTATGTGTCCTGACCCAATATCCATAGGCGCCGATCGAAGCGACAAAGAGCATGCATATATAGATCATGAGTCGGTGTGCAAAAATATGCCCCGCTATCCTGGTCCACGCGTTGGACGACGAGATCCCCTCAAAAGCGGTCGTTATTACGCGCCCCGTTGCTTGCTTAGCGGATTGCGAGCTCATTTCGCGGTCTCCCTACAGTCCTAGCACAAAGAGTGCCCGTCCGGCCGCCACAGCAATCACCTGATGTCCGTCGATCGAAAATGAAATCGGAGGAGATTTGGTGGTCCCGCCGAGCGGAAGACGCCAAATCTCGTGCCCGCTATCCGCGTCCAGGGCGAAAAGAACGCCTCCGGACGCTCCAAACAACAGCCCTGCCCCGGTTGACAGCAAGCCGCTATAATTGCCTTCATTAGAACCGCTAAACGGGGTCGTGTGCTGCCATTTGCGCTGGCCGGTCGCGGCGTCGAGGGCGAGGACTTCGTGGATTGCCGGCCCAGTTTCGCTCCAACCGCTGCCGATATGCATTCCGGCTCGCCCTCCAGTAACTTCATCCGCGGCGGCTTTGGTGAAAACCGAGCTGCTCTCTACCGCGGGGAGGAATATGATTTGCCGGCCCGGATCGAAAGCCGGGTTTTGCCAGTTCACCCCGCCATTCACGCCGGGTTTCGTACGGCGCCCGGTCGTGGTTACTGTGGCAGCATCCGTGAGGATCGGTCGTCCGGTCGGGGTCAGCGCCGTCGCCCAATCTGTCTCCACAAAGGGCACCCCGAGAAGGTACTCCCCGGTGGTCCGGTCAAGGACGTAATAGAACCCATTCCGGTTGGCCCAGAGGATCACCTTGCGAGTGACACCTTTGATCGCAAGGTCGGTAAGAACCGGGGTCTGGCCTGCATCCCGGTCGTGCTCGTCGTGCGGAGTGAACTGGAAATACCACGCGAGCCTGCCGGTACTCGCGTGCAGGGCAATCACGCTATCAGTAAATAGGTTATCGCCTGGACGCACGTCGCCGTCAAATGCGGGGCTTGGATTGCCGACGCCCCAATACAGCAAATCGGTGGCCGGATCATAGCTTCCGGTAACCCACGTCCCACCTCCGCCGGTGCGCCAGGCGTCATTCCCCCAAGTTTCATGGCCAAATTCGCCGGGGCCCGGAATAGTATTAAATCTCCATTGTTGTTGACCGGTCGCCACATCGTATGCAGCCAGAAAGCCTCGAATTCTATACTCGCCTCCTGAGACCCCGATGACCACAGAATGCTTTACGACAAGAGGTGCCCCGGTGATCGTGTATCCATCAGCCGGGCTTGCCACGAGTGTCTGCCATATGACGGCGCCGTCGCTCGCGTTTAAGGCGATCAAATGACCGTCCAGGCTTCCAAGGAAAAGAGTGTTTCCATAAACTGCAAGGCCACGGTTCACCTGTCCATAGCCCTGTGGCAAGTCGGGTGGGACGGCTCTCTTGTATTCCCAAAGCACATCGCCGGTTTTGGCGTCCAGGGCAAGGACATGCCATGCATCCGGAGCGATGAACATAGCGCCATCGACTACCAGCGGTGTGGCTTCTATGTTCGAATTATCGATGTCGAATTGTTTGATCCATCGGATCCGCAACTGGGCGATATTTGTCGGCGTAATTTGGTCGAGAGTCGTATGCCGCGATCCATTATACGACCCGGAATACGTGAGCCATTCGTCGGTCCTGGTCCCGGCGGCTTGCAGACGCTTGCTGCTGACCTCGACCGCCAGTCTCGGCGCTTCGGATTTGTCGGCTGCAGCCGAATGAGCGTTTAACGTTCTCACGTAAGCGGTGAGCTGCAGCACTTCGCGCGGCGGCAGACCAGCGGGCGGCATAGCTGTCCCGGGAATGCCATTCCTCAGCACCTGGTAGATGGCCAGATCGCTGTCACCGGCAGAGAACCGCGACCTGATCAGCGATGGTGCAAACGGCCCCCCCGATGCATCGATGCCATGGCATCCGGTGCATCGTTGGTGAAAGATACGCGCCCCTTCCTTGCGATCGTCTTCGCTGGCGACCGAGCTATACTGGAGGTCGGCCGCCAAGCTGCCCCCCTCGGCGCAAGAGAACCCAGGACTCAGACGCGTCATCACCCAAAGGTCAGTCCAGGAAAGCTCGGGAACTTCGCCCTCGACCTTCCGAAGATAGAACCGTGCCCGGCATGACACAGCGTTCCAATCTTTCTCGTAGGAGTATCCTCTCGGGCCCACACCCGATGCCATAGGTCCTAGTTGCTCGTAGATCCCCATTGCCCCGACAATCACGGCTGTAATGGCAATGACAAATCCGATCCTCCGCCTGGTTTCAGTTCGCATTTAGGACCCTTTGGTCTTGATACGGGCGTGATGTCACGCGGCTTGCAGCGGCCGAAACTGCACCTTCCGCACGAGTGACAGCAGGTGTGCTGTCGGAGAGGGGAGTTGAGTCCCGATGATCGACGCTGTCTGGTCGGTGAGCAGGCGCGGCAGGCGCTCTACGGTGACATGCAGCGGTGCCCATGTCAGGTTCATCTCACTGCAAAGGGTTTCGCCGGCGGCTTTGGCCATGGCGTATTCGATCATGCCGCGAGGCCGCTCCGCCACGAACACCGATGATGGGTAGAACAGCGACACGTCACGGCGGCGCGCCCGCAGTGCCAGCGCCAAGTGCAGAAATCCGTCCACGTAGGTGTCGAGGAACTCGTCCAGCCTCTGGCGCGCGAACAGCGGCGACTGTGCTCGGAAGATGGTGGGAGTGGCGAAGTAGTACGCATGCGTTGGCCCATCGTCGAGCGCGGACAGTTGCGATTCAGCGGATTTGCCAACATCGTACGCAAGCGCTTTGCAAATGCCCCCGGCAGCACAGATATCGCCAGTGACCGCATCGGCCTCGGTGCTGCCGACGCGGTAGGTGATCACCACCTTTGCACCGCCTGCTGCCAGCAGCTTCGCAGTTACCTCACCGAGCCCACGTGATCCGCCGATTACCAGCGCCGTACTGCCTGCGAATTCGGTAGGTCCGACCAAGCCGATTAACTCATGCGACGACACCTGCGGCACTGGCGGCGGCCGCAATAAACTCTCGATCGTGCCGGCCAGCCCGCCACCCACAATCGCTAACTGCACCACGCGAAAACGGGTATCAGCAGGTACTACCCGGAAGCCGAGCGTCTCCTCTGGGTACTGCTCGTCGCACATATCGACGGTCAAGCTGCGATAGATGGAATGTAGTCCTGGGCACACCATGCCAACCAGCAAGGAGCTGGCCGCGAGTGCAGCGACACGGCACGGTCCCAGCCAGCCGGCCGCAGCCGGGAACATCGCGGCCACCGACTCTGGCGTGCTCGCGAAGGCGAGCCGCCCAGACAACCCCTCCATCTGCTCGGGTGCCAGATCGCGCGGTTCGGCCGGGGCCGAAACAGCATTGCAGAAAAATGCCTCGGCCGTACGGGCGGGCGCGCCGAAATCCACCGTAATCTGCGCCACCGTCAGTCCGGCCGCTACCAGATCCAGCACCAAACCAAACCGCGAGTTTACCTGGTTTCGCTTGGCCCAGACCGCCGCCACCACCTCGTCAACCGCGAGGAAGCGGTTGAAGCGCGCTGTCAGGCGCCGTACTGGCGGCCGCCCCACATCGGCCCGCGCCAGTAAATCTAATGCCCAGAGCAACAAATGGATTCCATGCACCACCGGCACCGCGGCCTGGGTACGGCGCGCCAGGACGGCGTCGAGGTGCATCGGGTTGTGATCGCCGGAAATGGTAGCAAACCGGATCTGGTCAGCCATCGTGAAGGTGCGGCTGGCTAACACATCGCTTTGCTGATTGGTTCCCGGTGTTTGTGGCAGGGTCATAGCTGCGCCAAAGTCGATGTTAATTGGACCGAGTGTTATCATTCCCGCGCTCCGGCCTGGGCCACCTCGCCCTCCGCCTGACGATGAAATCAGTCCGAGGCGCTGTGAGTGCGCGCGGCATGCTGAAGACCTCTGCGACGCCAGGCCCCCTCTTTGACCGCGTGCGGGAACACAGGATTCTGCGCCGCCACCGACAGGATACCAGGGCGGCGATTGCGATGTGCACCGCCCGTTCGCCGGGATGCTCCTTCAGCGGAAGACGCGGTTGCGATGGCACCATCGGATCAAGACGTAGATCGACCAAACGCGCGACCAATACGTGCCGGGTGCGCCCTCGAGGAAAGCCCGCCAAAGCCGCTCGACAGCAGCAGGATCGAGCCCGACCGGCGCGATAGCCTGTGGATCCCGCAAGGTTTGGTCCATCGCGTTCTTCAGCCCGCGCCGGATCCAGCGGTCGAATGGCAACACAAACCCGCGCTTCGGCCGCTCGAACAGCCGGGGGTCGAGGCCGCGCAGACCAATGCGCCGCAGCATCGACTTCTGGCCCAGCGGCCGGTAGCGCGCCGGTTCCGGCAGACGGTCCACGCTCTCAAAGATTATCTGATCCACCAACGGCACCCGCTGCTCCAGTGAGGAGGCCATGCTGGCAACGTCGTTGTCCCGCAGCAGCCGCTCGCCCAGGAATAGCCGCTGCTCCATGACGCTGATAGCTGAGAGCGGCGTGCGGCCCCGGCTTTCGGCAATTATCCGTTGCCGCATCGCCACCGGCAGGCCATCGGTCAGCGCTTCTGCAAAATCCCGCACGAGCAGCTCCTGCTGGAAGCCAGGGAGGAAGAGCGCGTATGCCAATTGGTACAGCGTCAGCAGATCGTCACCGTGACGGATCATCTCCGGAAGTTTCGCCCAACGGGTCTGCGGTGGCATCGTCCCGCCGGAGCATCGCAGCGGCCAGGTCGCCAGCGTCGCTGCGGCTGTCTGCAGGCTTCGCGGCACCCAGGCGGCGCGCCGCGACCAGCCATGCAACACCGGCAGATCGCGGTAGGAGGTGTAACCTCCGAAGAGCTCGTCCCCGCCGGTGCCCGACAGCGCGACGGTGAACCCGGCGGTGCGAATGGCGCGCGATATGTAGTACGCGTTAAGCCCGTCGAAGGTAGGCTGGTCCAGGCTGTCCAGTGCCGCCTCCAGGTTCTCAACGAACTGCTCCTCTGTCAGCACCACTTCGTGGTGCTGGGTCCCAATGGCCCCGGCGATCTGTTTAGCGATCGGCCCCTCGTTGAGCTCGCGCTCCTCGAAGGCCAAGGTGAAGGTATGGATGGGGCTCTGGGCAGCTCGCTGGGCCAGGTTGGCCACAACTGACGAGTCCACGCCGCCGGAGAGCAAGACGGCCAGGGGCACGTCGCTGGTGAGATGTAGCCTAAGCCCCTCCTCCAGGATGGCAGCCAGGTCATCCTCTTTCATGATAGGATCGGGAGCGCGGACGGGGATGTTCCAGAAGTCCTCCTGGCGAAGTTCGTTGCCGGCGCCGTCGAATTCGAGCAGGCACCCGGGCCAGAGCAACTCGGCGCCTTTGACGGCGGTACCAGGGCCAACCACGAAGCCATTCCATACGCTGCTGGCGACCGCTTGTGGGTCGAGCTTGGGCGTGCCCAGCAGCCCCGAGGCAAGTAGGGCACGCAGCTCCGAGGCGAAGGCTATAGACCAGCCCGCATCCGGATCCGACGAGCGTGCGAGATAGAGCGGCTTGATTCCCAGCGGGTCCCTGGCCAGCAGCAGCCGCCGATCCTTGGGGTCCCAGCAGGCGAAGGCGAACATGCCGCGGAGCCAGCTTACCGCGCGCGATCCATACAAACTGATGGCGCGAAGCATGACAGCGGTATCGCCGGTGGAGTGCAGCTCCTCCCCCTCGCTCACCAGGCGGCGCCGCAGATCGACGAAGTTGTAGATCTCGTTATTAGAGACGATCACGTGCCCAGTCGCAGGATCAATCATGGGCTGGGCGCCGGCAGGAGAGAGATCGAGGATGGCTAGCCGACGATGGGCCAGCAGTGCGCCCCAACCACGGGAGTCCGGATCGGAGATCCACATCCCGCTGCCGTCCGGGCCGCGGTGGACCATGGCGTCGCTCATCCGCTTCAGCGCGGCGACGTTGAGTTCGTCCACTCGCCCGATAATCCCGGCGATGCCACACATTGACCAGGTCCCTAGGGAAATCCGAATAGCGGCGATGGCTTGACGCCCGGTCATCGGATCCGGCGCTGCCGATCCGACAGGGGGCGGCCGTAGATCACGAAACGGTCGTCGGAATTTTCCAATCTTGCGCCGCGATCCCTCTCAGTTTGAGCTCTCAGAGCGGATCTGCAGGAAGTCAGGCGTCAAACGGCGCTTCTGGCGCAACTCGCTCCGCCGGCCATGCGCGCATGGATCGCGTGACCGCAGCGAGCTTGACCGCCTCCGGGCGGGTTCCCATAACGTACAGGATGACGTTGCGCATTGTGGTCACGGTCCTCTTCTCCGCCTCCGTCATTTGTAGCCCTGTGTGACCGGCGCTAGTCCTAGGCGGCGCGCTACGATTTCCCGACCCGCGAGCCAGATGAACTCGAAATTGGTGGTAAGATAGCGCTTCCACAGCTTGCGAGGCTCCATCATCAGCCGCCACAACCATTCGAGCCCCGCTCTCTGTACCCAGCGAGGAGCACGCCTGATGAAACCGGCCAGTACATCGAAGCTGCCGCCTACGCCTATGATGACGGGCACATCAAGGCGCTCCCGGTGACGCTCGCACCAGACCTCCTTGAAAGGGGACGGCATGCCAACGAACAGGATATGGGCTTGGCTGGCGCGGATCTCCTCGACGATCTTTAGGTGATCGTCCACGCCGAAATAGCCATCGCGGAAGCCAGCGATCTCGATGCCGGGGTACTGGATACGGCTCGTCTCCACCAGGGCTGTGACCACCTCGCGCCGCGCGCCAAGGAAATAGACGCGTAACCGGTGCTCCCCGGCCGCCGCGAGGAGGTGTGCCATGAGATCCACCCCCGCCACTCGCTCCGGTGCTGGTTGGCCCGATGCTCGCAGGGCCCAGACTACTGACATGCCGTCGGCGACGGTAAGATGCGCGGCTCGGCAGGACAGCGCCAACTCCCGATGGCGGCGCAGCATGCACAGGTGGAAAGCGTTGGCCGTGATGACCGTGTGGGACGTGCGCGGAGCGCGGCAAAACTCAAGGCAGCGAGCCACCACGCTTTCCATGGCCACGGCCTCAAAGGAGACGCCCAGCAGTTCCGACTTTCCGGTGCGCTTCATCGATGTCGCACTCATGACTCGGGAACCGGATGGCTGGCGTACCAGAGGCGCGCCCGCTCAGCGTCGACTTTGGCCGTGGCGGCCCGCTTTCCCATGCGCAGGCACGCGTGCTGGTAGGATTGGAGGAAACACCTGAACTCCGGGTCGTCGTAGCGGGGCAGACCCTTCAGCCAA
>Ga0335074_10007824_pt1 | contig 14835 bp, 22 predicted proteins | sample Lox_Sample_23_FD_206715 | JGI IMG/M metagenome (GOLD analysis project Ga0335074, IMG submission 206715) | Soil microbial communities from Loxahatchee National Wildlife Refuge, Florida, United States - Lox_Sample_2.3 | ecosystem: Environmental > Terrestrial > Soil > Wetlands | place: USA...
AACGGGCCGGGTGGAGCCCGACTCTGTCTACGGCCACAGCCTGCTAACCGTACGAGAGCCTTGAACGGTGCCCGGTGGTTGATCCGCATGCGCACTCGGGAGGGGCTTGGACCAACTGCAGTCATAGTCCGGACGATGTCCAAGGCACTCGAACTTCGCCGTTGACATCATCTTGAGGTGCGTCTGACTGCTCTGGTCGGCCGGTCAGGGTCCATGAATAAACCTTAGCCACCACTGCCGGCCGGTCCTGCGAAGCTCCGGCTTCTATCCGAGTGCGCCGGAATTGCGAATGATCAGCCGACACGGCAGGCACCACATGAAGCTCTCCGTTGACCCCAGCCGACACTGATCGAGAGAGGATGTCTTGTCATCATGGACCGACTTCGGGCGGCGACGCCGCCGCACCCGCCGCCGGGGGCTCTGCCGGGCCTGGCTAAAATCTGATTATCAGATATCCTTCTTGCATGCGCACTATCACGGCCACAGAGGCATCCCGGCACTTTTCCGACCTGCTCGACGCGGTCGAGCGCGGGGAGACGGTGACGGTCATGCGCGGCAGCCGTCCGATCGCGGAGATCGGCCCGGCCCGCCGCCGCACCGGCGCGGACCTCAGGGAGGCGCTCGCCGGTACAACGCCGCCGGACGACGCGTTCGCCAGAAGCATCGCGGAGACGGTGTCCATGGTGACCTCGGAGGTGGACGACCCGTGGGCCGACGCCTGATCCTGGACACCAACGTTCTCATCGCCTACGAAAGGGGGACTATAAACAGGGCAGCCCTCGATGAGGACGAACTGGCGATCGCGGCGGTCTCCGTGGCCGAATACCGTGTCGGCATCGAACTGGCCGACACACCAGAACGGGCGGCGGACAGAGCGCGCGCGCTAGCCACCATCACGTCAGCCCTCGACGTGCTCGACTACACCGCCACCACGGCCGCGCATCACGGCCGTCTGCTGGCCCACGTCCGCCGGTCCGGCACTCCCCGCGGCGCACACAACCTGATCATCGCCGCACACGCCGCAGAGACCGGACGGACCGTCCTCAGCAGGGACGTCAAGGCGCGCTTCAACGACCTGCCCGGCGTCACGGCAATCGACGTCTGACACGCCGCGACTTACACAGCGAAAATACGTTTACAGGAAGCATCTGCCGAGCATGTAGTCGTACATTCGGGCTACGTTCGGCACCTTCGGGTCCAGCGCGGCGGACTCGGACGGCGCATCGGCCATATTCGATTGGCTCCGGACTGCAGAGGCTGAGGGGTATGGCTCAATCCTAAAGTGCCGGGCAGCCTGGCCGCGTTCGGAATGTAATGGCTTGCGGCAGGGAGAGCGGCGCTAGCCTGGGCCTCTGCGCACCCTCAGCCGGTCCCGCTGCCCTGCCCGCGCCGGTACTCGTCCAGCAGCTGGATCACCTGCGCACGTGCCCCGTCCAGGTCGGCGCCCAATTCCGACAGCACCCGCCCGGCCACGTCGTCGCCCGTGCGGATGAGGCCGAGCAAGATGTGCTCAGTGCCGATGTAGTGGTGGCCGAGAGCGCCGGATTCCTCCAGCGCCCGCCGGAGTATTTCCTTCGCCTGTGGGGTGAACGGAATGTGCCCTGACGGCGCCTGCTCTCCGCGGCCGATGATCTCCTCCACCCGTTGCCGCAGCGACTGCAGGCTGATCCCCAGCGACTCCAGCGCCCTGGCCGCCACGCCGCCGATCCCCTCGTGAATCAGGGCCAGCAGGATGTGCTCAGGTCTGATGTGGTCGTCGTCCAGCCTCCGGGCCTCTGCCTGTGCTTGCACCACGACCATCCGCGCCCGGTCAGTGAACCGCTCGAACATGCTCCGCCGCCGTCCTTCACTCTCGTCCCCGCTACGCCCAACCCTCAGGGTAAGCAGTGGGCGGCAAGCAGGTCACGTTCACGCTCTAGCCCGCAGCAGGTGTCGGCGCAGGAAGTCGAGCTCAGCGGCGACGACCGTCTCGTGCTGGTCGAGGAAGGCGGCGTAATGCCTGCCGTCGACCTGGAGGACTTCGCCTGCGGGAGCCTGCCGGGCGGCCTTCAGCGCCGGTGCCGCGAGGACGGTCTGGTCGCGGGTGCTGATGACCGCCAGCAGCGGGCAGCTGATGCGGCTGGCGGTTCTGCCCGGCCGGTACAGGGCGATGGGTACTACGGAGCGGGCTGCGATGATCTGCTGCCAGTCGGGGTATTTGCTGCCCGGGTTGAGCGCGGCGTCACTGTCGGCCGCGTCCGGCGTGGTGATCATCGCGACCGCTCCGCGCGGCCCGGCCAACGGCACAACGAGGGGCTCGCGGCCAGCCAGCCCGCGGGCGACGTCGCGCAGGGCGATCAGCGGGAACCGGGCAAGGACCCCGAGTGTCTCGTGTCTCAGCGCGCGCGGCGAGCTCACCGCACCGTCGGCCAGTGGCGCCTGCGCGATTACTGCGGCAAGACGATGCTGGTCCGCGGGCCGGGCAGCGAGGCGGAGCAAGTGCCCCGCGGCGAGCGAGAAGCCCCACCCGGCGATCTTGCCGGCCTCCACTCCGGGCAGGGACGCAGCGCAGTCCAGCGCGGCTTCCCAGTCGGCCAGCTGCTCCGGGATCCGCACTACTTGCCTGGGCGTGCCGCCGGACTCGCCGATGTGCCGGTGGTCGAAGGCGAGCACACTGTACCCGGCAGCATGGAAGCGGGCGGCGAACCGGTCGGTAGCCGGCTCTTTGGTCACTCCCGCCCCGCCTGCCATCACCACGCACGCGCCGTTACTGCCCCGGTAGTGCCAGGCGGCGCAGTCATCAGTGCCGCTGCGGAAGGCAATGCCCTCCCGCTGTGCCGCGGTGAGCCCGGCGGCGCTGCTGCCCCCTCCGGTGATCTGGACCATGGCATTCCTCCGCTGTCGCTCCGACGTGTGAGCCCGTCTGCTCGAAGTTAACATACAGACCGTCCGTATGTATATCTAGGCCGCATGACTCAGCTTGCGGAGATGTGGAGAATCGGAGAATGCCATCCCAGATTTCCGCCGCCTCGCGGACACGGCGAACTCAGGCCGACCGCTCAGCCGCGACTCGTGACGCGCTGGTGGCGGCGGCGCGTCTGCTGTTCGCAGCGCATGGGTTCGCGGAGGTGTCGACCGACGCGATCGTCGCCGCCGCCGGGGTTACCAGGGGGGCGATGTATCACCAGTTCGCGGATAAGACGGCGCTGTTCGAGGCGGTCCTGGCGGCTGTCGAGGCCGATATTGCCAGACGGCTAGCCGATGCGACAGAGGCCGCCGGGATATCCGATCCGGTCGAAGCCCTGCGACACTCCGTGCGAACCTGGCTCGACATCTGCGTCGAGCCGGAAATCCACCGCATCGCCCTCATCGACGGGCCGTCCGTCCTGGGCTGGACGCACTGGCGAGAAGTCTGCTACTTGCACGTCCTGGGACTGGTGCAGGCGCTCCTCGCGCAGGGGATCGAGCTGGGACACATCCGCGCCCAGCCAGTGATGCCGCTCGCGCACGTGCTCATGGGCGCCGGCGACGAAGCCGCCCTGTACGTCGCCGAAGCCACAGACCGCGCGCAAGCGCGCGCCGAGATGACCGAAGTCCTCGACCAGGTCATACAGGGCCTGACCGCCTGACGACGCACCCCGCGAGCCAGGTGAGAGCAACTCCTCGGCGCTCCAACCTCCTACGCCTGCCTACCCCAACAGGCGTCGGTGCGGGACCGGCAACTGGCTGTATGCGAGAGCAAATCGCATGTACGGCGATTTCGACCTAGATTCTTATTAGGCACGCGACTTACCCCCATGATGAGGGGCCAGCGCCCCCCGCAGACCGGCTGGCCCGCCATCCCGAAAGGCGAGAATGACCCCCCTCACACGCTTCTTCGTGCTACCTGCTGCGCTGCTTCTCGCCGGCGGCATCCTGGCCGTGAACCTGTCTGCTGCCCGATCCGAGGCAGCCAAGACCACGAAGCTGTGCCACTCGCAGACCGCTTCTGTCAGCCGCGGCGCCTACATAGTCGACAACAACGAGTGGAACTCAAGCGCCCCCGAGTGCATCACCACCAACGGCAAGCCCGAGTTCAGGGTGGCGAACTCCTCGATCGCGAACGGAAAAGACGGCGCGCCCGGTGGCTACCCGGACATCTACAAGGGCTGCTTCTACCGCGCGTGCACCTCGGGCAGCGGCCTGCCGATCCGGGTATCCAAGATCCGTGCTGGCACGGTGACCACGAGCTGGCGCACTGCCCAGCCCGGCGGCAGCAGCATTTACAACGCTGCCTACGACATCTGGTTCAACAAGACTCCCACCACCAAGCGCAAGGCCAACGGCGCCGAGCTGATGATCTGGCTGAACCACCACGGCCCCAAACAGCCGTACGGTTCCGAGGTCGCCAGCAACGTCAGCATCGGCGGCCGCAGCTACAACGTGTGGTATGGCGCACGGGCAGGCAGCTACGGCACCGTCACCTACGAGATGACCTCCCGCGCACGCTCAGTCAGCAAGCTGGACCTACGGCCCCTGGAGGCCAACGCGGTGAGCCGCGGCTACCTCAGTACATCGTGGTACCTGATCACGGTGCAGGCCGGATTCGAGGTGTGGCGGGGGGGCACGGGCCTCGCGACCAAGTCGTTCTCCGTCAACGTAACCCGCCACCGTCGCGGTCTGTCGCGATAGCCGCGCCTGGACTCACGTACACTCCACGCGGTGAAGGAGATCGTGACCTACGTGGAGATGACGGCTTCGAGCCAGCTCATTCCTGCCGCTCCTGTTCCGGGCCTGACGCTGGAGCCTGTGGATCGCAGCTCACCGCTTGTTCCCGGCATCCTGGCCCGGATCGGCGCTGCCTATGACTGGAAGAGCGCCAGCCGCACCGAGCGAGAATGGGCCGTCTGGTTCGCCGAGCACACTGGCCGGACGTTCTGGCTACTGTCGTTTGAGGGCGAGCCGGCGGGCATGGTCTCCTGCGAACTGCATCCCGGCGGTGAAGCGGAGATAGCGACGTTCGGGCTGCTGCCGGAGTTCGTCGGCAAGGGCCTGGGCGGATTCTCTTTGACCCTTGGCGTTCAGCAAGCGTGGGCACTGGCCCCCTCGGTGAATCGCGTCTGGCTGCATACCTCGACGTTCGACCATCCCCACGCGCTTCCGAACTATCACCGCCGGGGCTTCCGCACCTTCAAGACCGAGCAAGGCGAGCGCGGCTGAGGAGACACGTGTACGCCCGCTGCGAGCCGGTCACGGCTGGATGTTCTCCAGGTCCTCCAGCAGGCTTGGGTGAGTTGGCTGCCAGCCGAGTGTCTTGCGGGTGTGGGCGCTCGATGAGGGCTGGTCGGTGGCGAAGATCGGGCCGAGCGCGCCGTAGGTTTCCTGCGGTACCGCTTCGATCGGGACTCCCAGCCGTCTGCCGATGACTGCGGCGATGTCGCGCACCGCGTCGCCCTCGTCACCCACGGCGTGCCACGCGGTCCCGGCCGGGGCGTTCTCCAGGGCCAGCCGGAACAGGACAGCCGCGTCAAGCGCATGTACGGCGGGCCAGCGTTGGGTGCCGTCGCCTGGATAGCCCGACACTCCGGTGTTGCGTGCAATCCGGGTCAGCATGCCGGCGAATCCGCCGTTACCTTCGTTGTGAACTGTGCGCGGCAAGCGGACGGCCGAGCTCCGGACGCCGCGCGAGGCCAGGTCCAGCACCGCCATGACCGAGCGGCTGCGGCCGCCGACCGGCCCGTCGGTGGGCAGCGGATCGGCCTCGGTGGAGGGGCGGCCTGGGACGTAGGGCGTACCCGAGCATGTGACGAGGGGGCGGCCGCTGCCGATGAGCTCCTCACCCAGGGCTGCAAGCGCGGCGCCCTCCTCAGCGACCGCCGCAGCGACGGCCGCGGGGCTGCTGAAGTCGTTGGCGAAGGCCAGGTGGATGACCCCATCAGCTTTTGCGGCGCCTGCGCGAAGCGCGTCCAGGTCGGCGAGATCGCCGCGAATGGTTTCCACGCCGGCGCCCTTGAGTGCCGCCGCAGACGAGTCGGAGCGAGCGAGGGCGAGGACGGCGTGGCCATTGCCGAGTAGCTCGGCGACGACGGCCGAACCGATCAGCCCGCTGCCGCCTGTGATGAAGACCTGCATGAGGTTCTCCTCAGAAGTGATGGGATCTTTGTCTCATCACTGTATCAGTGCGATGGGACAAAGGTCGCATCACCTAGAATGGGCTCATGGCCCGATGGAAACCTGGCGCGCGGGAGCGGATGGTCGTCGCTGCCGTGGACCTGTTCACCGAGCAGGGGTACGACGCCACGACGGTGGCGCAGATCGCTCAGCGCGCCGGGGTCACCAAGAGCACCTTCTTCCGGCACTTCCCCGACAAGCGCGAGCTCCTGGTGGCGGGGCAAGAAGTGCTGAGCCGGCTGCTGACCGAGGGGATCACCGACGCGCCGGAGACCGCCAGCCCGCTTGAGGCGGTCGCGGCCGGGCTCGGGCGGGCGTCGAGCGCGATGGGCCCGATGAACCGCGAGCTCGGCCCCCGCCTGAAGGCGGCAGTCGCCGCTAGCGCCGAGCTTCAAGAGCGCGAAGCCCTCAAGAGGGTGGGCCTGGCAGCAGCAATGGCCACCGCTCTCAAGGCGCGGGGGGTGCCGGACCCGATCGCCCACCTTGCAGGCGAGATGGGCGTCCTCGCATTCAAACGTGGCTACTCCGAATGGCTGGAGGCCGACCAGGACACCGACGGCGGACTAGCGCCCTACACCGCCGCCGCCCTCGAAGACCTGCGGGCAGCCAGTGCGTCGCTCAGCTGAGCAGATCTCAGCGCAGCACGACGACGCATGTGTCCCAGCGGCCATAGCGCGACTTACCTCATTGCCGAAGGAGCGGACACTCGGTGCTCGCTGCAAGCCCATTCGAAGTCCAGCAGCGCGGTGACGCTTCGATCGCGCGCGAGCCAGTTGCCGCAGTAGCAATCCGCGTGAACCGGTACGACTGCCGACGCTCGCGAGCGGCGTGGCGGGCTTGACCCAGGTCGGTCACTCGCGGGTCACCCGGTCGCTCGCGGGCTCGTTCGCTGGCGGTGAGCTTTCTGGCGACAGGCGTTACCGCAGAACCGGCGCGGACGGCCGCGGGCGGGAACGGGAAGGGACTTGCCGCACACCGCGCAGCGGTCCTCAGCCCTCTTACTATTTTCGTTACGCTCTTGCTGCCAAGTTACGTTACTGACTCTTGCCTTGGTGTCTGCTTTCGTTACGGATGCTGGCAGCGGACCAGCGGCTGCCGGGCGAAGCGCGTCGCAGGCCAGGGCCACCATACGGTCCGCCGAACCCCGCACGGCGACCATCGCCACGCAGCCGGTCAGCAGCGCGATCACGTCGTCGTCATCGACGTCGCCGCGAATCGCGCCCGCCTGCTGAGCGCGCGAGCGAAGTTCGCTCAGCGCTGCCTGAAACTCCCTTTTCGACCCGGACGCCGCCGGGATCCCGGTGCGCCGGTCCAGGGCGGCCACTAGTGCCTTATTGACAGCGATCCACCCGATCATCTGGGCGAAGAAACTGAAGAAGGCGCTGCCCGCGTCGTCCTGGGCTGCGAACGAGCGGGCAGCTGCCGCCATGCGCGCCATTCGGCTCGCGACTACCGCCTCGACGAGCGCGTCCTTGCTCGGGAAATGCCGGTACACCGTGCCCGCGCCAACCCCGGCCCTGCGGGCGATCTCGTCCAGCGGGACACCCGGTCCCCCAGCGTCCAGGTTCGCGACGGGCTCATCGCCCACTCACGCGACTACGCCAATCCGCTCGGCAGCGCCGCGGCTTTCGGCAGCCTGGACCGGATTGTGGAGGCGGCCCGCAGCAGCGCCTAGTACGGCAACTGGTGCGCCACCTCAACATCGGCAGAGTTCGATGTCAGATCGCGGCTAGCGCCTCGATCTCGACCCGGAACTCGGGGTTCACCAGCCCACCCACCTGCACCAGGGAACTAGCCGGCGGCCTGTCCAGCGCGATGTACTCATCCCGCACCTGCCGGAAAGCATCCAGGTCAGCTAGGTCCGTCAGGAAAACCGTCAGCTTCACAACCTGGTCCATTCGCGCCCCGGCAGCAGCCAGTGCCCCAGCCAAGTTCTGGAATACCTGCCTGACCTGGGCGGCGGGATCTCCTCGCCCGACGAGCTGACCATGAGCATCCAGCGGCACCTGACCCGATACGACCACCATGCGGCCAGTGAACGCGACCGCGTGACTGTACCCATTGACTGGCGGCAGGCCTTCTGGCCTGACAAAGCACTGCACCAACGCCCTCCAGCCGAAATCGCCGATCCCAAATCGGGGTCTCAATAAGGAACCACGAACCTACTCCCCTGCCGCGGCGCATTTGGCGGGCGTTCCCTTTTCAGCCTGGTGCGTGGGCCTGGAGGAAGGCGCGCAGTACGTTGTTGAACTCGTCCTCGGCCTCCAGGTTGGGCAGATGCCCTACGCCATCGATCACAACCTGCTCGGGCCGCTTGAGGTGAGCGATGATCTCGGCGGTCACCTCCCGGTCCGACCATGGATCTGCCGAGCCCGCGCAAACGAGCGCGGGGACGCCGAGGCCTGCGAGCAGCGTGCGGTAGTCCGGCCGTTCTGCGCGGCCGCGCAGAGCCGCCGCCGCTCCAGCCGGCGGGGCCGCGGACATCATTGCGTCCACGCATGCCCGCACGGACTCCGGGCAGTCCGAGCCCAGGCATCGCAGGCGGCGCCCACGCCGGGTCGGCGCAAATCAATCCAGCAGGTGCCTACCGAATCACGGTACGGCTGTCAGTGCTCGTCGTAGTGGCCTTCGTGGGCGGCGTGCCGGTGTCCGTCGTGGACGTAGTCCAGATGGTCGCTGTGGAGGACGGGGGCGTGGCCGCATCCCTCACCGTGCACGTGGATGTGCTCCTCGGCAGGCTTGTGCACCTCAGACGCACATTCGTCGTAGTGGTCGTCGTGGCGGCGGTGGACGTGCTCATCGTGGAGGTAGTCGACGTGGCCGTCGTGGCGTATCTGGATGTGTCCGCAGTGCTCGCCGTGTTCATGGTCGTGCGGTTCGGAGGGCATGTGGCCAGCGACATCGCACTCCTCGTAATGCCCGTCGTGCGCATGGTGCAGGTGCCCCTCGTGGAGGTAGTCAAGGTGGCCGGCATGTTCAACCGCGCCATGCCCGCAGTCCGGCCCATGGATGTGGGGGTGCTGTTCGTGGACCGAGTGCCTGGTTTGCGTCGTCATTTCTGATCCTCCCCTCTCTGATCCTCGCTTCGTACCCGGGGTCGGCGCGGGTCTACCCGCCACCACCAGAGGGTCCTGTGGCGAAGTCCGGGCTGCTGGAGCCGTCCCGCGACTACGACTACGGTGGTGATCGTGCGTGCCGTGCCGTGGTGGGGGGTGGTGTCCTCTGCCGCGGCTCCGGTGCTGATGGCCGGAGGGTGGACAGTTGCCGCCAGGCTGCAACCGCACTCCTACAGCCAGATTGCCGATACCGTCAGTGCGCTCGCCGCACCAGGCGCTGCCGACCGGTGGGTGATGACGGCGACGTTCCTGGTGGTTGGCGCGTGTGACGCTCTCACCGGGCTTGCGCTACGACCTGCGCGCGCACCGGGCCGGCTGATCTTGATGGCCGGGGCAGTCGCGGGCATGCTGGTCGCGGCCAACCCCGAGCTTCCCGGGACCAGGTTTCCGCTGCCGCACATCATCTGCGCAGCCGCCGGATGCGCCGCACTAGTGAGCTGGCCCGCGGGGGCGTGGCGGCGCGGGCCTTCGGTGCCGTGGGGCCTGCGGCCAGTGGTATCGGCCGGTGCCGTCGCTGTGCTGGCAGCCCTGCTGGCCTGGTTCGGCGCCGAGCTGATCACGGCGGGCGGTCAGGCCGGCCTGGCGGAACGCGTCTTCGGCGCTGGGCAAGCATTGTGGCCGCTGGCGGTGGTCGCGTCCTGCCAGTACGCCGCCAGCACGAGCACCAGGCCCAGCCACGCGCCAGCCTGAGCGGCCCAGCGCGCGGGTCCGGCGGTCCACGGCTGTAGACCGGGGCGGTGCGCGAGCGTGAAGGCCCGCAGATGCCGCTGTCCGCGACCTGTCTGTTGATGAGCGGATGGCCTCCTACTGCTGTTCGGTGCCGTTGGCGTAGGGGTTGGGCAGCGTTCCGGGGGCCCGATCCGCCTCCGGGATCCCGACCGCCTCGAGGCGGCGAAGGAGCATGCGCCGCTGTACCTCTCGCCCTGCCGACTCCTCGTCCGTGCTGTCATTTCCGTCCATGCCGACCAGCCACACCAGGCCACGGCCCAACCCGGGAGTGATTCGCTCACGGTCTTCGTCGTCGCGGACAAGGGCCACCGCATACGCGAGCTGGTCGCCGGCCTGACGTTGCGCCCAGTCGATGACCTGCAGCACGTCGGCTCCCGTGATGTCGTAGGTGTCGGTCCAGCCCCCGGTCGAGGTCGCACCGCTGCCGTGCAAGTAGACGCGGAACCGCGGATCGGCGTCTTCCCAGCCGCTGTCGCGCTCGTCGACCTGAATCACCTGCATCGTCCGCTCCGGCTCAGCCATGTCTCGGACCGTAGCAAAGTCACGTGACGCACCCGACCGGCGCGGGAACTGAGTTGACGCTCTCGCCCTGGGATGGTGGAGTGCATTGCTGACCCCGGCGGAGGAAACAGAGCAGAGCATGAGCAAAGTCGATCGTGTCGGCTGAGGAAGTCGGGGTGGACGGGCACAGCGTCTGCCCTGGTCTTGTCAGGCGGCTGCTTGAGTCACAGTTCCCGGAGTGGGCGGACCTGCCGCTGAGGCGGCTCCTTCCGGCTGGGTCAGACAATGTGATCTACCGGCTCGGCGAGGACATGAGCGTCCGGCTGCCGCGCGGCGAGTGGGCCGCCGGTCAGGCAGCGAAGGAGCAGTATTGGCTGCCTCGCCTGGCACCCCACCTGCCGCTGCCAATCCCGGCCCCGCTCGCTGTAGGCAAACCTGCCTTCGGATATCGGTGGGATTGGTCAGTGTCGAGGTGGCTGGCCGGTGAAACGGCCACGGTGAAGAGCCTCGCCGACCCGCGTCGGACCGCTGGCGAGCTGGCGGAGTTCTTGACAGCGCTCCAACATGCGCTGCCGGTGGAATCTGACGCTCCGAACCCCCACGACGAGGTCACCGGCGTACCGCTGGCCAAGCGCGACCATGCAACGCGCGCTGCGATAGCGGCAGTGCAGGACACCTTTGACGCACGAGCGATGACCGCGGTATGGGACGCGGCGCTCCGGGCGCCAGCCTGGGACCGCGCCCCAGTCTGGTTCCACGGCGATCTTCACCTCGGCAACCTGCTGGTCAGCGGCGGACGCCTGAGCGCCGTCATCGACTTCGCCGGCCTTGGTGCCGGCGATCCTGCCTGCGACATGGTGATCGCGTGGAATCTCTTGTCTCCGGAGACCCGGCCGGTCTTCCGGGCAGCCCTCAAGGTCGACGACGCCACCTGGACTAGGGCCCAGGGCTGGGCGCTGACGACAGGCCTGAACGCCTATACGTCTTACGCGGTCACTAACCCGCTCGTTGCCGTGAACACCCACCGCCAGATCAGTCAGGTGCTTATCGATCACGCCCGGACGACCTGAGGATCGAGCTTCAAGCCCGGACCGGGCGATGGTCAGGTAGTAGCAGGCCCAGGATTCAGGCGGCCGGGGAGACTGTCACATCGAGAGTGAGAGCTTCGGCGGTCGGGTCGTAATCGGCGGGGTTGCCTTCCAGAGCAAATGTGATCGCGGATAGGCAGTCCTGCTCGGCGTCGTGACGTGAGGGCATCCCGCCGCCGTTGATATGCAGGGCCGGAACACGGTAGTGCCAGTTGTTGGCCTCATCGTCGAAGAACAACTCGATGCGCAGCAAGCTCATAGGTGTCATCCTACAGTTTCCGCAGCTCATTGACGGTATACCCGTAGTCGCGCGCGATCCTGGCGGGTGCGTCAGAGCTGTCTCGTGGTGAACAGGGTGGTCCCGTAGACCGCATCGACTTCCTTCCGCTCGGTCTCGATGAACCCGAGCTTGGCCAGCGCCCGGCGAGATGCGCTGTTCCAATCCCAGACCGTGGCCCACAGACGTTCGTACCCGGACGATCTCGCCCAGTCCAGAACCGCCAACGACGCCTCGGTCGCGTATCCCCGACGCCAGACTCGGCGCAGCAACTCGAACGCTAGTTCCGGTTCTCCTTCTGATCCTCGTCCGCTCTCGATCAGCCCGCAGTAGCCGATGACGTCACCAGCGGCCTTCCGCTCGACCGCGAGCAACCCGATCGACGATGGCTGGTTGGTACGGATCGAATCCTCGAGATCTGCCACCGTGGGGCGTCCGTCCGCGCCGATTCGGCGGTGCGGCGGCACTCGTGGATCACGTTCGGTCCACAGCTCACGCAGAACGAAAGCCTCGGCTACCCGCCAAGGTCTCAGCAGCAGACGACCCGTCTCGAGCACAACCTCGCGTCCCGTGGTCGCTTCGCCTGACACGACAGCACTCCGCTGACGCTTCAAGTCAGCATGGCCAGCGAGTAGATCGCGGCGCGCCCCGCGGCAGGCAACTACCGGGCACCCATGACCTCTTGCAACTGTCCGGTGTCGACGAACTGCTGGAAGCTCGTGACCTTGCCGTCGGTTATGAGCCACACGTGGCAGACCTGGGCGTCGAGCTTCCGGCCTGTCTGCTTGTAGGTCCCGGTGTAGCGCCCTTCCACGACGACCGTGGGGCCAGCATCATGAAACTGTTTCGGATGAACAGTGAAGCCGTCCCACTCGGTGCCCAGCTTTATGAACAAGTTCTGCAGGACTGCGTCCGGTCCCACCCACGGGCTTCCACTGGGCTGGTAGGGGTTCCCCTCTGCCTCGCGCCACTGCATGCCGGGGTCCATCGCGCCTAGCACTGTGGCCACGTCACCGCGGCCGAAAGCGTCGTACAGGTCTTGCATTAACTGGACATTGCTCATCCACAGCTCCTTTGCCGCCCTAGTCCCGGACCGTACGCCCGTCAACCGGTCCCGGCAATGCTGCCAGCGCAACTTCGACGGTCCCCGGCTGTTGACTCTCGACCTGGTGGAGGGCACAGAGTTCTGGGTGTGGAGAGCGAGATGCGCAGTATTGGTGAGCTATCCCGCGACAGTGGACTGAGCGCGAGCGCTCTGCGGTTCTACGACGGCGCCGGGGTACTGGTACCGGCGTGGGTAGATCCGGTGAGCGGCTACCGCTGGTACAGCCCAGAGCAGCTGGAAGAGTCCCGGTTGCTGGCCCGGCTGCGCCGAGCGGGTATGCCGCTGGCGGACATCCGGCTGGTGCTGGCGGGCTGGTCCAGTGAGGACACCGACCTGGTGCGCAGCCTGCTTCAGGCCCACCTGCGCCGTCTTGAACTGGGCCTGTCCGATGCTCGCAGTGAGTTCTCCACGGTCCGAGCGCTACTCGAACGCAGGGAGAATCCCGTGACCATACACAGCACTGCTAACCTCCGGCTGGCAGTCCCCGCCCCTGAGCTGGCTGCCGCGCTGGACGCGGTCCGCTTCGCCGCCAGTACCGACCCGGAGCTGCCGATGCTCGGCGGTGTCCTGTTCGACATCGAGGGCGATTCGCTTCATGTCGTGGCCACCGACCGGTACCGGATGGCTCTGGCACACGCCAGTACCACCGGGCATGGCGGGCCCCGCGTCCAGGTCATCGTGCCGTCCCCGCTCGCCGACGCGATGCGGGCGCTGCTCAGCGCTGACGCGTCCGCCCAGCTCACTGTGGACGGTGACCGCCTGGCCCTGGAAGCGGGAGACCGTCAGGCGAGCGGCCAGCGCGTCAATCACGACTTCCCCGACTACCGTCGCTTGGTTGGCCCGTCGTCTGGGCGGGGTGTCCTCGTGGACGTCGCGGCGTTGCGGACGGCAGTGCAAGCTGGCCCGGTCCGCGCGGGCGTGGTGCGCGAGCAGGACGGCGTGTCCTGTGACCTCAGCGTGCTGAAGGTGACAACCGACGGCGCGGTGACCGTCTGCGAAGACGGTGACGACGATCAGGACTACGTCGCCGTCAACCGCGAGTTCCTGCTGCAAGCCCTGACCGCCGGGGGCCGCGACCAGCTGATGCTGGAGTTCGGCGCCCCTACCGCCCCCCTGGCAATCCGCCGGACCGGCACCGACGAAGCTTTTTCACTACTGATGCCTGTCCGCCTGGACAACTAACCACCGGGGCGGGCGCGCCGACGCGCGATTAACGTGTGAGCGTCTCCTTCGGGCGCACAACGCAGAACTCATTGCCTTCCGGGTCGGCCAGAACTGTCCAGGATTCAGCACCGGTCTGCCCGATCTCGACCGGGTGCGCTCCGAGTCCGAGAAGGCGCTCGATTTCCGCGTCGCGGTCCGACGCGCTCGTGGTGATGTCAAGATGCACGCGGTTCTTGACCGTCTTCGGGTCCGTGACCGGCATCAGGCAGATACCAACGGCCGCATTGTCGTCGGCGCCGATGACGATCTCGCGTTCCCGCTCAGACAGGACCTGCCAGCCCAGTGCCTGCGACCAGAAGCGGGCCAGCAGGGGTAGATCGTGGGCGTCGATGACGATGTGGTGAAGTCGGAGAGGCATACCGTCAGTATGCGATCCTCGGAGGACCGATCCAGTCGACGCACGGCCATGCCGCGTTGCGTGCGGCGTTCCTAGTAGGTTCTCCGGCACGTGGACGCCGCTTTCCTGGACCTGTGGTTCACGGTGCACGTTCCGTGGTGGTACACGACCACGAGCTTCTTCCCATCGACGCTGCGGCTATTTCTGGTCAGCGAGCGAGCTATGCGATCCAGTGCTGTGCGCAAGTAACTCGTGCCACGGCGGACGCCCTTGGTGCTCTTGGCAGTGCGGCCTCGCGTCGCCGCCTGGCTGGCAGCGGCAGGACGACG
>Ga0335074_10007826_pt1 | contig 14835 bp, 13 predicted proteins | sample Lox_Sample_23_FD_206715 | JGI IMG/M metagenome (GOLD analysis project Ga0335074, IMG submission 206715) | Soil microbial communities from Loxahatchee National Wildlife Refuge, Florida, United States - Lox_Sample_2.3 | ecosystem: Environmental > Terrestrial > Soil > Wetlands | place: USA...
GAGCAGCAGTTGGTAGCTGCTCCACGACATGGCGATGGTTGCGTACAAACCCACCAGCGTGAGCCACACTCCAGCCCAAAGCCGCTGGTAGATGGCAAGAACCGACGCCGGCAAGGTGGAGAACATCAAGGCCACAACGGCGTACCTTTGCCACGGGCTGTCGTGCAAGCCAGCGGTGTACAGCATGACAGGAGCGACTAGAGCCAGAAACGAAATTCCCAGAACAACGCCAGCGGCAACCATACCCCACGACAGGGCTGACTTCGACATAAGTGATATTGTCCTTACCTAAACGTGATGGACGAAGGTGGCGAACGGGCCGATTATAACGCAAAGGAATTTTGCCCGGAAGATGGAGATTGGAATAGCCGAATCTGGTTAGTCAATTTCGAAAAGGGGATGTGGCGAGACTTCAATCAGCGCAGCAGACCCTCGCAGTCGTTTCCCGCGCGGCCCGCTTTGCGGCTGCGCAAAGTTGAGGTGCTCGCGGTCAGCGCCGCTGACGGATGCCGCTTCCAATGTTTGTCGGCAAGAAAGGATTGGTCGGGACGGGCAGATTTGAACTGCGCGTCGCTGCTGCGCAGCGGACCCCTCGCCGTCTTTTTTCAGTGCAGCCGACTGCGCGGCTGCAAAAAGTTGGGGTGCTCGCGGTCGGCGAGCAAGATTGACGATTGGGGAAACGTTTTCCGAAGGGGAAAGTTGGTCGGGACGGGCAGATTTGAACTGCCGACCCCTCGCACCCCAAGCGAGTGCTCTACCAGGCTGAGCCACGTCCCGACAAGTGAAACGTCCGGCCCGAGCGGACCGGAAGGGCTTTGAGGTCAGAATCAGTTTATCACTCAACCACGAAGTGCGGACACGCTATGCCGCCACTTGCCGGGCAAAGCGGCGAATGCGCTGGAAGGGTTTCGGCTGGCCAAAAGGCACGCTGGCAGGCCATGGTTCTTCGACCCCCATCAGAGCCAGCGCTCCGCCGAACAGCCCGGCATTCTTCAGGAAGTTGATCATCTCGTTCTGGCGCTGGCCAGGATCCTGTGCTTTCCAGAAGTCGTGCATCACCGGCGAAACGCCCGCGAGAAACGTCATGACAGCCAGTGTGCCGAGCTTGGGTTTATAGCCGAGCAGGATGCTGGTGCCGCCGGCGATCAGCAGTGCTCCGGTCGCGGTTACGGCGACTTGGGGCAAGGGCACGCCCTTGGCCTCGGCGTATTGCGCGATCTGCTTTCGCTGCTGGAGGTGATGGATTCCGCTGTAGGCGAAGAAGCCTCCGAAGACCAGCCGGCCAATGAAAAATGCAGCGTTCATGGCATATCCTTTCGAGCCCGAAATGTACGATTCCACCCCGCGCGTGCAAAAGCGGCCCGCACTGGGGCCTCGGTCATCGCTTCGCAAACGAAGCTCGCTCGAGATGACAATCTCGAGTTCGATCCTCGGGCAAATCCAAACCGAGCCACTACCGATGTTTCGATTCGCGAGCGGCCGGACAGGTGGTGTGGCGCGACGAAGTTATTGCCAGTCGGCAAGGGCCAACGAAACGCGATTCGCGCAAGCAGTGCACAGCGCGCAGGGAAGTGGGGCGTTCGTGAAATGCGTGAGAACAAGAGCCACCATCAGTTAGCTTTTGAGCGGCGAGTACTGATCACCTCTGGTTTATCGTTCGTTGACCGGCTTCAGCGGCTGCGAGCTATCGCCATTCAGGCTGGGAATCAGGATCTCCAGCAGCTTGCGAATGTCAGCCGAGTTATATTCGGCACGAAGTTCAGAACGCCGAGCGACGACCTGATCGCGCAGCAGCGCTTCGGTCATTCCCATGATCGCGGAGCGCACGGCGTCGAGATTGAGATCACCGCGGACGTGGCCCTGGTCGCGCATTTCGACCAACGTGCTGCGCAGCATATCGGCGAACTGCTGATAGCCGCGGCTGATCAGGACGTCGCGATTGTCCTTGCGGACACGGCGAGCTTCCAGCGCGCCCAGCTCCTTCAACTCCGGATCGCTTTCGATTTCGAGGATCATTGCATCCAGCATCGACAGCAGGCGGCCGGCAGGAGAATTCGCGTGGCGAGCCGTCTGCACGCGTTCGATAATGCTGGCCCAGCCACGGTCGAAAATGGCCGCCAGCAGTCCCTGCTTGCTGCCGAAGTGCTTCATCAGCTGCGATTCGCTGGTTCCGGCATCGCGGGCAATGGCGACGGTGCTGGTGTTTTCGTACCCGTTGCGCGCGAACAGATGTTTCGCGGAAAGCAGAATGCGGTCACGGGAGGATACAGCTGGTACCGAGGCTACGGCGGGCACATCAGTGTCCGGCATATAAATCCCCCTAAACTCGCACCAACCCGACCCTCTCGTAAAAGTTGCGTAAGATTCTCAGGATTGTCCGTGGTGTCCCGATCTGCAAAATTAGGACACTATCGGATTGTCAGGAAGGCTAATTTCCGAGGGGTAAACTGCGATCTCTGCAATGCGCGGCATAGCACTCAGGTGTGGGATTGGGTAGGAAGACGAACGGGAGCCGCTCGCGACTCCCGTGTGTTGTGAAACGCTGTGCGGATTTCCGTCTAGCGAGCGCTCGCGGTCTTGTGCGCCTGGGTGCTGGTGCCGGCTTCCTTCACGACGGTGTCCAGCGTCGAGTAGAGCTGCGAGAGATCGCTGACTTCGGTGACCGATGCGCCGTGACCGGTTTCGTTTACGATATAGATCGTGGGTGTGTGATCCAGCGGAATGCGTGCGCCCAGGGAACGATCGGCTTCAATCTTGGCTGCCAACTCTCCCTGGGGATCGATAACAAATGGCAGCGTAACCTTGTGGTCCGAGGCCCACTTTTCCGTCATTCCGCGCAGGTTCATCTTGGTGATGTAGATCTGGTTGGAGAAGACCCAGAGGCGATATTCATCGCCCAGCTTCAGCGAGATTGTGTCGAAATACCGCGCGTTGAGGGCGGCGTCGTACGACCAGGGATGCTGGCGCAGCGGAAAATCGTATTGCACCAACGGAATGCCATACTTCTTGGAGGCTTCGTGCAGTAGCGGCGCGGCCCGGGCGCACTGCGGACACTCGAGGTCTTCAAACACAATGATGGCCACCTTCGAACCCCTGGGGGCCTTTAGCATGGAAGTGTCGGCAGACCAGGCCAGCGTGGTGGCAAGCAGAAAAGCAAACGCCGCCGCAAAATGCACGAGAGAAAAACGATTCATCCGAAAATTTCCTTTTGCGCCGGAGCAGGCCGGCAAACTCAGCAGGGACTATAGGAGATTATAGCAACGGATTCGGGATATGACCGCGTCGGATCGCTGGTTTTGCGGATATAATGGCGCGATCCGATGACCCTCAACCCCGGTACCAAGCTGGCTGCTTACCAAATCCAATCTGCCCTGGGCGCGGGCGGAATGGGTGAAGTGTATCGCGCCGTCGACACGCGGCTGAACCGCACGGTCGCCGTCAAAGTCCTGCCCGGGCATCTTTCCGAGAGCCCGGAAGCGAAGGAACGATTCGATCGCGAAGCGCGAGCCATCTCGGCTCTGAACCACGCGCGCATCTGCACGCTCTACGACGTTGGTCATCAAGACGGAATCGATTTCCTGATCATGGAATATCTGGAGGGCGAGTCGCTGGCCGACCGCTTGCGCAAAGGTGCGCTGCCGCTGAAGGACGCGCTGAAGATCGGCATCGATGTGTGCGAGGCGCTGGAAGCGGCGCATCGCCAGGGCATTGTTCATCGCGATTTGAAGCCCGGCAACATCATGCTGACGCCGTGCGGCGCCAAGCTGATGGACTTCGGTCTGGCGAAGCCGCTGGGCGTGGCCGCGGCGAACTCGCGCGCCGGCTCAGCTCCGTCGTTTACCGCAGTGGCTACCGCGATAGGATCCAGTCCGATCAGTCCCCTGACTTCTGCAGGCACGGTTGTCGGCACGATTCAGTACATGTCGCCGGAACAGATCGAAGGTAAGGAAGCCGACGCGCGCTCCGACCTCTTCGCGCTCGGCTCGGTGCTGTACGAGATGGCTTCGGGTAAGCGGCCATTCGCCGGCAGGAGTCAGATCTCGCTCGCGTCGGAGATTCTGGAAAAAGATCCCGAGCCCATCAGCGCGAGCAAGCCGATGACGCCTCCGGCGCTGGACTACACGGTCAACACCTGCCTGCAAAAGAATCCGGATGAGCGCTTCCAGACGGCGCACGACGTCAAGTTGCAATTGCAGTGGATTTCGACCAGCAGTTCCTCGACCGGGATGAAGGCGATGCCGGCGGCGGCTCCGCGAAAGCGCGCGAAGTATGCCTGGATCGCGGCGGCTGTTGTTGCGCTGCTGCTGGTTGGGATTGCCGCGTTGTTTATGGCTCGCCCAGCCCCGTGGACGCAAGTTACGCGCACGATGATCAATCCGCCGGACAAGGCGGTACTCAATCTGGCGGGCGACTCGGCCGGACCTCCGGTGCTGTCGCCGGATGGAAAGATGCTGGCCTTCACCGCAACCAAGCAGGACGGCTCGACTGCCATCTGGGTGCGGCCGTTGGATTCGCTGGAGGCGCAACCGCTGCAGGGCAGCGAGGGCGCAGTGTTTCCGTTCTGGTCGCCGGACAGCCGCGCGCTGGGATTTTTTGCCGACGGCAAGCTGAAGACCATCGATCTAAACGGCAACTCGCCGCAGGTTGTGGCCGACGCGCCGTTCGGACGCGGAGGTACGTGGGGACCGGACGGCGTGATTCTGTTCTCGCCCGCGACTTTGAATCCGCTGGTGCGCGTCAATGCCACCGGAGGGACGCCGGTTGAGGTCACCAAGGTCGACCGCTCACAGCACTCGTCGCATCGCTGGCCGTTCTTTCTGCCCGATGGCAAGCACTTTCTTTATCTCGCCATCAATCACGAACCATCGAAGTGGAGCAATGACATGCTGTACTTTGCTTCGCTGGATGGCAAAGAGAATCGCCCGCTCTTTCATTCGTTGTCGAACGCGATCTACGCCGATGGGTATCTGCTGTTCGCGCACGGCGATCAGCTGATGGCGCAGGCTTTCGATCCGAACAACGGAAAGCTCAGCGGCGAAGCGGTGACCATCGCCAAAGGTGTGCTGAGCGACCTCACCACCTGGCACATGGATGCTTCGGCCTTCAGCGATAAGCTGCTGGTGTTGGGGAACGGCGGCGCTGCCAACTGGCAGCTGCTGTGGCTGGATCGCGGCGGAAAGCAGATTACCCCCATCGCCGAGAACCTTCCCAACCTGCAACGATCGACGTTGTCGCCACAGGGAGATCGCATCGCGCTGGAGATTGACGATGGCCAGGCCGACATCTGGACGCTTGATCTGGCGCGCGGGGTGCGGACCCGCCTGACCTTCGGGCCGATTGCGAACGAAAGTCCAGTGTGGTCGCCCGATGGCAAGTGGATCGCTTACGTCAGCGATAGCGGCGGGCGCGCCGTCATCAGCCGCAAACCTGCCGATGGCAGCGGGCCGGAGGAGCAGCTATATGCCGAAGACCAGCTCGTTTTCCTCAGCCAATGGACGCACGACGGCAAGTACCTGATCTATGCGGGCGGCGCGATCGGGGCTCAGGACCTTTGGGCCTTGCCGTTGGAAGGTGAGCGCAAGCCCTGGTTGCTGGTGCAACACGGCACCGAAGGACAGGTTTCTCCCAACGGGCGTTGGCTGGCGTACGCGTCGAGCGAATCCGGGGACAGCGAAGTTTATGTATCGGCCTTCCGTGGTCCAGGGAAATGGCAGGTGTCGACCCATGGCGGAGTGTGGGCCGAGTGGGGCGACGATGGCAAACAGCTCTACTATATGGACCCGCGGCTGACTCTTTACACCGTGCCGGTGACGGAAGCCGGCGGGGCGCTCGAGTTTGGCTCGCCTCAGGTGCTGATCAGCAACTGGTCGTCGCCGCAGTTCTTCTTCGATGTCGCACCCGACGGCAAAAAGTTTTTGCTCGATCGCATTGCGCAACAGGTCGGCCAATCGATGACGGTAGTGACCAATTGGGCTGCGGAGCTGAAAAAGAAGTAAGCGAATGAGAGTTGGAGTTATGCGGCTAGTAGAGCGGGCGTGAAGGGCTGCTGAGAACCGTATCGCCGCTCCGCGGCTCGGCGCAATTTTCCACCCGACCGGCGCTTACGCGCCGGGCTCGCTTCATCCCGCCGCTCCCACCCCAACAAGTCCAACGGCGGGACTTGTCGGGGACCCCGGCTGCGCGGCTGGATTTTGCGCCAGTCTCGCCGGCCTTCTCCCACCGCAACCTGCAGATGGAGTTCTCACGCCGACACTGAAGGCCTGCTCTGCCTCACGCACAAAGCCTAAACTGGTTTATCGAGCGACTCCAGCTGCCTCTTGCTCCCGGTAGAAGAACACCATATCCAGCGATACGGTTTCGGCGCCTAGCTGCCGCAACAGCGTTGTTACCTGCCCGCGATGATAGGTGCCGTGATTTACCACATGCTGCAACAGCTGCACCAGCGGCATGGAAAATTCTTTGCCGCCCATATCGGTGTAGTCCAACCTTGCCGAAAGACTGCCGTCCTTCAACGTGCCCAGGTAACGCGATCGCTCCTGCTCGATGGAGTCGGCGAATTCCCGCAGGCCTGACAAGGTCGCGATGGTATCGAGTGCAACTCCACCATTGCTGAGGGCGCTGTGCATCGCCGATGCCGTCGTCGTGTCATTGACGGTGGCGCGCGGCGATGCGCCCGTCCAGCGCTTCAGCCAAATCCACTCCGCAGCCAGAATGTGCAGCACGGACTCCTGAATGGAAGGGAAGCTGCTCCGCAGCACGCTGGTGAGTTGCTGATCACTCAGCTTCGCAAGCACTGAGAACATGCGCCGGTTGGCCCAGAGATTGTAGGCGTAGAGGTCGCGAATGTCGGCGATGTTCATATGATCTGAGCGAAACCGCAGAGCAAAAGCCCATTGTTTTTGCAGCTGTGGGGCACTGCTGGCCACTAGCCGCTGGGCGATTTAATCTCCAGCGTGATGCATCGTCTGATCGCTCGACGCTGACGCCAGGTTCACGCCGCCTTCGCTGAAGTTCGCGAGGTAAGCGCTGCGGCGGCCGTGCGAGCTCCACGTCGCATCCAGTCCATCGCCCTGAAACTCGTCGGTCAAGGCGACGGCTGAGGTCGCATTCTCGACTTTGGTGAGCGGAGGATAGAAGTTCGTCTCGTTCCCGCAGATGCGATCGCGATGATTCAGCGGACGGGTGACGATGGTCGCCAGATGTCCGGCGCGCAGAATGGCGCGACCCTCATGCGGATCGCTCGGCATATCGAGGATCACGGGCACGACGTCCACGCGCACGACGTTCTCCAGCAGCTTGCCGGCTTGGTGCTGGGCCAAGGCAATGAGCGCTTGGCGCTGTGCGGGATTCGCTGCGTCATCGACCATCAGCACCGCTTCTGCAGGATAGGGATTGCCGTAAGGATCGCCGAGCGTAGCTTGCGCGCGCACGGCGGCGGCCACGGTCAGTCCATCAAGGTTGACGCCGTTCCACTCGCCTTGCTGCACATGCCATGCCAACAGCGCCTGGTTGCCGGTCAGCCCGGCCTCGCCATTGGCAAAGCATTGCGCGACGTACACATCGGTGGAGCGCGACTCAAGATATTCGCCACGGATCTGTTGCGCCTGTAGGGAGACGGCTCCGGCCAAAAGCAAGAGCACTCCAGAAAGAATTCCGCTGCGCATGAATGTGGGACTCCTCACCCTCTGGATATTGTAGATGAGGATGAGAACCGCACGGTTTCTGCAGTTTCAGGCCGATATCCAAGCGCGGTGAACTGCGATTATTGCGCCACCATGGTCATGCTTCCGCTGGAGGCGGGACAGGTGGCACTGGCAGGGTTGTTGTACGATCCGGAAATTGACGAGGACTCGGTGGGGACGGTTCCAGTAGTGCTGATGACCGTATCGCTGGAAGTGTCCGTAATGGTCATGGTGAAGGTGCCGGCGTTGGTCGTGGTCGCGCTGGCCGACAGAGTGTCTGCGTTAATGCACATGTTACTGGGTACGGTGACACTGCCGGTGTAGGCGATGGGGGCGCCGCTGTAGTTGTTGCTGCCTTCCTGCGAAATCGCGAGCGCAAAGACGTACACCGGAGTCGTGCTGCCGGTAGGGTACATGGCGATATTCCAGTTGCCATACAGTCCGACGTTGGTGGGAGGGTTGTTGTAACCGCTGCCGCAGGCCGCGGTCATAACCAGCAGGAATACGATCAGTAAGCCGGCGAGACGTCGCATAGAATAGGAGTTCCTTGGGGTGGTGGTGCTAGGAGGCTGCCGTTTGCACACTACCCCTACAGATCAGCCTACTATAACCCTGCGGGGCGAGGGAAGTTTCCAAGCATCGCAAGTTTTCGTGCAGCTCGCCGCCGTGGCGGAGCGCGAGGGTTTGTCTTCCCCTACAATAGGTCTCATGCCTGATGCACTGTTGAGGTATCGATCGGAATTTCCCATTCTGGAGCGCACCACCTATCTCATCAGCAACTCGCTGGGCGCAATGCCGCGCGGCGTAGAAGATGCGCTGCATCATTACACCGAGACATGGAACACGCGCGGCGTGCGCGCCTGGGAAGAAGAATGGTGGAGGCTCGCCGCGCAGGTGGGTGACGAGATCGGCAGGCTGTTTAACGCTCCCGCGGGATCGGTGGCGTGCCTGCAGAACGTGACCTCATGCCAGGCGACGGTGGCGTCGTGTTTCGACTTCAGCGGACGCCGCAGCAAGGTGGTCTATAGCGATCTGAACTTTCCTTCGGTGATGTATTTTTGGGAGGCACAGCGGCGGCGAGGCGCGCGCCTCGAGATGGTGCCCAGCGACGATACCATCCACGTCAACACCCAGCGCCTGCTGGACGCGATCGACGAAGAGACGCTGCTGGTGCCGATTTCGCACGTTATCTTCCGTAGCGCGTTTATTCAGGACGTGGAGGCGATTGTCGAGAAGGCGCACCGGGTGGGCGCGCACGTTCTGCTCGACTCGTTTCAAGCGACAGGCACGATTCCCTTCGATGTCCAGAAGCTCAACGTCGACTTTTGCACCGGCGGAGTTTTGAAGTGGCTGTGCGGAGGACCGGGCACGGCATATCTTTACGTGCGGCCGGATCTGGCGAAGACGCTGGAGCCAACCTTTACTGGCTGGTTCGGGCACGAGAATCCGTTTGCGTTCGAGATCGGCCCCACGCACTACTCGCCGACCATTTACCGCTTCACCCAGGGGACATCGAATATTCCCGCACTGACGGTGGCGCGGCCGGGATTGAAGATCATTCGTGAGGTCGGCATCGAGAACATCCGCCAGCGATCGAAGTGCCAGACGGCAATGCTGATGGATATGGCGATGCAGCGCGGCTGGCGCGTGAATACGCCAATGAATCCGGAGCGGCGAGCGGGGACGGTTTCTATCGATATGCCGAATGCGCAGCAGGTTTGCGCGGAACTGCTGAAGCGCGACATCCTGGTCGACTACCGGCCGAAGGCGGGCGTGCGCTTCTCGCCGCACTTCTATAACACCGATGAGGAGATCAGCAGCGCCATCGCCGCGGTGGAAGAGATCCTGAGCGGGATGCAGGTCAGGGCGTAAGACTGTCGTCGTGTCGGCGCTCCGCGGCTCGCCTCAAATTTCCGCCTTACTTCGCTATTGTGACTTCTTTGCGCCCGGCGTGGGACTGCCGGTTTCGACGTAGCTCTTCAGTCGTCCGACCTGCTCGGTTAAGACTTTGTTGACGGTATCGGCCCAGGTATTCAGCCCGCCGGACATGTAGCCACCGACGTTGTAGGTCACTTCCAATCGCGTCTGGGTATGCAGCGGCTGGAGCACGAAGCCCAGCGTGCCGCTGGTGCCGGCGCGTTGCAGCGGTCCAAGCGCTCCCGACATCACCAGCATCTTGTCAGGCATGACCATGATGACTTCCGCATGGCGGACGCCGCCATGGTTGGGCAGCTTCTCGCAGAAGCAGCCCATGGGCTTGTCATCGATGGAGAGATTGTGCGAGTCGTTGGAGTACGTGTGCTCGGGGCTCCACCAATCGCCGACATGATGCACGAGAGCGTCGTAGATTTGCGTAGGTCCGGCCTGGATAATGGTGCCGATCTTGATAGTGAAGCCGTTGGCGCTGGAGTCGAGGACATCGGCCACAAGCATCGCTGGCGTCAGGCAACAGAGCAATACGGCGAGGAGGATCGTGCTGCGCATGAGGGAAAGTATGCCGTCGCCGAGGTGATCGCACAAGTGTGGGGGGAATCAATGAAGGAACGGTGGGGCGGCGACGCAACCCAGGTTTTGGTTGAAATTCGCCTTTTATTCGCTAAAATGAAAGTGGAGGTTCGAGCAATCCTATGGCCCTCACGCGCCGCCAGAAAGAGCTGTATGACTTTCTCCTGAAGTTTGTGGACGAGCACGGCTACTCGCCATCGTTTGAAGAAATCGCGGAAGGCATGAGCCTGAGTTCGCTGGCCACCGTTCACAAGCACATCACCAACCTGGAGCAGAAGGGATTGCTCAAGCGCGATTACAATCGCAGCCGCTCCATCGATTTGCTGAAGCCGCGCGGGCTGATGAAGACGTCGCTGGCGGTTGCCGCCGCGGCGGCAGCGCAAAGCAATGTGACACTGCCGCTGCTGGGACGCATTGCCGCGGGTCAGCCGCTGGAAGCGGTGGAGAATCCGGAGTCGATTTCGCTGGCCGATTTCACGCGCTCCAAAGAGGTTTTCGTGTTGCAGGTGAAGGGCGAGAGCATGCAGGATGAGCATATCCTGAGCGGCGACTACGTGCTGGTGGAGAAGACGAACTCGGCGCGCGATGGCGAGATTGTGGTGGCGCTGGTGGACGGCACCGAGGCGACGCTGAAACGCATTTACCTGGAAGGCAGCAAGGTGCGTCTGCAGCCGTCGAACGCGACGATGCAGCCCATTATTGTGCCCGCCGCATCGGTGCAGGTGCAGGGAAGAGTGATTGGAGTGTTGAGGAAGTACTAACAACCAGCGATCGGCACAAACATCAGTAGTCCTGCGTTATGAGTGCATGATCCCGGCCATGAACGCTGCGACGCGCTGAGCAGCCTGCGTGCTCCCCCGGGACGCCGTTGTTAGCTGTTAACTAAGCACCGGTCCCACATCGTAGGACTACCAGTTCGCCGGACGTAATCCACTGTCACTTCGATCAATCGCTAATTGCCAGTTGCGTAGTCCTTCGGCGCGTCGCGCTACTACCGGAAAGAGAACTCTCTTCTGTTAAAGGGTGTTAAAAGCAGCGACAGGAAAAGTTGGGCAGCAACATGCCAAAAGTTCCCTGATCGACGCCTGAGGTTACCGCGTAACTCCTACAAATTCAAAGCGTGCCGTGTTGGCACGGTTGTTGCATACCCGTTAGGTTGCGACAGCACCGCTGCGATATTGCGCCCCCGTCCAGCTGGCCATTGAGCTCCCATAGGGACATTAGCGGAGGAACCGTATGAAGAAGATAGTCATTTGCGGGATGATGCTGGGCTTGCTGACTGCGGTCAGCTGGGCGCAACGCGGTCGGTCGATTGGGGGAATGCCGACGAATGCACATATTCCCAATGTCGGCCCGATCTCGACTCATGCCGGAATGAATCCGAACGCGATCAGCATGCCGCATGGCGGCGTCTTTCCCAGCGCTACCACCAAGCCGAACGCAGAAACTACGACGAGCAAGAACCCCAACACAGTAAGGCCTAACGCGACCATGGATCCCATAGCTCCTACGGTGGGATCGCACACGGAGTCAGTGCCTCCGACGCGAGTGATCCTGCCGGATGCGCACGACGGACCCTTGCCGGTGCAATGAGATCGGCGGAGGGCGGACCCTCCGGCCTGCGTCGTGTAAGCACAGCCAAAGCAGAGGTTCAGGCGCCGAGATCAGAAGACCTCAACGCCTGGGCCTCTGGTTTCTTTTCTCCTTGCCGATGCTGCGATCACAGACACGAAGAGCGCGGCCACAGCCGCGCCCGGTACGACCTTCCACTTACAGATTCTTGTCGAGCGCCTTCTCGATGACCTCGCGCGAGACGTAGCCGACGATCTGATCCTTCACCTGGCCGTCCTTGAAGACCAATAACGTTGGGATGCCGCGGACATTGTAGCGCTGCGGAGTCGCGGCATTCTTGTCCACGTCCATCTTGCCGACTTTGACGCGACCGTTATAGCTTTGCGCGACCTCGTCGACGATGGGCGCCAGGGCGCGGCACGGACCGCACCAGGTCGCCCAGAAGTCCACCATTACGGGCTGGTCGGACTTCAGGACCAGCTGATCGAAGTTCGCATCGGTTACCTCTACAATTGCATTACTTGCCATTCTTCCTCCTGCGGGACACTCCTTTGCCAGCCCCGCCGGCGCAGCAGCGGGCCTATCCTTTTATCGTACCATCCCGATAACGAGATTAGATGCAGAAGGGCGCGGCAGGACGCAGCGGGCGCTGTGCGGGCTGCGGAGAGCGTGCGGCCGATTAGAGCTGAGCATCAGTAGGCGGGATGCAGCGAGCCTCGACGGATGTGCGGCGCGCCAGGGGCACCGCTGTAAGCCAGTAAAGCAGCGGTCCCAGTAGACCAACCGCTGCCGCGAAAGCGGGCGCGGAGATGGAGCCCATCAGTTTTTCGTCGCGCGAGGCATAAAGAGCGTAAGCAATAAGCGCCGCGGGACCGACTCCGAGCAGGCAAGCGAAGACCAGATTGCCGGCCTTGAAGGGACGCTCAAGTTCAGGCTCGCGAATGCGCAGGACGACGAGCGCAACAAACTCCAGCAACAGGCTCGATCCGTAGAGGATGAGATCGATCGAGATGAGCCGCTCAAAGGGCAGGCGCAGCGCCAGAGCCCAAGCCAGCCCGCATAACATCACGCTGACCCAGGGCACGCCGCGACGGTTACGCCGGGCCAGAAAGCGCGGCAGCATGCCGTCCTCGGCCATGGCCATGGGCAGTCGCGTGTAACTCATCATGAGCGCATTGAACATGCCGACGCCGCAGAGGACGCCGCCACCGACCACCACTAACCCGAGCCACTCGCCGCCTACGCTTTTGGCCGCCATCGTCCAGTCGCCGGTGGAGAAGTTTTCTGCCGAGAGTCCGGCCAGTGCCATTGCCAGCAGGGGAAGGATATAGGTTATGGCGGTGAGCAAGGCGGCCGCGATCATGGCGCGCGGATAGTTTCGCTGAGGGGCCTCTACTTCCTGAGCCACGGTCGAGGCGTTGTCCCAACCCATGTAGTTCCACATCCCGACCAGGATTGCCGTCGACAGAGCGGTGCCGGAGCCGGCGTGACTCCACTGCACGACCGGATGTTGCAAGACTGCGCGCCACAGTCCAAGCATGACGAAGACGGCGAACGGCGAAAGCATGAGAACGAACAGGCCGACCGATCCATCGCCGACAGCGGGCGCGCCCCGCAGGTTCCACAAACAACACATCACCACAACCGCCAACGACCAGGCGTAGCCGTACCAGCCGGCCGTCAGCGCGGGATGGAATCGTCCCAGGTAGAGAACAAAGATGGCCGGGTAGATGGCCATATCGAAGACGCTGGCGGAAAGCGAGAGCCAGCTTTCCTGATATCCCCAGAACGGGCCGAGAGCTCGCCGCACCCAGATGTAGAACCCGCCCTCGGCAGGAATGGCGCTGGCCAACTCGCCAATCATCAGCGCGGTGGGCAGACTCCAAATGATGGGCAGCAGCGCCAGAATGACGATGGCCCAGGCAAAGCCCGCGCCGCCTAGAACGTCCTCGATGCCGTACGGCCCACCCGAGACCATGAAGTAGGTTGCGGCAATCAACGGCACCAGGCGCAGCTTCCGCCGCGCCGGCTTGAGGGCAAGCATCACAGGAGTGGGTGTAAGACCTTGTGCGGTGGAGATAACGTAAAGAGCGCTCCCCCGGAGACGGTGGAGCGCCCATTAAGGCAGCCCTCCCCCAGAACTGCCTGAACTGCAGAAAGAATTCTCCCCCCATCGGGCGGATTTGTAAATACGAATCGCGTAATTAATCGGTTAATCAACGAGCAGCGACAGTTCATGTAAACAAAACTCCCGCTTGGAGATGGTGCGCTCAGGGGTGGGTCACGAGAATCACAGATGCAAGTGACGTGGTGTGCGGGTATTCAAAAGAATCATAGAGGCGCCTGACGGAATGCGCCGGTCGGGGTCGCATGGCTCACCCGGCTATGGCGTTATCTGCCAAAGAGTACCGGCGTGTCCGCCGTATTGCCCGCATTCCGAGGCTGTACCGTAGAGATTGCCCTCGCTGTCCAGCCCCAATCCATCCCATGGATAGCAACCGTCTTCACCGCCGGTAAAGTCGTGCAGGTCGGTGTAGATCCAGCCGCCGTCCGAGGGAGCAAGCTTATAAACTTCGCCGTAGTCGTACGCGCCGCCGCAAAAACTGGTGCCGTACAAATTGCCTTGCGGATCCATGAGCAAATTGGCTGTGCCAATGGTTCCATTGCACTCGAGCGGACCGGGGAAACCCTGAAGTGTGGCCAGCGTCCAATCGCCGTTCGAGGGCGACAACTCATAAGTCGTGCCGCCATTTCCGCCAGGGCCTCTGAAAGCAGTAGTACCGTACAGGTTTCCTTCATTGTCCAGGATCACGCCGGCATAGGTGTCGAGGCCGTTCATACAACAGTCGAATTGGTAGATGAGCTGCGGCTGACCGGAACTGGTCACTTCGAAGATCTGGCCGGGATAGGCGAGGGTTGTTCCGTACAGGTTGCCACTGGCATCCACTACCACGCCGTTGCCGGGCTCAGAGATGGTGGTGCCGTCGAAATCTGTAATCTGGGTATAGCTCCAACTGCCCTGATTGTTAGTCAGCTTGTAAACTACGCCGCCGTAAGTTACACCGCCTTGAACCGT
>Ga0335074_10007828_pt1 | contig 14832 bp, 12 predicted proteins | sample Lox_Sample_23_FD_206715 | JGI IMG/M metagenome (GOLD analysis project Ga0335074, IMG submission 206715) | Soil microbial communities from Loxahatchee National Wildlife Refuge, Florida, United States - Lox_Sample_2.3 | ecosystem: Environmental > Terrestrial > Soil > Wetlands | place: USA...
TGGCGCGACGCAGCAGGGCATCGGCCACTACCAGGTGACCGTGCGGGACGCGCGGCGGTCATCGGCGGCGAGCGCCTATCTCAAACCGGCGCGGCATCGGCCGAATCTGACGGTCAAAACCGGCGTGCTGGTGAGCAGGATCCTCGTGGAGCACGGCCGTGCCACCGGCGTGGAGGTGATCGAGAACGGGCAGGTCGCGGTGCTGCGTGCCGCGCGCGAGATCTGCGTCACCGCGGGCGCGATCAACTCGCCGCGCCTCTTGCTGCTGTCCGGCATCGGTCCCGCCGACCATCTCCACGCGCTCGGCGTTCCGGTGGTCCAGGACCTGCCCGGCGTCGGCGGCAACCTGCAGGATCACCTCGACCTCTACGCGATCGCCGAATGCTCCGGCGATTACAGCTACGACAATGTTGCGAAGTGGCACCGCACCGCGCTTGCCGGATTGCAGTACATCCTGACCAAGAAGGGCCCGGTCGCCTCCACCCTGTTCGAGACGGGCGGCTTCTGGTTCGCCGACAGAAGTGCTGCCGCCCCCGACATCCAGTTCCATCTTGGACTCGGCTCCGGCATCGAGGCCGGCGTCGACCGACTCCGCAATGCCGGCATCACCCTGAACTCGGCCTATCTGCGCCCGCGCTCGCGCGGCACGGTGCGCCTGGCCTCGGCCGACCGGGCGGCGCCGCCGCTGATCGACCCGAATTACTGGGCCGATCCGCATGACCGCGCCATGTCGCTCGAGGGACTGCGGATGGCGCGTGAGATCCTGGCGCAGGACGCACTCAAGCCGTTCCTGCTGGCGGAGCGCCAGCCCGGGCCGGCCATTCGCGGCGAGGCCGACCTCGTCGCCTACGCTTCGCGCACCTGCAAGACCGATCATCATCCGTGCGGCACCTGCAGAATGGGCGTCGATGACCTCGCCGTGGTCGATCCCGAGCTGCGGGTGCACGGCATCGAGGCACTCCGCGTCTGCGACGCCTCGATCATGCCGCGGATCACCGCGTCGAACACGAACGCACCGACGATCATGATCGGCGAGAAGGCCGCGGACCTCGTGCTGGGAAAGCCGTCACTGTCGCCGGCCAACCTGCCGTCGCAGCTCGAGACCGTCTGACCACGCGCCGCCAAGGGGATTGGCATGCGACCCGTCGCCCTCGTCACCGGCGCCAGCCGCGGGATCGGCCTCGCCATCGCATCGCGCCTCGCCCGGGAGGGATTCGACCTCGTCATCACCGGGCTGGAGCCGGATGACGGCACGGTCGCGGACGCCCTGCGCCGGCACGGCGCCGACGTCGTCTATCTCAGCGGCGACATCGGCGACACGGACGTGCATGCGGCCTGGATGGCGGCGATCCGCCGCGCCCCCGGTCGCGTCGACTGCCTGGTGAACAATGCCGGGATGGGCGCCGTCGCCCGCGGCGACGTCCTCGATCTCCGGCCGGAGAACTTCGACCGCGTGATGGCGGTCAACCTGCGCGGCACCGCCTTTCTCACCCAGGCCGTGCTCAAGCTCATGCTGTCGCAGCCGCCGAGCCCGGCGCCGCGCTCGATCGTCAACATCACCTCGGTCAGCGCGACGCATGTCTCCGTCGACCGTCTTGACTACTGCGTCTCGAAGGCGGCGCTGGCGATGTGGAGCAAGGGCCTGGCGGTGCGGTTCGCAGGCGAGGGGATTGCCGTGTTCGACGTCCGGCCCGGCATCATCCGCTCCGACATGACCGCGGCCGTCGCGCCGAAATACGACCGGCTGATCGGCGAGGGCCTGGTTCCGGCCGGCCGCTGGGGCGAGGGCGACGACGTGGCGCAGATCGTGGCGGCGCTGGCGTCCGGCCGCTTCGCCTTCGCCACCGGCAGCGTCATCGACGTCGATGGCGGTCTCGCGATCCCCCGGTTCTGACCGCTACGGCGCCTTCGCCACCTCCCGCACCGCCTGCTCGTAGGCCTGCGCGAACGCCTTGCCGAACACGTCGTCGAACCGATCGTCGAGACCGGCCAGCGTCGCGGCGTAGAGCCGCTCATACGCCTCCCAGGCGCGCGCCTTGCGCTGCCCGGGCAATACCGCGTGCGCCTCCGTCTCCTGCCGCAGCCGCGCCGGATCGAGCTCGGCGAGCAGCGCCCGCACCGCGCCCCGCATCGCCGCGATCACCGCCAGCTCGTGCGCGCGGATGTCGCCGAGCGCATCCGCGACCGAAGCCGCGGCGCCCATGTCGCTGCGCCGGCCGAAGCCGAGCAGCCCCATCAGCGCGTCGTCGTCATCGGCAGCGAATTTCAGCGGATTGTTGCCGGCGCGACGCAGCACGGTCCGCTCGATGCGGAACTCGCCCTTGATCTCGGCGCGGGCGATCATCGCCTGGCGCAGCCCGCCCACCATGGCGCGGAACGCCATGCCCAGCGCGTGCATCGTCGCGGCGGGATCGGCCGGCGCCGCATCGGGCAAGCCCGCCCCGGCGAGGAACGCCGCCAGCAGCCCGGCATCGGCGGCCGGCGGCGCCGCTGGCGGCGGCGCGGCTGCCGGGGCCGCGGCCGGTTCGGGGGCGGCACGCGCGGCTTGCGGCACGGGCGGCCTGGCGTGCAGCGACAGCGACCGGTCCCAGTCATCCGGCAGCGCGCCGGCGGCGGGTCGCGGCGGCCGGAACGCGTCGGCCAGCGCCGGGCTGTGATCCGGTTGCACCGGGCCGTCCGGCGGGCGCAGCCGATCGTCGTCCGGCGGCAGCGCGATGCCGCCGAAGGAGGGGAGTGCCGGCGTCTCGGCCTCGGTGCCGGGCGCGGCCGGCGGGGCGGCGAAAGGGTCATCGCCGAACGGATCCGCCTGGCTGATCGCCCTGCCCGCACGTCGCGGCGGCAGCGACGCCGGCTCCTCGGTGATGCGCACCTCGATCTCGTACGCGCCGAACCGCAGCCGGTCGCCGTCGCGCAGCGCCTGCGCCTGGTCGCGGCCGATCGGCGTCGCCTCGCGATTGAGATAGGTGCCGTTGGTGCTGAGATCGGCGACGTGCCACTCGTCGCGCCGCCAGGCGAGCAGGCAATGGCGCTTCGACAGATGCCGCTCCGGATCGGCCAGCATCCAGTCATTCTCCGGGCCGCGGCCGATGCTGAACCGGCCGCGCTCGATGCGGCGGGACTCCGGCGCGACGCCCTCCGGGCAGCGCAGGATGCTGAGCGTCAGCGCCATCGCGTCATCCGATCAGAACGGTGGGCGCGCCGCAGACGATGACGCCGCCATGCGCCGTGACATCGCCCAGCCGCGCCGCCGGCTGGCCGCGGACCAGCACGGTGAAGGCGCCAAGCACGATCACGTCGGGCTCGCCGACGCAGACGAGTTCGTCGCCCACCCGCGCCTGCGGCAGGCCGCAGGTCAGCACGGTCAGTGCCGCCGGCGGCAGGATCGGGCCGCCGACATGCGGCACCGGGCCGTCCGCCATCGGGCAGGTGTGCATGTCGGTGACGCGGGCAGCGGGCTGGCCCATGCCTCAGCCCTCCGGCTCGAGCCGGCCGGCGCCGCCGGCGGCGATGTCGCGGGCGCTCTCGAGAAAGCGCGCCAGTCGTGCTGCCCGACGCTCGGGATGGAGGCGCACCGCGGCGAGCGCGATCGCGCCGGCAACCGCCGTCCCGGGCAGATGCGGCGCCGCCGGCACGTCCGGCTGGCCCGGCGGCGCCATCGATCCGGCGCTCCAGAATGCGGCCACCGCCGCCCAGGCCTCGGGCGTGTCGAACCCGCTCTCCTGCGCCCGCGCCATGGCGTCGCGCCGCAGCGCGTCGGAGGGCTTGCGCACCCAGGCTTCCGCCGCAACACGCGCCGCCTGGGCCGCCTGCGGCAGCGTCGCCGACGCAGTATGGGTGGCGCATTGGCAGGCCCACCACACCGCCTCGCGCCGGGGCAGGGCGAAGGCGGCGAGCCGTGCCGCGGCGTCGGTGAAGCCGCCGGCGGCCAGGCGCCGCAACGCGTCCTCGGGCGAGGCGGCGTCGCCAAGGCAGGCCAGCGCTTCGGGCGCGGGCGCCACCTGCTGCAGCAGCGCGGACAGGTCTCCCTCCAGCTTCGTCACGGTCCCGGCCTGCTGCATCGCGTGCATCCCTCGCTCACCGCGCCGGACGGGTCGTGCCCGGCGCGGTCGCCCTGGCCGGTGCCAGCTTTCATCGAAAGCCGGCACACGGCAATTTGCCGAGTATCCGAATTCACGCGGCGAGGCGTGGACGCGACGCGACGCACGCTCTCCCGCGATCGGATACTAGTTCAGCGTCATCAGCCCGCCCTGCAGGACGAGCATGCCGTCGGCGTCGATCTTGGTCATCGGCGCCTCGACCGAGACCATCGCATCGCCCGAGACCTTGATCATCAATCCGCTGATGGTGATGCCGGTCTGGTCGATCTTGATGCTGTTGCCGCCGACCTTGAGTTCGATCGACTGCATCGCCTCGCCGCTGATCGCGCCCAGCTCGGCTTTCCAGGCGAGATTCCCGGTCTGCAGCGTGACGCTGCGGTCGCCGTCATCGACAGTGAGCTTGTCGCCGCCGGACTTGATCTCGACCGTCCGCCCGGCATCGATCTCGGTCTTGCAGGTGCCGCCGACCGTGGCGCTGCGATCGTTCTCGACCTCGACGCGCAGATCCTTCTGCGCGTGCAACAGCACCCGTTCGGCACCGGTCTGATCGTCGAAGGAGAGTTCCGAGCAATCGGCGGCGCCGCCATGCAGGCTGGAACGCGTGCGCAGGCCGGTGATGGTCTTGGACTGCGGCAGCGGGAAGGGCGGCTTCTGCTCGCCGTTGTACAGCCCGCCGACCACGACCGGCCGGTCGGGATCGCCGTCCATGAACGCGACCGCCACCTCGGCACCGATGCGCGGCACGTGCTGCCAGCCCCAGCCCGGCCCGGCCCAGGGTTGCATCACCCGCACCCAGCACGTGGCGCCCGGCGTCGCGGTGCGGCCATGGTCCCAGCGGAACCGGACCCTGACCCGGCCGAGCTCGTCGGTGTATACCTCCTCGCCGTCCGGCCCGATCACCACGGCGGAACAGAGCCCCGGCATCACCGGCCGCGGCGCATCGGGCGCATCCCGCCAGGGCTGCTGCGCCTCGAAGCTGGCGAAGGCATTGCGGTAGGTGACGCCCTCATCGCCGCCGGCGACCCAGCTTTCGTCGCTGGCCTGGTGCGTGATGCTATGCACGACGAACTCGCCGCCGGCGCCCTGGTCGCCTTCGGTCAGGCTGAACCGGCCGCCCGGGTAGAACGTCTCGTTGCATCCTGCGGCCTCGATCAGCGTCGCCGCGGCCTCCGCCGCCTCGATGCGACGCCGCGCGCGATCGTCGACTTCCGCCGATTGATCGGTGCGCGCCGGCCAGTGGAACAGGTCGCGGCGCGCCGTCCCGTCGGTCCGGAAGGTCGTGCTGCGCGTCGAGTCCAGCGGCTTGCCTGGCGATTGCGGGTCGTAATCCGCGAGTCTGACCTTGCCGAGCGCGGTGGTGCGGCCCGGTTGCCACTCGGTCAGGCTGTGTCGCGCGCCCTGTCCCGACGGATCGATATGTAGCGCCGGCTCGCCGAGGCTGCGGAATCCGGCATTGCCGTCGGCGATCACGAGCCCGTCCGTCGTCTCGCCGTGCTCGAAGAAATAGAACCAGCCTTCCTCCTGCATCAGCCTGGTCGCGAAGGCGAAGTCGGTCTCGTTGAACTGGGTCGTGTACGGACGTACCGCCGCCTGGCCGTACAGGCGGAACTCGACCGGCCCGAGTCCGGCCGCGTCGAACAGTTGCTGCAGGATCTGCCGCGCCGTCCGGTTCTCGAAGATGCGGCAATCCCCGGCCTGTTGCAGGAACCACAGGCGCGGCACGATCTCCGCCGCGTAGCCCCAGAACTGCCGGGGCGCGCTGCCGGTGGCGCGGAATTCCCGCACCGTGCCGTGAAAGTGCCGGGTGGTGCCGGCGGGCCGGCGCAGCGTGACGCAGACATCCTTCGCCAGCAGCCGGTCGGGGTCGATATCGGACTGCTGCGCCACCATGCCGAGCCGGATGCGGAACGGCGTACTGATCGTCTCCTCGACCAGCAGGGTGGTCGGGATCAGCACGTCGCGGCCGAGCGGACTCGTCATCGACAGGAAGGCTTCCACCCGTGTGATGCTCGCCGACATATCCCGTCCCCTCAGCCGCCGCGCCTTCCGGGCAGGGCCGGGGACGCGTTGTCAGCATGCCTTCGCCGACCGCGTCCTGCTGTGACTTTTGGCACAGATCGGCGCGGCGTGCGCCGGTACATGCCGGCCAGAGCAGAAGGAGGCCGGGAATGCGCACCATAGTCAGCGGCCGAACCGCCGCCAATCGCCAACCTTGTCGAGTCGTTCGCAGGTGGTTCGTTGATCCCGTCGGTAAAACGCTTTTCATCGGCCGCGGGACGCGGCGGGCCGCCGGCCTGCTCGGCGGCGCGCTGGGCTTGCTGTCCCTGGCCGGCGCGGCCGGTGCGGTCGGCGCAGCCAGTGCGGCCCCGGCGGCCGATGGCGCGGCACACCGGCTGGCGATCGTCGTCGGCGAGACGCAATACGCGTCGCTGCCGCCGCTCGACGCCTGCGCCGCCTCCGCCGGGGCGGTCCGGGCACGATTGCAGCAGCTCGGCTTCACGGTGATCGGCCGGGACAACGCCTCCAACGGCGAGATGTCCGCGATCCTGGAGAGCGCGGCGCGCAAGCTGGCGGCGGCGCCCGGTGCCAGCTTCGTGTCTTACACGTGCGGCTATGCCGTCGGCTATGAGCGCCGCGTGTTCCTGCTGCCCACCGGGGCGGTGCTGCAGCGGCCCTCGGACGTGCTGACGCAGGGCCTGCCGGCCAAGACGCTGCTCGATCTGGCCGCGCGGGGCTCCCGGCCCGGCCTCACCGTGCTCGACACGTTCGCGCCGCCGCATGGAACCGCCGCCGACCTGCCCGGCTTCGCGGCGGCGCTGCGTCCCGCGGCGGGACAGGTGTTCGTGGCGGTCGCGGAGCCGGCCGCCGGCACGATCGCGACCCCGGTGGCGCAGCATTTCGCCGAGGCGCTGGAACGGGCGCCGGTGCCGGTCGCGCCGCTGATCGACGCGTTGCGGCAAGGGGCCGCCACCGCCGCTTCTGCCTTCGCCGTGGCGGGCGATCCCGGGGACCTCTCGCTCATCCCGCCGCCGCCGCCGCCCCCGCCGGCACCGCACGTGGTGGCGCGCGTGGCGGGTCCGGTCGTGCCCGCGGCGGCCGTGCCTGTGGCTGCCGTTCCGACGCCGGCTGCGGCGCCGGCGCCCGCGGCCGCCCCGGCGGCGCCCGCGGTCGCCGCCGCGCCGCAATTGCCCGAGGAGGAAGCCTACACCGATCTCGATCGCCGGCGCGTCCAGGCGGCGCTGAAGCTGCTCGGATACTATGCCGGCGACGTGGATGGGCTGATCGGTCCGGACACGCGGGCCGCGATCCGCCGCTATCAGCACGAACTCGGCGCGCCGATGACGGGCGAGCTGACCCCGGCCGAGGCTGACCGGCTGGTGGCCGGGCTCGGTGCCGGCTGACCGGGCGTGACGCCGCTCGCACATCCCGCCGCCCGCCCGCCGGACGCCGTGGAGCCGCGGGCGGCGATGAACCGACACCGTGCCGGGATCCGGCGCGCAGAGAAGGACCCGGTGCCATGGGACTGAAGGCCAAATTCAATCTGGTGATGCTGGTCGCATTCGTGATCGGCCTCGGCCTCGCCGCCGTGTTCTGCTGGGGGGTGACGCAGCGCAACGCGCGCGACGAGGTGGTGCGCACCGCGGCGCTGATGGCCGACCAGGCGGCGGCGGTGCGCGGCTACACCGACAAGCAGATCGGCCCACTGCTGGCCGAGCAGAGCAGCGTGCGCTTCCTGCCGCAGACCATCCCGTTCTTCGCCGCGCAGAGCGTGCTGCGCAGCCTGCAGACGCAGTATCCCGACTACGCCTACAAGGAGGCGGCGCTCAATCCGACCAACCCGGCCGACCGCGCCACCGACTGGCAGGCCGACCTGATCAACACCTTCCAGCGCGATCCGAAGCTGACCCAGCTCGTCACCGTGCGCGAAACGCCGACCGGCCCGACGCTGAACCTCGCCCGGCCGATCGAGGTCGGCGACAAATCCTGCCTCGCCTGCCATTCGACGCCGCAGGTGGCGCCGCCCTCCATGGTCGATCTCTACGGCACCGCCAACGGCTTCGGCTGGAAGCTCGACAGCATCATCGGCGCGCAGGTGGTGACGGTGCCGATGCAGCTCGCGCTGACCAAGGCGCGGCATCTCTTCTTCGTCGTGATGGGCGGGCTCACCGCCGTGTTCGTCGTCATGCTGGTGCTGCTGAACCTGCTGCTGCACTATTTCATCATCCGGCCGGTGCGGCGCATCTCGGCGGTGGCGAGCGAGGTCAGTCTCGGCAATCTCGACGTGCCGGAATATCGCCCGCGCGGCGGTGACGAGATCGCCTCGCTGGCGGAGAGCTTCAACCGCATGCGGCGCAGCCTCGCGAATGCGCTGCGCCTGCTGGAGACCGCCGAATGATGCGGGTGGGTGCGCGATGAGCGACGCCCCGGCGGAGATCGGGCGCTATCGCATCGAGCGGGTGCTCGGCCGCGGCGCCATGGGCGTGGTGTATCGCGCGCATGATCCGGAGATCGACCGGCCGGTCGCGATCAAGCTGGTGCGCGCGGACCTGCTGGAGGGGACGGAGCGCGCCGACTATCTCGCGCGCTTCCGGCAGGAGGCGCAGGCGGCCGGTCGCTGCACGCATCCCAACATCGTCGCCCTCTACGACTACGCGATGCATGAGGGCAATCCGTACCTGGCGATGGAGTTCGTCGACGGGGTCAGCCTGGCGCAGGCGATCGCCCGCGGCACGCGCTTCCGGCCGCAGGAGGCGGTCTATCTGGTCGGGCAGATGCTGGAAGCGCTCGGCTGCGCCCATCGTCTCGGCGTCGTGCACCGCGACATCAAGCCCGGCAACGTGCTGCTGCTGCCGAGCGGCCGGGTGAAGGTGACGGATTTCGGCGTCTCGCGCATCGGCGGCGCCGGACTGACGCAGCACGGCTCGATCGTCGGCACGCCGAGCTACATGTCGCCCGAGCAGTGCCGCGGCGAGGTCGTGGACGCGCGCAGCGACCTGTTCTCCGCCGGCGTCGTGCTGTTCGAGCTGCTGTCGGGCGAGCGCCCGTTCCCCGGCCGCAACTTCGGCGAGATCGCGGCGAAGCTGCTGCACGAGGCGGCACCCGATCTCTCCGCGCGCGCGCCGGCGCCGATCGCCGAGGTGGTGCGGCGGGCGCTGGCGAAGCGGCCGGAGGATCGCTTTCCGGCCGCCGAGGCGATGCTGGCGGCGTTGCGCGGTCCGTCGCGCCCATCCGCCGACCCGACCATCGTCGTGGCTCCCGGCTCGGGCCGCGCGACCGACGCGGCCGCGGTCGGGCTGGAGCCGGAGGTGCTGGACACGCTGCAGCGGCGGCTGGCGCGCTATGTCGGTCCGATCGCGCGGCGGCTGCTGGACAGCGCGGTGCGCAGCGCGCCGACATTGCATGCGCTGTGCGACACACTGGCGCGCAGCATCGACAGTCCGGAGGAGCGGGAATCGTTCCTGCGCGAGGCACGGCGGGAGTGCGCGGCGCAGGCGACGCGGCTGTCGCTGACCGGGGCGGGGACCCGGACCGGTACCGTCGGGGGCGCCGTGCTGCTGCCGGACTCGGTGCTGGAGCCGGCGGTCGCGTCGCTGACCCGCGTGCTGGGCCCGATTGCGCGCGTGCTGGTGCAACGCGCCGCCCGCAAGGCCGACACCGCCGAGGCGTTGTGGCAGGCGCTGGCGGCGCATATCGAGGCACCGGCGGAGCGGGCGGCATTCCTGGCGCGGGCGCCGCGGCGGTAGCGCGATCGCGGCGGAACCCGACGATCCCCCGATCCCGCGAGGCGCCTCGGCCTCACTGCAGCGCGTGCACCGGTTGCTGCGGTGATCCGCCGGATCCGGCCTCCTGCCTGGCAGCGGGCGGGGGCTGCTGGCACTCGTCCCTGGTGGTCTTGTAGGGCAGCAGCGTCAGCGCGTCCCATGCGCCGGCGTTGACCGGCGCGATCATATGCAGCGTGCCGAGCTGGGACGACTGCGGGTTCTGCTTCAGCCAGTGGATGAGTTCGCTCGCGGCGCGATAGTCGGTGAACACGAGGCGCCGCGGCGTCGCATCGTTGGTCTGTGCCAGCAGCGTCGGGGCGCGCTCGATGTTCGCCACGGACAGGGGAACGTCGCGCGGCAGAATCCGCACCGACCAGACCGCCGGCGAGATGTCGTCGGCGCGCACGATCTCGACCGCATGTTTCGGCTCGCCGTCCTGCAGCAGATGAACCGTCTGCAGCCCTTCGAGGTAGTTCTCGCGACCCCGGTCGATGACGCGCTCCTCGTAGATCATCCAGACCACGGCCTTCAGCGCGCAGTGGGGCAGCTGGTCGACCGGCAGCACCGAGACCGTGGGCGGCGTCTTCGCCGGTCCCGCGCCGTCGGACGCGAGCTGCACGTCGACGACCTGCAGCGCCAGGTTCTCGACCTGGTTGCGATCATCCGCCGCACCCGGATATTTGCGCCGGATCACACGGGGATCGGTCACCACGCTGAGCGCGATCGCGACGTTGCCGGTGACGTCGCCGCCGGCGGCACTCTCCCGGATGATGCGCAGGAAGCCCGGCTGAATGTCGATGCCGAGATTCTCGTATTGCTCGCTGATATCCGCATTCGCCTTCCGCGTCTCCTCGGATGAGGCGGTCGCGTTCGGATTCGCGAGCGCGGGCGCGACGCGGCCGAGCCCGCCGCCCAGGTTCAGCGTCCGGGTAACGGTCGTCTCGAGGCTCGCGAGCTTGACGGAGCGGTTGTCGGTGGCGGCGACGGTGTAGTCGGCGAACTCGAAGTTGATGGGCTGGATGAAGACGCGCGTCCAGATGAAGCGATCGCCCGGCTGCGTCTTCGTCCCCTTGGTCACGGTCGCCACGAGAACGCGGTCCGCGCGGTACGGATCCTGGCGCACCGCGCCGCGATCCGGGCCATCCGCACCCTTGAGGATGGCCGGCCAGGCGGCGTGCGGGTCGCTCGCCAGATCGTCGATGGCACGCGCCTGCGCGAGGTCCGAGAGGTCCCGGATCGTCAGCGCCACCGCCGCCGGCCTGACCGCAGCGGTCGAATAGACGGCCAGGGTCGGGGCGCCGTAGTCGGGCTCGTACGCTGCCGCGATGTCCGCCGCGTCGCCGGCCGGGCGAACCGTCAGATCGTTCCGGAATTGCTGCGTCTGCGTCACGCCGAGCTTCGAGCCCGCCTTCCAGCGGAGCTCCTCCGGCGGCTGCCCGGCGTGGAAGAAGTGGCCGGCGGCCGCGGCCGCGGCGATGACCGCGATGGCCGAAACGGCCAGCCCGATCCGCTTGCTCCACCGGCGCGTTGGTCCTGATCGTTCGCCCACTGCCGCCTCCCGCGCCGCGCCTGGTGCGCGCTTGCACGGATACGATTGCAGAATGAGAGGCTAGTTCATACCGGTGCGCACTGACAATTCGGCGGGCCGGCACGATGCGACACAGCCGCGTGATCGACGGCTCCCTGTCCCCGGTCCTGCGTGGCCCGGAGGAGCATGCGACGGCGGCTGGGCCGGCCGGGCGTGCGATCCGGCCCGCCCGGGCCGAACCGCTCCCGGTGCCGCGCTCAGACGGTGTGCATCTCGCCGAGATGGTAGCCGACGGTCTTCGGGTTGCCCTTGGTCGACGGATCGAGGCCCTTGAACGTCATCATCACCTTGGTGAAGTTCAGCGACAGGCTCTCCTGCGGCATGTCGCCGCCCGAGCTCATCGAGTAACCGCTCACCCCGGTGTCGGTCAGCTCGTAGCTGAGGAACTCCTCCACCTTGCCCTTGGTCGTGGTCGTGAACTTGATCTCGACCGTCGTGTTCAGTTCGCCGGCCAAAGCATCGTTCAGCAGGCCGGTCGAGGCGCTGCACATGCGCTTGGTGACCGTCACCTCGCTGATCGAGGGTTCGCTCGACTCGCGCGATTCCGGGCCGCGTGCGGCCGAGCCGATGCCGCGGCCGACGCCCCATTGCAGCGAATCGACCTCGATCCAGTCCTTGAAACCCTCCGTCGTGACCGCACCCTTGACGCTGCCGAACTTCATGTAGATCGCCATTGCGATCCTCCTTCGCCCACTGCCGTGGCCGCACCATGCGGCCCGCCGCGTTCCTCCCATGCAGGCGAAAGGGCGACGATGAGGACGCTCACAGCTCGTCCGGCGCGGCGACACGCCGCGTGACCCGCGCCATGCCGGCGCGGCAGATCGGTCAGGCGCCCGCTGTGAGCCAGGTCGGATCGAACCAGCGATCGGCCTCGCCGTCATAGGGCAGGCGGGTGACGTCCCAATGCCGGATCAGCGTCGCGTACGCCGCCCAGACCGGCGGTCCGCCGCCGACGAACACGACGCGGTCGGGGAAGCGGGCGAGCACGTCGGCCGGCGCCATGGCGGAGCGGATTTCCACCACCAGCCGGTCACCGAAGGCTTCCGGCGGGATCGAGGCATGGGTGCGCGGGCCGACCAGCAGCACGTGGCCGCGCGTCATCATCCAGAACCGCCGCACGTCCTCGCGGAATTCCGGCGCCGCGGCGCCTTCCCAGGGCAGTTGCCCGCGCAGTCCGAGCTGGCCGCGCCGCCCGATCGCGCACATCACCCGGACATCCGCCATCGGCGTCTCCCGTCAGCACCGCGCCGCGCATCGGGCGCCCCGGTCCGCTGATCTGACCCGCCGGTCCGCGGCGCGGCAAGGGCGGGATCAGGCCGCGTCGGTCTCGATGCTCGCGAGGTCGATCGGCTGGATCGAGAACCAGACCGGATCCGGACTGCGCGCCGCGCTGCGCAGAATCGGCCGGATCGCCGCGAGCAGATCCTCGATCGTGCGGAACGGCGTCATCGTCTCCTCGCCGTCATCGGTGCGCATCACCAGCCCGGCGCCGGGTCGGGCGAGGCGGGCGCCGACGCCGCGCTCGCGGCGGGCGCCGCGCGGCGGCAGGGGTGTGACCTGGACCGGGGTGGCCGGTTCGGGAACGCCGCGCCCGGCAGGCGCCGGTTCCGCCGCGGCTTCGTGCACCGGCACCGGCGCCAGCGCGGTGGGCGGCGCGGCGGGCGGCGCCGTCTCGCCGGCCGGCATCTCCGCGGCGGCTGCCTGCGGCGGCGTCGGCTCGGCCGCGGCGAACAGATCCGTGCCGGCAACGGTGTCCATCGCAGGGCCGCTCGCCGCGGGAACTTCCGCGGCCGGGGCGCCGGCGGCAGCGCCCCGGCGCGATCCCCTGGCGCGGGCCGGCGGCGCCGCGGCGATGCCTTCCTTCCGCGCCCGGGCGAGCAGCGCGTAGATCGCCGCCGGCGTGCAGTCGTAGCGGTCCGCGACGTCCGCCACCTTGCGGTGCTCGACATCGACCAGCCGGACGATGGTCGGGTACTCCGCCCTGTCGATGCGGGCCATGCTGTCCTCCTCTCGACCGCCGCGTCGGTCGTGAATTCGGCCGCGCGAACGAAACAGGAACACCACTCTGGCAGATTCGTCGTCGCGTCGCCAAGAGGCTTGGTCGCGGAACGCGCCCGCCCCGGTCCGCTCGTGGATCGCCGCCTCGGCATGGCATCCCGGCCGCGCAGCGCGGTCGGGACCTGGCCAGGCCGGGCACGCGGACGCCGCGGCAAGCGATACCCGGTCCGCGGCGCCAGCCCCGGAGGGGCATTGTGGGCGATCGCCGGAGCGGTCACACTCCGACGCACGGGGCAAAGCAAGAACGGAGGGGAATCTTCATGGATCAGGTGCATGACGCCCAGACCGAGGGCGCGATGCCGGGCGGCGGCGTCTCACGCCGCACGCTGCTGCAACTCTCCGCCGGCGCCGCCGCGGGCCTCGGCATCGCCGGACCGCTCGGCAGCAGCGCCGCCCTTGCCGCCGCGCCGTTGATCGCACTGGTGCACACGCAGGCCGCCGGCGACAACGGGCCGATCGACAGCATGATCGCCAGCCTGCACAAGATCGCGCATCAGAAAGGCATGCGGGCGCGGACCATCTACGCCTCCGACCCCGCCACCTACGAATCGATCTTCAAGACGCTGGGCAATGCCCATGGCGCGATCGTCGTCACCACCTTCGACGAGGTGGCGCAGCCGCTCAAGGCGGTCGCCCCGTCCTTCCCCAACACGAAGTTCATCCAGATCTACGGCGATCCGTTCGATCCGCCGATCCCGAACGTCGTCACCGTTTCCTATGACTATTATCTCGGCTGCTATCTCTCCGGCCTGTTCGGCGGCCGCATCTCGAAGAGCGGCAAGCTCGGCTATATCGGCGGCGCCAGCCTGCCGGGCCTGAATGCCGATCTGAACGCGCTGAAGGCCGCGGCCGCCGCGGTCGGCCCCTCCATTACGGTGAGCGGCGCCTTCGCCGGCTCGTTCCAGGATCCGGCCAAGGGGCGTGAGATCGCCAACCAGATGTACCAGTCGGGCGTGGACTACATCCAGACCGACTCGGCCGCGACCGATACCGGCATCATCAAGGCGGCGACCGAAGGTTCCGGACGGCTGGTCTCTGCCATCTCCAAGCAGCAGTTCAAGCTCGGGCCGAAGGAAGTCATCGCCATCGTCAAGCTGGATTTCGGCCTGTCGCTGTACACCGAGGTCGCGCGCGCGCTGAAGGCCGGCTGGAGCGGCGGGCACGTCTCGACCGGTCTCAAGGGCGGCATCATCGATTTCGGGCTGTCCGACGTGTTCCTCAAGGTCGGGCCGCCGGACGTCGTGGCCAAGGCGAAGCAACTCTGGCCGGCGATCGACAAGGCGAAGCAGGAGATCATCGCCGGGACCCTCAAGGTGCCGTTCAACAC
>Ga0335074_10007829_pt1 | contig 14832 bp, 15 predicted proteins | sample Lox_Sample_23_FD_206715 | JGI IMG/M metagenome (GOLD analysis project Ga0335074, IMG submission 206715) | Soil microbial communities from Loxahatchee National Wildlife Refuge, Florida, United States - Lox_Sample_2.3 | ecosystem: Environmental > Terrestrial > Soil > Wetlands | place: USA...
TCGCCGGATTCGCATTCGGAATTCGCGTCTGTGTGGACATTCGTCTCTCGCTTGTGGCGTGCGGGTTCTGCTATCTTGACGATCTGATGGATGAGCGTGAAGAAGAACAAGAACAGCAGCAGCCGAGGCGACTCTCGCGCTTCCAGCAGTTTGCCGTAATCTTGTTAGGCGTAATGATGATCGTCACCGGAGTGGCTACGATCTTCGAAGACTCGCAATTTAGTGCGTATTTCCCGGCGGCCGCGCTGTTCGCGCCGTTCGCCTTGGCGGGAGGCGCGCTTGTGATCATCTTGGCTATCCGCGCGGGTAGGCAGCGCTAAGCCGCGCGACGGCTCCTGAGGCGAAGTCTCTTTTCCTTGAATTTCGCTGAAAGGCGTCGCCGGTGCGGCCGCTCACTGCGGAGCGGATTGCACCTTACTCTGCTCAATCGTGATCGAGGTGTCGCCCAACGCAATCGCATTCGCAAGCCGCGCCCCGCTCTCGTCCGATGGAAACCCAAATCGGCAATTCACAAAATGTACGTTTTGCAGATCGAGTTCCCCGTTCTCATACCGTAGTCGCGTGCCAATGAAGGTCACGTTCCGCCAATGGATTCCATCGAGCGTCTGCGCTGCGCCCTCAATTGTTAGATTCTCTACGCTCACGTTGTCGGTAAACGCCCGCGTCGCAGGCGGCAGTAGTATCTCTGAAGTGTCTGGCATGAATGTCGCGTCGAGGTACCTGCCGCCGAGCGTCGCGGGATCAAGCAGACTATCGGCCGCCAGTTCGCGCGGCGCGTCGATCGACACTTTGTTTATATTCCGCTTTGTGCCGGTCGCGCTCGCAGCCATCGGCCCGATCACGTCGCTCGCCGCCTGCGTTTCCGCCGCGCCGCCATTTTGTGACGACCGCAGTTCCGCAAGTGCGATCCGCGCCTGCGTTACATGGTCCATCATGTCCGCGTCGCCCGAGCCTGCCGCGAGGACTCGATCGAATTCACCAAGCGCCACCTTAAAGAAATCCGTCTGTGTGGCGCGGGCTTCCAGCCGCATCGCGGTCGCCAGCGACGCCGCTCGGTCTACATCCACCTCTGCCGCCACCAGTTGCCCAGCGTCTGCGTCCTGAATTCCGCGGTCGATCGATGCCAGCACGTCGCGCTCCCACGGACTGAAAACGGTCGCTTCACTGTTTGATGCCGGCGCCTTCGCCTGCGCCGTCGTTGCAGGCTGCGCCCGGCGCGTGAAGTATCGAGATCCCTGCCAGGCGACTCGTCCAATCAGCACAATCGCCAGGATCACCACTACCCAAGCCAGGTACCTCGGCCACGGGCCCCTTCCGCCAACGTTGATCACACGCCGTCGGCGCCCGGCATGCGCCCAACCTGGCGGCCGCTCCGGAATTTGCCAGCCTCCCAAGTGCGCCCCCTCGTCGCCATTGTAGGACACGTCGTAGCTTCGGAAGACTCTTCCTTCGCTAAGACGTTTCTCCTGCCGCCAAACCTCCATTCATTCCGCTTCTCAGATTGTCGGCGTCTCTGCCTGTTTATTGCGCTTTTGCCAATTCGCTCCCGAGAAAATTTACCAGGTCCCGGTGGTCGGAGAACACGTGCGTCTCCGGCTGCGGCGACAACGCACCCCGAGCCGCGTTCCCGTTTCCACTCCCCGGTGTCCCCGAGCGATGTACGCGCGCCACGAATCCTCGCGCGGCGCGTCCCGAGTGCGACGGCACTACTTCTGCCGCCTCGATCTCCACACGATGGACCGGACCCGTGCCGGCATCCGCTTCGGGCGTCGGTTCGTTGCTGGCATCGGATTCGCCGTCTCCGTCGGAATCGGAGTCTCCGCCGTTTGCGCGTTGCGCCCGCGCTTGCTCCTCGAGCGCCAGCAAGGCGGCTTCAGCCTCGCGCGCCGCTTCCAGTGCCGCACCCATCGTTGGATTGATGTGATATCGCCCTCGAACGAATGGCATATTTCCTCCTCGCCCCGCCTATAAAATACTTGCTGTCCCTCTCTCCGCTTTCTTCTCGATTCTTTGGACCGCGAATGGCCAGTCACGGCCTTTCTCCGCTAGTCATTCGTCGCTGGCCGTTGTCTTCTTCGCCGATTCAAACTCGAGCGTCCGATTGATCTGCTGCCACGATCGTCGCCTCAGCGGCGCCGCCATACGAACGCTACCCTGCGCCGATTTCCCCAGCGCCCCGCGTGATGAGGTACCCGGCCCCGAAGGGGGAGCTTCGAGGCCGGGCCGGGGTGCGGAGTGGGTGGTGCGTGGAGGTTCGGAGCAGTTCGTGGGAATGTCTACGGGAATCGGCGGAACGCCTGCAATTCCAAGAATCGAATTCAGCAGTGCGCGATTTTCGGCGCGCAGCCGTGCGACCTCGCCTTCGAGCGCATTCCGGTAGCGCGAGGGCGAAAGTCGCCGCCAAATCTCGCGAATAGTCATAGTTATTCTGTCGGTGACGCAAACGCTGATTTCCAGCGCTCCGAGTGCCTGCGTGCGAATTCGACTGCCGGGTTGATTTCTATCGTCGGCGATGCATGAATGGCACAGGTTTGCCGCCCCGGGTCTCTTCGATCTGCGCCTTGCGCGCCTGAATGGCCCGAATCGTGGGATCAGCCGAAAGAGTCCGCGCCGCAAGGCGGTCCGCAAGCGGCATCCGCCGCTCGCCTGCTCGATGAACCGCGTATCTCGATTTCAGTCCGTACCGCGCCCCGTCCGCCGCATCGTCGCCGTCCGTTTTCTCGATGTCTTCGATTCGCGCCGGATCGCGAATCAGATTCGGCAACGTGCGGATGAGCTCGATGCAATTTTCGGTGAGGAGCCACTCGCCCGCATCCAGCATTTGGTACATCAGCATCCAGCCGCCGATACGGTCGTCGTCCGCCGGCACAGGCCGCGGCAAACCTGCCGCCGCGAATACGTCGCCCATCTGTTCCGCGATCGACGCCTCATCCGTTCGCCGCGCAAACGCATCCGGCGAAAGATAAATCGCCTCGATCTTCTCTCGCTCGCCCTCGGACGATATGCTGCGCGCGATAATTTCCCGCGCCAATTCCCGCGGCGGCGTCCGATGCGTCACGCACTCGCGGTAGGTAATGATTCGATTCGCTTCGTGCTCACCGGTCTCAACGCCCGGCATCGCCGCGTGCCAATACACTGCGGCCGGATGCTCGAATCCCCAGTCGGCCGAGATCCACCGTCGCCACCATGGCTTCCAGCCGATCTCTTCCGCCCGGGTCACATGTCGTGCGAGGTCGAATCGATCGAAATACTGTCCGGCGAATACATCCCAGTCGCCGTCCAGGAAGGCCCGCCGTAGATGCGATGGCAACGCCCGCAGCGTCTTCAGGTAGTTCTCATCCTGCGCATAAATTGGGTTGTCGCAGACGCGCGCGGGAATGAAATCGTAATCGGCCGCGTCGTACTCCTCCGGATGCTCCATCCCCGCCGCAGCCTGTCTGTCGATCCATAGCGACTTCACCCAGGCATGCCCGATATTGCCGGGATTCGTCGCGCCGGCCATGCATGGAAACGCGCCGGGCGCGGGACACCGGTTTCGGCTCGTCAGAAATTGCCATTGCCGCAGCGTAAACATCGTCAGCTCGTCGACGCCGATGAAAAGAAATTCCCCGCCCTGGTACTGGTAGACGTCGCTCTCGCTCTGGCAATAGCCGAACCGCGTGGTCGAATCGTTCCACCAGGTCACCACATGTTTCGACTCGTGAAAATTGCGGTATAGCTCGCGCGGCACCTCGCGCCGAAAATACAACAGCAGCGATTGCTCGAGTTCCGGAAAGGTCCGCCGCAAAAGCAGCGTATTCGCTCCAGGATGTTCATGCGCCTGAAGGATCGCTTCCATCAACAGCGCTTTCGTTTTGCCCGGGCCGGCCGCGCCACCGAAAAGCCGGTACTTTGCGGCCGATGCGTGGAACTGCTGCTGCTTCGGAAACGGCGTGTAGCCCAGGTCCACACGCGCCCCGCCTTCCGCTGCCCACCGCTCGACTCCAGATGCGATAGTCACCATGAGTCGCCGTGGCACCCCGCGTGCGCTACTTCGTGGTTTTCGGCGCGGTCTTTTCGGCTGTCACCACCCGCTTCGGCCGTTCCACGTTATGCACCAGTTTCACCTGAATTGCGCCTTCGCCCGCCGGCGGAGTCGCTTCGATTTGCCGCGTGCACTCTTTCAAGATTTCCACCAGCAGCTTCTCGTTGCTTCCAGCTCTCTTTTTGCCTTTTAGGTTGTCCACTACCTGAGCGTACGTATCCGCAATCGTATGTTCGTCGAGCCCCTGTTTACGTAGCGCTTCTCCGATCGGCACACGCTTCCGCAGTCGCCGCCGTCGTCGCGGTTTCATTTCGCTGGGACCGTCCGGCGTTTCCCGCGCGCCTCGCCTCTGCTTTTTGCTTTCTCCGGGCCCGGATTTTGCGCCGTCTTTGGTGGCCGGGCCGGATCCCAAGCCCTGTCGGCACGTCGAGCTTCGCGAGGGCGGTTTCGAAGGCGATTTTTCTCTTACCGGCGTCGAGGCACGCCTCTTCGATTTGTTCTTTGGAGACATGGTGGGGTTCGCTGTGATGGAGGATGCCCATCATGACGCCGTTAACCGCGTCTCGATGGACCCTGCAGAACACGTCGCCCGGGCATGCGCGATGCGCGCACCGTCCGAAGGCAGCCGTATGCTGTGACGATTGTACGAAGCTGATACAACGGGCCATGCGGTATGGCTATAAGGCGTTTCCCAGGGCGCGGCGAACTCGCGAGATCGCGCACCCGCTGCGCAAGCTCATCGGCAAATAGCCGTTAGGCGCCGTAGTCCGCAGAGTGCTGCTAGGGAATGTCGATCCACGTCGTGCAGGCGCGGTGCCTGGATTCCTTGCCGCCTGCTTCCCGCGCGCTCACTGAAATCAGGTGCTTTCCCGATTCGAAGTCCAGCCTCTTCGGGCTTCTTCCCGTGATCCTGTGCACCAAGCCCACAGGTTTCGAGGGCAGCGGAATATCGAAAAGCTTGGTCCGGTGCTTGACGCCCGCCGAAATGTCGTACGCCACGAACCCTTCCACGCACGCCGTCGTCACCGTCGTCGAACACGCTGGCGTTTTGCTGAAGTCGTAGTCGAAGGTTACGCTCACGAAGTGCCATCCGTGCGTCGTCGCCGGTGGTCCGTCTTCCTTGGACCCAGCCTTCTCGCCTGAAGTTTGGCCCGTCGATTGGCCGGCGGTCGAAGTTGCCTGCGGCGTTCCCGAGGCCTGCAACTCTTGTGGTGCCTGCGCCTCTTGCGATGCCCCAGCCGGCGCCCGGGCCACCGTCATCAGCAGGCCGGTCAGCAGCACCGGCAGCATTCTGGCAAAGCCTCGCAGCATCCTGAGACTATGCTAACCCCATTCACGTGCGTCGAGGTGCATCGCCGCTTGCCTCGGGCATGTGAGCGCCGTGGCCGTCGGATGCGGCACCCAAGGGTCGGCTAACCCAAAATCTGCACCACCACGCCGGCCCCGCCCGTGATCGAAGATACCTTCGCGCGCACGAAATTTGCCCGAACGTTCGTCACGGTGCGCGACTCGCCCGCCGTCACGGTCGACGTGTCAATCGTCGCGTATTGCGCGTCAACGTCATTCATCGCCGCCTGCAGGGCGATGCTGATTGCCGATGGCGCCGTGCCATAAATCGTCTGCCACACGATCGTTCGTCCGTTATTGGGCATGCCCGCATAGCTCGGTAGTGCAAACTGCTGACTTGCCTGCCCCGCCGCGGGCGCTTCGCTGTTGAATGCGAGCGCGACATCGCCCGGAAAAACCGAGTACGGCGGTACCTGCGCATTGTAGTTCGGCATGAATGTCTCCCAGGAATCTCTCTGCGATTTCGCGTGCTGCTGAGGACTTTCGTCCTTCGCTGATCGTGACGGCGGGTCGCCGGTTTGCATCCCCGCGGGTCGAGACGTGCTCGGTCGCGGCGCACCGATTGTTCCAGCGTCGCGTTTTCTTCGTAGGGGCGGTCCTAAAGCCCGCCCCTACCCGCGGACGCAAGGCCATTGCGCCGGGCGGAAGTCATAGGGACCTGCTCGATGGATTTTCCTTAGTCGAATTGCGTCGAGGCGCACAAAAACGCCTCGCGTGGGCTTCTTTATTTCGCTACAGGGAAGTCTGAATCGGGGTGGCTTACTGCTTGTTCGCGCACTCTTCGAGGATAACGAAAATGTTTATACGCTCATTCTCTAAATCTGTCAAGTGCTTTTTTGTGTATATCAAATTCGTCCAAGGCGACTTCGCGTTTTCGCGCAGCAATCTCGCGATTGATTGTGTCTGTTTGGCTCACGGCGCGCCTCGGATCACAGCCAGTGCCGCCTGCGGTTGGATCCGGCGACGGGCTGGGTGCGGGCGTTGTCGCCGGCGGCGCTGCGGAGTTACCTCTGCGCCGAACCCGGTGCGGGCTTCAGCGTGAAATCCACGCCTCGCGCCGCGTTTTCATCGACGGTGCGTTGCACGTCGATCTGGTCGAGATCGATCGCGTTTTCCCGCGCGCCATCGGTGATGTAGTGCAACTTGTAGTCGGCCACCCAGTAGTCAGTCACCGCAAAGCTCGTCCCATCGTTCAGATACAGCACCGTCGCCGCGGTCGTGCTCGCGTCTTGCGATTGATCCGGTGCAGCGTTCTGATCCGAATAGACGCCGTAATCCTGCGACGTATCAGGTGCTCCCGCTACGCTGTCGTCGTTCGACGACGAATCGAGATAAAACCCCGGTCCGTATGGCCCGAAATAGCCGTATCCCGGATAGCCATATGCCCCGCAGCCAAAATCCCACGACGGGTCGCAATCGCCGCCAAATCCGAATCCCAGGCCGAACGGGTAGAATCCTCCGAATCCGTATCCGTACCCATATCCCGGGCCATAGAATCCGCCATGAAACCTCCGCGGCGGGAAAGAACGTGCCCGCTGCGATTCCAGCGGTCGTGATTCGAGAATGGCGCTCGATCCCGCCGGCCGCGTCGTCCGCCCTTCCGAGCCGGTCTGCCAGATATCATGGCCTTGCCCCGAAAAACTCAATACCCCGCCGCCGTTGCCACGAATCGGTTCAACCGAAGTAATGGATCCCGCGGCTCCTCCCGTCCCGCTCGCAGGTGGAAAGCCGATCGTCACATGCCGAGGGACGGCCGCCGATTCCCCTGTAGGATGCCATCCGGCTGGCCCGGCCGGCCGCGCAAAACTCGAGGGTGATGCACTCCGCGAAATGATGGTCGGATTCCCGCCGCGGAAATTCACAGGCGGAGTGCCGGGCCGCATCGCAGCTCCCGACGGGGAGCCGCCCGAGCGCATTCCTGATCTCGGCGCATACTCGTGCGAACCGCCGGAGCTTCCGCCGCCGAAATGGCCACCGCCGCCGCCCCCAAAATGCCCGCCGCCCCCGAAATGTCCGCCACCACCCCCGCCATGCCCGCCGCCACCGTGTTGCGCGAATGCAGCCCGTGGCACACACACCAGGGCTAAGGCAGCGACAGCTCCGAGAAGGAATTGGATCACGTAAGACGGGCGTGAAATCGAGCGCGTCATGTTCGTACCCTCCGGTCCCAGTTAGGAGGGCAGCCGGGACGAGGGCCGCTATCTAACTCTCGCTATACGATGCGCCCTTCCGCTTCCCGGTTTCAAGAGAGACTTTGTTGGCGCTGGATCGATCTCGAGTCCATCTCAGCGCCCAGACCGCATATCCTCGGCGAAATTCTGCAGCGCCGCCACATCTTCAGCCGCCGCGTAGCCGGGCCGGCCTCGCCACTCGAGCGCCACACGCGCCGCCTCGTGCGGCGACCATGCGTCCAGAAAGACGCCTTCCCGCAGATACCGCAGTTTTTGTAGCGTCATGTCCGATGCGCCGGCATACCGGTCAACCTGTCGCAGGAAATAGTCAGCTGCAACCTTGGGAAGTTCAAACGAGTCCGGAACATCGCGGCGCGTATATTCGTAGATTGTTTTCTGGTTCCACGGATTGAATTTCCTCGTGTCGAAGAAGTCCGTCTCCTCGAGAAAAATCTGCGACGTTGGCACTACGACCCGGAATACAGGTCGATCCGTCGGGCGCACCACCCACACCGCCACCGTATGATTTGCGTACGGCCAGAACAGGCCGACGCCCTTGATTCCCTCTCGCGCTGCCAGGAAGGCGTATAACGCGGAGAGCTCATCGCATTCCGCTGAAGCTGTCGGCCTCACTGGCGATGGACTTCGAATTTCCTGCCATTGGCGCCAGACATTATCGGAATTAGGCGGCTGGTTCGTGATCGTCCAGTGAAGGTTCCAGAAACCGGCATCTCGCGTCGCCTCGAATAGCAGGCGCACCATCACGAAATCCGAATATCGGATGCTTGTTCCAGAAAGGCCGTGCGCCGCCGAAAACGACGCGAAGGCAGAGCGCATCCCTGATGTATTTTCGGCGGCCTTCGCCCTGCCGCGAATGGCGTCTACGAATTGGCCCAGTGTGGTCGCGGACCTCGGCGAGTTACCTGAACGAATGCCTGCATTCCCAGGGAGAACGCCAGCCGTTGCCGCCGTGATCAGCACTAGCGCACAGAGACCGTTCCTCGCTCGCTGGAAACGCATATATCCCATTTAATAAATGGCCCGGCGGGGAGTGTAATACCATCGTCCCTTGTCGGCAAATCGGATCTCAAGAGGCACCAGCTGCATCCCACAAGGCGATTGACAGTTCGCCGGTGAACAGTGACAGTTAAAGTTTAGGTTTCGTGTATCCCTTCATCCATATCGGGCCGGTTGCGGTTCCCACGTTCGGACTGATGGTCGCGGTGGCCATGGTCGCCGCCTACTACGTCCTGCGGGCGGACATGGCCCGCCGTGGCATCGCACCGAAAGACTCGCCCCTGGCGGAAATGTTCATCGCGGTTCCCTGCCTGGTGGGAATCGTCGGCGCGAAGCTCTATCACGTGCTCGAATCTCCGCGACAGCTCTTCGCCGATCCCGTCGGGGAGCTTCTCAGCCGCTACGGCTTGGCGTGGTTTGGAGGATTGATCGCGGGATTTGCGGCGTTCGTTTGGCTTGCGCGCGCCAGGAAAATTCCGCTGCTCGAGATGCTCGACGCGGGCTCCCCTGCCGCCGCGCTCGGGTACGGCATCGGGCGTATCGGCTGTCTGCTCTCGGGTGATGGCGATTACGGCAAGCCCACTTCTCTGCCCTGGGGCATGAGCTTCCCAAACGGACTCGTGCCGACCACGCAGCGCGTACACCCCACGCCAATCTATGAATTCCTCGTTGCGTGTTTGATCGCGTGGATTCTATGGCGCCTCGGCGCGCGCTTCTTGGGAACGCGTCCGGTGAGCCGTGGCTTGGTTTTCGCCGCTTACCTCGTCTTGACCGGCATCGCGCGTTTTCTCGTCGAATTCATTCGCATCAACCCGCGCTCGTTCTTCGGTTTAACCAACGCCCAGGCTGCCAGCCTTCTTTCGATCGTCGCTGGCGCGATCCTCTGGCTTGCGCGGTCTCGCCGCGCCCCCGCCGCTCGCTAGTCCGCCGAAGAATCGCCTTATGCCTTTGCGGATAGCTTCTTCATCCGGATCGCAAGCATTCCCTCCGTGAGGATCGCCACCGACCTCTCAGGATCGACCTTCGCGGGTAATTCGAGCACGCAAAAGGAATGCGCCGCCGAATGCACCCTCGCGTCCGATCCAACCAGAATTACAAGCCAATGCGATTCGATCCCGACGGCAATTTCATTCACTCTCGTGCCGGGCACGTTTGCCAGCGCGTAGACGAAATCGCCGCTTTCCCGCACGCTTGTGGGCAGAGACGGTAAGAGCTCTTGCTGCGCGGCGAGCCAGTCGTCCATCTCCTTTCCGGGCGCACCACCCCGCTCCACATATTTCTCGTGGGCCAGGCGCGAGACGCAGTCGTACGCTTCCAGGAGGCAAGCCGTCAGGTCATGCAGCGCGACGTACTCGCGCAGCGGCCCGCGGTGCTTTTGCGGCGCGGGCTTCGCGGGAACTGGCAGCCGATCTTTGGCCTCGCGTACGCAGGCGCCCGGCTTTGCAATCGGAGTCCTTCCTCGCAGCCCTTTCGTGGGGCACCCCCGGGTGTGGCGTCAGTCGACCGAGTACGCGCCGTTGCGGTGTGTCACCAGCCGTATTGTGCGGTCGGAATCAGGTCGCCCATCGCTGAGCCGCGGCGCGATCCTGCGGGTGCTTCTCTCTTCAAGCAGCCGGATGCCGAGCACTCGATCGAGTTCGGACTCGATCATCGCGTGGCCCAGCGCCCGCTTGCCGAGAACAGAAACACCCCGTTCGACTACCGGTAGCCAGAGCCAGCTTTCCGAAAGTGCTACACCCACGATCAGCGTTCCCGAGTGCTGTTTCATCGTGTCGGCGAGCGCATATCCGCTCCCGTCGACCAGTGATTCTGTCGCCAGCGCGATGTCCACTCGAAAGGTTTCCAGCAGTTCCCGAGCCTCGCGCAGTTTCTCGGCACGGTACGCCCCGAAACCGCGAGCGGCGAGCCGCGCCAGCACTTCGTCCATCATCGGGGCTGGCGTCCCGGCAAAGAGAATACGCATCGTTGTTGCGGCCATGATCTGCTCCCACGCTCGTTTTGGTTCTATCGGGAATCGACAACCGAATCGTCTGCTCGTGTAGCGAAGAGTCGTTCGTTTGCGGAGAATGTGCCGGGGAGATTCGCAAGCCTCGTGTCGCCGGGCCAGAGACGCAGCCAGCGCCCGCCGCGATTGCCTGGATAAGTCCAGGCTGCGGGCAGATCTGGCTGCGCGCGAGTCTAGCCGGTGGGCGCGCCCTCCGCTTCCCGTCAAAAGTGCTTATCGGAAAACGGGGCGCGGAACGTTAGTCCGAACATCCCTTCCAGAACGCTAGCGGCACGCTACGCTCTTTTCGCAGCCCGTTTCAACCCGAAACAATACGCAAGCCGACTTTGCGGCGAGTGGAAGCCCGGTATCCGTAGTAATTGTGCTGTTCCGGAACGCGTAAAGCTTGACACGCACGTGACACCAGAGTAAATTCCCCGCCAACACAGGGTTTCGTCGTTATAACTCGCGGGCGCTGGCTTCGGCGCGGCACGCTACGCGTCGGGTCAGTTACGGAGTAGGGCGAAGCATGGCCTCACACCCAGCACGGCCGGAGGAAACACACTCCCATTCCTTAGGTTCTCGATCATCATACGATTCGGGTCAGCTCCCCGACTCGAATTCCGATAGCCGCAGGCCCGCCAACGGAAACGGCGCTGCGCGCCTCGCCGCTTTCACCAATTGCAAGTTTGAGGACCTTGTCGCGAGCCTTCACGAATTCGTACTCGTCGTCGATCCGCATGGCGAGATCGAAGCAGCGTGGAGTTCGAACGCCGCTTTGACCGATCAAGCGGCGAAGGGCTTGCTAGGCCGCCGGGTCAAAGACGTCCTTGCCGCGGAATCCCATGCCCAGCTTGCGGGGTGGCTCGATCGCGGCGGAATCACGCGCTTCGAAGACGAGATTGAGTACCCGGTGCGGCTCGCGGACGGGTTGCACTGGTTCGCCCTGCGCGTCTTGTCGGCCGCGCACGCCTCTTCCCGTCTGCCGACCTGCTGCTTATACGCGCGCGACGTCACCGCACGAAAGGCCGGGCATGAAACCCTGCGCAAAAGCGAGGCCCTCCTCCGCAAAGCCGAGGAGATCGGAAAGATGGGTTCGTGGCAGCTGGACCTCGAGACCGGCGAAGGCGTCTGGTCCGAACAGCTGTACCGCCTCCTGGGCCAGGATCCGAAGGGTCCGCTCATAGACAAAGAGCGGTTCCTGGCGATGATTCATCCGGACGATCGGGAGAAAGTGGAGAAGCTTCCGGGACTCGCCTCCTGGGCTGGTGACTATCAGGAGCACGAGGCCCGCTTCGTGCTGCCAGACGGCCGCGTTCGCACGTTCTATACGCGAGCCGTGCCACTCGCGGACTCTGCGGGACGCGTGACCGGCATCGTAGGACTCTCCCAGGATATTTCGGAAAGAAAAGAGGCTGACGATAGCCTGCGCAAGAACGAGCTGCTGCTCGCGCAGGCCGAAAGACTCGCCAATCTGGGCAGCTGGGAATACGACGTTCCCTCGAAGACCTTGACGTGGTCGGCGCAGTTTCATCGAATGCTGGGCTTCGATCCGGGCGTCAAACCGATTCCCCGCGACGACACCCACAAGGTAGTTCATCCCGACGACGTCGAGGAGGCAGTGCGCGATTTGGAGGAAATCAAATCAAGCGGAAAGCCGCTCGAGAACGAACTTCGCTTTGTGACCTCGAAGGGCGAGGTACGCATCTTCCATTCGCGAGCCGTGGCCATTAAGGACAAAGCAGGCCGGGTGACCTGCATTCGGGGGATGTCACAAGATATCACTGAACGCCGGCGCGAGGAGGAGCGCGTCCGCTTGAGCGAGGCCTTGCTCGCCCAGGCCGAGCGCATGGCAAATTTGGGAAGCTGGGAATTCGACCTCAAGACGGAAAAGACTACCCTTTCGAAATCGCTTCTAAGGCTTTATGGGATCGATTGCTCCGCCGAATTCACGCGCGAATGGTATTGGGAACAGGTGCACCCGAGCGATCGTCGCCGGGCGCGCATCCTTGCCAACCGCGGTTGGCGGAATGGCAAGCCCTTCGTTTATATGGTCCGTTTCCGCAGGCCTAACGGCCGCACGCGCGTTCACTTCGTCCGCGGCGTCCCCGTGCTCGGACCTAAGGGAAGGCCAATCGGATCGATTGGCGTGGTACAGGACATCACCGACCAGCGGCGTGTGGTCCAGGATCTGCGCCGCCTGTCTCAGGAGGTGATGCGTACCCGCGATCAGGAGCGCCGCGAGGCCGCGCGGGCGCTGCATGAATCGGCTGGGCAGAGCCTGGCGGCCCTGAAGATGACGCTCGGCCGGCTGAAGCGCGCGATGGCCGATGATGGAGACAAGGCGGAACAGCTTTGGAAGTCGGCCGTCGAACTCACGGAAGCCGCCGTCCGCGAGGTGCGAACGGTTTCCTACCTGATGCATCCACCGCTATTGGACGAAGCGGGCCTCGCGGCGGCGTTGCGCTGGTATATCACGGGGTTCACCGATCGCAGCGGGATCGACGTGAATCTGGAAGTGGACGATCACGTCGGCCGGCAATCGGAGGAGATCGAGACGACGGTCTTCCGCATCGTCCAGGAGGCGCTGACAAACGTCCATCGTTACTCGGGAGCACGCAAGGCCTGGATTCGAATCATGCGCACGAACGGACGGATTCGCGCCGAGGTTCGAGACGAGGGCCGCGGGATACATGTTGACAGCAGGGCTTTGACGAAAGCTGCGCCGCTCGGAGTTGGTATTTCCGGTATGCGCGAGCGCGTCGAGCAGCTCGGAGGCACTTTCGCAATCGAAAGTGCACCAGGACAAGGCACCACGTTGCGCGCAACTCTGCCACTTGCCCCGCGCGCGAAGGAAGCAACACTGGGTTCCGACGAAAGCGAGGGCCAGGATGCAAAGCAACAAGGACGAAAAGCGAGGCGTGCCGGGGCGTAATCCGTTCGATCCGCCGGAGACGGAAAGAGTGGGCAGCCGGCCCTACCGCGTCCTCATCGTGGACGATCACCCCGTGGTACGACGCGGGCTGCGGGCACTATTCGACGAGCGATCCGGAATCGATGTGTGCGGCGAGCTCACGACGGGGGGGCAGGCTGTCGAATTCGTCAAAAAGAACAAGCCGGACCTTGTGATCCTGGATTTGACGCTGCCCGAGATGAACGGCCTCGATGCGGCGCGCGCGATCCGGCAGGACTGTCCTTCGACCCAGATACTGATTCTCTCGATGCACTTTTCCGAGGAGCTGGCGCGGGAGGTGCTGCGCGCCGGCGCTCTGGGATACGTGCTGAAGTCGGACGCGGATACGGAGTTGCTCGCGGCAGTGGATCACGCGCGGCGGCACCTGCCGTTTTTCACGAGCACGCTGGCGCGAACGATGACGCAGAATTTCGTCGAAGGCCCCACGACCCCGCCCGCCGATGCGGGTCCGGTGCCGGGCGCGCCGCTCACGGAACGCGAAGTGCAGGTAGTGCAACTGCTGGCCGAAGGAAAGAGCAACAAAGAGGTGGCGGCTGCATTGAGCGTTTCAACGCGGACCGTCGAGAGCCATCGCAATCACATCATGCGCAAGATGAATTTCGGAAGCTTCAGCGAACTTGTCCGGTTCGCGATTCGCGCCAACCTGGTAAATCCGTAGTCAGCAACTTTTCGAGGCGCCTGCGACGAAACAGGCCGGATTTACAGGCGAAAACGATCGAAATCGAGAAAACGAGGGCGCAAAAACAAATCCCTTATCCGGCCAATTTTGGCCAGATAAGGGACCTTAGAACGGCTTATGTGGTCACTTTTTGGCGGTTTTGCGACGCCCCCTGCGGCGCGTGGGGCGATCAGCGGGCGGTTCACCAACAAGTTCCGCCACCCAGATTGCGGTGACGAACTTCTTCAGACCGTGATTATCGAAATCGATCGTGGTGCGTTCCGTGTTGGATTCGGTGACGGTGCCAATGCCGTATTGTTCGTGACGAATGGTCTGGCCCTCGGACAGTATCTGCACTGTTCGTCTCCTCCGTATAAGGACAAAAAGACTTACAACTTTCAAGACTCACAACGTTGGGCTGGGACGGACTAGCCTTGCGAGGCGAAGGCCGGACGCTCGAGGCGCCCGGCCCTGACCCTTAATTCTGGTGCGAAACGAAGTTGCTCAAGCGGAGTGCTAGAGACCTACGACGTTTTCAGCCTGGAGGCCCTTCGGACCCTGCTTGACTTCGAATTCGACCGCCTGCCCTTCGTTAAGGCTCTTGTACCCATCGGCTTGGATAGCCGAGAAGTGCACGAAGACGTCCTCACCGGACTG
>Ga0335074_10007830_pt1 | contig 14831 bp, 14 predicted proteins | sample Lox_Sample_23_FD_206715 | JGI IMG/M metagenome (GOLD analysis project Ga0335074, IMG submission 206715) | Soil microbial communities from Loxahatchee National Wildlife Refuge, Florida, United States - Lox_Sample_2.3 | ecosystem: Environmental > Terrestrial > Soil > Wetlands | place: USA...
GCGCTCAAACGCGATTTGATTCGGCGCAAGGTACGGAAGCTGGTGAAGGCCGGAGAATGGAGCTGATCTTTTTGGGCACGCCCGCGTTCGCGGTTCCCACGCTCGAGCGGATCGTCGAAGCGGGGCATCGGGTGCTGGCGGTATTCACGCAGCCCGACCGGCCCAAGGGTCGCGGCGGGAAAGTGGCCGCATCGCCGGTGAAGGAAGCGGCGCTGCGCCTGGGCCTGGCGGTGCATCAGCCGGAGCGCGTGCGTCGGCCGGAAGTGGTGGAGCAGATGAAGCAGATGAGGCCCGAGGCGATGGTGGTGGTGGGATACGGGCAGATTATTCCGCAGGCGATCATCGACATTCCGCCGCGCGGGATCGTCAACGTGCATGCGTCGTTGCTGCCGAAATATCGCGGCGCCGCGCCGATCCAGTGGGCCATCGCGAACGGGGAGACGCGCACGGGCGTGACGACTATGCGGATTGATGCGGGGCTCGATACCGGCGACATGCTGCTGAAATGGGAGACGGGAATCGGTCTGGAAGAAGATGCGTTGGAGCTGGGAACGCGGCTGGCCGCGGCCGGCGCGGATCTTTTAGTTGAGACGCTGCGCGATAATCCGATCCCCGAGAAACAAAATTCGGACCAGGCGACTTATGCGCCCATTTTGAAAAAAGAAGACGGCGAGATCGATTGGATTTGGCCGGCGGCGAAGATCCACAATCGCACACGCGGGTTTCTGCCATGGCCGGGATCCTATAGTTTCTTTCGCGGGCAACTGTTCCACATCTGGAAATCGCGCGTGGCGGCGGACGCGCGGGTGGCGACGCCCGGCCGCATGATTGCGGAAAAAAAGCGGCTGCTGATCGGCTGCGGCGAAGGCACCACGCTCGAAGCAGTGGAGGTGCAGGTGGAAGGCCGCAAGCGGATGGCGGCGGAGGCGTTTCTGATCGGCCAGCAAGTGCGCGAGGACGAATTGTTGGGGGGAAAAGCGGCTTGAAACTCCCGCTCGGATATCGATATTCGGCTGTGTACGCGGGCATTCGCAAGGTGAATCGAGACGACCTGGCGCTGATTGTTTCCGATTCGCCGGCGTCGGGCGCGGCGGTGTTCACGCAGAATCGGGTGCAGGCCGCGCCGGTGCGGATCGCACGCTGGAATCTGACGAAATCACGCGGATTGGTGAGCGCGGTACTGATCAATGCGGGCAACGCGAATTGCGCCACGCGGACGGGCGATCGTGTCGCGCTGGCCTGCTGCGATGCGGTGGCGAATCAACTGCACGTGCCGCCGACGCAGGTGTTTCCCGCGTCCACGGGCGTGATCGGCGTGGAACTGGAGGCGCATCTGATCGTGAGTGCCATGCCGTCGTTAGTTGCGGGGCTCGCACCGAACCGATTCGAAGACGCGGCGCGCGCCATGATGACCACCGACCTGGTGATGAAGACGGCGCACGCTCAAGTGAAATTGAAGAAGGGCGCGATTCAGATCGCTGGAATGACCAAAGGCTCGGGCATGATCCAGCCGAATATGGCGACCACGCTTGGATTCGTGATGATGGATGCGGCGCTCCCGCCTTCGGTGTTGAAGCAGATGATCTCGACGGCGGTGGAGCGCAGTTACCATCGCATCAGCGTGGATGGCGACACGTCGACCAACGATACGATGCTGGTGCTGGCGAACGGAGCGTCCGGGGTTCAGCCCAATGCGAAAGAAGCCAAGAAAGTCGAGGAGGCGCTGGCGCAGGTGATGGAGGACCTGGCGCGTCAGATCGTGCGCGACGGTGAGGGGGCGCGGAAGCTGGTGACCATCGAAGTGACCGGCGCTGCCAACGACGAAACCGCCACGCGCATCGCTCGCGGCATCGCGAATTCGCTGCTGGTGAAGACTGCCATTGCGGGATCGGATCCGAACTGGGGCCGCATCCTTTCGGCGGCCGGCAATGCCGGCGTCGCGCTGGATCCCGAGAAAGTGGACATCGATTTCCAAGGCGTGCCGGTATGCCGTGGCGGGCTAGCGGCGGATTTTTCCGAGCCGGAGCTGAAGAAGAAGCTGGATGAACCGGAATGCGTAATCCGCTTTGCGATCCAGGGCCGGGCCAAGGGCAGTGCTCGCTTCTGGACGTGCGATCTGACCGAGAAGTACATTGAAATTAATGCGAGCTATCGCACTTAGCGCGGCGCTGCTTCTCCTGTTGGCCGCTCAGGCCATGCCGGATCCGCATGACGACGTGCTGGAGGTTTTTTCGAAGATGGCGGCGGCGCTGTCCTCCGACCTGGATCAGCCAGGCGGCGCGAGAGGCGGCAATGCGGACGAGTTCATGTCGGCAGTCAGCAAAGATATGCCGGATTACGACACGCTGAAGGCCAATGTGAACGCGCTGGTGCGCGATGCCGAAGTCACTTCTTCGATTCTGCCGCTGACCGAGGATGACCAGGGGGAAACGTACAAGATCGACCTGGATTGGTTTTTGCAGATCCGCAGTCTCGAGCAGGATGGTCCCATTGTCCGCCGGCGCGAGGTGGTGCATTGCGAATTGCGCCAGGAAAAGAAGCATTGGAAGGTGGTCTCGCTCAAGCCGGTGGATTTCTTCGCAGCTGAAAAACTCGGCGCCAGCGCCGGAAAATGAGACTTTGGCTGGTCTTGCTTGCGGCGGCTGCGCTTCACGCACAGCAGGCCGCGGATCTCAAGCTGATGCCGTGGCCGGCGAAAGTCGAGGTGGGGCAGGGAAGCCTCGCGATGGGGCCGATGCCGCGCGTCATGTTCAGCGGCTATTCGGAGCCCCGCTTGGAGAGGGCAGCACGTCGCATCGGCGAAGTTGTCGCGCCCGGATCGCCGGCCGCGATCGAGATACGTTGCGATCACGCCTCCGAGCCGGTCGAACAACTGGGCGAAGACGAGAGCTACCGGCTTCGCATCACACGGGAAGTGGCGCGCCTGGAAGCGCCGAATCCGCTGGGCGTACTGCGCGGGCTCGAAACATTCCGTCAACTGATTGTTCGGACCCCCCGGGGCGACGAAGTCCCGGCCGTCAACATCGAAGACCATCCGCGATTTCCTTGGCGCGGGCTGCACCTGGATGTCTCACGGCATTGGATGCCGCTCGAAGTGGTGAAACGCAATCTGGACGGCATGGCCGCGGTCAAGCTGAACGTCTTCCATTGGCATCTCGCCGACGACCAGGGCTTTCGCGTGGAGAGCAAGCGATTTCCGAAACTGCAGGTGTTCGGCTCCGACGGCCATTACTACACCCAGGATCAGGTTCGCGAAGTGATCGCGTACGCGCGCGACCGGGGCATTCGCGTGGTTCCCGAGTTCGACGTGCCGGGCCACACCACCAGCTGGCTGGTGGGCTATCCGCAGTTGGCGAGCGCGCCCGGGCCCTATCAGATCGAGCGCCGGTGGGGCGTTTTCGATCCCACCATGGACCCGACGCGCGAATCGACATACGAATTTCTGGACGCGTTCATCGGCGAGATGGCGGCTCTTTTTCCCGATCCGTTTTTTCACATCGGCGGAGACGAGGTCACGGGCAGGCAGTGGAAGAACAGCGCGCGCATTCGCGCGTTCATGCGCAAGGAACATCTGAAAACCACGGAGGAGCTGCAGGCTTACTTCAATCGCCGGCTGCAGAAGATCGTGGCGAAATACGGCAAGCGGATGGAGGGCTGGGATGAGATCCTGGATCCTGACCTGCCCAAGAGCATCGTGATTCAATCCTGGCGCGGGCGGAAGTGGCTCGCCGAAGCCGCGCTGCATGGATTCCCGGTGATTCTTTCAGCCGGATATTATCTCGACCACATGGAGCCGGCGTCCACGCTGTATGCAGTGGACCCGCTGCCGACTGACCGGGCGCTTACCGAGGAGCAGAAGGCCCTGGTCCTGGGCGGCGAGGTCGCAATGTGGAGCGAGTTCGTCAGCCCGGAGAATGTGGACTCGCGAATCTGGCCGCGCGCGGCCGCGGTAGCGGAGAGGCTGTGGTCGCCCGCGGAAGTCAACGACGTTCCTGCGATGTATCGGCGCTTGGATGCCGTGAGCGAGGAGCTGGATGGCCTGGGCCTGACGCATCGCTCGAGTTATATTGCGATGATCGAGCGCCTGGCAGCGGGAGGATCCGTGGATGAGCTGAAGACGCTGGCCGATGTGCTCACGCCGGCTACTTTCGGCCAACGCATTCGCACCGGCAGATACACGCAGCAAACGCCGCTCGTCCGGTTGCCTGACGCGGTGCGGCCCGAGAGCGGCGTGGCGCGAGAATTCGCGGCGCTGGTCGAGCAAATGGATCGCCCGAAGATACGGGAGCGGCTGGCGCGCTGGCGAGACAACGACGGGCTGGTGCGGCCGACGCTCGAAAAATCGCAGCTGCTGAAAGAAGACGTTCCGGTGTTTGAAGCCCTGAGCCGCGCGGCCACCGTGGGAATTCAGGCGCTTGACTACGTCGAACGCCGCGAGCGCGCGCCCGACAAATGGCTCGCCGAGCAGCGCGCGTTTCTCGATACTCTCCAGAAGCCTTTGGCCGAGGTTCGGATCGCGGTGGTTCCTTCCATTGAAAAACTGATTACTGCCGCGGCTTCTCATCCCGGGGATGGTTCAGCGCCTGCTCCACCGAAACATGATTGACGTCGAGCGTTTGTCCCAGCACCTGATCGAGTGAAATGCGGGCGTGGCTGTAGGCCGAGCGCGTCGCGACCTCGGTTTCCTGCGCGGTCACCAAGGCCGTTTGCGCCGTCTCTACGTCGCTCAGGGTAGCCGCGCCGAAGGAAAACGACTGCTGCGATTTTTGGAGCAGCTCCTCGAGCAGTTTGCGCGAATCCACGGCCTGCGAATAGCGCGAACGGGCCTGCCGCAGCGCGACGATGTAATTGGAGATGTCGACCACGATCTGATTCATGTTGCGGCGCTCGATCAGGTCGCCCTGCCGCAATTGCAATTGTTCGACGCCGTAGTCGCCTTGCGCGACGCGATTTCGTATCGTTCCGGCGAAGTAAACCGCCCCGCTGCGGGAAGGGAAATTGTCGCGAAACACTTGGCCCAGCGCGTTGCCCAATCCACCGATGTAATAAGGATCGGGGGCGACGCCTTCAAAAGGGGCCGATGAGCCGGAAAGCCCTCTGGCGCTGAGAGTCCCGATGCCCTGCAAGACGGGCAGCACGCCGTTTTTGGTTCCCTCGGCCGATATCTCGGCCGCCTCATCGTTGATTTTCGCGAGCGCGACGTCGGGGCGATTCGCTATGGCTTTTGCCACCAGCTCGCGCAGCGGAGGGAGATTGTCCTGTTCAGGAATTTCGATGTGATCGAGAGTCACCACGTGCGCGCTATCCAGCAGCGGATCTCCGAGTCCGTTCCGGCTGATCGCATTCTTGAGCTGGGTTTCCTGTTGTTGCGCGGTGGTTTGCGCGATCGAGAGAAGCTGACGGCTGTTGGAGACGGCGGACTGCGCGCGCGACGCCTCAAAGCGCGGCACGACGCCCAGCTCGATCTGGCGGCGTGTGTCTTGGTAGAATTTCTCGGCCTGGTCGGCGGCACGCTGGCGAACCGCCAGATCGTCGTTATCGGTCACCAGGTCCCAGTAGAGGTTCGAGACGCTGGCAACCAGGTTGAGCAGTTGCGACCGAAATGTTTCCTGGGAGGCCTGGACATTTTTCTCCGCCACACGAATAAACCGTCCGTTGACGCCGGTGCCGAAGCCTTGCAGAAAATTCTGTCGGAGATAAATCTGCACCACCGGGGCCACGGATGGATTCAGAAAATCGGTGGCGGCGTTTTGCTTGAGGTACGATTCGTTGGCGCTCACCTGCACGTACCCGCCGCTCAGGAACCCTTGCTGCACGAAGGAATCAATGATGTGCTGGCCGTTGATCAGCGCGGCCGTTTGACTGACCAGGGTTTCGGGCTGCGGGCTGGTGGTGTGCGAGAAGCTGGTGGCGTTCTGCAGAACCGGGTCCAGATTTTGAGTTACGGGCCCGATTTGCGAAACAGTTGCGCCGCCACTGCCGGCACTACCGCCGCCATTATTGCTGGCCAGGCCAACAGCGATCTCGCTGCCTAGCACGCCCTGGCCGCTGGTAGCTTGATTCACCAAGGAATTTCCGTTGGTGACGCCCCGCAACGGTCCGCCACCCTGCGCGCGCTTTACGGCCCACACCGCGTTGAGCGGCCCGTAGCGATCCACCTCCAGATCGAGGTTGTTCTCGATGGCCAGCGCGATCGCGTCCTCGACGGTCAGATACAACTGGCGATATTTACCGGGGGAGTGGAGGCAGGCTCGTACGACCGTACGAGGAAAGGTCCGTGCGGCTTTTCCACGGTCTGCGGCTGCTCTTGGGCGGAGCACTGCGCCATGAAAACGGCCAGAACGGAGAGAATCGAAACTGTTTTATCACGCATGTTCGCTTCTCCCTAATCCTTGTGTTCCGGCACGGAAGCCGGAATCTCCGACTCGCGCGCCACGCGCCCCGACGTGGCTTCTTCCATGGAAATGCTGTTTACGTCCAGAGTTTGGCCCACCGCTTCGTCGAAAGCGATTTTGGCGTGGGTGTAGTTGGCCATGGATTGCACTTCAGCGCTTTGATCGTTCGCTAAATCGCGCTGCGCCGCGACCACGGTGGCAATGGTGGACTCGCCAAAGCGAAAGCGGTTCTGCTCGGCTTCGAGCGTCTGCTGGCCGAGCGCCCGCGTGGCGACCGCGGTTTCGTATCGCGCGCGCGCCTGTTGCAGGCCGATCACCGCGTTCTTCACGTCCACGCGAATTTGCGACACGGCCTTTTGATATTGCAGCTCGTTTTGACGCAGGGCGAGCTGATCGGCCACGTAATCGGCTTGCGCCACGCGATTTCGGAACGGAATGTTCACGGAGAACCCCGCTGAGTAGTTGGGAAAATCGCGGCCGAAGATCTGACCCAGAAGGTTGCCGGGACCGCCCACCAGGATGGGAGGCGCGTAGCCGCGTTCGGCGAGGATCTCGGGATTATTCGCGCCGAGCGGATTGGGCTGGCCGCTCAAACCGTTGTTGGTCAACTCGAAGAACGCCTGCAGAGTCGGCAGAAGGTAGTTCTTGGAGCCCCCGAGATTGATCATGCTGCTTTCGATATTGAGCTTGGTCTTGGCGATTTCCGGCCGCTGGGCCAGCGCCTGGCTGATCAGCTCCGCGGTCGGCTTCAGGTCCTCCGTCTCCGGCACCGTGATGCGGTCCAAGGGAATGATATGAACCTCGTCCAGCGTCTGGCTCACGATGCCGTTTCTGCTGAGCGCGTTCTTAAGCACCGTCTCCTGCTGCGCCACATTGGTCTGCGCGATCAGCAGGCTCTCCTTGGCGGCCGAGACTTCGGCGGCGGCGCGGGTGGCTTCAATGGCCGGCAAAGTGCCGATCTCGACTTGCTTCTGATTGCCCTCGTAAAGCTGCTGAGCGGTAGTAAGTGCGGCTTGTTTAATTCGTAAGTCCTCGTTGAAACTTACTAAGTCCCAATACAAATTCAGAACCGCGGACACGGTTGTGACGACTTGGAGCTTGAGTTGTAAGTCGGTGACCTTTAGATTGTTCTTGGCCACGCGAATATTGCGATTATTCACTCCCACGCCGAAGCCTTGCAGCAGATTTTGCGTTACGTACAGGTCGATGTCGGCGTTGGTGTATGGATTGAGGTCAAAGGCCGGGCTGTTCCAGTTGCTTCGCTGGGCGTAATAAGTGAGCTGGGCGTTGGTGCCGGTGACGAACGATTGGATGTACTGCACCACGAACGTTCGTGAATCCTGGACCAAAGTGGGAACCAGGCTCAGAAAGATGTTGCTCTCGGGTGTGGTGTAATGTCCGAAATTGGCGTATGCGTATAGAACCGGATCGAGGCTCGGAGGCTGGGCGCCGAGCTGAACTACGATGCCCCCGCCCGATCCGACTCCGGAGCCGCCTTCCGCCAATCCGACCGAGTTCACATTGACGCCCTCCAGGCTGACGCTGGTAGGTCCGGGAGCGATGGGTTGGCCGATGTCGCGCAGGAATCCGCCGCCTTGAGCGCGCCGCAGAACCTCGCGCGCCAGGTAGGGGCCATAGCGTTGGACGGCGATATCGATATTATTTTCGAGCGCCAGCGCGATTACGTCTTCGGCGGAAAGGTACAGATTTCCGGCGCGAATCAGCGATTCCAGGCGCGTCGTGTTCGTCAACCTGGCGGGCGACACCACGCGTCTCTCGAAGTGAAAGGGCCGCAGGATCGGTCCGACGACGGGTGGCGGCGGCGGAGTCTCGATCCTGATTTCCTGGGCGAGGGCACTGCCGGCCGCGAGGCCAATTGCGATAAAAACCTTCCAAAGCGTGCGCATAGTCAATTGAAATCCTAGCTCGTCTTCTCCCGCTCCGCGTAGCGGCCGGCCTAAAGTAAGTTTTGGTCGAGTGCTTCGGTGCAATCCCGGGTCCATCCGTCGAGCCGCATCCCTTGCATATTTTCAATGCCTGAGGCGCCGCGGTGTCCGATTTCGCCACCGGCTGTCCGGTTCCGAAACATATCGTCGGCGTACACGGTCCAACGCAAGGAGGTGCATGGGTGGCCGCAATCGTGTGGAAAGGGTTCGTCAGTTTTGGGCTGGTTTCATTTCCGATTCGCCTGCAAGTGGCGGCGCGCGAAAAATCGATCCGGTTTCATTTGCTCCATAAGAAAGATCTCTCGCGAGTGAAGGAAGTGTATTTTTGCCAGGCTGAGGACAAGCCGCTGAAGCGGGAGGATCTGGTGAAGGGTTTCGAGGTGAGCAAGGGAGAGTACGTGGTGGTTGACGACGCCGATTTGAACAAGATCGCGCCCCACAGCGCGAAGACCATGGACATTCTCCAGTTCGTGAAATCCGAGGAGTTCGATCCGGTGTTTCTCGACAAGTCCTACCACGTGCTTCCCGAGGGCGACGTGACGAAGCCTTATGCGCTGTTGCGAGAGGCGATGAAGCAGCGCGGGCAATACGCGATCGCAAAAGTGGCGATGCACAATCGCGAGCATATCGTCGTGATCCGCCCGGACGGCAAGGAACTCATGCTGCACACCATGTTTTTCGCCGACGAAGTCCAGGAGGTGTCCGTGAAGACCGGCTCGGAGAAATTCTCGGCGCAGGAGTTGAAACTGGCGGGGCAGCTGATCGACACATTGAGCGCCAAGTTCGACCCCGCGAAATTCCACGACGAATATCAGGCCAATCTCCGCCGCTTGATCGAGCAAAAGCAAAAGGGCGAGCGGGTGACCGCCACGAAGAGCGAAAGGCCGACGCAAGTGGTCAACATCATGGACGCATTGCGCAGAAGTCTGGCGAAAAATCAAACCGCGGCCAAGCCGCGTGCGAAGCCACGTAAACGCCGGGCGGCCTAGCTACATCGTCTCGGCGCTGTATCGCGGGATCAAACCGGTACGCACGGCATAACGATAAATCACCAGGAAAAACCAACCAGCGAGCGCGAGGAAAGCCACGTCCAGGGCCGCGCCCGCGGCAAGCGCGAACGGTGATGCGGGCACGTGCCGCACGATGTTCCGCATGCTTTGGAAAATGTAAGCGGGAGGCAGAATGCGCGAGATACCCCGCATCCAGGCGGGCAGCGTGGCGAGCGGATAAAAGACGCCGGCGAAGGGCGAAATGAGCGCGGGAATCGGCCAAATGAACCACTCCGAGGCGGGTCCCAACCGAAGCACGATGCCGCACCCGATCACGCCCAGCGCGATCCCGAACACGAACAGCACGAGCAGATAGGGGACCAGCAGCGCGCCGTAAAGAAAAAACGACAGGCCGAAGACGGCGGTGGAGAGAACCAGCATCGTCGCCAGGCCCACCGCGCTGGTAGCGATGCTGGAAAGCACCAGTCCGCCCAGGTATTCGGAAATGGAAAGCGGTGTCGCGAAGACATTCAGAAAATTGCGCGACCAGACGTCTTCGAAGAAAGCTGTGGTTACGCCCTGCATCACGCGGATAAAAAAATCCCACAGCAGCACCGCGCCCAATAACGACGGCACAAAGTTGAAACCGGACCCGCTCACCGCATTCAGATATTTGGTGATGAATCCCCAGGTCACCATGTCGATCGCCACCCAGGCGAACAGCGGCAGGACGCGCGCCGGGCTGCCTTTCAGCAGGTAGTATTGCCGCAGAGAAATCGCCGCCGAGCGCCGGAAGGAAAACATTTCAGGCGCGCTCCGGCAGATCGGCCAGCGTCTCGTCGGCCACCGTGATGAAGAGTTCTTCGAGGGTGGCCTTGCCATGCGTGGCGGGCAGCGTTCGAGGATCTCCCTCCAGCAGAATGCGCCCGTGCGAGAGGAACAGCACGCGGTCGCACACATCCTCCACTTCGTACATGTTGTGCGACGTCCACAGCACGCCGCTGGCGCCTTGCGCCGCAAAGTCGCGAATCTTGATTCGGATGTCGCGGGCCACCGCCGGATCCAGCGACGCCGTGGGCTCGTCCAGCAAAAGCAGCGTCGGCTGGTTGAGCATGGCCTTTGCGATCCCGACGCGGGTCTGCTCGCCGCTCGACAGCACGCCGCATTTGGTATCCCGAAAGGTGCGCAAATCGTACTGTTCGAGAAGCGTCTCGATCCGCTCCGACAGATTGACGACGCCATAGATCAGGCCGAAGAACCGCAGGTTTTGAACCACGGTCAGGTTGCCCGGCAGCGGTGCGTAAACCGCGGCGAAATTGGTCCGCCCCAGTGCCTCCGAGCGCCGGGTCGCGATGTTGAGATCCTCCACCAGGATGGTGCCGGAAGTCGGCTCCAGTACGCCCAGAATCATGTTGATGGTAGTGGTTTTCCCGGCGCCGTTGGGACCCAGGAGCCCGACGATCTCGTTCCGCTGCACGTCAAACGAAATGCCGTCCACGCCCACGTTGGCGGCGTATTGTTTGCGCAGGTCTCGCACGGAGAGTACGGGTGAGGGCACTCTTTAGTTTCACATCCGGGGCTTGGTTGAAACAAACTGGCCATGAAACAATTTGTCACCTCGCGCGATCAAACGCGTGAGGAGAAGCACATGCGGGTAATCGCGGACTTCCTGTTTCTCATTCTCTTTTTTGCTCTGATTGGAGTTTGGCTGGTGATGTGGCTTGGGCTGCATCTGGCCGGCGGCATGATCCATCTTCTGCTGCTGATTGCCGTGGTGGCCCTGGTAATGCATCTGGTGCGAGGCCGCAGCGCCGCCTGACGCGCGCACTTCGGCCGATCACCCGTCGCTCGGCCGATCACCCGTCGCTCGGCCGATTACCCGTCGCTCGGCCGATCCCCGTCGTATGATGGGCTCATGTTCAAAACGGGGATTATCGCTGTTGCACTTCTCACACCGGCGCTGGTTCGCGCCGACGTCGCCGATTCAGCCGCCAACGGGTTCACCGTCAAGGTGGCCATGACCATTCAAGCCATGCCGCAGATCGTTTACGACAAGCTCGTCCATAACGTCTACGAATGGTGGAACCCGATGCACACCTATACGGGCGATTCGCACAATCTGACGCTCGAGGATAAGCCCGGCGGATGCTTTTGCGAGCGGCGTCCGAATGGCACAGGCGGCATCCGGCACATGGAAGTGATCAACGTGGAGCACCAGAAGAGCCTGGTCCTGAGCGGCGCGTTGGGACCGCTGCAAGCTCTCGCCGCGACCGGGACCCTCACGATTGGGCTTGCGCCCGCGGGCGACGACACCAAGCTGATCGCGGCCTACGCCGTTGGCGGCTACATGCGGGGCGGCATGAACACTTTAGCGCCCATCGTCGACAAAGTGCTGACGGAGCAGTTCACGCGACTGAAATCCCTCATCGAGACGGGCCGCGCCGAGAAATAGCCGTCACGCCCAGCTATAGCCGCTTTTGGAAAGCGGCAATTCGCGGATCCGTTGGCCGCTGGCGGTGAAGATCGCATTGCAAACGGCCGGGAGAACCGGCGGCAGCGCCGGCTCGCCCAAACCAGTCGGCGGATTGTCGCTCTTCAGCCAGTGCACTTCGATCTCCGGAGCCTGCGCCATGCGAACCATCGGATGCTTGTCGTAATTGTGCTGCATCACGGCGCCGTTTTCGAGCGTGATCTGCTGGTTCATCATCTCGCTGAGTCCGTCGATCACCGCGCCCTGCGCCAGGTTCTCTGCGAACATCGGGTTGATGATCTGGCTGCCGATATCGGCCGCCACCCACACCTTATGCACCTTCACCTTTTTGTCGGAGGTGACGCTGACATCGGCGACCTCAGCGAAATAGCCCATGTGGCTGAAGTGGAATGCGATGCCCATCGCGCGGCCGGAGCCGTTCGGCTTTTTGCCCCAGCCCGATTTTTCCGCCACCAGCTTCAACACGCCGGTGGTGCGCTCAGCGCTGAACGGAGGACCGCCGAATCCGCCGCCGCCGGGAGGTGGAGGAGGTGCGGGCAACGGCTTGCCTGCCAGCAGCGCCAGTCGAAACTCCAGCGGATCTTTGCCCGCCGCATGTGCCAGCTCATCGATGAAGCTCTGCGTCACGAACGCATACACGTTGCTGCCCGGCGCACGCAAGGCGCCCGTCTTGAGCCACAGCGGCTGATTGGTGTTGTGCAGCGCGTAGTTGGGGATGTAGCGAGCCGGGAATTCGGTGGGCGACATCGTAGACGACGAAGCTTCTCTCTTGCCATCGCCCCAGCTAATGAAATGATTGCGCCAGGCGACGATCTTGCCCGACGCATCCACGCCGCCCTTCAGAAATTGGAAACCGCCGGGACGATAATAATCGTGCCCGAAATCGTCTTCGCGGCTCCACAGTAGCTTGACCGGCGCGTTGACTTTCTTCGAAATCCACGCCGATTCCACCATATAGTCGTTCGTGAGTCTGCGGCCGAAGCCGCCGCCGCCGCGCTGCATGTGGAGCGTGACGCTTTTCTCCGGGATGCCGAGCGTCTTCGCCACCAGCGACCGGCCGCCGCCCGGGATCTGGCTGTTCGACCAGATTTCGATCTTGTCGCCCTGCCAGTGCGCGGTGCAATTCTGCGGCTCGAGCGGCGCATGCGAAATGAACGGATAGACGTAAGCCCCTTCCACCACCTTGGCCGCACTCGCCAGCGCGCCATCCGGATCGCCGTCCTTGCGCAGCGTTTTGGCCGGTGGTTGCTGGTTCAGCTCCTCGGCCTTCTGCGCGAACCCCGCGCTCGATTGCGAGGCCGCTTGCCCCTCGTCCCATTTCACCTGCAGCTTCTTGCGCGCCGTTTGCGCCTGCCACCACGTATCGGCCACGATGGCCACGCCCGGTTCGAGCCCCGGATCGCCCTCCACCACCGTGCCGGGTTTCACAAAGCCCTCGACGACAAACGCGTCGCGTACGCCCGGCATGGCTTTCACCTCGTCCAGGTTCGCGCTCACCACTTTCCCCGCGAACACCGGACACTTCTGGTACACCGCGAACAGCATGTTGGGCAGCGTGAAATCGATCGCGAAGAGCGGCTTGCCGGTCACGATCTTAGGCACGTCCACGCCGCGGGCACTGCGTCCGATGATCTTGTAGTCGGCCGGATCCTTCAGTTTCACAATTTTCAGATCAGGCGCCGGCATCGCGGCCGCTTTGCTCGCGATTTCGCCGTAGCCCACCGATCGCCCGGATCCTTTGTGCAGCACCCGGCCCGCGGAGGTCGAGCATTCGGTCTCCGCCACGCCCCAGTTCTTCGCCGCCGCAGCCACCAGCAGTTGCCGCCCGGCCGCGCCCACGCGCCGCATGGGATCCCAATTGAACGGCGTCGCCAGGCTTCCGCCCGCGAATTGCAGCGCATACTTGGTGTCGTCGTAATCGGTTTGCTCGATCTTCACCCGCTTCCAATCCGCATCCAGCTCCTCGGCGATCAGCATCGGCAGCATGGTCTTCACGCCCTGGCCGACTTCCGGGTCCTTCGCCATGATGGTGACGGTGCCGTCCGGATCGATGCGGATAAAGTTGTTCGGTACCTGCGCCACCGGCGGCCCGAATTGCGCCGACGCCTTGGGCGGTTTTACCAACAGGCCAAACAGCACGCCGCCGCCGGCCAGCGAAGTCACTTGTAAGAATGAACGTCGATTGACAATCATGATGATTCTCGTCGCCTCCTTATTCCTGGGCTCCGCCCTGTCCCGCCGCCACTTCCGACGGCTTCTTCAATCTGCTGGTGGTTCCGATCTCGATGGCCTTGTGGATGGCCTGCCGGATACGGACGTAGGTTCCACAGCGGCACAGGTTCCCGTTCATCGCCGATGTGATCTCCTGCTCGTTCGGCTTGGGCGTTTTGGCGAGCAGCGCCGATGCCGACATAATCTGCCCGGCCTGGCAATAGCCGCACTGCGGCACGTCCATTTCGAGCCAGGCAACCTGCACCGGATGCGTGCCGTCTGCCGAAAGTCCTTCGATGGTCGTGATGGGGGTCTTCGCGGCGGCCGCCACCGGCGTCTGGCAGCTTCGGACCGCTTTGCCGTTCAAGTGCACGGTGCACGCGCCGCACTGGCCGATGCCGCAGCCGTACTTGGTCCCCTTCAGTTTAAGAACGTCCCGGATAGCCCAGAGCAACGGCATATCCGCGGGAACATCGACGGTTGTGGACCGTCCGTTCACTGTCAGTTCAAAAGCCATGAGGGCAGTCTCCTCTGTGGGTATGATACCTGTTCGATGGGGCTTGTGGGAGCCTAAGTGAATGAGAGCAAGGTAGTTGTCGTGTTTGAAAGGTATAGGTTAGGTATAGGCGTCAAATGGAAAGCTGGCCCTTGGGGCGATCTGTCGGTTTGATCGGGGGACTGGGCGTCGGCGCCGCTGTCTTCTATTATGAAGCGCTGGCCAAGGCGCACCAGGAGCGCGGACGCGCGATGAACCTGGTGATGGCGCACGCCCATATGCCGCGCGTGCGAGGCATGGTCG
>Ga0335074_10007832_pt1 | contig 14830 bp, 15 predicted proteins | sample Lox_Sample_23_FD_206715 | JGI IMG/M metagenome (GOLD analysis project Ga0335074, IMG submission 206715) | Soil microbial communities from Loxahatchee National Wildlife Refuge, Florida, United States - Lox_Sample_2.3 | ecosystem: Environmental > Terrestrial > Soil > Wetlands | place: USA...
CCCGCCGGGCACGGCGGCATATCAGGCCAGCCGCCACCGCGATCACAGACCGTAACGAAACTCGCATCCCAGACGCGAACCCCCAAGCAGGTCCTCCGCCGCGATCACACTCTTTTAAACGGCATTGCGAGACCAGGGCGAGACCAAGACGACCCCGCCAGCAGCGGGACGCACAACAACGGTGCCGTGACCAGTGCATAAACAGGCGAGCAGATCAGCTAGCTACAACAGAAAGGACTTTGCAGGCGCCCTGGGGGTCAAGCTGCTGAGTGCACGCGGAAGGGTTGGGAGTTGAAACCCAAGACCGGAGAGAAGGTGATAATACCCACCCCCGAGGAGTGGGCCGAAGAGCAGTTGAAGAACGCGCCGCCACGATCGGAGGAATGGGCAAAAAGGGTCGCGCGGATCTACTGCCTGGACATCGGTGATGACGATGAGGAAAAGAAAGCGGTGTGAAACGGAAACGTGACCCCGGAAGGACTTACCTGCCGGGGTCACGTTCCTTGTTGGTGCGTTATACGTCTGTATCGCTCTCGCGGAATACCGGCACGATGTGGTCCGGATGAAACTTGACCCCCCGGCCCACTGGCTTGATAATGACGGCGATCAGGGTTGCCGCTATCGCTGCCTGCTTCTGCTCCGTCGTGAAATCAGGCTTATCCCATTCCTCGGCCAGATTCACGATCGCATTCCTGCGCTGCTGATAGCGGCCTTCATGCTGGCGCCGCTCGCGCTTCAGTTCCGCCTCGCGCGCTTCCATCCGCGCCAGTGACGGGAAATACCGCTCCGCGGAATATTCGCCTGCCTCATAACGCACGGGATCGGCAAGTTGGGGGTTTGGGTTTGCGAGCGTGCGTCTGTGGTCTGTTGCCCGTGTTGACGCCGGGGCGGTGAGTACGGTAGTGCCTGCTGATTCGCGGTGATGGCCTCCTGCCGGGATGATCAGGGTGTCTGACGCCCGATCTGACCGGAACAAGAGGCCATCCATGCCAGTGTCGCATGCCCGTGTAAATGCCGTGACCAGCACCGATGATGAAGTCCCCGGAATGCTGGAGGTACTGGCGCAGGTCCCGGACCCGCGCAGGAAGCGGGGCCGCCGGTTTGTGCTGGTGTTTGTGCTGGGGGTCGCGGTCGCGTGCGTGCTAGCCGGGGCGGAAAGCTTCCGGGAGATCGGCGACCAGGCCGCTGACTTGCCGCAGGAGCTGCTGGCCCGGCTCGGCGGCCCGTGCCACCCGCTGCGGCGCACGATCGTCGCGCCGAGCGAGAAGCGGATCCGCACGCTGATTCAGCTCATCGACGCCGCCCGCCTCGATGAGCTGACCGGGGCCTGGCTGCGTGCCCTGGCCGGCGCGGGACGGCTGGACGGGCTGCTGACCGCGATCGCGATCGACGGCAAATGGCTGCGCGGCATCGGGGACGGACAGCAGGTCAAGCTGTTCGCCGCCATGCTGCAGGAAGAGAAAGTGATCATCGCCCAGCACGCGATCCCGGAGGACACCAACGAGACCACCCAGGTCAGGGAGCTGCTGGATCCCGTCGACCTCACAGATGCGGTGGTCACCGGGGACGCGGCCCACTCGCACCGGGCCACCGCGGCCTACATCGCCGGGCCCGAGGCGGACGGCGGCCGGGCCAGCGACTACTTCCTGTACGTCAAAGGAAACGAGCCGACGCTGCAGCGCGCGGTCCATGACGCCATCCAGGCCCTCGGCGGCTGCGAGCCGGACCACTGCGAGATGGACTACGGGCACGGCCGGATCATCAAGCGCTCGCTGTGGGTGACCGGCGCCGGCGACCTGGACTTCCCGCACGTCACCCAGGTGGCGCGGATCCAGCGGGACGGCTACGACGCCGCCGGCGCCCGCGTCTCCAAGGAGGTCGTGCACGCCGTCACCAGCCTGGACGCCGGCCGGGCCGGGCCCGCCGACCTAGCCCGGATCACCCGCGGCCAGCGGGGTATCGAATCGGTGCACTGGCTGCGTGACACGGCATACCGGGAGGACTCTGACACCGGCTACACCGGGAACGGCCCGCAGGTCATGGCCACCCTCAGGAACATTTCGGTCAGCCTGCTCTACATAGCCGGCGTGACACAGGTTGGGTCTCCGTATTTAACCGGGGTGCCGCTGGCGCGGTTCCCGCGCCGGGACAGCCTGGAAGGCGCGGACGACTACGGGGCTCTGGCTACTTCCCGTGACCGCCGCCGGGTGCGGCGCCGCCGTCAAGCGCACGTCCTGGCGCCTCATTGGTTAGTTCCTATCGGGCCGTCTGGTGTGCCGCGCGCGGGGGCGTCGGGTCCCAGGGCCTGCAGCCCTCCCACGGCGATGTCCATGGCACGCCGGGTCGCGGCTTGCACCTCGCCGGTGCCGCCGCCGGCTTCCATGGTGACTAGCGCCGCGGTCAGTACCGCTCCCATGAGCGAGCCGATTACCGCGGCGGCCTCTGGCATGTCGAGAATGTCCGGGTAGGCGCGGTGGAGTGCCTCGGCCAGCTGGGTCTCTGCCAGGAAGTACCGGCGCAGCGTGGCGGCCTGGACGGCCGGGACGGACATGATCATGGGCAGTCGCGCCGACGCCAGTCCGGCGGCGAGCTCGTCCCTGCTGGCCTCCGCGAGCATGTACTCGACGGCCCGGACCAGGACGCCGGCCACGGTTTCACCGGGCTTGCGCTGCTCGATGATGCCGGCTGCGCCGTCGATCCGGCCGGACAGGTGGGGGAAGAGAACCTCGTCCTTGCTGGCGAAGTAGTTGAAGAACGTCTTGGTGGACACGCCCGCGGCGGCGGTGATCTCGGCGACCGTGGTCTCGTCGTAGCCCTTCTCGGCAAACAGCCGGATGGCCGCGCTGATCAGCGCCTGCCGGGTCTGCTGGCGCTTGCGCTCCCGCAACCCCACCTGGTCGGCCATGCCGCGGACCTCCACCGGAACTATGTTACACTCAATGTAAGATTATATCCGATGTAACTATGGCTGCTTCTGCTGGGTCACGGAGGGCTGGGCGATGGACGCGGCGATCAGGACCGAGGGGCTGACCAAGGTGTTCGGGGAGACCAGGGCGCTGAACTCGCTCAGCCTGGAGGTCGCAGCCGGAGAGGTCTTCGGTTACCTGGGCCCCAACGGCGCGGGCAAGACCACCACGATCCGCCTGCTTCTCGGCATGCTCCAGGCAACGTCGGGCCAGGCCGAGATCTTCGGTATCGACTGCCAGCATCATCCGGTGGAAGCGCACCGGAGACTGTCCTACGTGCCCGGCGAAGCCAGCCTGTGGCCGTCGCTGACCGGGAAGGAGACGCTTGAACTGCTCGGCCGGGTCCAGGCCGCCACGGACACGGCCTACCGCGACGTCCTGATCGACCGGTTCCAGCTGGATCCGTCCAAACGGGTCCGGGCTTACTCCAAGGGCAACCGGCAGAAGCTCCTGCTGATCGCCAGCCTGATGAGCCGGGCGGACCTGCTGGTGCTCGACGAGCCGACCAGCGGACTGGACCCGCTCATGGAGCAGGCCTTCCGGCATAGCGTCACCGAAGCGCGCGAACGCGGCCAGGCCGTGTTCCTGTCCTCCCACATCCTCAGCGAGGTCGAGGCGCTGTGCGACCGGGTGGCGATCCTGCGCGCCGGGGACTTGATCGAGGTGGGCACACTGGCCCAGATGCGCCACCTGTCCGCGGTGCTGGTCGAGGCGGAGTTCGGCTCAGCCCCGCCGGACCTGTCGCAGGTGCCAGGGGTAAGAGACGTTGAGGTGCAGGGCAACCGGGTGCAATGCCAGGTCACTGGCCCGGTCCGGCCGCTGCTTGAGGTGCTGGCCGCCTCCCCTGTGCGTCATCTGCTGATGCGGGAGCCCTCGCTCGAGGAACTGTTCCTCGCCATCTACGGGTCGGCCGGCGCGCCCGGCGAGGTCTCCCGTGCCGCCTGACAGCCGGGCCAGCCGCCGCGCCACGCGGGTGGTCGCCGCGATCAGCGCGCGGCGGATGGTCCGGTCAGCGGGATTGTGGGGCGCCGTGTTCGGCGGCTACATCGCCTACGCGGCGTGGGAGTACGCCACCAGTTACCCGACAGTCGCGTCCAGAGAGAAAATAGCGCTCACCTTCGGCACCAACGCAGGCTTTTCCGCGCTGCTCGGGCAGGGCCAGCAGCTGGCAACCATCGGAGGGTTCACCGCATGGCGGGCCATGGGCGTCCTGGTCCCCGTCGGTGCCGTCTGGGCCATGCTCGCGGCGACCCGGCTGACGCGCGGTGAGGAGGACGCGGGCCGCCTGGAACTGCTCCTGGCCGGCCAGACCACCCGCCGCCGGGCGGTTGCCCAGGCCGGAGCCGGGCTCGCAGCCGGGCTGGCGCTGTTGTGGGTGATCACCGCAGCAGCCACCGCGGCAGCGGGATCGCCGGCCAGAATCGGCATCTCCGCCGGAAGCGCGCTGTTCCTGGCCACCGCCGTGGTGACCGGCGCGGTCATGTTCGCCGGCGTGGGAGTGCTCGCCGCCCAGCTAGCCGGAACCCGCCGCCAGGCCAACGGCATCGCAGCGGCGATCTTCGGCGCCTCGCTGCTGATCCGCGTCGTGGCCGACTCCACCCCCGGCCGGCACTGGCTGCGCTGGCTGAGCCCGCTCGGCTGGGCCGAGAATCTCCACCCGCTTACCAGCCCGGCGCCCGTGATGTTCCTGCCCATCGCGGCATTCACCACAGCCCTGGCAGCCGCGGCTGCATTCGTGGCGGGGCGCCGTGACATGGGCGCTGGCGTGCTGCCTGTCAGTGACACCCCGAGGCCGCACACCAGCCTGCTCCACGGACCAGGCGGCCTGGCAGTCCGGCTCGACCGCCCGGTGATCACCGGCTGGGCTGCCGGGCTGGCGATCCTCGGCCTCATAGGCGGACTGGTCGCGCCTTCAGCCGCCCGTGCGATCAGCAGCTCATCGGCCATCGAGCGGACGATCGGCCGCCTTGGCATCCAGCCTGGCAGCGCGGCGTATCTGGGGATCATCTATCTCATCGGCAGCGCTCTGATCTGCTTCGCCGCCGCCGGCCAGGTATCCGCGACCCGCGCCGAAGAAGCCGGAGGCTATGCCGACCACCTGCTGGCCCGCCAGGTCAGCCGCTGGCACTGGATGACCAGCCGCCTCGCCGCGAGCACAGCACTGATCATCATCGCAGGCCTCGCCGCGGGCCTGTCCGGCTGGGCCGGCATCGCCGGCCAGCACACCGGCCTCGGCTTCGCCGAACTCGCGAAGGCCGGGCTCAACATCATCCCGCCCGCCCTGTTCGTCCTGGGGGTAGGCAGCTTCGCCTACGGCATATGGCCGCGCCTGGCGGTTCCCGCCGCCTACGGGCTGGTCGCCTGGTCGTTCCTGATCGAGCTCCTGGCCACGGTCATCACCAACCGGTGGCTGCTGGATACCTCGGTCCTCCATCACATCCAGCCGGTCCCGGCCGCCCAGCCCGACTGGACCAGCGCCGCCTGGCTGACCGGCCTGGGAACCCTCGCCGCCCTCACCGGGACCGGACTGTTCAGCCGGCGCGACCTTGCCGGCGCATAATCACCCGTGAGCACTACCGGGCGGCGGCAATTCCCGGCTGTGATGCCGCGTGCCGCCTCACCGCATGCGGCCTGGCCACCTTCCGCACCGGACGGTCAGCCCCGCTGACCAGCGTGATCGATTGCCTGTTAGCCGGCACCGTCCGCAACCAGCTCAAGCGCATCCAGCACCGGCCCGATCTCAGCAGAGAATTCCTCGCCCAGACCAGACTCATCCTCGAACCCGGGCCGCCGTAGAGACCAGACCTCGGCCTTTCAACCTCAGTACCGGCTGCGCCGCGCAACCCGCGCCGGGCGGTAAGGCGTGGTGCCCGGCGGCGACCGCGCTGCTAGGGCTTCCCGAGCTCATGGTCACCGCGGTGACACAGACCGGCGACGGGTGGGCGGTCGTGGACGTGTTCACCGCCCCGGAGCGTGCCGAAGCCGCGCGATGCTGCCCGGACTGCGGGACGCGGGCGGCGGTCAAGGAGAACGTCACCACCACGCCACGGGACGTATACCTCGGGGACCGGCAGATCCTGCTGCGCTGGCGCAAGAAGCGCTGGGAATGCCAGAACCAGGACTGCGAGCGGAAGACCTTCACCGAGTCGCTGCCCGCCGTCCCGCGCAGGGCAAGGCTTACCTCGCGGCTGCGGACCCGGCTGGGCCAGGCCGTCGGCGATGACCTGATGCCCGCCGCCGCGACCGCCCGGCGCTACGGCGTCTCGGATCGCACGGCCGCCCGCGCGTTCACCGCTTACGCCAGTACCCAGCTCGCTGACCTGGATGAACAGCAAGAACCGGTGGAGGCTGCGGGGATCGACGAGTTCCGCCGCGGCGCCCTGGCCAGCGCCGCCGACCCGGACACCGGCGAGATGACCCAGACCCGCTCCGAATGGCTCACCCACCTGGTTGACCTGGGAGGCGGCGGCAGCCTCGGCCTGGCCCAGGGCCGCACCGCCGAAGCGGAGAAAGACCTGCTGGCCGGCCATGCCGGGCGTCTGCGCTACCTGGCGATGGACCTGTCGGCCACCTACCGGTCCGGCGCCCCGGTCGGCCTGACCCTCATCGCCGACGCGTTCCACCTGGTCAAGCTCGCTAACCGGAAGATCGACGAGGCATTCCGGCGGCTGGGCTACCGCACCGAGCACCCGCACGAGGAACTCGGCCTGCCCCGCCCGCTGCACTACATGCTGCGGTACAACATCGAGAACCTCAGCCAGGACCACCTGGCCACCATCATCGGCGTGCTGGACGGCGACGCCGACGGCCAGCAGATCGCCGCCGCCTGGATCGCCAAGGAACACCTGCGCGACCTGCTCGCCCTGCGCGCCACCCGCACCCACGTCACCCCCGCCCCCAGCGCCGTGCGCGACAAGCTCGCCAGCTTCTACCTGTGGTGCGCAGACCACCACGACATCCCCGAGGTGAAAAGCCCCGCCGAAACGATAAGCAAATGGCAGCAGCCCGTCATCGACGCGGTGCTCACCGGCTACTCGAACGCGAAAGCAGAAGCGCATAACCGCACCGCGAAAATGGTCGCCAGGACCGCCCGGGGATTCGCCAACCCCGGCAATCAGGCCCGTCGTGTCCGCATGGCCACCACCCGAGCCGCCCGGCAGGCTCGTCAGCGCCGCACCCGGCGACGGTCACGGAAAGTAGCCAGAGCCCCGTAGTCGTCCGCGCCTTCCAGGCTGTCCCGGCACGGGAACCGCGCCAGCGGCACCCCGGTTAAGTACGGAGACCCCACAGGTTCTCCGGACCCTGCAGGCTAACGGACGTGACCGGACCCGCCTGCTCAGCTACCTGCCGCTATGAGACCAGCACCACAAATGACTTTGCCGACCCCGTGCTCATAACGGCGGGTTGATTCCCCCATGCGCGCCTGTAGGTCTGCCAGTTCCTGCTGTTTCGGCCACGGCGGCATTTCTTCTAGCTTAGAGAACTGTATTTTCTGCTGCTCCGCGATCACGAGAGCCCTGATGTACTCTTCCACCGGGCCGGCCAGACGCGATAGGCTCCCGCACCCACCCTCGCCTTTGGGCTGGCACCGGTAGAACACTATCACCTCGCCGTGCTTGCCGATCCTGCGTGACCCGACCATCCGGGAATTGCAGTTCCCGCACCGCACGAACGGGGACAGCAGGTAACGCGTCCCGTAACCCCTTCCCGATCGCCCCCAGCCGCGACGGCACCGGCCGGGACGGCTTCCATTTCGCCGTCACCGCCTCCCATTCCTCGTCCGTCAGGATCGGCTCCCACTCCCCGCGGACCTTATTCCCGTCCGCGTCATGCAGGATTTCGCCCCGGTACACCACATATCCCGCCATGCGCGGGTTAGTGAAGATATTCTTGATCGTCGTAGCCCGCCACCTGGTCCCGCCAGACGTCGGTATCCCACGGTCGATCCATTCACGCGCCAGCGTAAGCGGTCGGACCCCGGCCAGGATACGCGGCACCTCCCGACGGATATGGTCCGCCTCGCGCTTATTGATGCGTACACGGTCTTTCCGCCAGCCGAACGGCTGGGCTTTGCCCCCGTGATTCCTGCCCTTCATCCTGGCGTGCCGCTGCCCGTCGATAACCCGCCGCGACGTATTCCGCGATTCCTGGTTACGCTGATTCACCAGAGCACGCGCGGCAGAAATGCCCGCGTCCGTGGTCAGATCGATATTCCCGGTCAGGCTGGTCACATACAGGCCATACAACTCGACCGCGTCGATCAGGTCTTCCAGGGCGCGCGGATCCCGCGTGGCCCGGTCGATATCGGGCACCATCAGCGCATTGCACTCACCACGGCGCAGCGCGGTAAGAATCTTCTCCACTCCGGCCGGATGACCCGGTAGCCGAAGGTCCCGTCCGGCAGCGCAACCTGCTGGCGCTTGAACGCCGAGACGTCGTTCTCGGGGATCTCCCGGTCGACCGACCCGCCTATGCTCACCACACGGGCGCGCATGTCGGTGAGCTGGTTGTCAAGCTGCCGCTCGCGGTCGGTGGACTCGCGGGCAAGCAAGATCCACTTGAGCTGGCCGGGGTCCAGGTCGATCAGGGTGCGCCCCCCGGCGCGGCGCGGCGTGCTGCTGGTCATGCCCAGCAGTATGCACTAGAACAACCATGGCCGCCGTCATCCAGATCGTCTCCGGGCCCGGCGGCGTCGCCTCGTTCTTGCGCCGGCAGCTGCTCGGCAAGGGCCTGAACGGGCCGAGCCTGCCGCTGGACGTCGGGCAGCCCTAGTCCGCATTTTGTACCTATGATCTGGGTCACAAGCTCATGGCGCCGACTGGCCTGCGCGACATCTGGCTGGCCCAATCAATCGACCGATGGGCGTTCAGCCTGCTGACCACGCGTCACGCCCCAGGGGTTCCAGGTTGGTCCGCTGTGGTCTCCTGAAGGAACCGGTACTTCACGGACACCCTGTAGAGGTCCAGGTCGAAGTCCAGTTCGGCCATGTGCAGTGCAGTCTCAATGACGAACTGCCTGCAGAACTGATACTCACCGTCCCCGACTTCGAGACCGGGGACCGCCGTCACGAGGCGACTTCCATCGGCGGTGTAAATAATGTCGGGCACGAGCAACTCAAACCGGGCGTAGTGGCGGTAGTCCACGCCGATGGCGAGCACACGAACAGCCTGCTGCATTCGGTCCAGCACTCCTTCGACCCGCTTAATCCGCCTGGTCAGTTCGGGATCATGATCACGGCCGAACATCGAGGATACGAACGACGTTCGCAGCATGTATGGGGAATTCCCGGCGGTGTCCTTCTTCCGGTTCGCGTAGTCATCGAGCAGTTCCTCAAAAGCCTCGGACAGGAGCGCCAGCGCCTCGGTGTGCTCACCCTGACTGGCGCAAGTCTCGGCCCTGCGCAACAGGGTGACTGCGTTTGGCTGGGTCACCAGGTCCATCATGTCCAGGCTGAGGAAATCTGCGTTGAACACCATCTGAGTGGCGTCGGTCAAGAACGTGGTCACGTCAGCGCGGAACTGCTCCAGGTCTGTAGGCGACGGAAAGATCGTGTGGTGCTTGAGGCTGACCCGGCTCCGGTTCATGCGCCGCATAGGGCGCCTGCCTGGCAAGTCAATACCTGCGCCCTGCCTGATCTGGTCGAAATACCCATCGAAAGTGACATTTTGAGGCAGGTTGACTCCGAGATGATCAGCGGCCACCCCCAGGAACATCTCCACCGCGTCATGGAAGGACAACAGCGCAGTCGTGGCAAGCGGCTGCGGGCGCTGCGCCTGATCCAGCCCTTGGCTATACAGGAACCGGACGAACGCAAGTCCTCTGACCACCTGCGCATTAAGTCCCTCGCTCACGAACTCCTCCCTGCGTCAATCGCAGGACGACGATGTGGCATACCTCAAGGTATATCTGTCAGCAGGGCCATCTACATTGAAGATATAAGCGCTTAGGATGTCATTACCGATTATGACATCAAAGATGCCCTGACCGGCCTCTGTCTCTATAAATGCCGAATTCCAGGCATTACCCAGATCAGGGAACTCTACATGCGCACGATACAAGGTACGCTCGGTTGGCGCTTCGGCCATCCCTAGGCCAACTTCCTTACCGCCTACCCTGAGTCCGAGATCCTCAGCTAGAGACTTAGTTACGGCAGAGGTAGTAGCGCCCGTATCAATCATGGCTGTACATGCCCTGAACTCGTTTGGCGATACACGACCATTTTCGAGTACTACCCTGACAATAACAGGAATTAGGGCATAACGAGTCACCCGAAGTGGATTAGTTGGGTCTATGCTGGTCTTATCTAGATCTCGGGAATATTCTCTACCTGCAGTATTGGCCATAAACCAGAATTTACTCGCTACGGGGGTTTGATGCATAGATGGGTTACCTTTCCGCAACCCTCACCGCATAAGCCCAGGTCAGAGGGCCGGAGCCGAGTCGGCCGCCTAGCGAGCCCACGGACCGTTACGGCCTCCATCGAACCAGGCTCTTGCATCGTTACGGGAGTTACGGGAGTGGTCTGTGACACCTTTCTCCGCGCATTCAAGGGCGCACCTTCGCCGCGCCACGCCTGACCGCCGAGGACCGGTTGCCCGAGCACGCGCGAGCAAGGAGGGAGAGTAGCGCGGTCGGCTTGACCTACATGGAGTGGCCAGGGTCGGCGGGGGTCCCGCCGTTGCGGGGGCGGCAACTTCGCCGCGTCCTTCGGACGCGGGCCCGACGGCAGGGGCCAGGCCAAAGGCCAGGCCCAAAGGCGCGCGGCGAACCTCTGCGGCTCGTCAGGGACCGTCTATCATGTGCCCCATGGCATGGGAGTGGATAGCCGTAACGGCTACGGCGACTATAGGGCTGGCCGGTATTGCTGCGCGGGCACGACCAAGGGCAGGTGCGCACCACTCTGCAAAATATGCTGACTGCCTAAGGTAGCGAATCATGAGCAGGTCCGATCAGTGGCGCGAGCCACGGTACTTTCCACTAGGGGTTTCCAGTCCCGAGGCGAACCCCGAGCTTTTGGAAGCTCTCAAAAAGTGCCCCGAGAGGTCAGAACAGGTAATGACGGTCTCAGCGCTAATGGGTGCCTCAAGAGAGCTTATTCTACGGGTGGTAGAAGATAAATACGAACTCGATTTCATCGAGTTCAGTCTTGATGCCAAGACTGGCCTTCTTATGCTCGCCCGAAGCTGGACCGGAATGGATCTTGACGAGAATGAGGTTAAGAGCCATCTAGCAAGGGCGGTATCGCAAGGCGTTCCAGTATACCCGGACGATGCGGAGGCGGCCAACCATCTAACTCGTCTACACATTTCCCTATTCGCTGAAGGGTTTACCATAGATCGCGACGGTAGCCTGCACGGTACGAATGGATAGGAGATAAACGGGTCAGCTTTGATCCTGACGCTAACAAGTGGCAGGTTGAGCCAACGGTTTCTTTGTTCCCGGCTGACACTCTTGCTCTTGCTCGTGAGGCAAATGAGCGGCAGCAACTTGTGGTCGAGGCAATACGGGTCCTTACGGAGCTTCGTTCTGGGATTAACGAGCTGTCTGGTCTACTGGAGAAAGATACCCTGGATGAGGGAAGCCTACAGCGATGCCTTACTAACTTTCCCATTCTCTTCGGACTCCAATATCAGCGCGTGATACCAAAGTACCAACTCGGATCCGATTTCGAATTGGTCTTCGCTCTAGAGATAACTTATGGATTGGTCGATCTAGTAGAGATCGAAGCTAGCAATTTGCGGCTTTACACCAATGCCGGTAATCCAACCAAGGAGCTTGTCCACGCTGAGCAGCAAATCCTAGATTGGCTAGAGTGGCTTGAGGCAAACGCTCGCTTGGCTCGTGACGACCTTCCTGGAATGATGCGGCCGGTCGGCCAAATAATTATCGGCAGGCGTAACAGTCTATCATCTAAAGATCTGATTCGACTAAAACGGCGGAACGCTGCATGGCAGGGCTCGATCCAAGTTCTGACTTACGATGACCTATTGGACCGCGCCAGGAACGTCGTGGACCTTTTGACTAAAAGTCGTGAATAAAAGACTTAACATTTTGCAAAATGTCGTCTAAAGCATGAACTCATATCGCCCCTTAGCGAGCCTGACGGCGAGGGCTAGGCCAGAGGCCACGCCCGATAGGCGCGCGGCTTTACGTCAGTTATAGAAGAACCTTCTGATTACCAAAATCCGCCTGGAATATATATCGCAGCCCAGCACACATACCATATGATGAGTGCTGCCACAATAATTAGAACAACGACGAGTGTTTTCTTGCTGTCTATTTGACGTACGATGCGGTCGATGGCCGAAAACGTAATAGGAAAAACGCCTATAAATGTGCAGAGCAGGATTAGCTGAAAAGCAAAGCCATTCAATGGTTTATAGTAGGTGACGCTTATCAAAGTCACACCAAGGGAAATGGATAGGCCGCAAAGCGCTACTAGATATAGCCAGGCATGCTTGCGTGATGCGCCATCGTAATTTATAGCGTCCGATTCTTCCGCCTTCTCTTTCTTGCTATTGTTCTTCTGGAATCGTGCATCGACTGTCAGGACGATCAACAACGCGGCGTCGACTTGGGCTACGACAGCAGAGGCATCAGGAGTCATGTCAACATCATCCATCAGCCGGACAAGCCAAGTACTGTCAACGAGGATTTACACCGGATTGATCAGGGCCAGAGCCAGAAACGGCGTGCCACATACATGCCATGACCGGTGTCGAACTGCGGTCATCAGCTTGCTGCTGCCCGTGGTAGTGGGTATGGTGTCCCGATGTCGTTGACGGCCTGGGCGTTGGCCAGTTCTGAGAGGCTCCTGTCTCCTTTGGGCGCTCGCTGGTCCCACGTGCAGCGGGTTGGGGAGCAAGCGCGCCGGATCGCGCATGTGATCCCGCTGGCCGACCGTGATCTTTTGGTGGCGGCAGCTCATTTGCACGATGTTGGTTATGCTCCCGAGTTGGCAAAGACGGGTTTTCATCCATTGGATGGTGCCCGGTGGATCAGGGACCACGGACCGGGAGGTCGGCTTGCGTGTCTGGTTGCCCATCATTCGTGCGCGATTTATGAGGCGCAAGTCCGCGGGTTGCGTGAAATCCTGCTCAGCGAGTTTGAAGCCGAAGATTCCGCTACGTATGACGCGCTGGTGTTCTGTGACATGACTACGGGGCCACGAGGAGAGATGCTTAGCTTTGATGAGCGGATAAGCGATATCTACCAACGATACGGGCCGGATCACGAGGTGTCCCGTGCGCTTGACCTGTCTCGTCCGGCGCTGGAGTCGTGTCATGCCCCAATGCCACTTACCGTAAATTGATCATGCTACGAGTCCGTATATGCGCAGGTTGACGAGGTTTATGGTCGGCGGTCCGGCGTGGCGGGTTCCCTTGTCTCTGGCTCGCTTGACGCGGTAGGAGTTGTGGCGGGCTCGCTTGATGACCCTGGGATAGGTCCGGTGCCGGCGCTGCGGGTTGAGGTTCTGCTTCCTGGTGATGTCGGCCTTGATCGCGGTGCGGATGTGTTCTTGCTGCTCAGGGGGGAAAGGCCGGGCCGATGGCCCGGCGGATGATGCGGACGGTGCGGGTGAAGCTGACCCGGTCCGGGTCGATATCGGCCTCGGTGGCTGCCTGGCAGATCAGGACGCTGAGAGCGTGATGGGCGAGCAGGTAGCCGTAGATCTCCTGGCGGACCATGTCCGGGCTGCGGGACCGCAGCACCCGGCCCGGGCCGCGCAGGTGGGTCTTGAGCTGGCCGTTTCCGGTTTCATGTTCCCAGCGCTCGTGATAGGCCTGCGCCAGGGCGGCGGCCGGGGCCTGCCGCGGATCGGTGATGGTGGTAACCAGCGCGATCAGCTCGCCCGTGCCGCCGCCGTCCCGGCCGGGCACCTCGTACTCGATCACCCGGACATGCCGGGCCTTGCCCGGGTCCAGGTCCTCCCCGGCGCGGGCCGCCTCGATGAGCCGCTCCCGGGCCTTGCCGGTGATCGTCGGGCTGACCAGCACCGACCGGTAGGAGCCGTCCGGCAGCAGGCCCAGCACCGGCAGCCTCAGATCGGACCTGACCCGCCACAGCAGCGCCGCGCCCGTATCGGCCGCGACGCACCAGTCCGCCCAGTTATAGAAGTTCCGGTCCGCGATCAGCAGCCAGTCTTCCGCCAGCCGCGCATACAGCCTGCGGGCCAGCGACTGCTCCCCGGCGCCCTTGCCAGCGACGCCGCCGATCCCGGCATCCACCACGGCATGCGAGCCGCACTCGCTGACCGTGACGACCCGCACCTTCGGGAACGCCGAGCGGTCCGCCCCCGAACCGGAGTACCCGAACGCGGCCGCGTTCTCGCCCGTGTCCGGCGCATCCCACTCCAGCCCGTCGATGCTCATCAGCCGCCACGGCCCGAGGAACGCCCCGCGGGTCAGCTGATCAGCCGCCGGCACCGCGACCCGGGTGAAGATGTCCCGCAGCGGCTCAAACCCTAGCCGCTCGCGTGCCCGCGTGATCCCGCCGGACGTCGGCGGACCCCACCGGGCATCCCAGCATCCCCACGAGCCCAGCGTGCCGGCCAGCCGCGCCGCGACCTCCTCATAGTCGTCGTCGGCGAACAGCGCCATCGCCATCGCGAAATACACCATGACGTGCGGCGGAAGCTTCCCGTCCGACCGCTTCGCCTGCCTGCCGGCGGCCGCCACCGCATCATCAATCACATCGCGCGGTACCGACGAAGCGAGCACCCCTAGCGACACCTGGTCCGTCCACCGGCCGCCAGCAGCCACCACAGCATTCTGCGTCACAGACCGGGATCATCCCAGCCGACCGCCCGGCATCAGGACTGAAACCGCCGCACGGCCAAGATCAACTTACGGTAAGTGGCATTG
>Ga0335074_10007835_pt1 | contig 14828 bp, 12 predicted proteins | sample Lox_Sample_23_FD_206715 | JGI IMG/M metagenome (GOLD analysis project Ga0335074, IMG submission 206715) | Soil microbial communities from Loxahatchee National Wildlife Refuge, Florida, United States - Lox_Sample_2.3 | ecosystem: Environmental > Terrestrial > Soil > Wetlands | place: USA...
CAGGTGATCGACGTAAAGCCCTGGGAGGATGCGTCAGAGGGAAAGGCAGTGACTTGCCCACACGCATCCGAGGGAGCGCCGAACCGTTGCATTGCGGAGTGGACTTACACCGGCAAACCGGGACAGTACCGCGTGGCTGTCCAGTATTTCGACCTGCAGGGCGGCGATGCGCGGTTCAAGTTCAGCGTGAACGGGCAGGTGGAGGCGGCGTGGGTGGCAGATGCGCAGTTGCCGTCGTTGCGGCCGAACGGGGACAACTCAACGCGTTTCACGACGCAGGCGATCGATCTGAAGGACGGCGATATCCTGCGCGTGGAAGGAACGCCGGATGGGCGGGATCCGGCGGCACTGGATTACATCGAGCTGGAGCCGTAAGGGCAGGGACAAAGGAACGAGGGACAGAAAGCAAGGGCACGGAGTCGACGGCTGAAGCTAACCGGCCGCCACAGGCCGAGCCGGACCGGCGAGCAGGGGCGCGGGGCAGAGTGCCGGCGCGAGGTTCGCGAATGCGGGATGCCGCAGCGCGGCGATGGCGGGAACATCCTCAGGCAAAAGGGGCCGGGACAGGTGGTATCCCTGCACCAGGTCACACTCAAGGGCGTTGAGGCATGCGAGCTGCGCCGCAGTCTCCACACCCTCGGCGACGACCTTCTGGTGCAGTGCATGGCACATGGAGACGATGGCCTGAACGATGTTTAGAGTGGTGTACATGCCGCTGGGCGCGCAGAGCTGCTCGATAAAGGAGCGGTCGATTTTGAGGACGGAGAGCGGCAACTGGTGCAGGCGCCCCAGCGAGGAGTGGCCGGTGCCGAAATCGTCCATGAAAAATGAGAATCCCAGGCCTGCCAGGCGAGTCATTTGGCCGGAGACTTCTTTGAGGTTGCGCATGGCGGCCGACTCGGTGAGCTCCAGATGGATCCACTGCGGATTGATGGAGTAACGCCGTACGATGTCCATGAGCCGGTCGGCAAAGTCAACGTGCATGAGCTGGAGGGCTGAAACGTTGATGGCGACGGGCACCACGCGCATGTCCTGCTCGTCGATCCAGGAGCGAAGCTGCCGGCAGACTTCTTCGATGACCCACATGCCGAGGGGCACGATGAGGCCGGTTTCCTCGGCGATGGGGATAACCTTGGCGGGACTGACCGCGCCGTAGGTGGGATGATCGAGGCGGAGAAGCGCCTCCAGGCCACGCACGCGGCCGGTGAAGTCGTAAACCGGCTGATAGACGAGGCGGAAGCCGGCATCCTCCATGCGCATGTGCAGGCAAGCCTCGATGGCGATCTGCTCCTGGGCGTCGTCCTGGGACTCGTGGGAGAGCCAGGCGGTGAGGCCGCCGCCGGATTCCTGGGAACGGCGGAGTACGCCTTCAGCGCCGCTCCAGAGGGCCAGTGGATCCTCGCCGTCGTCAGGGCAGATGGCGAGCCCGATGGAGAAGGCGAGCTGGATGGGATAGCCCATGAGGACAACCGCCTGCTCCAGGGCTGTCCGAAGTTCGGAGGCGCGTTGTTCCACGGTGGCCGCGTTGCGGATACCGGTGAGGACCATCGCGAACTCGTCGCCCGCGATACGAGCGACAAAGTCGCTGGAGCGAATACGTGAATTCAGCACCGACGCTACGTGACGGATGCACTCGTCGCCGACCCGAGGGCCGTAGACATCGTTGATCCGCTTGAAGCGGCAGATATCGAGACAGAGGATGGCAAGCTTGTCGCCGGATTCGCGGGCATCGCGAACGGCACTGGCAAGATGTTCCTGAAAGAGCATCCGGTTGGCGAGGCCGGTGAGCAGATCGTGTTCGGACTGGTGCTGGAGCTGGCGTTCGAGGTTTTCGCGCTCGGTGGCGTCCAGGGCGAGCACAAAGCGGCAGCGGCGGCCGCGGAAGTCGATCTCGTACCCGGAGAGGTCCACAGGGAAGAGCGAGCCGTCCCTGCGGCGATGGAGCTCGTAGCGCACCGCATTGCCGGTCTTGCCCACGTCTGCAACCGCCTGGGTCCTGCGGTCCGGAGCGACGACGTCCGTCATGCTCAGCGCGAGGAATTCCTCGCGAGTGTAGCCATGCAGTTCCGCGGCCACACGATTGACGTCGATGAAGCGGAGGGTCTCCGCGTCCAACACCCACATTGGGTGGGGATTGTTATCGAACAGCAGGTGGTACTCCTGGCCCCGAGTGCGAGCCTGGCGCAAGTGTTCGTCCACGAGGAGAAGAACCATGCCGACCCCGGCGCAATATGCGGGGAGGTTCCAGATCCCGTCGTCGACGGAAATGCGGGGTAACAACAGGAAGACGGAGTAGCCGATGGGGAAGATGGCGCCCCAGAAAAAGAGACCGAAGGTTGCGGTGCGGAGCGCAACGGAGCGCTCCCCGCCCCAATACCAGAAGCCGAGGGCGGCGGTGAGAAAGGCCTCGGTCCAGAGGCTGTCCCGTACCCAATACCAGTGCCCCGCCCAGACTCCGGAGAGGGAGCAAATCGCCACTGCGATCGCGATCGCAATCACCATGGGGGCAAAGGGCAGGCGCCGGTCGCGGAGGGCAAGAACTACGGCGGTGAGTTGCCGCAGCAGAATAGCGACAATCAGGACGGCGGACAGATGTGGCTCAAGAAGGGACAGGCCAATCAGCAGGAATGCGGAAAAAGCGATGGCTCCGCCCAGCCGGAAAGCGGCCTTCCGCCCTCGCACCGGGACGACACTGGAGGCGATGAAAAAGGTCCCGACAAGAATGAGAAGGTTGGAGCGGATCCAGACTGGAAGGGAGTGTGCTGGAGCGTCAGCCGGGTTCCAGAAGCGGAGGCAAAAGTACGCGCAGAGAGACAGCCAGCCGCCGACCCAGCAACGCAGGCGGTCGTCGGGGCGGGCATGGGAAATGACCCCGAAAAGAAAGACAAAGAGCCCGGTAATGAAGATTCCGATGAAGATGGCCTGCATTGGTGCTCTGCGGTATCTATCGGCAGATTAGCGATCTGACAGCAGCCGTGGCTATAACGATTTAGTGTTAAGAGCCGGATGACTTAGCGGCCACCGGCCTGGATCATCGTCGGATCTTCGCCGGCGGCGGGTATTCTAGCTGCAGACTTTCCTCGGGGGTAAATCATGGGCTTTCAATGGGTATCGCGGCGGCGGTTTATGGCAACCACGCTGGGCGCAGCCGGCGCCATGGCGAGCGGGAGGGCGATTGCGGAGCCAACCGAGGTTCCGGGTCCTATAACAGCGCTTCCCACCCTGAAAGGGCAGGCGCGGCCGTTCACCAACGCCGAACGGCAGGCGCGGATCGAGCGCGCCCGGACTCTCATGTCCGATAACAAGATGGACGCCATTGTGCTGGCCAACAGCACCAGTTCCAGTGAGTATTTCGCCGATCTTGGGCTGAACGGAGGAGAGCGGCTGTGGGCGCTGGTGCTGCCGGCGCAGGCCAAGCCGTTCCTGGTATGCCCGGCATTCGAGGAGGGCCGCGCGCGAGAACTGCTCAGCGCCGGACCCCTGGGAGCGGACGCGCAAATCCTTACCTGGCAGGAAGATGAGAGTCCCTTCGCGACTCTGGGCCGGGGCCTGGCGGACCGTGGGCTCGGGTCCGCCACCGTGGGGCTGGACGAGAACATGAAGTTCGTCTTTGCCGACGGGATCCGGAGGGCCAACCCGCACCTGACCATTGCGAGCGCCTCGCCGGTGACGGCGGGTTGCCGCATGATCAAGGAGCCGCATGAGATCGATTGCATGCGGCTGGCGTGCCGGGCCACCCTGCTGGTCTACCGCGCCGTGGCGCAGTCCGTGCATCCGGGTATGACCAATGCGGATGTGGAACGGCTGGTGGCCGAGGGGTACCAGCGCGTCGGTTTCACCGGCGAGGCCAGCCTGAATATCGATGAGTTCACGGCACTTCCGCACGGTTCGCGCCAGCCGCAGATCCTGCGGGACGGGTCGATCCTGATGCTCGACGACGGATGTTCTGTGGAGGGGTACACTTCCGACATCACACGCACGTTCGTACTGGGCCAGCCCACGGCGAAGATGCACGCTGTCTTCGAGCTGGTGAAGCGTGCCCAATCTGCGGCCTTGAATGCGGCGCGGCCGGGAGTGCTTGCCGCCGATGTGGATGCCGCGGCGCGCAAGGTGATTGCGGATGGGGGTTATGGCCCCGGATTCACGTACTTCACGCATCGGGTTGGCCACGGCATAGGGCTGGACATGCACGAGTGGCCCTACTTTGTGAAGAACGACATGTGGGGCTGGGACCTGAGTCCACACTTGAAGGCGAATATGACGCTGAGCGACGAGCCCGGCGTGTACATCAAGGGGGAGTTCGGCATCCGGCTCGAGGACGACTTGATGGTGACGGCCGGGGGCGCCGAGCTGCTCGCGCCGCAGTGCCCATCGCTGGAAGATCCCTTCGGCAACGTCAGTTGAGTCTCACTGAAGGCCTGGGATTTCGTCCAACTGGGCAGGCTCCCGGCGCTGCCGGAAGGGATGATGCGCCGCGGGGATGAGGCGGTCCGATGCACGCGGTGTTAGTTGCGACGATTGCAGTCGCGGCGTGGGTTTGCGCTCCGTTGAAGGCGCAGGAAGATGTGGCGGAGCCGGCAGTGACGGTCCACTCGCTGACAATCGACGCAAGCGATCTGGCTGCAGGCGAAAGCCAGCGGCTGGTGCAGACGTTCCAGGGCGGGAAGTACGTTCCCGGGGAACTGACGCAACGTGTGCGCCAGGCATTGCGGGATGAGGGATATTACGAGGCGAAGTGCGATCTGGATGGCGTGAAGGACTCCGACGATGGGCAGACGGCTGACATCACCCTTCGCGTGAGAGCAGGCGCACAATACAGGTTGGCCGGGATTCGATTCACGGGCGCGACCCTCTTCCAGGCACCGCAACTGCGCTCGCTGTTTGCGATGGAGGATGGCGCGCTGCTCAATGCCACGGCGATCGGGCAGGGGCTGGACCGCATGCGGGATCTCTATGCGCAGAGTGGCTATATCAACTTTGCCTCTGTCGCCACGCCAGAGGTCGATGAGAGTCATCGCACGATTGCGTTCACCTTCGATGTGGACGAGGGGAAGCAGTTTTATTTCGGACGGCTGCTGATGGATGGTGCGGAACCGAAAGCGGGCGCGGCCCAGTCGCTCCAGGACGCGTGGGTGAGCCTGCACCAGAAGCCCTACAGCCCGGCGGCGCTAAGTGAGTGGCTGAGGGCGCACGCGCCATACTGGCCGCCGGAGGCTGGCCAACCGCTCGACCATGTACGGCTGATGCAGAATCCGGAAGCTCAACAGGTGGATGTGGTGTTGGAGTTTCCGTAAGTCCGCGGGGATGGCCAGAGATGCCTGGAACCGGATTGTCTTCCCGTCCGGAGGACATCCACGGCAAGCGAAGAGCCTTGGCCGCTACGGCATTTCCTGGGTTCCTGTGGCCCTTGACATTCCGTGCAAGGTCGCCGCTCCCTCTGGTCGCGTGGGCTCGGATGTCGCGGCTTCGGGATACAGTCACTCAGGAAATGCTCGAGCGCGCCTGGTCGCTCGACGACCTCTTCGGCCGTGGGATGCGATTGCCTCGTCGATCAGAAGCGGAAGTAGAAGCCGCCCATGGGCTCGGCTGTCTCCATGAACTTACCGGTGGGAAGATACGAAGCAGTCAGGTTAGGCGCCTTGTAGAACGTGTCGCGGAATTGGACCCGCACGCCGAAACGCGGGCCCCCGAAATCGGCTCCGGCTCCGCCCACGTACCCGGGGCGAACCACCGTGTTGATGGCGTAGGCGTTTCCTGTTGTGTAGTTGATCACAAAGGCGAAACCAGCCTCTGCAAACGGCGTGACCCTGCCCATTCTCCGGGACGCGACGTACTCGACCGTGACCTGGCTCTGAAGGTTGGGAATGGTAACGGGCGCATTGCTGCACAACAGGCCGCATGCCGGCTGAACCGCGAAGGACTGATCGAGGTGATTGAAGGAGTAGTTGATCTCAGCGCCTTTCCACGGCCCCGGCGTGTAGCGGATGCCCACCATGCCCCCGTAAGAGTCTGTGGTCGTCTGTGCGGTGCCGTTTCCGGAGCTCGAGTTGCTGAAGGTCTTGTAGAAACTTCCCGAAATATCGAATGGCGAAACCGACGGCGCGGGTTGCGGTTGATTTTGTCTGCCCTGCGCGGGGGCCGGCGCGTTCTGCGCCGAGGCGGAGGCGGCTGCGGCTCCCGCCACAGCGAACATCATGACTGCAGCAGCAACAGCCTGCGTCCATTGGATCTGCATCAAGGATCTCCCTATCAAGAATCCGTCGGACCCAGGCGGCTCCGCGGAAAAGGTGGATTATTCCAAGGATACAGACGGAAAGTACAGCGACGAGGTTGCGGAGGCAAAAAAAGCATCCGACGCGGGTGTCTCTCAGGTTGAGATTGGGTGGGCTACCTCGCCGCCTAATCGAGCACAGCCCTCATGTGGGCCGCTCGGCGCCAGGTCTTTGTGGATGCGAGGTTGCTCCCTCGGTATGCTCGCTCGCGTGCGTCCCGGCAGTGTCTCTAAGCCGGCTCGCACGACTTCGCCATTCTGACCACGGGCAGGACTTCGCCATTCGCAAGCGGCACGGAAATGCGTTCCACCTCCACGTAACCTCTCAGGCTGTAAAGCGGCACTCCGGTCAGTGTCGAACCCATCTCATAGCGGCGAAAACCCGCTGCGCGCGCTGCATCCTCCACGGCCTTGAGAATCAGCGAGCCCAAACCCTGCCGCGCAAAATCGGGATGCACAAAGATGGCTCGCACCTTGGCGGCATCGCTCGCGGGATCGAGCAACTCCGGCTCGCGTCCCGGTCCGCGATCGGCGCCGAAGAGCGTCTTGCGGCGCGACCATCCCCCGCAACCGGCCATGCGCGGCGATCCGGCTGCGGTTTCGGCGACAAAGTAGGTGCGATCGCGGATGAGCTGCGTGTCCACGCCGAGAACCGTACCCAGCGCGCCTTCCATCTGCGCGGGCGTGTAATCGCCGGCCTGTAAGCCGCGGACGGAAGCTTCAATGAGCTCACGCAGTGCGGGAATATCGTCCTCGGCGGCGAGCCGCAACCGGAATCGAGAGACGCTTTCCATCGGTCTCCTGGGTGAGGGAAGGACCACAGCGCGGTCACGTACAGGCTTTCTCTCCTGTTCCGGACTCCTGCTACTATGCCTTCTCCACCTCGACAAGCACGGAGTAGAACGTGGGTCCCTCGCCGATATCGGTCAGGCGCTCGCTGGTCAGCGTGTTGATGTTCACGCCTTCGGGATGCAGCTTGGCCCAGTCCAGCCGCCCGGCCACCACTCCCGCGGGCACGCTTCCGTTCACCAGCGCATGCAGGCGAAGCTCGCCGCGATTGTTGAACACGCGCACCGGGTCGCCGTCTGCAATACCGCGGGGCTGCGCGTCCAGCGGGTGCATCTCCAGTTTCTGTGACGTCCGAGCTTCCATCTTGCGATGGCCCTCGAGATTGGCAAAGGTCGAGTTCATGTAGTTATCGCTCTTGCGGCCCAGCAGCTCCAGCGGGAAGCGCTTTGCTTCGGCGCCCCATCGCGACTCCGTGGGCGCGACGAACACGGGCAGCGGGTCGAGACCCTGCGCCGCGAGCACCTCAGAGGAAAACTCGATTCTTCCCGAGGGCGTGGGCACAGCGCCGGCAACAAACGGCTGGAACGGCGCGGTCTCCGGCTCGCGATGAAAGCTCAACGGCAGGTGGCCCTTCGCCTTCAACTCGTCGACGGCGATGTGCTCCATGCCGGAATTGGTGGAGTGGCCGTTCCCGTTTACACCCAGCGCCTGCCCGATCATCTGCTCCGGCGTGTCGAGAAAGCATGCGTCGTCAAACCCCATGCGCTCGGCAAGCTGGCCGAACAGCCATACGTTGGAGCGCGCCTCGCCCAACGGCTCGATGGCCTGGTGCGACCATTGCACGAAGTAATGGCCGTAGGCGCCTTGCGCGTCGGTGTGCTCCAGGAAAGTGGTTGCCGGAAGGACGTAATCCGCGTAATCCGTTGTGTCCGTGAAGAACTGCTCATGCACCACTGTGAACAGATCGTCCCGCATGAGCCCGCGCACCACGGAGTTGTGGTTGGGAGCGACGGCGCCGGGATTCGAGTTGTAGACAAAGAGCGCGTGCACCGGCGGCCCGTCCTGCGCATGGCCGTTTCCTCCCAACTCAGTAAGCGCATAGCCAAGTGTGGACATGTTCACCGTGCGCGCCAACCGGCCCAGGGGTGAGCGCAGCGCCAGGTCCGGCCGCCGCAGCGCATCCTCGTTCCACCGGAACGCACCCGAGGTGGAGAGCTGCGCGCCCCCGCCACGATATTTCCACGCGCCCGTGAGCGCGGGTAGCATCACAATGGCGCGCACATTTGCGCCGCCGTTCTCGCTGCGCTGCACGCCGTAATTCAGGCGGATGACAGAGGGCCGGGTCGTGGCATATTCGCGCGCCAGCGCTTCCACTTCCGTGGCGGTCATGCCCGTCCACGCGGCTACCCGGTCCGGCGTGTACTCGCGCACGCGCTCTTCAAGCGCCGCAAAGCCGTGGGTCATGGCATCGATGTAGACGCGATCCTCCAGACCGTCGCGCAGGATCGCGTGCATCATGCCCAGCGCCAGCGCCGCGTCGGTCCCCGGCCGGATGGCGATGTGCCAGTCCGCCAGCCGCGCCGTTCTCGTTTTGTAGGGATCGATCACCATGAGCCGCGCACCGTTGCGCCGCGCCTGCTCAATCATGGGCCAAAGATGAATGTTGTTGCCGTGAATGTTCGCGCCCCACGCGACGATCAGCTTAGCCAGCCGGAAATCCTCGGTGGGCGTGCCCAGCTTGCGGCCGTAGACAAGATTCCACGCCTGGCCGCCAGCCTCCGCGCAGATGGTGCGGTTAAGCTGGCTGGCGCCGAGCCGGTGAAAGAATCGGCGGTCCATCGACCCATATCCCAGCAACCCCATGTTGCCGGCATAGCTGTAGGGCAGGATCGACTCGGGCCCATGCCGTTCCGCAATTTCCTTCAGGCGCGCGGCGATGCCGTCCAGCGCCTCGTCCCAGCTCACGCGCTCGAACGCCTCAAGCTCGCGACCGCGCGTCAGAGCCTGTTTCGCCACTCCTGGCCTGCGCTTCAGGGGATAGAGCACGCGATCCGACGCGTAGACGCGATCGAGATACTTCGCCACCTTGCCGCAGAGAAAGCCCTGCGTCACCGGATGCGCGGGGTCCCCCTGCACTTTCACGGCGCGGCCTTCCCCATTCACCGTCACCAGCACGCCGCATGTGTCCGGGCAGTCGTGCGAGCAGACGGCATGGACGATGCGGAACGGCGTTTCCGGGGAAGCTCCGGCCATGGTTTCATTGTATGCTGGTCGCAATTCCGGAGGTTCGCATGAGCCGCATCCTGACCCGCATCCTGACTGCAAGCGCGCTGTTTCTCGCCGCCGCTCTGGCCGGCGCACAGTCGGCGGAAACCGCCATTCGCACCGCTATGGACGCGCAGGTGGCCGCGTGGAACCGCGGCGACATTCCCGCCTTCATGGCGGCCTACGAGGATTCGCCCGACACCACCTTCATCGGCACGCAGCTCCGCAAGGGATTTGAGCCTATCCTCAAGCGCTACCAGCAGTCCTACTCCAACTCCGAGCAGATGGGCACCCTCACCTTCACCGATCTCGACGTGCGCATGCTGCCCTCGTCGTGCGGCGAGACGGAATACGCTGTCGTGACCGGCAAGTTCCATCTCCAGCGAATCGCGCACGGCGAAGCCGCCAAGGATGATGGCATCTTCTCGCTGGTGTGGCGCAAGGGCGCCCACGGCTGGAAGATCGTTGTGGACCACACCAGCTGAGGCCGCATGCTTCACCAGGCCGTCCCGCTCGCCATCGCGCCCGGTTGCTCCGCGGCGCCGTAGAACGCATTTGTGTCGCGCCGCAAATCGCGCCCGTAGGTGAGCACCACGCTTGTGCCCAGTACGTTCAACTTCACCTCCGCCCCGGCGCTGAACAGCCACTCGCGCGGTGAGAGCCCGGCAGTGGGCGCCGTCGCCCGGCCCACATCGAGCAAGGGACCCGCCACGATGGCGATGAGTCCGTTCGAGTACGCCCGCCGGACCATGTCACTGTTCGCCAGCAGGTACCTCGTCCCCAGCGGTGAGCTGCCCTTCATTCCGTCGCGCGTGCCGATGTCTCCGCGCAGCCACAGATCGTTGTCCCGCTCCACGCCCAGCATGTAGAGTTCATCGAACGGCGCGCGGCCGGCGACGCCACCGGCGCGCAGACGCTCTCTCCATTGCCATTTGCCTGCGGTACCAGGCGTCCAGCGCATCTCTGCCGCACCCGTGACCTTTGCAAACAGGCTTGGCTGTGCCGCCCACAACCGCGCCATCTCCGCGCCACCTCCGGCAGTCAGGCTAAAGCTGCGCTCCGGCACGTCCAGAATCTTCTCGTCAATCGTCGCGCGCACTTTCGCCTCGTACCCTGGCGTGATCAGATGCGTATTCAGCGCCGATCCGTAATTGACGCGAGTGAAGTCGCGATGCGATCCTTCCGCACCGATCCGCCACGTCTCGCGCCCGCTGGCAAAGTCCGTCAATGTTGCCGCTGCAAGCTCCCGGGTGAGACGCAGCGATCCCAGCACAGGCGCCGGCCCCGCGAACGATTGCCGGATCGCCCAGTTCTCTGCGCGTTCGTCCGTCACCATCTGCCATCGCCACTGCGGCAGCGCGCGCAGCGGTGCGGACAGCGCAAGCCACACGCGCCGCTTCTGCGCGTCCCATCGCAGCAGCGACTCCGCATTCATCGCGCCGCGGCCGATATCGTAGTAGCTCGGATACACCGTCTCGTAAGGCAAGCCGCTGAAGACCGACACCAGCTCCTGCATCCGCCCGTCGCCAAAGCCATCCCGCTCCAGAGCATTGAACTCCGCGTTGAACTTCCCGTCGCTGCCGGCCGCCAGGCGAAGGTTGAATGCCGGGAAGATGCCCAACCCGGCAATGCGTGCCTCGCTCGTCTCGAGTTCGCTCAGCCTCATCACCTGCGTGGGCGCAAACACGATGGCGCGCTCCACCAGCAGGCGATCCGCGTGCAGTCCTGGGTCCATTTGCAGTTGGGCAATCTCGGGTTTGCCCACGCGATTCCAGTACTTCAGCGCAGCGGGGAGATTGCCCAGCAGGTACTCCTCCGTGCCGGCAAAATTCAGCGCGTACGATTCAAACGGATCGAGCTTCAATCCTCGCCAGAGCCACGACGCGGCGTCCGCGTAGCGTTTCTCCTGAAAGGAGATTCCGGCCAGCTCGATGGGAAACCGCTTGTCGTGCGGACATCGGCGGCGGCCCTCCTCAAGCGCGTCGCGCGCCTTAGCCCAGCGCCGCAAGTGTCCCAGAGCCATCCCGTACTGGAAATCCACGTCCGGAGTACGGTCAGGCATCGCCGACACGCGCGCAACCACATCGTCCCACGCATGCGCTGCGTACAGCCTGCCGATCTCCGCCGCTCTGCTGTCCAGGCCCGCGTCCGCGCTGCACTGCGCATGGGCATTCGCCAACGCAGTGGCGAGCAGGATCAGGGCCGCTGCATGTTTTCCGGCAAGCGCGAGGTTTCGGGCACAGCCAGCAACAGCCAGTTGTGGGTGGCGCTCCAGTCTTTCTCGAATTCTGCACGCTCCTCTGCGATCAGCTTGCGCCCTCCGGGATCGTTCATGATCACCAGCGATCGCACCGGATCCACGCCTGCGACCACCACGTAATGCAGTTGCGGATCACCCTTGGGCCGGAGGGCTACAATCAACGGCCGTCCCTTGCTGATCTCGCTCTGGAGGTCGTGCCAGGTCCCCTGCAGCGAAAACGCAATGTACCCATGCTCTTCCAGGTATTTCTGCATCGCCCTGGCTGCGATACCGCGTCCCGGGCGGGGCGCAAGATCATGCACGATGATTGGCATGTCGTGGTCCGCGCGCGCCTGTTCGCGCTGCGCCGGCGTTCCGTCGCTGAAGCCGCCGGCCAGCCCCTGCTGCTCCGCCCAGTACCCGGTCAGCATGGCCAGAGCTGCAGCTCCGCAGCCCTCCGGGGATTGATGCACGTAGGGAACGTCGATCCAGACCGGCTTGGGATCCTGTGCGCGCAACGCCGCCGCCGGTAGAGCCAGCACTGCACATAGGACTGCCGCGCGCTTCATCGTCAGTGAACCGCCGCAATCACAATGATGAGAATGATCAGGAGGATGATGATCGTGAACAATCCAACCCCGAGAAACCCGGCTTTGAACTGTTGTTGCACGTTGCGCGTGCGCGCGGACAGGTCTGACAGCTCTTTGTCGCTCAGCGTGGGAATCGCCCGCTTCACCTGCTCCGGATTCACCTTCGCGTCACGCATTGCCTTCTGCGCTTCCGGCAGCTTCAACATCTGCTCGAGCGTGTCGATGTTCCTCTGCCGGTCCGCCGAGTTGCTCTCCACCTGCTGCTGCAGCGCCTGTGAGCTGACGATGTGATCTTGGCTGGCGGGATTCTGGTTGGAGGGATTCTGGCTGGTTGTCTGCGCCGCGGCGGTTCCCTGCGTTGCGAGTGCCAGAAGCATCGCTGCTGGTAAAAGCGGCCGCAGCATGAATCTGTAAGCTACAAATCTATTCATTCACCTCTCCACAAACCTCGTAAGACGCAACTTCATGTTGCGGGCCCGCATGTATGTGGTTAGGATGCGTTCCGGAATCGCGCAAGTTGTCCTTTCCCGGCCCGCTCTCCTACACTGATCCCGCCATGGATTGCCTGTTCTGCAAAATTGCCGCCGGCGTCATTCCGTCCAAGCCTCTCTACCAGGACGAGCAGTGCTACGCATTCTCCGATATCAATCCGCAATCGCCGGTGCACTTCCTCGTGATTCCGCGCCAGCATATTCCGTCCGCGGCGCACGCAGGCCCGGAGCACGCGGCGCTCCTCGGCCACCTGCTGGTGACAGCGGCGCAGATCGCGCAGGATAAAGGATTGGAGAAGGGTTACCGGGTGGTGATCAACACCGGTCCCGATGGCGGCCAGACCGTGGATCACCTGCACCTGCACGTGCTGGGCGGACGCCACCATACCTGGCCGCCAGGGTAGGGTTCAGGTGTCAGCAGGTCCGAAACAGAGCGAGCGGTATGTCCAACGCAACAGAGCGCGCCACGATCATGGCGCGCGCTCTGTTTTTCCGACACCTGAACCCTGACACTTAGAACGCGGGTTGCGCGTCGAGTTCCTCTTCCTCTTCGAGCCCGTACCGCCGGAGCAGATTCGGCAGGCTCTGCGAGAAGGCCGACCGCGGCATTACCGTATCGCATCCCGCTTCGACGGCCTTCAGCTTCAGGTCGCCCTGCAGGTGGGAAAGGAATCCAATGATGGAGACGCCCTTCTTGAACTTCGTCTTGAACTTGGGAACCAGCGTCATCGGCTTGGCGCTGGCGTTGTTCAGGTCGAAGACGAGCAAGCGCGCGCGCTCTTCGTCCGGTGCATCCAGGATCCGCTGCACCACGTCCTTGTCGGAGCCCTTCACGAACTCTACCTTCACGCCCAGCTTGCGCGCCGTCTCGTTGATCTTGGCCAGGAAGAACAGGTCTTCGATAAAGCAGAAGATGCGCGTGGGCGCATCGTGCCGGACCGGGGCCGGTGTACCCTGCGCCAGGTACGCGTCGGAGTAGTAGTTGCCGTGTCCGTTCCCGGAAACGGGGATGGTCGAGGCCGGCCCGTCCGCCACGTTGCCATTCACCGCGCGATAGCTGTGGTCCATCGGCCCCACAAACTGCCGCGGGCCGCGCTGCTTGGCCTTGCGCTTGCCCTGGTGCGGCTCATGGATGCTGTTCCCCGGCTGCGCCTGGGGCTGCGGCGGGCCGCTCTTGAAGAATTTCTTCTTCTTTTTCCGCCCGTGGCCTCCGTGCTGCTGCCCCTGGCCGTGCTGGCCCTGTTGCGGTTTGGGCGCGGCGGCCTGCGGCTGCGGCGAGCCCTGGGGCTGCTGCATCTGCGGAACACCTGCATGGCTCGACTTGTTCTTGCGGCGGCGGCGACGGCGCCGATGCCCTTGCGACTGGCCCTGGCTCGAAGCCGGGCTCGCCCCCACTTCACCCTGGGGCTGCGTCGGTTCTGTTGTCATGCGTGCACTTCCTGGCACTTTACTGTTGGATGCATTGCTCTTTCTTCGCCACGGCCTTGCCGGCGCGCGGCTCTACCTTGCCTCGGATCGGCCCTGTCTCAGGTGAGGAATGGCGACCGGGCCGCGCCCTTCGGTGCCGGCCGGTTCGATCGCGTAGCGGAGTGCTGTCCGCAAATGTACCATGACCTTCTTTCGCTAACAGCATCCCGCCGATCTTTGACCTGTGCGGAACCTTTTTCTAAACGGACCCCAGACGCGCTGCCGCGTTCCGATTCCCGCTCCCCTGCCACTCAGCCGGATGAGGACGGCCTATCCCGCCCCGAGCCTGTTCTGACTCTGGACGCATGCCCCTGCCCTGATCCTGGTATCTCCAAACGAAATCCGGCGGCAACCGCATGGCGTCCTATGCCGTCCTTGTTCCTCTCGTGAGGCCTTTCCAATCGGGGAGACTTCGCCACTCTCGAACCGTTTTCTGGCTCCCGGGCGAGCTATCTTTCCTTGAGCAGCGCGCGCGCTCTACCCGATGACGGGGCGCGCCTCAGCCGCTTATCGGCAAATTTGATACTACCGCGACCCGCGTCGGCTGGCAAGTGGCTCCCGCGGGACGGGCAATAGCACTTTTGGGGCGCAACCGCGGTCGGGCCGGAAAGCGACCCAATCGGCATAGGGGGCGAACCTGAGTGGCTCGCTCCCCTGCCACACCACCGGACAAGCGGGTCCGCATCCGGCGGTTCAAGAAGTTGAGGTCAACAGAG
>Ga0335074_10007836_pt1 | contig 14827 bp, 12 predicted proteins | sample Lox_Sample_23_FD_206715 | JGI IMG/M metagenome (GOLD analysis project Ga0335074, IMG submission 206715) | Soil microbial communities from Loxahatchee National Wildlife Refuge, Florida, United States - Lox_Sample_2.3 | ecosystem: Environmental > Terrestrial > Soil > Wetlands | place: USA...
TCGCAAAACGTCTCCAACCCGGCGACGTGCTCATCGCCGACGCCAACACCGGCTGGACGCAACATCAGGCCCTGCGCGTCGCCGACGCCGTCCGCCACACCGACGTCTACCTCGAGCAGCCCTGCAAAACCTACGAAGAATGTTTGGCCGTGCGGCGCCACACCAACCGCCCGTTCGTGCTCGACGAAGTGATCGACGACGTTCGCATGGTCGCGCGCGGCGCGGCCGATCACGCCATGGACGTGATCAATCTGAAGATTTCCAAGGTCGGCGGCCTCACCCCGGCGCGCGAAATTCGCGATCTGTGCGTGTCGCTGGGAATCGCGCTGACCATCGAAGACACCTGGGGCGGCGACGTCGCCACCGCGGCCATCGCCCACCTGGCGCACAGCACGCCGCCCGAATTTCTGTTCACCACCACCGACTTCAACAGCTACGTGACCGTTAGCACCGCCGAAGGCGCTCCGCAGCGCAAAAACGGCCGCATGACCACGCCGCCGCGCCCAGGCCTAGGCCTCGAGCCTCGCATGGACGTGCTCGGTCGCCCCATATTCTCAGTGGGCTAGTGTCCCCTTCCTGAAATCAGGTTGTGGGGCGGGCCCTCGGACTGCCATGTCGTGACTTATCGCACCAATCATTAGCAAAGGAAAGCGCTCAAGACTTCCCTCCCCCGGCCGTTATGTTTTACATGAGCGCCAATGCGCAGACCTGGACCGCTTTCTTATCCGCCACTCCCGCCTCCGCGCGCCAGCCGATCGAAATCGCCATCGGCTCCGACCCGCCGCCGGTTTTCGATTTCCTGCTCGGCGCCGTCGAAGGTTCGCCCAAGCCGGGCCCGCTCGCTTTAACGCTGCTCGATAGTGGCGCACTGGTGCGCGCCATTTCCGATCCGTCGCTGCTTTCTCTTCCTCAGGCCATCCAGTTGGCGCGGGCCGCGGCGCGTCTCGACGAAGCGCTCGACCACAAAATTCTTTCCGACATCACCAGCCCCGCCCACAACTGGCCGCATGATCTGCACCGCCAGCAAACCATGCGCGTGCTGCAAGTGATCGACGCCATCTCCGATTGCCGGCGCCTGGTCATCCCGCTGATGAAATTTCTGAAGCTTCCGCACCGCCATTTGCGCTCCAAAGCCGTGAAGCTGCTGGCCCGCGCCTGTCACAACGCAACCTGGGCCGATTCGGTTTTAAACGACGCCGATCCGCGGGTCCGCTCAAATCTGGTCGAAGGCCTGGCCGCGGGGCTGGGAAACAACGCGATTCCGCTGCTCAAGAAAGCGGCCAACGATCCGCACCACCGCGTGGCGGTCACCGCGCTCCTGGCCCTGGCCCGATTGGGCGAAGCGGACAGCCGCGCGCTGCTCGAAAAGCTGGCCGCGCAAGACCACCCGGAGCGGAAACGCGCCGCCGCCTGGGCCCTGGAACGTCTGGCCCAAGACGCCGTCAGTCCTTCCAGCGAAGTTCCGCATCGGACCGCCTGACGTAGTTCGCATCGATCTCCGCCGGATCGCGCGCCGCCTCCAGCCGCGACGCCGCAATCCTCGCAATCGCGCCGGCCAGCAGCCGCGGAGCCTGTTTCACCGGATCGCGCACACCATCCCCCACCTCCAGCGAAATTCCCGCGCTGATGAATTCCATCTCGCCCGCCGGCAGCGTGCGCAGCCACTCCTCCAGCGGCATCACCACTTCCGCGCAAACCACTTCCAGCGCTGCGCTATAAACCGCGCCGAAAATATCGCCGCGCCGCGCGTCCATCAGCGTGGCCCGCAGCGGCGCCGTCCCGAACCACGCGAGCGCCTGCAAATTCGAAACCGCGATCACTTTGCGCCCCGTCGCTTCCGCCAATCCCTTCACCGCAGCCAGCCCCACGCGCACTCCGGTGAACGCGCCGGGTCCCGAGGCGCAGGCGAAGACGTCAATCGATCGCCAGTCCATCCCGTGCCGCGCCAGCAATTTTTCGAGCGCGGGGAATAAGACGTGCGCAAACCCGTCACTCGATTCGAGCGCGATCTCTTCCATCACCGCCTCGCCCTTGAGCAGCGCGACGCTTCCGTTTTCACTGGTCGTGTCTACCGCGAGAATCGCGCTCACTCGACCAGCCTGTAAACTTTATCCACCACGTACGCTTTGCCGTACGCATTGAGCAGCGCCACGCGCACATCCACCACCGCCGGATAATGATCCGCCAGCGACGCCGGAATCCGCATGGTTCCCTCGCGCCCCGTGCCGATCACCCGGTAGCCTTCGCCATCGGTCGGCACTTCGCCCGTCCATTCGATCAGCAGCGTCCTGGTGGCGCGCGTCTCGCGATTGATCTTCAGCGCATAATACGGCGGCTTCGAAACCGAAACCGCAACGTCGCCCGGCGAAGCGACGTCGAACGGAATTTTCGATTCATCGCGCTCGATCACCTGGACCGGCACCGGACGCGATTCGAATTTCCACGATTTGAGCATTCCCTCTTTCGTCCGCTCCCGCGAAATATGCAAAACCCACGGGTGCGAGGAATCCGGCGGCTCGCCCGTGAAATGCTCGCCGTTGTAGCCTTTCTTTTCTTTGATCAACTCGCCCGTCAGCGGATTCATCCAGGCCACGTCGTAGCCGTGCTTTTCCACCTCCACTTCCACCGGCCCCGGCTTCTCGATATAGACCACGTACTCCACGCCTTCGAGCGCCACCGCGCGCCCGCCGTCCAGATTAAAGTACGGCTCCAGTTCCCAATATCGATTGCCCGCCATGAAATCGAACCACGCGGTCATGTACGGCCCTTCGCCCGACGCCGGATACTGCCCGTTCATCGTCGCGTTCCACAGATCGCTCGCGTTCTTAATCCCCGAATTGATTCCCGGCATCTGGTAAAGCTGATGCTCCACCGCGCCCACGTTGGGGTCCGGCGTCCCGTAATCGATCAGCGTCATCCAATCGTCGCCAATCAGCGGCGCCGAAGTCACCGACGCCAGCGTAGTCCGCGGATGGTCGTAGGTATCGAGCGTCTTGAGCAGCGCGCCCGCGTCCTTCAGCACGCTTTTCCCGTGAGCCACGTTTTCAAACGACGGCACGCCCATCCACGTAATATTCATCGCGCCAAATCGCGCGACCATATCGGTGATGTACGCCTGCCGAGCCTCGCGTTCCGCGGGAATCGAAGCGAGCGCCAAATCCGCCACCAATCCGCGCGCCGTAATCGCGCGCACCCGATCGGCCGCTTCGCGCAGATCGGCATTCGCCTCAATGGTCACGCGCACGTGCGTGAATTTTTCCTTCTTCAACTCCTCGATCCGCTGGTCGAACTGCGTTCGCGGAATGGTCGCGAAATGATCCAGCGCCGTAGCCATCCACAGGTGCTGTTTCAGATTCGCTTCTGTCTGAAAATGATGCAGATTGGCCACATGAACGAAGCCCGGCGAATCCGATTCCGCCGCGACGATCGACGATTCTTTCCCATCGAGCCGCGCCAGGCTGCTGCTGACGCGATAAGTCCACGTGCCGGGCTCGGTGGGCGTCACGCGGACGGTCAGTTGCCGGCCGTTATCGTGAAATGCGGGAATTTTATAGGTCTTTTGGTGCGGCGAACGAAATTCAATTTCCAGGTGCGCCGTCGCCGCGCTCTCATTCGCTTGCAAATCGAAACTAAGATCGCAAGGCGACCACGCGACCGGCGAAGCGCAGCCGGATTGGGCCAACAGTCGGGCGGCACACAGCGCGCCCGCGATGAAGCGGTACATCCCGCCTTCAATATACCGTGATCACGCCGGCCTCCGGACCCAAATCTCCGGCCCCAGCCACGCGTCGACGCGAGATGGAGGGGTTGCTGAAAAAGCGGACGAGAAAACAGTGTTCTGCCCTTTGTGGGGCAGGCTCCCAGCCTGCCAGGTCCGCCTTAAACAACGGGCGGGCGGCGCGCCCGCCGCAGGCCGGGGGCCTGCCCCACAAACGAATCTAAAGCGTTCCACGAAACAGTTGGATCAACTCGATCGCCAGAATGGCCACCACCACCACTTCCAGCAGGAACGATCGCGCCTGATAATACTCAGCGACCATCGATTGGTACAGATCGGCGGCGATGCGCAGCTTGCGTTCCACCAGGTTTCGATAATCGGTGACGCCGACGCGCGCGGCGGCCATGCGATAGGCGCGCGCGTAGAACATGTCGCTGATGAATTTGATGGCGTTGTCGGTGCGCTCGGTCAGGTCCGTCACTTCCAGGCGGAAAGCATTGAGCTTTGCGGCTTCGCGAGCCATCCGCCAGTGGCGAAACGGGCCGCCGCGGCGCTCGACGTTCTTATAGACATTTTCGAGGATTCTCGTCAGAAGGTCGTCATAATGGCGGTATTCGAGCAGTTGCGTATTAGCGTATTCAAGCAGTTGCACCGCCGGCGCGGCGCCTTGCGGCGTATCGTAGACCAACGCGGCCAGCCAGCCGACCAGCAGCAGATCGGTGGGATAATAGGACAGGCTCGATTGCAGCGCGTCGGCGCGCTCGGCCGGGGACAGCGGGCCGGATTCGCCGCGCACGATGCGCGCCAGGTCCTCGCCGTGCGCGGCCAGCAGCGCTTCCGCCGAAAACGGCTGCCCTTGCGGGTCGCACGCCTCGCGCAGATTGATGATGTAGTAATCCTCGCTCAGCCAGGATGGATAGATTTGACCCAGGGCGGGCGACACGCGCGCCACGCAGCCGCGCACCAGCTCCAGCGTGATTTTTTCGATCTCCTGCGCGGCGATGAAGCGGCTGGAAAGGCGCACCAGTTCGTCCCAGCCGGTGTCGAACGGCAGTTCCAGCTCGACGCTGATGACGCCGTAGGCGAAATATTTCACCCGGCTGAGAAACTGTTCGCCGGTGGAAATGACCACCGGATCCAGATCCTCCACCACGGGCGGCCGTTCGAAGCGGACGTACTCCGGCGCGGGATGCTTGAACGTGGGCTCGCGGCGCGGCGGCTTGCTGCCCAGCGTCGCGCGTAACCTTTCAAGGTCGATCTGCTCGGCCAGATCGTACAGCACGAGTACGGAAAAGGATCCGCGCAACGGATGCATGCCTGTATTCTGACGCGTCCGGGGCGGCGCGCGGGCGGGCGATCCCACGCAGCTTTCGCGCAAGGCTCTGTGGAATCCGGCGCAGCCGACGTAGATTTCACGCGCCGCTGCCGTCACATTGGAATGGCGCGCCGCGTGCGGATAGTCCGGTGGGTGGAAGGACTTTATGTTTCGCCGAATTCTTTGCCCCACGGATTTTTCGGAGCGAAGCCGCGGGGCGGCCCACGTCGCTCGCGCCCTGGCGCATCGTTTCCTGTCGGAGATCGTGCTTCTTCACATAGCCCCGGCCGGCGCCACCCGCGCGCGGCGGGCCGAAGCCGAGCGCAAGCTGGGCGAAATCGTGACCGAGGATCTGGAAGGCTGCGTCGTCTCGCCGTGCATTATTTTCGGAGAGGCGGCCGACGAGATCGTCAAATTCTCGCGCGATCACCGCAGCGATTTGCTGCTGATGGCCACGCACGGGAATTCCGCGTTCCGCCGCTTTCAAATCGGCAGCGTGACCACCCGCGTTCTCTATGCCGCCGATTGCCCGGTGTGGACCAGCGCGCACCTGGAAGACTGGCCGGCGGTGGACGCGATCCCGCTGCGCTCGATTTTATGCGCCCTTGATTTCGGCCCGCGAAGCTGCGGCGCGCTCAACTGGTCCTCGCGCCTGGCGCAGGAGTTTGAAGCGAAGCTGACGCTGGCGCACGTAGTCGCCGCGCGCGGGGATTATTTCGCCGAGGATCCACTGCTGACATTGCGCCGCCAGCAGGAGAAGCTGCGCGTCCCGGCGGAGGTTCGTGTTCTGGAGGGCCGGCCGGCGGCGATGCTCAGCGATCTGGCGGAGGAGATCGCGGCGGACCTGACGGTGATCGGCAGGACGCACGCTGCGTCGCCGGGGTTGGGTGCGAGTGCTTACGCGATCATCGCTCATTCGCCCTGCCCGGTACTCAGCGTGTAAGGCCCGCGCCGCGCGGGGTGGCGCGGGCCAGAACTGAAGATTATTTCGCTCCCAGGCGAAAGACTACGCCGGCCGCATAACGGAAATCGTTCTGCGTGTAGCGCAGCGTCCCGTAGGGAATTTGCAGCGGCATGTAATCGACTTCGACGGGGCGAAGCGAAATGGAATGCGCCAGGGCGATGTCAAGTCCGCCGCCGAGCGCCATGGAGAAATTAGTCTGTGACGCGCCGGTGTATCCGAACGCGGTTCCAGGCGCAAATCCGTTGGAGAAGCGTTGCTCTCCGAACAGCGCCTGGATGAACGGATTCCAGCGGCCATAGCGGCGGATATTCAGGCGCGGTCCGAAAAGATACTGGAAGGTCGTATCCTTGACCGAAATTCCATTGGCAGTGCCGGCATAATTCACGCCGAGATCGCCGACAATTCCCAGGTTGCGCGTCAAATTATATTCGATATCGGCGAATCCGCCGTTGGCGTTATAATTCGACAACCCGCCGCCGGGCATGATGCGATCAAAGGAGTAATTGAGACCGACCTCGACCTTCGGCGTGGGCGACTCCTGCGCCATCGCGGCCGTCCCGCATATAAACAGAGCGATCCAAACATTAAATTGTGTTTTCATGTTTCTTTCTCCACCAAAAATGTGAGTGACTGCAAATCTAAGTATGGAGACGCAGCTGTCCCGGGCGCGGATTCGGATTTGTCTTTTTTGCGGAAGAATTTTAATCTTCCAAAATACATCTCCGATTTATGGAAGGATTTGAGTTATTGGAGACTGGGCCGGCGCGTGAAGGATTATTCTTCGCCCGCGTATTTTTCGTAATCGCCGGCGTTCATCAGCTCCGCCGTATCGGCGGGAGAAGACATTTTAATTTTCACCAGCCACGCCGCGCCGTGCGGATCTTCATTCAGCTTCTCGGGAGAACTCGCCAGCAACTCATTCACCGCGACAACTTCCCCCGCGACCGGGGAATAAATATCGCTGACCGCCTTCACCGATTCGACCGAGCCGATGGTCTTGCCCTTTTCGGCGATGGCTCCGACCTTCGGCAGGTCCACGTAAACGATGTCGCCCAGCTCTTTCTGTGCGTGGTCGGTGATGCCGATGGTGCCCGTGTCGCCTTCAACGTTCACCCATTCGTGCTCTTTGGTGTAGCGGAAATTTTGTGGGTACATTTATTTGGCCCTTTTATAGAAAGGTGTGGGAACGGTGACCGCTTCCACCGGCTGATTGCGGATCATAATCTGGATGGCGCGGCCGGGCTCGGCCTGGCCCACCGGCAAATAACATAAACCGATGTTTTTGTTTAGACAGGGCGCCGGTCCTCCGCTGGTCACCCAGCCCGCCGCGGCACCGTCCAGGAACACTTCGTAACCGTCGCGACCGATGCCGCGGCCGCGCATTTCGAATCCGGCTAATTTGCGCGTGATGCCCTGTTCTTTTTGTTTCACCAGCGCGTCGCGGCCCAGGAAATCGCCCTTGTCGAGCTTCACGATCCAGGCGAGATCCGCTTCCCACGGCGTGGTGGACGCGGTGATCTCGTGGCCGTACAGCGCCATTTTGGCTTCGAGACGCAAAGTATTGCGCGCGCCCAACCCGGCCGGCTTGATGCCGAATTCTTCGCCCGCCGCGAGAATCTCATCCCACAAGCGCGGCGCTTCCGGCGGATCGACGTAAATTTCGAAGCCGTCCTCGCCGGTGTAGCCGGTGCGGGCGATGCGCGCTTTGGCTCCCGAGACGGTGTCGTCGGTGAACCAGTAATAGCGCATCGGCGCCAGATGGGCGGGCGTCAATTTTTGCAGCGTTTCGAGCGCGCGCGGGCCTTGAACGGCGATCTGCGCGTAACGGCTGCCCGCGTTTTCGACAATGCAGTTGAAATCGTTGTGCGCGGCGATGTGCTCATAATCCTTATCCTGATTGGACGCGTTCACGCACAGAAAAAAAGAATCATCGGCGACTTTGTGGACCAGAATATCGTCGACGAATCCGCCGTGCTCGTACAGCAGAGCGGAATACTGGACCTGGCCGATTTTCAACTTCGAAGCCGCGTTGGTGGCCACGTGATCGACCAACTTCACAGCGTCCGGCCCGTGAACCTCGATCTCGCCCATGTGGCTGACGTCGAAAATTCCGACCCGCTGGCGGACGGTCAGGTGTTCATCGACGATGCCGGAGTATTGCACCGGCATGTCCCAACCACCGAAATCAACCATTTTCGCTCCCATGCGGCGATGTGTCGCATTGAGCGGAGTGCTCCTGAGTGCAGCGGATTGCATGAAAGATTCAGACTAACACGGTGAATGTGGCGCACGGGGCGCCCCTTGGGCCCGCGCGCGCCTTGTCTCGGCGTTTCGCGACCTGTCTTCGTAAAGCACGAGTGCCGATGCGGCACGCGTGGCGGGTGCGCCACATGTGAGGCAGGCTCCGGCCCTGCGCCTGTCGTGTTGCAATCGAACCGAATCCGCCGCAGGCCGCGGGCCTGTGTTTCGACTGACTCCTTCGCGCAACGGGTGCCCGCGGTGAAGATCGCTTGCTTCGCTCCGCAGGGGAAACAGCTTCACCATCGGCAGACCGGCGGGAGATCCCGCGGCGGCCCATCAGCGCCGAACGCAGTCTGGTTCAGTGGAAAAGCCGGCGCGCAGTGAATCCGGCGGCGGCGCGGATGGTATACTGACGCCGTCATATTTCCGCGGTGTCATAGGAGGGTTAGTTTGGCGACGATTCTCGATTACTACAACCTTGACCGGGGCGATCTTATTTACGGGATCGGCGAGCAGATCAATAAATATCTGGATCATCTGTGGAAAGAAGGCAAGCTGGTAACCACCCTGACCGCGATGCAGTTGAAGACGGACAAGTACGCGGCCATCAACACCTACAATCGAGCGATTGGGAACAACGTTTTCAGCCTGAACGCGACGACGATTGAGGTCGATCTCAGGAAAATACAAACCGGCGCGCAAGCGGTCGACAGGAATACGCTGCCGAAGGGGTACACCTACACTCAGGATTACGTTGCCAAGCTGCTCAAGTCGAAGTTCAGCCCGGCCACGGTTTCGGGCGATCTCAACTCCGACAGCAGCGCCAAGCTAAAGACCGCTTTGCTCAAGGGCCGGGACGATCTGGCGGTCAGCACCAGCGCATCCGATATTGCGGCTGCGGCAAAAGAGCTGGCCATCCGCAGGTCCTGCAAATTCGGGATCGAGTATGTTCTGAAACTGGACAAGGCGATGATCCATTACGTGCTGGATGAAATGAACATGCTGAAGGTGGCGCAAAAGGACTGGTTTGACAAAACCATTCCCAAGACCGGTGCCTCGGTCAGTTTCCGGAAGATCTCGATCTGCACCACCGAGCTGCGCTATCTGTTCCGGAACTGGGGCCGCATCGGGCCGACGGACCGCGTCAAGTTTTACTACAACTTCTCTGCCATCGTGCCGCCGTGGACCGACGACTTCTTTAAAGCCACCAAGCAGTGGGCGGATTACGCCAAGCACCTGGCCGAGAAACATCTCGGGGACAAAAAACAATCCGTTCTCGATCTCTATCAGGCCAATAAATACGCCGAGGCCGTGAACGAATATCACAAAGTCGCGGGCAATCGCGAAATCTGAGACGCGACGGGCGCTGCCAGGCCACGAGCCTGCCCCACACAAAAAACCGTTTTACTGGCCTGAATTCGAGGTCTTTTCGACCCCCATATTCTCGTACCACTTTATATTGTGCGTCGCGCCGCCGATCATCACGATGTCCGGACGGCCGTCGCCGTTGATGTCGGCCACCTGGCAGCCCGACGCGGACATTCCTAAATGGTCCAGCTCCTCGTGACGCCATTGCGTACCGGTGTCGTCCGTCGCGTAAAAAATGTGGGACGTCGCCACCTTGCCGTGCGCGCGATCGCCGGCGACGATCTCATCGCGGCCGTCGCCGTTGAAATCGCCGACGCAAACTTCGTGGCCTTCGGCGAGCTTGTCGTAAATCACATGCCGATTCCATCCGCCTTTTCCGTTATCCGTGTACACCACCACTTCGTTTCCGTGCCAAGGTTCCACCGCCGCCAGGAAACGCTTCTTCCCGAGATGCGCGATTTTCATGTCGCTGGTGCCCAGCCGCGGAGCCGGCTCGGAATCGTGACCTTTGACGATCGATTTTTTGTCCCACTTGATATGCTCGCCCTTGCCCATCGCCGTGTACAGGGTGACGCCGTCGAAGCCGGCCACCATCAATTGTTCCTTCTTGCCCTTGGTATTCCACTGCACCACACGCACGCGATGCACGATGCCGTTGATGTCGTCGTCCACCAGCTCGCGTTTCCACGGACCGCTCCAGTCCTTGGGCACGCGATACCAGAACAGCGGCGTTTTTCCGGCGTACGTCGGAGCCGAATTGGTCGGCCCCACCAGCGGAGCCATGATCAGCGCCTTGTGCCCGCTGCCGTCGATGTCGGCCCAGGCGATGTGGTGCGCGGTGGCGTATTGATCAACCTTGTATTCCTTCCACGGCTCGCGCGGGTCGCCCTGGTGCGCCACCAGCCAGACGTCTCCCGGACTTTTCTTCTGTTGCATGGCGAACCCGGTTTCGATGGCGATTTCCGGGACGCCGTCGCCGTCGATGTCGTAGGCGGCGAGGTTGACCAGCGCCGGCGCCTCGCTCAGCATGATGTGCTGCGTCCAGGTGGGATTTTCGTACCAGCTCAGATGATTCACCTGCTGGCTGACGCCGATGACGTCGGGTTTGCCGTCGTGGTTCACGTCGGTGACGATGACGGCGTATCCGCCGCGCTCATTGTTTTCGATGACGTGGTCCTTAAACTGGACGATCTGCTGGCCGGCCGCGAGCGTCGCGGCGGCCGAAAGCAGCAACAGGGTTCGTGTCATGTGGGTATGATTTCACAAAATCGGGTTCAGTGGTGGCCCCTCGTGCGCTGACTTTGTGTCCCCGGCGCGGTGGCGAGCCCGGCCGTCGGACGCTCCCTGCGTTCACGGCTCGAAATCGCGATCCGAGCCGCGGCCGTAGAGCGGTTCAAAGCGGCACCGAGAGGCCGGGCATCGACTGAAGTCGATGCGGCACGCACCAGTGCGTGCGCCACATCTTAAAATCAGAATCAATGACTCGCGTCTGTTTGCTGGTTCTCCTGCTTAGTCCTGCGTTCGCGCAAAAGAAGCCCGTTACGGTCGAAGCGATCGAGGAATTGAGCCGCGCGCCGCGCGGCATCGACGCGGTCTGGGCGCCCGATGGAAAATCGTTCGTCTATCCGCAGGAAAATTCGCTCAAGCTGTATGATTGCGCGGCGAAAACGTCGAAAACCTTGGTCGACACGGAAGCGCTCGAAAATGCCGCGGTCAAGCCGCCGGAGAATCAGCCGGATGAATGGCAGGACCGCTACGCGCACGATGCGACGCTCGAATGGGCGTCGACGGGCGCAGAAATTCTGTACAGCGCGGGCGGCGATCTTTTTCTGATTCATGCCGCTTCGGGCCACTGGGTGCAGCTCACCAAAACGCCGCAGGTGGAGCATGACGCGAAGTTTTCGCCGGATGCCAAATCGGTCGCGTTTCGGCGCGAGGCCGATCTGTATGCGATCGACATCGCCACCGGAAAAGAAACGCGCGTCACCAGCGGCGGCAGCCACACCCTGCGCAACGGCTGGCTCGATTGGGTGTATCCCGAGGAGCTCGACCTTGAAACCGCGTACTGGTGGTCGCCCGATTCGCAGTCGATCGCGTATCTGCAATTCGACGTCAGCCGGGAGCCGCTGTATCCGCATGCCGATCTGCTCGGCCGCCGCGCGATTTATGAGCCGCAGCGCTATCCGCAAGCGGGCGAAAACAACGCGGACGTGCATCTGGGAATCATTCCGGCCAAGGGTGGTCCGACGAACTGGCTGGATATCGGCGCGACGCGCGATTCCTGGCTGATCGCCCGCGTGGGCTGGATGCCGGATTCGAAAAGAGTCTACGTGATCCGCATGAACCGGCTGCAAAACTACCTGGAAATGTTTTCGATCGATATCGCGTCGGGCGGGCGTTCGCAGATCTTTGACGAGTCCGACCGCTATTGGATCAATCTGGCGGGCGACGTGAAATTTCTGCCGGATCAAAAACATTTCCTGTGGACCAGCGAGCGCGACGGCGGATTCCGCCATATTTTTCTTTATTCAAACGACGGAAAAAGCGTCCAGCAACTCACGCGAGGCGATTGGGAAGTACGCGAAATTTCAGGCGTCGACGACTCGCGGATTTTTTATGTGTCGGATGAAGGCACCTCGCTCGAAACGCATCTTTATTCCATCAGGTTTGACGGCGGCGGCAAACAGCGCCTCGATTCCGCGGCGGGAACGCACGCCATTTCGATGGGACCCGGCGCGCCGTTTTTTCTCGATGCTTTTTCGACGCTCAACGATCCGCCGCGCGTCACGCTGCATCGCTCGGACGGATCGCAAATCGCGGTGGTCCGCGAAGCGAACCGCCAGCCGCTCCAGGATTATGACGTGCAGCCGGTTGAAAGCGTCAGTTTCAAAAACGCCGGCGGCGTGTTGCTGCATGCCCGCCTGATCAAGCCGGCGAATTTCGAGGCGGGGAAAAAATATCCGGCGATTGTCGATGTTTACGGAGGTCCCGGCGTCGGTTCGCCGGCCGGGAACGAATGGCCGGGCATCGGACTGGATCAGGCTCTTGCCGATCGCGGCTATGTGGTCTGGCAGTCGGAAAATCGGGGAATTACGGGGCGCGGCCACGCGTTTGAGATCCCGATTTTCCATCAACTGGGCGTGGTGGAGCTGGCCGATCAGATCGCCGGCGTGAAATATCTGATCTCGCTCGGCTTCGTGGATCCCGAAAAAATCGGCATCCGCGGCTGGAGTTTCGGCGGATTTATGACCCTGAACGCGCTGCTCAACGCACCGGATATTTTTCATTGCGGAATCGCCGGCGCGCCGGTGACCAATTTCGTGAATTACGACACCATTTACACCGAACGCTATATGGGGCTGCCGGCGGAGGATCCCGAAGGTTACGCACGCACGGCGCTCAGCGCGAAAGCCGCGAACTTAAAAGGCCGGCTGCTGATCGCGCACAATTTCGAGGACGACAACGTGCTGTTTCAGAACAGCATGCAGATGATCCAGGCGCTCGAAACGGCGGGAAAACATTTCGAGCTGGCTTTGTATCCGGAGAAGACGCACAGCGTAACCGGGGATCTGGTGAAGCAGTTGAATTCCACCATGCTCGATTTTTTCGAGCGGAATTTGAAACAGTAGCGTAAGCCTCAAGAGTCTCACGTGGAAGCTACGCCGCAAGCCCGCACGCTCACGCGTTGCGGCGCCCAGATCGTTGATTCCCTGGCGCGCCGAGGAGAGCCGCCAGCCGTAAGGCTGCGGGCTCCCGAGTTTTCGCGCACTCGCGTCTTCGCGGCTAACGTTACGCGCGCAGCAGGACCGCCGTAATATTGTCCGGCCCGCCCAATTCCCGCGCCGCCGCGATCAGTTCTTCGCACTTGTCTTCAAGCGTCGCCGAACGCGCCAGGGTTTGGGCAAGCTGCTCCTCGCTCACCACGCCGTGCAGGCCGTCGCTGCACAGGAGAACCTGCGTGCCCGGCGCGGCCTTCAACGGATAAGTGTGGATGCGCAAATCCTCGGAGACGCCGATGGCCATGGTCAATACGTGCCGCATCGGATGCGACTTCAGGCTTTCTTCATCGAGGCCCAGACGCCGTCCCACTTCGTTGACCCAGGTCTGATCCTCGGTGATGGTCTCGAGCTTCCCGGCTTCGTAGCTGTAAACGCGGCTGTCGCCCACGCTGGCGATCAATAATTCATCCTCCAGTTCGAGCGCGGCCACCAGCGTGGTGCCCATCCCTTCCATGGCGGGGTCGTGCGCCGCCTGGTCCATCACCCGGCGATTGGCTTCCTCGAAGGCGTACACCAACGTCGCGGCATTGCGCTCGCCGTTGGCCGAGGCGACCACCTCTTGTACCGTCTCCACCGCCAGTTTCGAGGCGTGCTCGCCCGCTTTTGCTCCGCCCATGCCGTCGGCGACCAGGTACAATCCGAGCGACGGCGAGATCAGAAAATAATCTTCGTTATTGTTCCGGATGCATCCCGGGTCGGACGCGCCGAACGCCTGAATCATCAGCCTTCCGATTATACAAGGTTCATTCACGCGGGAAGCGTGGCTGGAAGTGGAATCCGGCGCGTCACTCGAAGCGGCGGGCTGGGCCCAGGGCGGCCGGCGCAATCGAAAGCGGAGCTTCATTGCGCCTTCTTGCTGAGCATGGCCTTGAGCTGCCAGTATGCCCGTTCCTCGTAATCGGTTTTCAGGCGCTCCAGCGCGGACAGGCGCGCATCGGTGGCCGCATGATACCCCTGCTTTTGCAAGCACCGGCCGAGCAGCAGCGTGGCCATGGTGTCTTCGGAATCATGACTCAAAACATTGCGCAGATTCTCCGAAGCCGCGATGAAATCACCGCTTTTCCACAACGCGTAGCCGAGATTGAACTGATACAGGGGATCGGCCGGGTCGCCTTGCGCGGCCTTGCGAAAATGCGCCACCGCCTGCGGCAGATTCAACCGGCTTTCCGCGGCGCCCAGGTTGTTCCAGACTTCATCGAGCGGCACCACCGCGGCGATGATCTGAAAATCCTTCTGCGCTCCCGCGAAATCCCCGGTTTGATACAGCGCCAGCCCCAGCAAGAACTGCGCCTCGCGATAATGGGTATCTTCGGCCGAGATTTTTTCCAGCCACTCCGCCGCTTCGCGATATTCCTTGCGCTTGTAATGAATCTGGCCGAGCTGATAACAGGGATCGCCGAAGCGCGCGTCGAGGTGCGCGGCGTTCAGAAAGAGCTGTTCCT
>Ga0335074_10007837_pt1 | contig 14826 bp, 14 predicted proteins | sample Lox_Sample_23_FD_206715 | JGI IMG/M metagenome (GOLD analysis project Ga0335074, IMG submission 206715) | Soil microbial communities from Loxahatchee National Wildlife Refuge, Florida, United States - Lox_Sample_2.3 | ecosystem: Environmental > Terrestrial > Soil > Wetlands | place: USA...
CAAGTTCGACGCGTTCGTAGCGGCTTGGCTCGCAAGCTGAATTTCTCTTCCGCATAAATCACTCTTTCTTCCGATGCGCGCTGCCCGCCGCCGGGAGCATGCTGGAATCACCATGGCAATTGATCTAGTAAGTCTTTCGAACGAGCTGGCTGGCGCCGTAGAGCGTGCCGCCGCAAGTATTGTGGCCGTACACGCCAGGCGCGGTATCGGATCCAGTGGAATCGTCTGGCGCGACAATCTGATTTTGACCTCGAGTGAAGGGGTTCGCGCTGAGGAGGGAATCGAGATCCTGCTGCCAGATGGAAGCGTCACCACGGCTCGCTTGCGCGGGCGTGACTCGGGTACCGATCTCGCAGTGCTCGAGACACAAACTGCCGGTCTGCGCCCCCTGGAATTCGCCGCCGATAGTGCGCTCAAACCCGGCCAACTTGCGCTCGCGGTTGGGCGAACCGGCAACACCGGGCCGATCGCTTCGTTCGGGATCATCAGCGGCGTCTCCGGAGAATGGAAGACCTGGCGCGGGGGAAGAATCGACCCGTTTGTCCGGCTGGATATTTCAGCCTATCCCACGCTTTCGGGCGGCGCAGCCTTGGACACGGGCGGCCATCTGATTGGCCTGGTCTCTACCGGCCTTTCGCGCAGTTCCGTGTTTGCGGTAACTCGCGCCACCGTGGATCGCATCGCAGGAACATTGGTGCAGCAAGGCTTCGTCAGCCGCGGTTTTTTGGGCGCGGCCGTTCAACCAGTCGCGCTGCCTGCCGAGGTGAAAACCCAGTTCGCGCAGGACGCCGGGATTATGCTCGTGGGAATCGAGCCGGAGGGTCCCGCGGCGGTTGGCGGCTTGATCTTGGGCGATGTGTTGGTGGCTGCCAACGTTGGTGATGCCCTTCACCCGCTGCCTCAGCCCGATGCGCTGGCGGATCTTTTGGAAAGGACGCCAGTGGGCCAGCCGGTGAAATTCCGCGTTCTGCGGGCCGCCGTGGTGCGGGATTTGGACGTCCGCATCGGTGAGCGCCCAAGCCGGAGGAGATAAACGTCGTGAGCGATGCTTTTGGAGAGGTGGTCGAAAAGCTGCGCCGCGCCACGGTCCAAGTACGGCCGCATCGAAATGCCGGCGGGTCAGGTGTAATCTGGTCGCGAGATGGCCGGATGATCACCAATGCACATGTCGTGGAGGGCGCCGGAAGCTCGGTACAAGTGGAACTTTGGGATGGGCGAAGTTTGCGGGGCAGGATCGCGAAGAGGGACCGGCAGCTCGATCTGGCGGTTCTCGAGGTCGAAGCTGTGGGCTTGCCCGCTGCCATCCCAGGCGATTCACGCGCGTTGCGGGCCGGCGAGCTGGTGATCGCAGTTGGAAATCCGCTCGGTTTTATCGGCGCTGCCAGCACCGGCGTGATTCACAAGGCTGAGCAGGGCTCCTGGGTGGTGAGCCAACTCCGCCTCGCTCCCGGCAACTCCGGCGGACCGCTGGCGAACGCCCAGGGCGAGGTAGTCGGCATCAACACCATGATCGCGGGTGGACTTGCATTCGCAATTCCTTCTCACGTTGTGACGAAATTCCTGAGCGCGCCGGGCGAAGAGGACAGCAGGTTGGGCGTCATGGTGCGCCCCGTGCTTGTCGGACGTTCGGCGCCGCAACTCGGGCTGCTCGTGTTGGAGGTGATCCCGCACTCCGCGGCGGATCGCGCGTCCCTGCTACAGGGAGATGTTCTGCTGGGCGCATGCGGAAAGAAGTTCCGCTCGATCCAAGACTTGGAAACGGCCATTGTCTCCACTCGCGGACGGATTCTCGAGATTCAATTTCGCCGGGGCGCCAGCGAAAATATCCGTACGGTTGCGGCTCAAATCGCGCTGGCTTCGGTGAAAGCGGCGTGATCCGGGTTCTGGCGGGCGCGCGATCGGCTTCGATCCGCGCATCCCTGGAGCAAGCGATTCGATCGAGTACATCGCTCGAGTTGGTTGACGTTGTGGATCCCACTCACCTCTCGCCGTCCGAGCTTTCCGGCGACATTCTGGTGATCGAGGTCGCCGAGTCCGGCGATCACGATTGGCACGCCTTGGCCGACATGCCGATTCCCGTGCTGCTGCTGATGGATTCGAGCGATTCCGTCTTGCTGAATTCGGTATTGCGGGCGGGTATTCGAGGCGCGATCTCGTCCGACGCAACGCCCGAGGAAATCGAAAGCGCAATCCACGCCGTGAACGCCGGATTGGTGGTCACCACCCCAACGTCGCTTGCCGGGTTGCTGCCTCCGCCGTCTATAACCCAGGAACTTGCCGAGCCGCTTAGTGCTCGTGAATTGGATGTGCTGGACTTGATGACTGAGGGGCTCAGCAACAAGCTGATCGCTCACCGGCTCAGTATCTCAGAGCACACCGTCAAGACGCACGTCGCCTCCATTTTCGCGAAGCTCGGGGCCGCCAGCCGGACCGAAGCCGTCTCCTTGGCGATCCGGCGAGGCCTGATTATGCTCTAACTAAGCGCGCTTTCTTAGCTCGATCGAACAGAAGCGTCGAGTGAACTGCGGCGAAGTTTTTTACGCAATACGCGATTCCACCACATCAAGGCGCCGGTAACAGCGAGCACCGCTGGTGCGAGTCCCAAAGCGGTCCACAGTATCTCCGTCACGAGGTTGAACCGCCCAAAGTGCAGGCGCGTGATCCAGAGGCGAAATTCATTGCTGAAGAGAAAGTCGAGAACCCCGGGAAAACACAGGCAGATGCCCGAGATTCCCCAAATCAGGACGAACAGATAACACCAAAAGCCGATCGCACTGTGCAGATCCCAATTGACGCGGGCAAACCGGGCCCTCCAGTTGATGGTCGTGCTGCGGCGCCAATTCTTGACTCCGGGCCACCAGATCACCGCTCCGGTGAGCGCCAGGAAGACCAGCAGCAGCGAACCGACGCCGTTCAGCGTGCGGCCCGTGAGTCCCGAAAGCAGGTTGTCGTGCAGGTCCGCGAACCATCCGATCGCGCGATCAACCGGTGAGAGAGGATCGCCCAGATCCGCGCCGGTGTAAGGATCGAACAGGCGCTCGAATCGTTTCTCGCCACGTTGCAACACAACCGCCTCTGCCTGGTCCGCTCTCTGCGGTTCCACAATACTGAGGACTTCACAACTCGGGCAGGCGTGCTCCACCCGCCGACGCAATTCGAACGTGCGCAGCCTGGTGCGTCCGTTGCTCGGGACTTCCACAGTTCTGTGTAACCGCTTCCCCGCGATCTCCCGGCTGTAAACCAGTGCGCTGCCTGAGACGCTGATCACCGTGACATACAAACCCACACCGATGCCCAACCACAAATGGACCTGAAACAAAAGCTTGCGAATCGCCAAATTCTGAGGGCGATGAATCCAGCGGCGCCAAAGTGTCATGCCGGGAGGCACAAGCACCATTTTCCTCTTTCCCTGCGATCGGAATGTGGCACTGGGAAAGTTGAATCGCCGGGAGTGCGCACTAACGCCGGTGTGTTTTTAAAGCTTCGAGCCGCCATCCACGTGAACGGTGTCGCCGGTGATCCAGCGAGCATCGTCGGACGCGAGGAAAGCGACCACGGGACCAATATCTTCGGGCCGCGCCAGGCGTTGCAGAGCCTGCACGTTTAATGCGTATTTCTGCCCCGCTTCGGTTTTTGTGAAGTTCGACATCTCGGTATCCACGATACCGGGCGCCACGGCGTTGACTCGAATTCCGCGCGGGCCAAGCGCGGCGGCGAAGTGCTTCACCAGCGTGTCGATGGCGCCCTTGGTCGCCGCATAAGCCGCCAGCGTGCCAATCACTGCATGGGCAACCAGCGATGAAACGAAGACAATGCTGCTGCCGTTGCCTAGAATGGGAAGCGTCTGCTGGACGAGAAAGAAAGGCGAGCGGACATTGATGGCGAAAAGGCGGTCGAAATCTTCGATCGTCGTGTCCTCGATGCTGGCCGCCTTGGAGACTCCTGCATTCGCGACCAGCGCGTCCAGCCGGTCTCCCGCGATAGCGCGAACTTGCTTAGCCAGATTATGCGCCCCGTCGGGAGCGGCAAGATCCGCTGCTATGGCCTGAGCCCGTCCGCCGGCCTTGCCAATCTCCGCGACGACAGCGTCCGCTTCCGCTTTGCCCGTGCCATAGTGAATCAGAACCTGCGCGCCCGCTTGTGCAAGCGCGAGGGCGCAAGCGCGGCCGATGCCGCGGGAAGCTCCAGTTACAAGAGCGGTTTTGCCGGAGAGATTTGTCATGATGGAATCTTTCATTTTAGAATTCGGACCGCCGGTTGGGAATTCGGCCTTGCTGGAAAGTGGTCTGTCTGATCGATAACTCCATCCGGTGATTCGCCAAGGGCAAGCGCTCGCGCATTCGCGTTAAGATTTATCGACGAGGAGACTCGATGTCGGAAGTGAGAATTCCTTGCCCGTCAGGCGAGTTGCCCACGTACCTGGCCACACCAAAGACGAGTGGACCGTGGCCGGGCGTGGTCGTGATCCACGACGTTTTAGGCATGACAAGCGACCTGAAGAATCAGGCTGAATGGCTGGCCGGCGAAGGATTCCTGGCTGCGGCGCCGAACCTTTTTTATTGGGGTGGGAAGATCAAATGTTTGCGAACTGTCTTCCGCGATGTGCGGATGCGGCGCGGGAGAACGTTTGACGACATCGAGGGGGTGCGCTCCTGGCTGTCAGGTCAGGAAGGTTGCAGCGGCAGGATTGGCGTGATCGGGTTCTGCATGGGGGGCGGGTTTGCGCTTCTGCTCGCGCCAGGCCACGGCTTCTCGGCCTCCAGCGTCAACTATGGCACGGTGCCGGAGGATGCCGATCGTTTACTCGAAGGGGCTTGTCCTATCATCGGGAGTTATGGCGCGAAGGATCGGCCGTTGCGCGGCGCTGCCGAACGCCTGGAGCGGGCGCTCACCGTGGCCGAAGTGGAGCACGAGGTGAAGGAGTACGCCGACGCCGGGCATTCATTCCTCAATAACCATACCCGCGCGGACGTGCCGTTCCTGTTCGTCGTGATCAACAAGATCTCCGGCGGCGGATATAACGATGCCGCGGCGCGCGATGCAAGAAGCCGCATCGTGTCGTTTTTCAACACCCATTTAAAGATGTAGTCATGAACCTCTCCGCCAACAGTCACAAACGCCGCTGCGCCGCACTCACGGTGCTTTTGTTTTTGCTGTTTGTGCCGTTTTTCGGCCAGACCGCGCATCCTCTGAATGCACCTGCGCAACAGGACAAGCCGTACGTCCTGCTGATTTCGCTCGACGGATTTCGTTACGATTATCCCGAGCGCGATCACGCCGCCAACCTGCTGGCGCTTGGCAAGAGCGGCGTCCGGGCCAAGGCGCTGATCCCTTCGTTTCCCACCACGACGTTTCCGAATCACTTTACTATCGTCACGGGACTGTATCCCGCTCATCACGGCATCGTCGACAATTCGTTTTGGGATCCCGCGCGACATGCCGGCTTCCGCTCGAGCGATTCGGCGGCTTCCACCAACGGGAGCTGGTGGGGCGGAACGCCGTTGTGGGTTCTAGCCGAGCACCAGGGAATGCGCGCGGCATCGTTTTTCTGGCCCGGCAGCGATGCGGCGATCCAGAATACGCGGCCGACGTACTACTACAAATACGACGGCAAAATACCGAACGAGCAGCGCGTAGCGCAAGTGGTCGCGTGGCTGAAGCTGCCAAAGCCCGAGCGTCCGCATTTCATCACGCTATATTTTTCGGATGTCGACCACACGGGCCACGAGTACGGTCCCGACGCACCGCAGACACACGAGGCCATCCACCGCATCGATGCTATCCTCGGCACTCTGTTCGGCGAGCTCCGGGCGCTCGATCTTCCACTCGATATTTTCGTCGTGTCCGACCACGGAATGACGGCCGTGACGGGTGACGTCGACATGTCGAAGCTCGCGAATCTGGACGGCGTGCAAGTGACGCCGAACAGTACCGATTTCAAGTTCTATTCGAGCGATCCCGCGAGAATCGACCGGCTCTATGCGGAGCTTCACGGGAAAGATCCGCGCATCGCGGTTTACCGGCCTGCCGAAATTCCGAAGCATTTACACTACGCCGGCAATCCCCGCATTGGCGACCTGGTGGCGCTTGCGGCAGCCCCAGTGGTTCTGCATTTAACGCCGAGACCCGGACAGACCGGGCCCAAAGGGATGCACGGCTATGATGTGGCTGAAATGCCGCAAATGCGCGGGATCTTCTTCGCTGCGGGACCTGACCTGAAGGCGGGCGTGACCATCGAAGAATTTCAGAACATCCACATTTATCCGCTGATCGCGCACATCCTCGGGCTTACCGCACCAGCGGACATCGACGGAAAGCTGTCCGTTCTCGCGCCGATTCTCAAGGCCCGGTCCGCAGCAGCTTCTGCTTCCCGGTAACGCTGCACCAGATCCACCTTAGGCAAGATCCAGCGCGCGGAACATTGCGATCCGCTGTGCGTGAAGCGGATCGTCCACCACTTTGCTCTGGTTGTTGATTACCATCGTCGGCCGATCCTTCGCGTTGAAAGCCGGCCAATGCGGCAGCTTCGGCGTGTTGGGATCGCCCTTGCGAGCGAACTCGATCCACGTATCGCTTACTTTGTCGGCCAGCGCCATGGCATCCGCTCCGCCGCCGGTGATCTGCCGCGAGACTTCGACATTATCGAACGCGAATGGAATCTCGATGGTGTGCGGCGATTTCAAGCGGCCGCCCTGCACCGGTGTTTCCCAAGTGAAGTAATACAAATGCACCGGCCCTTTGCCCAACGCGGCGCGGCGTTCGGCGATCTTCATGACCGGCGCTCCGTAGCGATAGTCACTCTCGATCAGGAAGTATAGATCCGAAGGCGACGCGCCGGGGTTCACCTTGCGATAGGTCTCGATGAGAGCTTCGCTGCTGCGTCCGGCCAGCTTCTTGATGCGCTCGCGCATTGCGGCATCATCCAGTGAGAACGCCGCGGAGTCGCGCTCGCTGAACAGAGTGTATTCGGTGCGCGTGTGGCCCAGCATCAAAGGCACATCGGCTGAAATCGGCGACGCAGTGGGATGGAACGGATGGTGCGGAATGGCGCTTCCATCCACGGTGGGCGAGAATCCTTGCGTCATTTGATCCTGGCCGGCCATCTCCTTCAGCACGGCGAAATACGCGCCCATGATGCGCTCCACCGGCATCCTCTGCAACTGGCGCACTTCGGTTTTGCTGATGTTCAACTTCGCCAGCAGCATGCCCGCAACGCGAATCGCCTGCTCTCGCTCCACCAGTTTGATGGTTGGCCCGCTCTCGATCACCGCGCGGTGAAACATGCCCTTGGCCGCGGGCATCGCGAGCAGAGTGCCCACTTTGCGCCCGCCGCCGGACTGGCCGAATATCATGACGGTGTTCGGATCGCCGCCGAATTGCTCGATATTCTCCTGTACCCAACCCAAAGCGTGCACCAGATCGAGCATGCCAGCGTCGCCCGACGATGCGAATTCCGATCCACCAAATTCGGCCAGGTAAGTGAATCCGAGAACGTTCAACCGATGATTCACCGTGACGACAACCACGTCGCCGCGATGCGCGAGATTTGTTCCGTCATAACCGGGCGAGGAGCCCGAGCCGCTGACGAATCCGCCGCCGTGGCACCAGAACAGCACGGGACGTTTGCGGCCGTCGTTCAACGCGGGCGTCCAGACGTTGAGCACCAGGCAGTCTTCGCTCTCTGCGGGGGAATTGGCGCTCGCGCCTGGCCGCCCGACGACCCCGTTTAGTGCGCCCCAGTCGGTTTGCGGAGTGCTGGCGCCGTAGTGCAGGGCGTCCCGGACACCGCCCCACCGTTCCGGATCCTTCGGAGGCATGAAGCGATTCTGACCCGCCGTGCTCGCTCCATACGGGACGCCTTTGAAGATCTTGATGCCGCGTACTTCTTCGCCGCGCAACTTGCCGAATTTAGTTTCAGCGACTACATAGCTTGTAGCGCTCTGGGCGCGGGCGAGTGCTGCGGCCGCGGGCGCAGTGGCAAGCAATGAGGCTTGTTTCAGGAACGTTCGGCGATTCGTCATGGAACTCCTTTAGTAAAGTCTACGGTTGTGATTTAGGCGCGATGGCTTTCGCCGCCGGCCGTCTGCCAGTTCTGCGCCGCGCGGTCCTCGGCGTATGCTTTATTTCTTCCAGCCGCAAGAATCCAGCAGCGGCGCGCAGCCGGACGGGTTGGCTTTTGTCGTCGAGCAGCGGCGTGATGTCAGCTTCGAGTGCCGGTTGGTCGCGCAGCACCAGTGCGTGCACGGCCGCTGCGCGTACCGACCAATCCTTGTCATACAGGGCGTCTTTGATCGCATCCAACGTTTGTTCATCCTTGTCTTTATCGATCAGCAGCAGCGCGGTCGCGCGTCCCGATACGGAGGGATCCGAAAGCAGGGCCTGGAGGGAAGAAATGCCCACGCCTAATCCAGGAACCGGCGCGAACCCGGCGCCTTGCTTCACGGCAAAAAGGACCGTCGTTTTGGGAGTGTGCATCATGCGCAGCGCATCGCGCTTTTGCTTGGCAAAATAACCGGACGAAGCTTTGGACTCACCGCTGACGATGGAGAGCAGCGCCTTCTTGCCCTCCGGATCGTTGAGAGCGAACAGAGAACGAGCCGCGGCGAAGCTGACCTCGGGAACATCGTCGTTCAGCGCTTTGTGCAGGGCCGGAATGGTCCGGGGGCCTTTCATCTCGGTGAGACTCGCAATCGCCGCCAGCCGGACTTCCACGTCTTTGTCATCCAGCAGCATCTGCAATTGATCCGCGAACGGTCCGGTTGAGCCCACCAGGCTGAGGGCAATAGCGGCTTGTTTGCGCGTGTCCGGGTTCTTATCGATGAGCGCCTGGTCGAGGATATCGCGGCATTGCCGATCGCGGTTGATGGGTGCGGGCGCGGCTTGACAGAACACAGTCGCCGGCCAAAGCATCGAGACGAGCAGCAAGTTTCGCATCGAAAGTCTCTTCAGAGTATACGACCGTTTAACCGCCGAACGGTTTAGAACCGCTGTGAAACCGGCTTCGACGTGGGGCCGAGATAGCGGCTCGCGAACGTCAAAAAGTAAGGCCAGTTGGGCGCCGGGGTGTGGCCCAGGTTGTGCTGCCGGAAGGCCAGATCACCGTCCATAAGCAGCGTTTCCACGGGCGGCATTTCCATGGCGCCCAGTCCCTTCTTGCCGAGCAGTTCATAGACCGGACCGGCATTGGCCTCGGCCAGAAACATGCCTTTGGCGTCCACCCAGCCGTCGCCGCCCGCGAGCGATCCGGCGCTAATGAACAGGGGACGTGGCGCGCACAACGCAATCAGCTCGTGGGAATCCACCGGCAGGTCGTTCGGCGTAAGCGGGCCGGCATATTTCAGGAAATTACCAGCCATCCAATGATATTCGTTGACCGCGGCGACATTTTCCAGTAATTCACCGAAATTCCGCCGATGCAAGCGGGCGCCGCCCTCACCCGAGGATGCAATATACGCCACGGCGAACCGCGGATCATAAGCCATCGCTACCAGAGCCGCCTTGCCGTAACGGGACATGCCTTCGATCCCGACGTGCTTGGCGTCCACAGCGGGGTCGGTTTCGAAATAATCGAGCGCGCGGCTCGCGCCCCAAGCCCAGGCTCGCAACGCGCCCCAATCATCGGGCTTGCGAGGCTGCCCCTTGTTCGCCAATCCGATGATTCCCTGCGTCAGGCCTTGGCCGTTGTCGGCCTGGACGCTGGTGGGAATAAAACTCGCATAGCCCCAGCCTTTCGCGAGAGCCTGCTGTTGCCATGTTGGACCGGCAGGTTGCGGCGGAGGAGGAGCGCCCGGACGCCGAGGAAAGATGAAGGTGAGCTCCATGATAAGGGGAACGGGACCGGCCGCGTCCGCAGGAGTACTGAGCGTCAGTTGAATGTCGACGTGGATTTGCAGATCGGCGGAATTGTCTACATGGCCAAGCAAATGCTTCGTAATTACTGGAAAGTCTCCGTTCATTTCCCGATTTGTACTGGTAATTTCCCATTTCACTCCGGGGACGTCCTTCGGCACGCGGCCATAGACTTCGCGGTCGAACTCTTCGACGATTTCAGGCCGCCGCTGCTTCCACCACATCTTGGCCGAGGTCACGCGCTTGCCGTTGTTCAATCGCAGGGCGTCCGGCAGGTGCGGATACGGATTGGCCTTCGCCTCGTCATAGTTGACCGCGTTGGGCGATTGCGGATTTTTCGTATCAGCCCCTGGACGCAGGGACTTGATATGCAGGAGATCCAACATTCGCTGGCGATCCTGTTCGGCGGTGAGCGGCTGTGTCTGTTGAAATGCCGCGGCCCCGGCGGCCAAGGCCAGCGTGGACCAAATCAGTTTGTTAAGGTTCGTCATTGGAATTTCTGACGGCTCAAGAACGCGAGCAGCAGCCGGTTGAATTCTTTCGGATTGTCGAGCATCACGAAATGGCCCGTACCTGCCACTTCGTGATATTCGAGATCAGGAAAATGCGCCTTCATGTACTCCGGATTGTTGAGCCCGGAATGGTCGGCGTAAATCCCGAGAATGGGCATGCTCAGCACATCGCCCTTCCAGATCGCCGGATCGAACGTCGCTTGCATCGCGCCGTATGCCGTCGATTGGGGCGCGGCCAGCATCATATGGAGAATCTTGGCCTGATTCGCCGGCGTAGTCGATTTCGAAAACATGCCGCGAATCATGTTCTCGCGATACTTCGTGCCATCCGGACCCTCCACCTGTTTGGGATCAGGCGCCGGGCCACGGCCGTTGCCGAGCGACACTAGACCATCCACAAAAACCAGTGCCGAGACATGCTGCGGATAGAGCCGCGCATACTGCACGATCACCGGCGTCCCCATGCTGTGTCCCACCAGCACCACGTGATCGGCCTTGGCTTCTGCCCGCACCGCTTCCACGGCGCGCGCGAACAGATCCATCGAAAGCTTGCCATCCGCAGGCGAGCCGCTCTTGCCGTGACCGGGCAGATCCAACGTGATGACGCGGTACTTCTTCGAAAGTACGGGAACCTGCTCGCTCCACGTTGTTTCGTCGCAGGTCCAACCGTGCACCAGGACCACTGTCTTTGGGCCCTTGCCCGTGATCGTCGAATGGATCTGGATGCCATCGACACTCGCCGCCGCAAGCGAGCACGCGAAAGCAATCACAAGCGCGAAAAATTTCATCAACCCTCCTCAGGGGAGCCTAACACACTACGCGCGCGGCACGAACCGCAACGCTGATTCGTTGATGCAATAGCGCTGATAGGTCGGCTCGGGGCCGTCATTGAACAGGTGCCCGAGGTGCGCGTCACAGCGCGAACAATGCACCTCGGTTCGCTCGATGAACAGGCTCATGTCCGCCCTCGTGCGCACGTTTTCGGGTGCGATCGGCGCCCAAAAGCTCGGCCAGCCGGTGCCTGAATCGAATTTGGTGTCCGAGCTGAAGACCGCGTCGCCACAGCAGATGCAGCGAAACAGCCCGGCAGCGTGCATCTGATAATAGGTCCCCGAAAAAGCTGTGTCGGTGCCTTGCTCGCGAGTGACGTAGTATTGCTCCGTGCTGAGCATCTTGCGCCACTCGGAGCTGCTGCGAATGACTTTTCGAACGCGCGGAGTCCCGATCTTCACCCCCGCGTCATTGAATTCGGCGATCGTGACTTCCTCGTTCGATCCGGCGCTGCTCGGGCCGCTTTCCTCCGAGTCCTCCCCATGATGGATTGACAGCGCGAGAATTCCCGCGAACGCGAGCGGCGCAATCAGCAGGGCACGCCGCCGCGTCAGGGCTTCCTTGAAACTCTCGGGCGGAGGTGTTGCGAGACTATGCAAGTGCCGCCTTAATTCGCTCCGGAGTGAACGGCACACGCCGGATTCGAACGCCGATCGCATCGAAAATCGCGTTGTTGATGGCCGCCGCGGTTGGACGCGACGACGGTTCTCCCGCGCCCGTCGGTGCGCTCTCCGGATGATTCAAGAGCACAACTTCAACCTCGGGAACGTCCTTCCATCGCGCCACAGGATAGGTTTTCCAATCCACGCTGGTTACACTGCTGTGGTCGAAGGTCACTTCTTCTTTCAACGCGCGACTCGTGGATTGAACCAGATTGGCCTGGATGGTGCCGCGCAGCGCCTCCGGATTGATGATGAGACCGCAATCGTGCGCGCACACCAGCCGTTTCACGCGCACCTCACCGCTATGCCGGTTCACCTCCACTTCGGCGATGGTTGCGACATACGTTCCGCCGCGCAACGCCAGCGCGATGCCGCGTCCCGACGCAATATTCGCCGATTGATTGCCCTTCTTCGGCGCGGGCCGCGTTTCCCAACTGGCCTTTTGCGCCACTGCGGCGAGAGCGGCCTTCGCGCGAGCATCCTCTACATATCGCAGCCGGAATTCTATCGGGTCCACGCCAGCTTCCGCTGCCAATTCATCCATAAACGACTCGCCGGCGAATGTTCCCGCCGGTCCGTTGGGATCGCGCAGATGCATGGTGCGCATCGGCGACTGCGAAACATACAACGGCGCGATGATGTGGCCCACCGAGCGGACATTGCGGAACGTGTAGGCGTACGTGTCGCCGCCCCATCCCACGTATTCATTCCCGCCGGTCGTGTTTGGCATCCCGATCAATTGTGCGGCCAGCAGATTGCCCGCGCTGTTGGGCTGCGGAAGAATCTCGGTTCCCGAGAACGCGCGCGATTCGAGCTGAATCCCGGTGACTTCGCCGTTCGAATCAAGCGCGGCCGAGAGATTCACAATCACTGCGGGACCCTTGCCGCCCCACGCTGTCATATCTTCGCGCGACCACTGCACGCGCACCGGCTTGCCAATGGCGTGCGAAAGCAGCGCCGCGTCGGCGGCCACGTCCTCATCGCCCGCGCGTCCGTAGGATCCCGCGGCTTCCACCCAAATCACACGCACGCGATCGGCGGGTAGACTCAACATCTGCGCGATTCCTTGTTGCAGCGCGTGCGGCTTCTGCGCGCCGCTCCATATCGTGGTCACGCCGTCGGCACGAACGTCGGCAACGGCGCATCCCGGCCCCATGGTCGCGTGTGCCTGGAACGGCCATTCATAGCTCGCATCCATCTTCTTCGACGCGCTTGCGAACGCGGCTGCCGGATCGCCCTTGGCGGCTTGTTCGCGAGTGGCCTTGGGTTGCGTCGATCGCATGTGGTGATAAACGTCGTCGGGGAACGCGGCGGCGGGCGCGCTCCAATTTACTTTGAGCTCACGCGCGGCACGAATCGCACCCCATTCGGTGTCCGCCACAACCCCGACAAAATTGGCCTTCGCGACCGCCTTAACGTAGCCCGGGATCTGCTTCGCCGCGGTCTCATCGATGCCCATGAGCGTTGCACCAGCGCCTGCCGGCCGAATCACCCGGCCATGCAGCATTCCAGGAACGCGAACATCGGTCGAATATTTCGCTTTCCCCAAAATTTTCGGCGCCAAATCGATGCGCGGGATCGATTGCCCCACGACCGTGTACGTCGCGGGATTCTTCGGCTTTCCCGGCCCTTCCACGTTTAACGCGAACCCGCCGCCCGAAACGTGCAGCGCCTCGTTGAGGTCCGTGCCGCCCGCGAGCGCGGCATAAGAGATTCGTTTCGATGCATCGCCCGCCACGCTTACGATGCCGTCCTTCACCTGAAGCTGATCCGCCGGCGCGCCCAACTTCGAAGAAGCCATCTGCAGCAGCATGAGCCGAGCCGTCGCGGCCGCATTTCGCAACGGCTTCGCGCCCGCTGAGATTGATGTGCTTCCACCCACGCCGCCCTGATCGGGAGTTTCCGCGGTATCACCCATCACCAGGTGCACGCGATCGAAGGCGACATCCAGCTCGTCCGCCACAATCTGCCCAAGCCCAGTCTGCACGCCCATCCCGATATCCACCTTGCCTGTAAAAACACGAATGCTTCCGTCTGTTTCGACGCGTAGCCATGCGTCCAGGCGCCCGGGCGCGGGATTTTCCGCGGTTTCGGCGGCAACCAACTGAGGAAGCACCCGCGAATCGGACAGGCTGAACCCGATCAGCAGGCCGCCGCCGGCTTTAAGAAAGGTGCGCCGCGATGCAGAGATCGATATTGCAGCCATACTATGCGCTCCTCTTCTCTGACGCGATTCGCACGGCGTGCGCGATCTGGGAGTGGCTGCCGCAGCGGCAAACCAGCCCTTCGAAGGCGTTCTTCATTTGGGCGTCCGTCGGATGCGGATGTTTCTCCAGCAGCGCCTTCGTCGCGAGCACCCAACCGTTCAGACAGTAGCCACACTGGAAGGCTTGCGCCTCAATGAACGCCGCTTGCACGTAATGCGGATGTTCGGGCGTCCCCAGGCCTTCGAGCGTAACGATCTCTTTTCCGGCAGCCTTTGCCACGGGCAGCATGCACGATCGCACCGGAACATGATTCAGCAGCACCGTGCACGCGCCGCACTGTCCGAGTCCGCAGCCGAAGCGCGGATTGTCCAATCCGGCGTCGTCCCGCAGAACATAAAGAAGCGGGCACTCCGGATCAACATCCACCACATGAGTCTTACCGTTTACCTTGAGTGAAACGTGCGCCATTCTCACCTCGCGCCGGAGATTTCCTGCTGTTAGTCTACATCCGATCGAGCACGCCCGCGCGTCCGATCGCCGTGCTTCGAGCTATGGTCGTGGCCCCCCGTCAAATGCGGCGCGCGCCACGCCGTAAGCCCAATCGAGCCACGGCAGAAGCAACTGAATATCGGACGTCTCTACCGTCGCGCCACCCCACACACGCAGACCGACCGGCGCATCGCGATAGGCGCCCACATCGTAAGCCGCCCGCTCCTTCTCCAGAATCGATACGATCGATTTCGCGTGCGTGCTCTGATCGTCCGC
>Ga0335074_10007838_pt1 | contig 14826 bp, 12 predicted proteins | sample Lox_Sample_23_FD_206715 | JGI IMG/M metagenome (GOLD analysis project Ga0335074, IMG submission 206715) | Soil microbial communities from Loxahatchee National Wildlife Refuge, Florida, United States - Lox_Sample_2.3 | ecosystem: Environmental > Terrestrial > Soil > Wetlands | place: USA...
GCGTCGACCGCCAGCACCGCGAGATCGTCGATCACGCTGCCACGTCGCTGGTTAAAAAGTTGCTGCCGGTATTGGACACGGCCGACCTGGCCGTGGCCCACGGGGGAGGCGAGGACGTGAAGCAGGTTTCTGCTGCCCTGTTCGACGTGTTGTCCAAAGAGGGCCTCGAGCGGGTGGCGTCGGCCGGCGACCCGTTCGACCCCGAGCAGCACGATGCCGTTGCCCATGAGCCCGCCAATGGAGACGGCGCCCCCGACAAACCCGAGGTGGTCGAGGTGCTGAGAGCGGGCTACCGCTGGAAGGGGCGCGTCGTGCGCCCGGCAATGGTGAAGGTGAGGGGGTAAGAGGTTGGCCGCGCAGCGCGAATGGCTCGAAAAGGACTACTACAAGGTCCTCGGTGTGCCCAAGACCGCCAGCGACAAGGACATCGCGCGCGCCTACCGCAAGCTGGCCAAGCAGTACCACCCGGACGCGCACCCCGGCTCTGAGGACCGTTTCAAGGAGATCTCAGCCGCTTACGAGGTGATTGGGGACGAGGCCAAGCGTAAGGAGTACGACGAGGTCCGGGCCATAGGCGCCCAAGGCTTCGCCGGCAACCCGTTCGCAGGTGGAGGAGCGCAAGCAGGGGGAGGCTTCCGGCTCGACGACTTCGGCGACCTCTTCAGCACCATAATTGGCCGCGGCCGGCGCACGCGCCAACCGTCCGCGTCGGGCGCAAGCGCGGGCGCGGCCGCGGGGCCACAGCGAGGCCCCGACGCCGAAGCCGAACTGCACCTGTCCTTCGCGGATGCCGTCCAGGGGGTCACGACGGCGGTCAACGTGACCTCCGATGTCGTGTGCTCGACATGCGCAGGGTCAGGCTCGGCGCCCGGGAGCGCGCCGGTCGTGTGCTCGGTGTGCAGCGGGCGCGGCGTCGTCACCGAAAACCAAGGGCTTTTCTCTCTCAGCCAACCGTGCGTCGCATGCGGGGGGACCGGTATGCGCATCGAGGTCCCCTGTCCCACATGCGGCGGCAAGGGCACGGAGAGGCGCGCTCGGCAGGTCAAAGTGCGCATACCACCGGGGGTCGAGGACGGCCAGCGGATCCGGGTCCCCGGTCGAGGTGGTGCCGGTCGTCAGGGCGGCCCGCCGGGCGACCTGTACGTTGTCGTGCACATCGCCGCGCACGCCTATTTCAGCCAGCGGGGCCGGGACATCTCGGTCAAGGTGCCGATCACTTTCGCCGAAGCCACGCTCGGTACGACGGTATCGGTGCCCACGGTAAACGGCAAGCCCGTTACCGTCAAGGTGCCCCCCGGCACCCGCTCGGGCAAGGTCTTCCGCGTGGCGGGCCAGGGCGTGCCGCCAGGGCCGACCAGCGCCAAGTCCGGCGACCTGCTGGTCACTTTCGAAGTAGACGTGCCCAACAAGCTTTCGGCCGACGCCCGCAGGGCCGTGGAGGCCCTGGCCCGTGCCTCGGCGGACGAAGGGACCAAATTGCGTGACAAATTAGGAGCTCCCAGCTGATGAAGGCGCTAGGCAACGACCTGAGCAACGATAAGGCGGCGCAGCCCAAGCCGTCGGTTCGCCGGCGCGCCGGCAAGGACCAGCAAATGGCCGTGTACGTCATCTCGGTGGCCGCCGAGCTGGCGGGCGTGCACCCCCAGACCCTGCGCATATACGAGCGCAAAGGCCTGCTCGGCCCGGCCCGCACTCTGGGCGGCAGCCGTCGCTACAGCGACCAGGACATCGAGCTCCTCCGGCGGATCCAAGATCTCACGTCAGCCGGCCTCAACCTGGAGGGGGTGCGTCGGGTCATAGAGCTCGAGGCAGAGCTGGCCCGTCTGCGCCAGGAGCTGGCCGAGGCGCGCGCCGAGGCGCGGGCGGCGGTGGAGCAGGTGCACCGCCACTACCGGCGGGACCTTGTGCCCCTGGACATGAGCCCAGTCCGTTGGTTACCCCCGCGCTAGACCGCGCCAGTACATGACTTTCCCGAGCCGAGGAGGGCTCTGATGCCCATAGACACCAATCGTTGGACCCAAAAAACACAAGAGGCCTTCGCTGCAGCGGTGGCTGACGCGCGCGCCCGCAACAACCCGGAGATGACCGCCGACCATCTGCTGTTGGCCCTGTTGGGCCAGCAGGGCACGGCTGTCCTACCGGTGCTCGCCCGCGCCGGCGTGACCGCGCTCCCGCTGCGGAACAAGCTCGAAGATTCCTTGTCGAAGCTGCCACGCAGTTATGGCGGCGACAGCGCCTCGCTTTCGCGCGACGCGCGCGACGTCCTCGAACGGGCGGGGGCCGAGCGCGACAAGCTGGGCGATGATTACCTGTCGGTCGAGCACATCCTGCTGGCCATGGCGAAGCGGGTCGGCGTGCCCGAGGGCGACCTGCTGGCGGCGCTCAAAGAAGTGCGCGGCAGCCATCGCGTCACCAGCCAAAACCCCGAAGAGTCGTTCCAGGCCCTGGAAAAGTACGGCCGCGACCTGACCGAGGAGGCGCGCAAAGGCAAGCTTGACCCGGTTATCGGCCGGGACGAGGAGATCCGCCGGGTGATCCAGGTGCTCTCGCGCCGTACCAAAAACAACCCCGTCCTCATAGGCGAACCGGGAGTCGGCAAGACCGCCATCGTCGAGGGCCTGGCCCGCCGTATCGTCGAGGGCGACGTGCCCGAAGGCCTTCGCGGCAAGCGGTTGCTGGCCTTGGACCTGGGGTCGATGGTGGCGGGGGCCAAGTACCGGGGCGAGTTCGAGGAGCGGCTCAAGGCCGTCCTCAAAGAAATCTCCGATGCGGGCGGCGAGGTCGTCACCTTCATCGACGAACTGCACACCATCGTGGGAGCGGGGGCGGCGGAAGGGGCAATGGACGCCGGCAACATGATCAAGCCCATGCTCGCCCGCGGCGAGCTGCGCATGATCGGCGCCACGACTCTGGACGAGTACCGCAAGCACATCGAAAAAGATGCTGCCTTGGAACGGCGTTTCCAACCCGTCTATGTCGGGCAGCCGTCCGTTGATGACACCATCGCCATCCTGCGCGGCCTAAAGGAGCGCTACGAGGTCCACCACGGCGTGCGCATACTTGACTCCGCCCTCGTCGCTGCCGCTGTCCTGTCAGACCGCTACATATCGGGGCGTTTCCTGCCCGACAAGGCCATCGACCTGGTGGACGAGGCGGCTAGTCGCCTACGCATCGAGATCGACTCCATGCCTACCGAGATCGACGTGGTGGAACGGCGGATCCGCCAGCTGGAGATCGAGCGGATGGCGCTGGCCAAGGAGACTGACAGCGCATCGCGAGAGCGCCTCGCCAAGCTCGACGAGGAGCTGGCCAACTTGCGCGAGTCCTCGGACGGCATGAAAGCGCACTGGCAGGGTGAAAAGGACGCGATCGCCGCCATCACCAACCTGAAGGGCGAGCTCGAGGCGCTACGCGGCGAGGCTGAGCGCAACGAGCGGGCAGGGGATCTGGCTCAGGCGGCCGAGATCCGCTACGGGAAGATCCCCGACATCTCGCGGCGGGTCGACGACGCTACCAAGCGTCTCGAAGAGCTCCAAGCGGGCCAGAAGATGTTGAAGCAAGAAGTCGACGAGGAGGACGTCGCCGAAGTGGTGGCGAAGTGGACGGGGGTGCCTGTCAGCCGGCTGCTCGAAGGCGAGGTTGCCAAGCTCGTCCGGATGGAGGACTTGCTGCACGAGCGGGTGGTGGGCCAAGACCAGGCCGTTGGCGCGGTCGCCAACGCCATCCGGCGTTCCCGCAGCGGCCTGTCCGACCCGGGCCGCCCCATCGGGAGCTTCCTGTTCCTTGGCCCAACCGGAGTAGGCAAGACCGAACTGGCCCGCGCCCTGGCCGATTTCCTCTTCGACGACGAGAGAGCGATGGTGCGCATCGACATGTCGGAGTACATGGAGAAGCACTCCGTTGCCCGGTTGGTCGGCGCCCCCCCGGGTTATGTCGGCTACGAAGAGGGCGGCCAGCTGACCGAGGCGGTGCGCCGCCGCCCGTACTCTGTGGTCCTGCTGGACGAGATCGAAAAGGCGCACCCGGACGTGTTCAACGTCCTGTTGCAGGTGCTCGACGACGGCCGCCTGACTGACGGCCAGGGCCGCACCGTGGATTTCACAAATACGGTGCTCATAATGACGAGCAACTACCGGGGAGACTTGCGTGACGCGTTCAAACCTGAGTTCTTGAACCGGATCGACGAGATCGTGCACTTCCGCGAGCTGACCGAGGCCGACATCGCCCAGATCGTCAATATCCAGTTGAAGTCCCTCGACAGACGGCTGGCGGCGAGACGCCTCAGCCTGGAGGTGACGGATGCCGCCCGAGGGTGGTTGGCCAAGCGAGGCTATGACCCCGACTTTGGCGCCCGGCCGCTCAAGCGGCTCATCCAGCGTACGATCGGGGACAACTTGGCCATGGCTCTGCTCGAAGGCAAGTACGGCGACGGCGACACGGTCACGGTCGACGTGGTCGGCGACGAGCTGATCATGCGCTGACTGCACCCGGCGCTCAACTGACCGGCCCAACAAGGTAGCGGTGCAGCGTGGGGGCCATGGCGGCGACCAGCACCTCGCGTGGCGCGCTGGCGATGGGCTCGAGGCCGACCACGTAGCGCATCGTCGCCAACCCGATGATCTGCGAAGCCACCAGCGAAAGTCGCAGGGGCGCGTCCTGGGTGGGCAGCCCGAGCGACCGGCTCGCCCTGCGCAGTACCTGGGTGATCAGGAACTCCCGCAGTAGCCGTGCCGCCCATTCGTGCTGGAAGGCGCCTCGTAACAGCGCTACGGCCGCCGGCCCGGAGACGGGGTCGTCCCAGGCGGCGAGGAACGTGCGCAGTAAACGGGCAGGCACCTCGTCCACCCCTCCCGCAGTCACTTGCCTGACAATCTCCAAGGGCTGCACCGGGACCTGGAGGGCGGCGATGAAGAGCTGCTCCTTGGTCCCGAAGTAGTGGTGCACCAGAGCGGGGTCGACCGAGGCCGCCGAAGCGATGGCGCGGACCGAGGTCTTGTCGAAACCGTCGCTGGCGAACCTCGCCCGCGCCGTCGCCAGGATGAGCTCGCGCGTGCCCGGTTGCCCCGGGCGCCGCCCAGCCCGCGGCATTAGGCGGTGTGCCTCTGCAAGGTGGCGGCAGCCAACGCCACGGCAACGACGGCTGACCCGGCGATTATCCCCAAGTCGCGCCATACCAGGACGCCCGCCGAGGTATGGCTGCCAAGTTGTTGCAAAGCGTCGACGGCGTAAGTGAGCGGCATGGCGTCCGACACCCCTTGCATCCATCCGGCCATGCCGCTACGGGGCACGAACAGCCCGCACAAAAGGAGCTGGGGCATCACGATGGCTGGCATGAACTGGACGGCCTGGAACTCAGTCCTGGCGAATGCACTGAAGAAGAGCCCGAGGGCCATGCCCAACACGGCATCGCAGACTGCGATGAGCAGTACCAGCGCGAAGCTCCCAGCGGTCCGCAGGTTGAGTGCCAAGTAAGCAAGCGCCGAAGACGCCAGGGCTTGGATGCTCGCGACGATGGCAAAGGCCAGCCCGTAACCGAACAAGAGGTCGGCCTTGTGCAGCGGCGTGGTCAGGAGCCTCTCGAGCGTGCCCGTCGTGCGCTCCCGGAGCATGGCCACGCTGGTGATGATGAACATGATGATGAAGGGGAAGAGCCCGAGCATTATCAGGCCGAGGCGGTCGAAGATGCCGAACTGGTTCTCGAAAAGGTAGTAGACGAGGGTGATCAGCACGAGGGGTACACCAAGGACCATTGCCACTGTCCGCCGGTCGTGGCGAAGTTGGAGCAGGACCCGCTTGGTCGTGCTGAAGGTAATGCGCGCCGACATCACGCCACCTCCTTGTGGCCGAGGCGCGCCAACTGCGAACGGATAAGACTGACGAACGCCTCGCTGAGGTCGTGTGTGCCCGCCTGCTCGCGCACCTCGTCCGGGGTGCCCTCGGCGACCACGACGCCCTGCCTGATCAAGATGAGCCGGTCGCAGCCGCCGCCGGCGAGGTCATGGAAGTGCTGCCACAGTTCCTCTCTGAGCAAAGGGTCTTGGCCCACCGTCGGCTCGTCCAGGACCAACAGCTCGGGCCCTGACACCAGCGCGCACGCGAGCGAGACGCGGCTGCGTTGGCCACCGGAGAGCTTGGAGACCAACCGGTCGGCCAACCCCGCGAGACCCACTCGGGTGACCGCAGCGTCCGCGTCTTCCGCCCTCACACCGTCAAAGAGCGACGCAAAGTAGCGGACATTTTCTCGGACCGTGAGGTCGGAATAGATGCTCGGCGCCTGTGTGACATAGCCGATGCGATGGCGCGTTGTCGGCGCCCCGGCGGGATGGCCGAGGACTGTGACCCCGCCGCTGCGAACCTGCTGTGCCCCAACGATCGCTCTGAGCAGGGTTGTCTTCCCGCTACCACTCGGGCCGAGCAGCCCGGTGACCATGCTCGCCTGGATCCGAGCCGTCACCCCCGCAAGCACTGTCTGGCGGCTGCGCACGACGACCAAGTCCCTGATGTCGACGGCAGATGGCATGTGAGCTCCTCATAATGAAATTCATCGCGTGATGAATTTGTGACCAATGATAGCGCGGCGACAATGGTCTCGTCCCGTTCTCGGCAGCGGGGCCCGGCTTCGAGCGACCTTTGATCGTGGTTTGCCCGCGCTAACGTCTCGCCATCGCACTCCCTTGCCACAGGAGGTCGGGCCTTATGTACCAGACGGCGCAAGGCAGCGGACCGCACGGCAGCGGACTGCACGGCAGCGGAGGGCTCTGGGGTCATGTGGTCAAGCTTGTCGCCTTGGTCGCCGGCACGGCCACGCTGGCCATGCCGGCCGTTAGCAGCAGCCCGGCGCCCGCCGGCGCCTCCGGGGGTACCGTCACAATTACGGGCTCTCGTCCGCTGCTGCCCTCGAACGGCGGTTTCGAGGCGCTCACAGAGAGAGCGCCCGGCGCTGACAAATGCGCGCTGGATGTCGCCCGCACCCAAGGCTTGGCGATCGCCCAGACCCTTGTTTCCCGTACCTCGTCGTGCGCCGGCGGGAGCTTCTCGGCGGGTTTGTTCTTACCCGCCAACAGTACGAACGCCGTCGAGGTCTACTCTGTGCTGGCCATCGCCTGGTGGGGTGGTTACGAGGCGCACGCTTTCATCACGCTGCGGGTACTGGCGCCGTACCGGGTGAGCGGCGAAGGGGCCTCGGCGCCCGCCCCGAGCGGGGGCCCGCCAGCGCTGCGCTCGTTTGCCGGGCCGCCCGCTATTTTCTTGGTGAGCCGTCTGAACGTACCTTTGACCGGCGGCACCATCATCTTGTCTTATGGCTCCGCGGCGGCGACCTCCTGCTGGCTGTCTTCAGTGCCCCAGCTGTGGTCGGGCGCCAACCCGACGCGGGTGAGGTGCGAGGGCCGGTCGGCGCTCAGCATCCCCGGCTCGTCAGGGGCCCGCAGTTGGTCGGTCACGTTCTCGGCGACCGGGAGCAACGGGCGCACCACCACAGAGACCCGGTCGCTGGTACAGAGCGCCCAGATGACAACGCAAAGTGACAACTGGTCCGGCTACGTCGTCTCCTCGTTTTTCACGGTCCCTTACGCCAGCGGCGAATGGACCGTCCCCCGGCTCGACTGCTCGGCCACCCCCAACTCCTTCGTGGCTTCTTGGGTCGGCATCGGCGGCGCAGCCTCCAATCAGGAGCTGCTCCAGACCGGCGTTTCGGACCAGTGCGTCGACGGTTGGCAGACCGACTCGCCGTGGTGGGAGATGGTCCCGATGAACCCCAATTACGCGATCGACTTCACCACGTTCGTAGTGGAGCCCGGCGACCTCATGGCAGCATCCGTGTACCGCGATTTCGATGGCGCCTGGACCACCCGTCTCGACAACCTGACCAGAGGCTGGTCTGGCTGGATGGTCACCGGCGAGGGTTGGGGCGTGGCCCAGGACGGAGCGTCCGAGTTCGGTTACCAGGGGACCACCACCAACCTGACCTATCCCGGGGGCACCACCGCTGAGTGGATTGTTGAAGCGCCGACCGATGCCAGCACAGGACAGCTCCAATCGCTGGCCGATTTCGGCTCCGAGACATTCTCAGACCTGCGCACGGGGTTGACGTTGTGGACATTGGCGCCGCAGGACGCCAGTGAGATCGTTTCGGGGACATCGGTCCTTTCGGCACCGGGACTTCCCGTCAACGACGGCTTCTCGGTGAGTTACAACGCGGGTTAGCCAATGCCCAAAACGCCGGGCGAGTGGTTCAGTCGCTGACCTCGGCCAAACGTGCGTGCAGGAAACGGCGCTCTGGTTCTGTGCCCACCAGGGACAGCGCCCGACCATAAGCCGTAGCCGCCTCCTGCCGTCGCCCCAGCCGGCGCAAGAAGTCGGCACGGATAGCAGGTACCAGGTAATAGTCGCGGAGCACGCCGTCCGGGTCGGCCCCGTCGAGCAAGGCAAGGCCTGCCTCCGGGCCCGTCGCCATGGCCACGGCAACGGCGCGGTTGAGGGCGACCACGGGCGAACCAGTTAGGGCGAACAGTTCGTCGTACAGCTCCGCCACCCGTCCCCAGTCGGTCGTGCCGGGGCCCCCGGGCTGCACATGGCAGGCGGCGATAGCCGCTTGGAGCTGGTACGGCCCGTGCCGGCCAGCGGCCCACGCCTCGTCCAGGAGGCTGCTGGCCTGGTCGATGCGGGCGCGGTCCCAGAGCCTGGGATCCTGGTCCGCGAGGGTCACCAGGTCACCGCCCGAGCTCGTGCGGGCGGCCTGGCGGGCACGATGGAACAGCATGAGCGCCTGGAGGCCCTTGGCTTCGGGCTCGGCGGGCATGAGCTCGGCCAAGACACCGGCCAGCATTATGGCGTCGTCGCAGAGGTTCTGTCGCAGCAGGTCCGCGCCGGCGCTCGCCGAGTAGCCCTCGTTGAACAGTAGGTACAGCACCGCCAGCACTCCCGACGTGCGTTCGGGCAAAGCGCTCGCGGGCGGGACGCGGTAGGGGATGCGGGCGTTGGCGATCTTGTGCTTGGCGCGCACCAGGCGCTTGGCCATGGTCGCCTCAGGCACGAGGAAGGCTCTCGCGATCTCTGCGGTAGTGAGACCGGCGAGCGTCCGTAGTGTCAACGCCACCCGGGCATCCATCGCCAGGGCGGGGTGGCAACAGGTGAAGATAAGCCGGAGGCGTTCGTCCGGGATGCCGCTGTCGTCCTCGGGCCCCACCCCGTCCACCACCCTGTCCTCCTCACCGTCGCCCTCGCCTGAGCCGGTACTACCGTCTGGCTCGAGGGCCGCTAGGCGGCGCAGCTTCGCCGCCCGTACGGTGTCGCGGCGCAGGCGGTCCACGGCCCGGTTCCGGGCCACCGTCATCAGCCACGCCCCGGGCCGGTTGGGGGCCCCATCGCTCGGCCATCGGGCCAGTGCCTGGGTGAACGCGTCCTGAGCGCACTCCTCGGCCAGGTCCCAGTCGCCGAGCCGGTAGATGAGGCTGGCCACGAGGCGCCCCCATTCCTCGCGAAATACCCGGGCCACCAGTTGGGCGGTGGCGTCAGTGGCCGGGCCCGGTGCCGCGTCCCGAATTAGCCCTCCCCGACGGGCCAAAAAGGCCGCAGCTCGAGGAAACCCCACTTCGCCATCGGGTGCTGAGCCGCTACGTCGATGGCTTCGTCCAGGTCGGCGCACTCCAAGACGTCGAAGCCGGCGATCATCTCCTTGGACTCGGCAAAAGGCCCGTCGGTCACGAGGACGTTCCCGCCCCGTGACCGCACGGTGCGCGCCTGCTCTACGGCTTCGAGCTGGCTGCCGAACAGGCGGAGCCCGTTGGCCTCATGCTCTGCCACCCAGGCATCGACGGGCTCGTCCTCGGGCTGGTCCTGGCGAGCCTGCTCGAAGTCCTCGCCCACGCAGACCAGCATCATGTACCTCGTCTTGCCTTCCGCTGGCGGCGGCAACGGGGACGGCGGCGGGCTGTTCAGCAGAGGCCTCACCTCGACCGCGCCGAAACGGGCACTCGGGTGCCTGGTAGCCCATTGGACCGCCTCGTCTACGTTCGAGCACTCCATCACGTCGTAGCCTGCGATCTGCTCCTTCGTCTCGGCGAACGGCCCGTCCGTCACGATTAGCTCGCCCCGCCGCGACCTGACGGTTGTGGCGTCGGAGCCGGGACGTAGCCGGCTGCCGTGCAGGTTGGCCCGCTGGCCGATGGCCGCCTCGAGCCAGGCCGGGAAGGACGCCTCGATCTCGGCGACCTCAGCGGCGTCCAGTTTGACGTCGTTATCGGAGGTGTGGATGAACATGTACTGCATGGTGAGCCCTTACTACTCGCTCGGCACGGGGGTGGCAAGGGGCCGTGGCGCCCGGCGGGAGGTGCTCCGGCGCTGCCAGTAATCGCGGGGGCCGGCCAGCGTGACGGCTCGCACCAGGGCCCGGCAGAGGCGTGCCATGTCAGCCGCGAACTCGCCGGCGCGTTCGTCGGCGGCTCGCTGCTGTGCCGGGGTCATTGCAAGGAAGCGCTCGGCTCGGTACATCTGGTACTGGGTGCTGGGGTTGTACATGGGGTTTCCTCCTGGAAGGGGCGCCTTGGGGTTCGTTCATCGGGGACGACGAACGGCTTCCCGCCGATGGACACTTTTTGCCGGAAAATCGCCGCGCTGCCGGCTTGTGCGGGTGCGGGCGTGCCGCAGCGGGTACCGGTTGTCCTACGTGGCGGCCGCAGGTAGGCGGTCGAAATAGCGCCCGAGCACGTAGCTCGGCACCGCCGCAATGGCGATTATCAGCAACGCAAAGGGGGCCGCTTGCCCGTAGGCGAGGCTGCGCTGGTACTGCCAGAACTGGGTGGCCAGGGTCTGGACGCCGGTCGGCACGAGGATGAGGGTGGCCGTCAGCTCCGTGACCGCCTCGAGGAACACCAAACAAAAGGCGGCGGCCAAGCCTGGTGCGACCAGGGGGCGGGTTACGCGCCAGAGCACGGACCAACGCCGCTGCCCCAAGGAGCGAGCGACTTCTTCGAGGCGCGGTGGGGCCTGCACCACCGACGCCCGCACGCCGACGAGCGCCAGCGGGAAGAACATGATCGCGTACGCGGCCACGAGCATTGGCGCCGTCTGGTACCAGAGGCCCCCGGCGTAGTTCTCGCTGAAGTAGGCCAGGGACAGCGCGACGACGAGCCCCGGCACAGCCAGGACCAGGTACGTACTGCGCTCGAGCAGCCGCCGCACCCGGGTGCCGTGGCGCAGGGCCAGCACGGCCACGGGCACGGCCGCCAAGGTGTCCGCGGCCGCCGCGCAGGCCCCGTAAAGGGCGGTGTGCCAGGCGTCCGCGGCCATTGAGAAACCCTCGATGAGGCCTTGGGGGCCGGTCACCCACCAATCGGCGGCCGAAGCTACCGGCACGCCGAGGGCTAGGAGCACGAGGACCAGCAACGCCGACACGGCGGGTACCTTCCAGTGCCCCAGCGGGTGCCGCCGGACCGGGCGCTGCGCCATCCGGTCTGCGCGGCTCACCCGCCGTCCGCCCCGCGCTGCCGCCTCGCCGGCGAGCACGATCATCCCCAAGGCAACCAGCACGAGTGACAACCCGCAGGCCACCGCGATCTTGAACTCCACGTCGAACTCGGTGAATATCTCGGTGGTAAAGGTCTGGTAGCCAAGGATCTCGAATGCCCCGTACTCAGCCAGGATGACCAGCGCCACGAGCAAGCAGCCGCCGAGGATGGCCACCCGGGCCTGAGCCACCGTCACCCGCCACCACGTGGCCAGGCGGCCCACGCCCAGGCTGCGGGCGACTTCTTCGAGCGCGGGGTCAGCATTGCGCAGGCTGGCGGCTACGGGCAGGTAGACCAGCGGGTAGACGGCCAGCGTCATCACCAGCACAGCGCCTTGGAAGCCACTCACAGCGTTGGAGCGCGACTGCCAGCCGAAACTCACGACGAAGTCGGGGATGGCCAGGGGTACGACGAGGAGCACGGTCCACACCCGCCGCCCGGGGAGATCGGTACGCTCGACCAGCCAAGCCGCGCCGACACCGATGAAGGTGCAAAGCGCCCCCACGGTGACGGTCAGGCGCGCGGTGTTCCACAGGAGCTGGGCGGTAAGCGGGCGGTCGATAACCGAAACGATGTTGCCTGTGCCGGCTCCGACCGCTTCGATCACCAAGAAGACGAGCGGGGTGAGCACCGCCGCGGCCACGGCGACGCTCGCCCCGAGGAGCCCGGCCGGCCGGCGCCGCCGGTAGGCGGGAGTGCCTAGAGCGGTCCCGGTCAAAGCAGCCCCGCCTTTTGTAGGAGCGAGATCGCAAGCGACCCATCCCCCAGTTCGGCGACCGTGATCGGGTAGGGCTTGAGTTGGCCGAAGGGCGTTTCGGGGGCGCCGGGCGAAACGCCGGCGAGCAGCGGGTACTCGTAGCTGTGCGAGTGGGCGATTATTTCCTGGCCCTGCCTGGAGACCAGGAAAGCGAGGAACTTCTTTGCCGCTGCCTGGTGTTTTGAGGATTTCAGTACCGCCGCCCCGGACACGTCGACCACGTAGCCCGGGTCGTAGGGAGCGAAGTAGGTGATCCTCGAATGGATATGAGAACGCCCCAGCTCGGCCCCCATCCGGTACCAGTAGTACTGGTTGACCACCCCAAAGGCCACCGCGCCTCGGTTTACCTGCGCCGAGATGGTCTCGTTATCGGCATAAATGTGGGTGCCGGCGTTGGCTTTGATGCCGCGCAGCCACGACAACGCCTTGGCGTCACCGTAGCGCCGGGCCACCGCGGTGACGATGGGCTGGAAGTCGGTCTCGCCCGCCGCGAAGGCCAGCTTGCCCCGGTACTTGCGGCTCGCCAGCTGCAAGACAGTCCGAGGGAGCTGGGTGGCAGCGATCAGAGAGGGGTTGTAAATGAGCACGCTCACCCTGGCCGACACCCCCAGCCAGTCGCCCGTGGGCGAGTCGTAGCGCTCCGGTACCCGAGCCAGTGCCGATGCCGGGACAGGAGCCAACATGTGCCGGTCCTGCAGGTACTCGAGGGGAGGCGAGTTCTCGGTGTAGAACACGTCCGCCCGCGGGTGGGGTGCCTCGCTCAAGATCTCGTCGGTAAAGACGTCCTCGTCGTTGTAGCGCACGGTGACCCCGATGCCAGTCGCCTTCTCGAAGGCGGCGACCAGATCTTCGGTTGTTTCCTCGTGCTGGCCGCTGTAGAGCACGATCGATTGGCCGCCGTGCGCGGAGCCGCCGCAGGCCGCCAGCAGGACGCTCAGCAGGCATGTCGCCAGCAGGCTCGCCCAGATATCCTGCCTCCGTTGCTGCCGTCGGGGGCCTGGGCGGTCCTTGTCCGGGCGCAGTGGTGGTCCTCCTCGTGGGGGGCGGCCACGTAGCCAGGCCGCTGGTTGTTAGGTGCACCTAACATAGCGCTCCGGCCTACAGCACCGGCACGAGCGCGCTGAACCGCGAGCGCGGAAATGCCGAACAACTTAGATGTGCCGCCTTCGATGCGTCAGGTCCGGCCTTTCGACCATGACCGGCTAACCCGTCGCCTGTTCCCCTTCGCCATGGTCCTCTGGCTGGCCGCGGCCAGCCTTGTCATACCCCCAGGGCCCAAGTCCGTACAGGCCGCGCTCGGGGCCGTAGCCCTGCTCCTGCTCGTCACCGCCGGAAACGCATTGCCGTGGTCGCGCCTTCCGGCGGGGGCAGCCGTGCTCATGCCGTTGGCCGTCACCGGCTCGGTACTGCTGATGGTCCTGTCCGACAGTGGCGTCTCGTCGGGCATGTCCGTCCTCGTGCTCGCCCCTCTCATCTGGACTGGCCTGTACCACCAGCGCTGGGAGTCGGCAGTTGTCGTCACGGCCGTCGCCGCCGTCGAGCTGGTGACCGCCCTGGTCCCGGTAGCCGAGCCGCCGGCCACCGCAGTGCGCCGCGTTGTCTTCTGGGTGCTGCTCGGCGGGCTGCTCTCGATCGCCACGCACGACTTGCGCGACCACGTCTGGCACCAGTCGGCCCGGCGCGAAGAGCTGATGCGCCAGACCACCGCCCTCGCGGTCGCCGCCGAGGAGCTCACCGCCACAACGGGCCCAGCAGGCGTGGTCGAGCGGGCGCCCCGGTTAGCCGCGCTGCTGGTGGCGCCCTCGGGCAACCTGGACCGGTGGGCCCTTTACGGTCGCGTCCACGAGGACATGGTGTCGGTGGTCGCTCAGTACGGTGCGACCGGCCTGGAGGTCGGCCAGGAGTTCCCGGTCGCCGAGCTCCCGCCTATGGCCCGGGCCGTCGCGGCCCGCCGGGCCGTCTTCGCCGATTTGGCGAACGAGCAGCTCGGGCCGTTGTTACGCGATGTTTCCGGCCGGCTCGGCCGCGCGCAGGCGGTCTGCGTCCCGGTGATCGTCTCCGGCGAGCTGGACGGCGTCCTTGCGGCCGCCTGGCGCGGCAGCGACGTCCCGCTCGAACTGTTCGAGCAGTGCCAGGCGCTCGGCCATCTGGTGGACCTGGCCCTCGCCAACGCCCTCATGCTGCAGGCGGCTCACGAGCAGGCGCACACCGACGTGTTGACCAACCTGCCCAATCGCCGCGGCTTCGAGGCATTCATGGCCAGCCGACCGGGCCGCCGGCCCTACGTGATCATGGTGCTGGACCTGGACGGGCTCAAATCGGTGAACGACTCGCTCGGCCATCGCGCGGGCGACGAAGTGCTTGTGCGGGTGGCCGACGCCGTGCGCTACACCATGAGGCGCGGCGACGTGCTGGCGCGCATCGGCGGTGACGAGTTCGCGGCCTATCTCTTCGACGCGGACGAGACCGACGCGTGCCGCGTCGCCGAGCGGATGCTCGAGGCTTTGGTCTCGCCGGTGGAAACAGTCAGCGTCAGCGTCAGCATCGGGATCGGTGCCGGTT
>Ga0335074_10007839_pt1 | contig 14825 bp, 12 predicted proteins | sample Lox_Sample_23_FD_206715 | JGI IMG/M metagenome (GOLD analysis project Ga0335074, IMG submission 206715) | Soil microbial communities from Loxahatchee National Wildlife Refuge, Florida, United States - Lox_Sample_2.3 | ecosystem: Environmental > Terrestrial > Soil > Wetlands | place: USA...
CTGCATCCTCCGCGCTCCAGATTGGTCAGCGTGAGTTCTGCAGCCGTCCCATAGAGCGTGCTGAGCCGCTCCCGGATATTCTGCAGACCTATGCCCATGTCGCTGTTCGCCCCTCCCCCGCTGCCGCCCGCAAGCGTCCAGCCATCGGACGCACCATTTCGGCGAAGTCCGATTCCATCGTCTTCCACATCGACGCGAATCGCGTCGCCGATGCGCTGAATCGATACGGCGATGCGGCTCTTGCCGATCTTGGGCGCAATGCCATGCTTGATGGCGTTTTCCACCAACGGCTGCAGAATCAACGATGGGATCGTCAGGTGCGCGGTCAAAGGGTCCATCGCAAACTCGACTGCCAGCCTCTCACCAAAACGGATCTGCTCGATTTCGAGGAACGTGCGGAGAAACTCAATCTCCTCGTCGACTGAACTGAACGGCCGGTCAGCGTGGAGCAGCACATAGCGGAATATGGCACTGAGACGGACTGTGATTTTCTCTGCCTTCGCCGGCTCCGAGGGAATGAGAGAAGCGATCGTATTGAGCGAATTGAACAGAAAATGCGGATTGATCTGCGACCGCAGAGCCCGCAACTCGGCCTCGATCACTTGCCGGCTCAACCGGCCTTCCATCCGCACCCGCTCGATCCTCTCCTGCTCGCGTTCCAGATCATCCAGCCGGCGGCCCGCGTGCAAAGCGATGTCATTTAGCAGATCAAGCTCTGAGGTGAGCAGGGTCTTGCGGCTGTTATGCAAAGAAACTGCAAGCGTGGCTGGATACTGGCGTGATCGAATGGGAACCACAAGGTCCGCCGTAAAGCCGGACTCATGAATGGGATCGGTGGTGACCCGAATATCCTCCGCAGGCATCGCCAGCGCCTCCGCGGCAACGGAGTGAACCAAAACCAGAATCTCCGGCCTCGCTTCCAGGAAGCCCACCTGCTGGCGAAACTCCTGCATCGACTGGCGCGGATTACGCTTGCCAAAAATCCGCCGCTCGACCAACAAATCGATCCAGCCACCCGCCTTTACAAACAGTAAAATGACGATTACTGTAACCGTTGCGGTAGCGACTATTCCGGCGGCCCTGGGCAAACCTGCTCTGCGAACCACAGCAGCTATGGGTCCAAACAGCGCCAGCGAACCCGCCATTGCCAAGGCACCCGCAAGCACCAGCCGCAGCGCCCACTTGGCGAAGATGTCTGCGGCCCGGAAGTGCGAAAAATAAAAGAAGGCTCCAACCACCAGGGGGAGGATTCCCTGGAATCTCGCGACCTGAAGCAGGTGTGCCGCGGTGCCGGGCGGGTGAACGAACATCATTGCCGCCGCGCTGGCTGCGCTGGTGAGCAGCCCGGCAACCATCAGCACCACCGCAATCCGGTCGATTCCACTCTTCAGCCTTCCCGGTAATAAGGCCGCTCCGCCGATCAGCAGCAACGCGAGACCGTTATAGATGGCCAGATTGCCAATGGCATCCTGATTCGAAAGAAGAGCGATGCGGGAGAAACCCCATGCGCTGGCCACGACCGCAATGGCAATTATGGCGCCGCTGACCGCTGCATACGCCGCAATCCATGTCCCTGCCGCCCGCCTGGCATGGGAGATCGCGTTAGCCCGCCAGACGAGAAGAATCCCGCAGGGACACAATGCTCCCGCGGCGAAACCGATCGACCGCAACTGAAACTCCAGCACATGGCTCAGGTTCGGGTTCGCAAGCAGCGCTAGATTTTTCGCCAGGCCGGCACAGTTCGCCACCAGAATGCAGACCGCGAAGAGGAAGCGTGGCCCGCGGTCCGTTCCTCCGGAACGGTGAACCAGGACCAGCAGCAACGCAGACAACGCGGTGCCGATGGCAAAGCCGCAGGCCTGCAGCAGAATGTTGGTCTCTTGATAGCTCATGGTCTCCGCGTCCAACTTCATTTTCCCCGGAATCTGTTGCCTTCCCAAAAGAAAAGGAACGAACGCCGGAAATAGGCAGGTGAGCGCTGCAGGGCCATCGGTTGCACGCCAGGTTGCCGGCTTCTGTCGCTCAAACCGGCATTCGACGCACTCACATTCAAAGATCCTGCGCTCATCCGTTCCGCCTTGGCGGGATTACGCTGGCCGGAGAAACTGCGGGCGTAAGGGGGTTATGCATGTTTTCCATCACCCGAATGCCCGCGCTCTTGCTTTTCGCCGCTGCCCTCAGCCTGTATGCGCAGGAAAGCCCCGACGCGACCCGGATGGCTCGACCCGATCCTCCTGCAGTCCCTTCCTCCGCCACTACTGCCCCGGCGCCCAACAGAGCCTATACATTTCCGGACGGCAAACAGCAATTCCGGAATTATCTCTACTACACCTTCGGACCGCCTGGCTGGATCAGCACGGCCATCGGCGCCGGCATCGATCAGAGCAAGCCCGCACCACCGGAATGGGACTCCGGGGCGCAAGGTTACGCCGAACGATACGGTTGGCGCTTCAGCATGAATCTGACCACCAAGGCCGCGGAATACTCCCTGGGTGCCCTCATGCATGAAGACGTCGCCTATCACCCCTGCGCGTGTTCCGGACTCCTCCCGCGAGCATCTCACGCCTTCCTATCGGTCCTTACGGCGAAAACGCCCGGTGGACGCACCGTCTTTTCTCTGCCCTCCCTGGTGGCTCCCTACGCGGGGTCTTTCACCGCCGTGAATGCCTTCTATCCCAGCCGCTATGAACCCGCCGATGCACTCCGCATCGGCAACTTGTCGTTCGTCTTCAAGGCGGGTGGGAATCTCATCGGCGAATTCATCGCGCCTCGGCGCTAGGAGACGTTATGCCAGCAAACACCATTCTCGATCGGCGAACCATGATCGCGATGACCGCCGCGGCCCTCGGCGGAACTGTTTCCGGCTGTTCGCAGCAGGCGAAGAGCAGTACCGCCATCAACACGACCCACCGCAGGCGGTTTGAAAACAAAGTCGTCCTGATAACCGGCGCTACCTCGGGCATCGGCCGCGCGGCCGCCATTGCCTTTGCCGCTGAGGGAGCAAAGGTAGCATTTTGCGGCCGGCGCGAAAACCTGGGCCGCGAGGTCGAGGCTGAAATCAAATCCCAGCACGGCGAAGCGTGCTACATTCGTGCCGACGTACGCGACGAAAGCAGCGTGAAGACTTTCGTCGATCACGCAGTGCAGCACTACGGTCGTCTCGATGTAGCTTTCAATAACGCCGGCATCACTCTAGAGAAGCCGCTCCACGAGTACACCTCCGCCGAGTGGAACAACGTCCTAAACACTAATCTCCGCGGAGTTTTTCTTGCCATGAAGTATGAGATTCCCTACATGCTTGGCACTGGCGGAGGCAACATTGTCGTCACCTCGTCATCGAACGCGATCGCCACTACGGAAGGGCGCTCGGCATATACAGCCAGCAAGCGGGGACTGGTCGGCCTGGTTCAGTCTGCAGCGCTGGATTACGTCGACAAGGGCATTCGCATCAACACGCTCATACCGGGCACGACGGATACGGCGCTCGTACGCCGGGTAGCCCACATGGAGAATGCACCCGACGTCGTTTGGGAGGCGGCACAACACCAGTGGGCGAAGGCCCACGTCCCCATGAAGCGAATGGCCACACCTCAGGAAATTGCCGCCTTCGCCCTGGCCCTTGCGTCAGATGATTTCCCCTACATGACGGGGGCACAAATGGTCATCGATGGTGGCAAAACCGCCCGGGCGGGTTGATGAACGTCGGTTCGACAACGGTGACCGGCCGTGTGCTGCGAAGAAAAGTGGCTCATGCTTCCAGTTGACGAAGCAGAACCTGCGAATCGGAGCACGCCCATCGCTCGAAGCATTTCCCGTCTCTGAAGTGCAAAACGCTGATTCCCGGCAAAGAAATGGCCTGCCCGCGCGCAGCTATCCCGAGAAAAGGCCCCTGCAAGGAACCGATAATTAGGTAGCGAACCGCAATTCTGTCGTCCGACGCGATGACTTCCTCAATTGCTATCGAGGCGTCGGGAAATGCTTTCCAAAATGCGCGATAGAACTCCTTTACGGCCGAAATGCCTGATTCCACTCCCTCATATCCGTGAAGGACAATATCTTCCGCGTACAGGGAAAAATACTCCTCGCGCCTTTGCGCAACGCCAAAGCATTCGACTGCCCATTGAAGTAGTTCTACGTTAGACATTGTGCTGTGACGCAGTGGCTGAGTCGCACGCAGTTTACCATCGGCGGATTCGTACCCTCGGGTGCGCATTCAGGCCTTTAGTTGCGCGCTGGCGTATAAGCGGAGCATCTCTTCCGCGGCACGGGGGCTAAGCATGTCGAACTCGGGTGTCGTCGGAAAGCCTGTAGTCGCCATGCGCCGCTTCGCACTGTCCCGGTCATAACAAGTGTGCCTCAGTTCGACCTCAGGTCCGAGCAGAAGCCAGTCCGCTCCAGGCGTACCGAACGGCATGCCAACACTGCCGGCATTCACCACTCGAGTACTACCAACCCTACGGTCGAATTGCATATGGGTGTGGCCACAAACCACAACATCTGCGTTCGCGGGAGCAAATATCGGTACCAGACGGTCTTCTTCGGTCCGCGAAGTGAAGATCTCATTGTCGTCGCGTGGTGTGGCATGGCAAAAGAGCACTCGCCCGAGAGATGTAATTTGCATTCTCACCGTCCTGGGCCAACTCGCGACCCAACGATCATCTTCAGGAGACAGTTGCCTTGCGCTCCAGCGAAGCACGTCGAGAACGGACTGCCGCAGCTGTTTATTATCCTCGCCACGGCGGACCGCGATCACTTCACGGTCAGTGTTGCCCATCAGATAGTCGACAGGCACGGACAACGCTCGCAATCGCTGAATGCATTCCGTCTGCATTGGGCCGCCCAGCAAGTCTCCTCCCACGACGATCCGGTCCACCATGCTATGTTCCAACTCGTCGAGTACAGACTCCAGCGCGGGCAGATTGCCGTGTATGTCGTACAAAGCCGCGACTCGCATGACGTCCTAAGTATGGCACGCCGACTCAATCACCGAATGTGCACATCCACTCAGCATCTAGTCATGATGCGCGCACTTTACCAGCATTTGCACTGTGGCCTGGGATGCTCGCTGTAGCTTACGTCGTTTTGGTTTCATAGTCGGGAATCGCAATCCGATCAGCAAGATCGCGGCCAAATGCAAGGTTGGCGATCCACCGGATGCCCATAAGATTCATGATCTGGTTGCGCATGAAAAGCGCGAATTGCGATTTCGGCGCGAAGGTCCCGGCAAAGCGCAGCGCGGCCTGCTGCTTTTTGAGAATGAATGGACCAAACAGCTCCTGGTATTTAACAAACGCGCGTCTATAGTCGCCATTGGCGCGATACAGTTCGCCCGCGAGAACATATGCGGCCATAACCGCCAGCGCTGAGCCCTGCCCGGCGAGTAAGGAAACACAGAAAGCTGCGTCTCCAACCAGAGCCACACGCCCTTTTGACCATCCTTCCTTGGGGGCCATTCGTATCTGGCTGACACGATCGAAATAGAGGTCTTCGGTTCTGTCCAACGCTTCAAGGATCTGCGGACATTCCCATCCGCCGGTTCCGAATCGTTTTCGCAGCAGATCCTTTTGCTCACTGAAACCGGCGGGCATTCCGGCGCCCTTATCAGCAAAGGTGAAGAGGAACATCGTGCGGTCCTCATTGAGAGCGAACCGCGCCACCTGCTGGCCCACCTGCGTGTACATGACGTAAACCAGCTCGTCTCGCGGCCGATAGCCGCACACCTCGAACGCCGCGACCTTATATCCGAGGTACTTCTCAAAGCGCGCAGCCTCTCCGAAAATCAGGGCTCGGGTTCGTGAATGAAGACCGTCCGCCCCGATGACAAGGTCAAATTCCCGCCGCGCGCCGCTTTTCAGCAGGACGCGAACAGATTTGTCACTCTGCTCGATGCTCTCAACGGCATCAGCAAAAATCGACTCGACCTGTTTCTCAATGCTGTTGAAAATGGCAGCGGCCAGTTCACCTCGGGGTAGGCTGATGAAGCGCCCATGCGTAATATCGCCGAACGACTCCGCCGAGAAGCCGGCCACCCGCCGACCGTCCCTCCCAACGACCCTTACTTCCCTGACCATGTATCCCCTGCGCCGTACCTCCGCCAGCAGGTTCATGCGCTCGACGATATCGTAACCTCCTCCCCAAAAGTCGATAATGTAACCGCCCCTGCGCAGTTCGGGAGCAACCTCGACAATAGTGACCTCAAATCCATAGCGAGCCAGCCAAAACGCCAGGGTCGGTCCCGCGATCCCGGCGCCCGATATCAGCACTCTCATGCAGTCACTCCCGCGCAGCGGCGGCTCTGCAGATTCGGCCCCGCTGCACTCTTATAGCGATGTGCAAACCATTCCTCGTTGTTGTCTGGCGTTGCGAGGACCGCCGGAGTCTTCGAAATACCTTCTGCTGCTTCAAGGGCGTCTAATATGGAGGTGTGGAGCTGCCCTGGAGTAGCCGCCAGCACATGCCGATCGATACCTCGTTGCGGTCACTGTTTACCTTCCGTGACCGCGAGCCCCGGCTTCTTATCGAGTCGGCACTGCTGGGTGTAGCGGGCGCCCTGAGTGCGCGCCTGTTTATGTGGCTCCTGGGATGGTGCAATCGCATCTTACTCCTGGGGATCGCCGGCTACACGCCGCCGGGAATCGAAAACGGACCTTCCCATGAAATCATCGGCGCCCATGGCTTATGGCTTGTGCCAATTGCAACTACCGTCGGCGGCCTGTTATCGGGATTTCTGGTCTTCCGCTTTGCGCCCGAGGCTGAGGGCCACGGCACCGATACCGTAGTCGAAGCCTTCCATCGCCACGAAGGAGTGATTCGCACACGCGTACCCTTGATCAAATTGGTCGCTTCGGCGATTACGATTGGATCCGGGGGCTCGGCAGGGCGTGAAGGACCGATCGCCCTTATCACCGCCGGCGTAGCTTCGGTTTATTCCCGTCTTATGCACCGCGACGAAGCCGAACGCCGGCTCCTGCTGCTGGCGGGAATGGCAGCGGGACTTTCAGCTATTTTCCGTACCCCCATGGGAACCGGCGTGTTCGCTATCGAGGTGCTGTATGGAAACATGGAATTCGAAGTTGGTGCGTTCCTGTACACCATGGTGGCATCGGCGGTCGCATTTACAGTCAACGCTGCCTTTGTCGGATTTCACCCTCTCTTTCGGGTGCCAGCTATTCCGACCCCTTCCGTGCACGATTACATTGCTTACGCAATCTTGGGGGTCGCCGCCGGCCTGATAGGCACGAGTTTACCGATGGTCTTTTATCGCACACGGGACCTGTTCCACCTCCTCCCGATTCCAGCCTGGACAAAGCCGGCAGTCGGAGGCTTACTACTTGGCTTACTGGCACTGTGGCTGCCACAAATTCTGGGAGGAGGCTATGGCTGGATTCAATTGGCCATCGATGGCCGGCTCGCTCTCCATCTCCTGATCCTTTTGCTTCTCGCGAAGATGGTAGCTTTCGCGCTCACCGTCGGCTCAGGTGGTTCGGGTGGCGTGTTTGCGCCTTCGCTCTTCGTCGGAGCGATGCTGGGGGGCGCATTCGCGGTTGCCCTGCACCAGATTCCCGCGGTGTTTGCCGTTGTAGGGATGGCGGCCGTCTTTGGCGCAGCAGCCCGCGTTCCCGTCGCCACTATGCTGATGGTGACCGAAATGGCAGGGGGATATCACCTGCTGGTGCCGGCTGGATTGGCGGTTATGATTGCTTCCCTCCTGCAGAAAAGGCTTTCTTCCTTCTTGCGTTATCGCAGTCTCTATGAAGGCCAGGTTCCCGCACCCGGCGACTCCCCCGCTCACTACCTGGAACATATCCAGATCGCGCTGAACCTGCTTGGCCGCAGACATTTACCTCTCGGCAGCCAGCTGGGCCACCTGGATCTGTTACGCCTCCTTCGGTCGCGCGTGCGCTTTGATTTGCCGGGCGGGAGAGAACTCACGATGTGGTCCGTAGATGAAGACAGCCCCTCAGCCGGAAAAACGGTCGGCAGTCTTTACCGGCAATTGAGTCAGTTCGACTTCGAAGTCATGACCATCATGCGGCGCGAACACATCTTACTGCCCCATTCAGAGACCATGTTGCAGGCAGGCGATCACCTGGTCCTGATTACCTCGCCACATGCCCGGGAACCGCTCAGCCGGGTATTGGAGCCCACCAACGAGGGACCTGCTGATTCCGTGCAGCCTGCTGCAGCCAGCAAGCAAGGCGATTGAGCGGGGGCGAGCGCACCCAGGCTTGGAAAAACTGCTCCGGAGCCAGTCACAAAGAAGTGTGCTTTTCCCCGAATTCCGGTAAGAAAAGGAATCTTTTTCCTCTCTCCAGGGTCCCCATTTAATGGGGAGAAAGCAGGAGACGTGCCGTCCATGCACCTTGGGCCTCTGGTCAGATCAGCATCAGCGGCGGTACCCTATAGATGTAGAGCAATGCTCAATGTGCTGCCGGCTTACCCGCGGGAATGGGACGTCAGGCAGACGGACCCCGGGCAGGTGACACATTGGTATCAGTAGATCAAACTATTCAGCTGATTCGCATCGGCGAACGGCCAGAAGGTACAAACGCTTCAGTGCCCTCACCCATTGGCATCTGTTCCAGTGCTCTCGCCGAAGCGCCCTGGGAGTTGGATGCGCAGGCTTCCGGCTATGGTCCGGGTGCGTCCATGCACGACACCCTCCCGGCGGGTTCGCCAAAGCAAGGCACGCTTCCCCAGGAATATCGCCAAGCCTCCAAATCTGAGCTCGACCTACGTATCCGTGCTGCCAAGGCGGCACTCGGTGAACGGCTCGTCATCCTTGGTCACTTTTATCAGCGAGACGAAGTGGTTCAATACGCGGATTTTGTAGGCGACTCCTTTCAGCTTGCCAATGCCGCCCGCACCCGCGCCAACGCGGAAGCCATCGTCTTCTGCGGAGTCCACTTTATGGCGGAAACCGCCGACATGCTTTCCCGCCCGGATCAGGCTGTGATCCTGCCCAACCTTGCGGCGGGCTGCTCCATGGCCGATATGGCCGATGTAGACTCCGTCACCGACTGCTGGGAAGACCTGGAGAAGATATTTGGCACATCGCCGGATACCGATGGACGTCAGCCCATCATCCCCGTTACATACATGAATTCCTCGGCCGCATTAAAGGCATTCTGCGGCCGCCACGGCGGCGTCGTCTGTACTTCATCGAATGCGGCGACAGTCCTGGAATGGGCGCTCCGACACGGCCAGCGCGCACTCTTCTTTCCTGACCAGCACCTGGGCCGCAACACCGGCAAGGCTATGGGCATCCCGCTGCAGCAGATGCCGGTCTGGGATCCAAACCTGCCTCTCGGCGGTTCGGACGCCGCGACTCTTCTTCAGGCTAAGGTCATCCTCTGGGATGGCTTTTGCTCCGTGCACAAGCGCTTCAACGTAGGTCAGATTGAAGCTGCTCGTATGCGCTTTCCGGAAGTGCGCGTGATCGTTCATCCCGAGTGCCCCATGCAGGTAGTGGATGCCGCCGATGCGTCCGGCTCGACCGACTTTATTACACGCGCCATCGCAGCCGCCCCAGCCGGCAGCACATTCGCCATTGGCACCGAAATAAACCTGGTTCAGCGTCTCGCGAATCAGTATCCACAGCACAGGATCTTTTGTCTCGACTCCATCGTCTGCCCGTGCTCGACCATGTACCGCATCCACCCCAGCTATCTGGCCTGGGTGCTGGAATCTCTGGAACGGGGAGAAATTCTCAACCGCATTACTGTACCCGATGAAGTGGCAAATCCTGCCCGCATCGCGCTGGCGCGCATGCTCAACCTTAAGCCCGCCTCTTCGGCAATTCCCTTCCCACAAAGTGCCTCGGTCACACCCGCATGAAGCACATCATCGTCGTGGGTAGTGGGGTGGCTGGTCTCATTGCCGCACTCCGGCTTAGCCGCAAGCACGCCATCACTCTGGTCACCAAGGCCCGCCTGGAAGACAGCAATACGCGCTTTGCGCAGGGGGGCATTGCCGCGGCCATGTTCTCAGATGATAGTGTCGCGGAGCACATCTCGGATACGCTGCATGCAGGCGCAGGACTTTGTGATCCATCCGCGGTGGAAGTGCTCTGCTCCGAAGGTCCTTCTCGGATTCGTGATCTCGTCGATCTGGGTGTTGCCTTCGATCTGGACAATGGGCAGCTCGCTCGGGGCCTCGAAGCCGCACACAGCCGCGCCCGCATTCTGCATGCTGGCGGCGACTCCACCGGCCTGAGTATCGAACTTGCACTCGCTCGGGCTGTGCGCGGCGCCGATATCTCAGTTCGGGAGCACACCTTCGCCTGCGACCTCATTCTTCGCGAGGACAAGATTGCCGGACTTCAGGTGCTCGACATAGACGGTGAACGCCACGACATCGAGGCCGATGCGGTCATTCTGGCCAGCGGGGGCGCAGGCCAGCTCTACACCCACACCACCAATCCCGCGGTCGCGACCGGGGATGGCGTGGCCATGGCTCTTCGTGCCGGCGCCCAGCTCGCCGACCTGGAGTTCTATCAGTTTCACCCCACCACCCTCGCCACGCCTGGCACTTTCCTCATTTCCGAAGCTGTTCGCGGTGCGGGCGCGGTGTTACTCGACGCCCGGGGCCAGCGCTTTATGCAAAGCATCCATGCGAGTGGCGAGCTTGCGCCTCGTGATGTAGTCGCACGCGGCATCGCCCGCCAAATGGCGGCGCAAGGCGGCCAACCGGTACTGCTGGATGCCACAGCGTTGGGCGCGTCTTATCTTGCCCGCCGATTTCCCACCATCGATGCCGCCTGTCGCGCTCGCGGTCTCGACTGGTCCAAAACGCCGATTCCCGTAACGCCCGCGGCGCACTACTGGATGGGTGGCGTGCGCACCGATACTTGGGGGCGCACTTCGGCTCCCGGTCTTTTTGCCGTCGGCGAAGTGGCTTGCACCGGTGTACACGGCGCCAATCGGCTGGCTTCCAATTCCCTGCTCGAAAGTTTGGTTTTTGCATGGCGCTGCGCGGATTTTCTGCTCAGGGAAACTGCCCCTGAGAATAGTAGCGAAGCATTGTTGACTCCGCCCGCCGGCGGCGTTGCCTTTGTCCCCGCGCCAGCCGCCGCTTTTCCTCGAACCGCGGTCCCGGTCGAGCGCCTGGCGCTCCAGACCCTCATGTGGAACGCCGTTGGCATCGAGCGTTCCGCGTCCGCTCTCGAAGCGGCAGCTGCGCGTCTCGAGGGCTGGCGGCACGCGGGCGTCTCCGTTCACGATCTGGAAACTGCAAACCTGCTTGCTCTGGCGCGAGTGATGGTAGCCGCTGCATTGGCGCGCCGCGAATCCCGCGGCGCTCATTTCCGCGAAGACTACCCCCAGGCCTCAGTCCACTACCAGCACTCGTCCAGCTATTCGCAGGCTACGGCCCTCGCATGCTGATCAAGCCCAGCCGAGATGCTGTCGACCGGCTGGTGCGCGCGGCTCTCGACGAGGACGCACCCTGGGGAGACCTCACCTCGCGCGCGCTGGTCCCAGCCTCGGCTCGCGCAGCCATGCAATTAGTAGCCCGCGAATCTGGCGTCCTTAGCGGAGAAGGCGTCTTTTCCGCCGCGATGTCTCTCACCGATGAGGCCACGAGTACCCAATTTCACTTTCATGATGGGCAAGATTTTACTGCCGGCGCCGTGCTTGCCATGGTCGAAGGTCCTGCCCACTCTGTGCTGCAGGCCGAGCGCGTCGCACTGAACTTTACGCAACGCATGTCGGGAATCGCAACCCTGACGCGCCAATACGTTTTAGCCGTGGATGGAACCCACGCGCGGGTTGTGGATACCCGCAAAACCACGCCCGGCCTGCGTCTCCTGGAACGCTATGCCGTCCGCTGTGGCGGCGGTCACAATCATCGCTTCTCGCTTTCTGATGCAGTGATGGTCAAGGACAACCATCTCGCCGTCATCGCAGCCAGCGGCATCCTGGATGTACGCGATGCGCTAAGGGCAATGCGTGCCGGGTTGCCCCATACTACGCACATCGAAGTGGAAGTCGACCGTCCTGAACAAATCGAAGCGGTCCTGGCGGGAGGTGCTGACTCCATCCTGCTCGACAACTTCACCACAAAACAACTGCGCGCTGCAGTCGCGCAGGTGGCCGGCCGTGCCCTTATTGAAGCCAGCGGTGGCATCACACTGGAGCGCATGCGCGAAGTCGCGGAAACCGGCGTAGACATCATCTCCGTCGGCGCTCTTACACACAGTGTTCGCGCCCTTGATCTGGGGCTTGATTTCCTACCCTCATAGCTGCCCGTTGGCTTCTTATATCTCGGGGGCCGGTGGCTTGATCGCATTCCACCGCCAGCACGACGCGACCATGTCTGTAACCGCGGTGAGATCCTGACAGCGAAGCTCGCCGGAATATGAGCTCTGTGGTATGCGTGCGACTTCTCGGCGACCCCAATTCGATGTGTGGGGGCTCGTTTCACTGGCCTGCTTCATCTATGCGCAGGGAACGCCTGCGCTCTTTCCTTTGAAGTCCCAGGATCGAATCTCTCGCGTGCATAAGAGAAGACCTCCCGGGTAACCTGGTGGGCAGGAGCGGGAGGCAGGACCGTCATCCCACCGATAAACTCTGCCAGAGCCAGATACTCCGCGCGGCACTGATGTAGGAATGCCAATGGGTATTCCGGCTTTCGCGCAAAGGCCGCAGGCGGATCGGCGTCCAGCAGATATCGAATCTGCGGCTTGGGAACCAGCTTCAAAACCAGCCGGACGTAGGCGCGAACCAAAGGCCATCGCAAGCTCAGGTTAGCCAGTTCGTCGTAGATATAGCGATCGCAAATGATTACATCCGGTCGCGACCTTTGGGCTTTTTTCACCACGCATCGCAGCGAGACTGCGTCCGCCAGGTACAAACCGAGCCGCACACCCACCATCCACCACGAGCGGACGTTCTTGTCGCGCCGGACGATCGGCGCGGCCGGCGTTCCGACTCCCTTATCTCCCCTGAACAGGCTGTGGCTACTGACCTCCCGCAGGCGCGTAAGCGTCGCCACGTCATCCCAGAAAGCAATGACGCGCACACAGAGACCGGCGCTTTCCATCTCAGTGCGAAGAGCCTGGATTTGCGTACTCTTCCCCGCTCCGTCAATCCCCGAGAAGCTCACCACCCAGAGGGCCCGCTGCGACGAAATGGAGCGCATCATCGCCACGTCATTTGATTTGCCGACTCGCACTTATTCTTTTGGGACCCCTTTTCAGTTCGCATGGCTGGGGCTCGCCTTGGACAAGCCCACCACCGTTCCTACGGCAACCGCAGCGCCCACGATGAGACCCACCCTCAGCGCCAGTGAGTGCGCCCGCCTTTGTTTGGCTGGCGCGATCACTGCGCCCGCGGGCCTAGCGCCTCCAGGACCCAGCGGCTTCTCGTACGGCGCAGCCGCGGTTCCTACCGGCACCGGTTCGCTGCTTTGTTGCGGTCCGGTGGCCGCCGCTGCATTCGCGCCCGCCGGACTGGGCGCCGCCGGTAGATCTGAGACGTCCCCAGACTCCGCGGTGACGTCTTGCCGCCGGCCGGCGAACGCCTGGGGCTGCGCTGCCAGAGGCAGAGCAAGCAGAAACGCTATGCTGCAGGCAATTGGTCGCTTTGTCCAACAGCGCCGTCTGTTCATCGGTCCCTCCTCACAGACATTTCTCAAGCATGCCGTCCTAAGCCGATTTGAGCGAGCCTTCGGATACACTTTCCATCCCCGCCTGCGAAGGCGCAAGCGGCAGAAAGCTCATTACGGCCTCGGTGACGGTTCCATATATCTCGAATAGTCGCCGAATTCCTGTGAGCTCCAGCACTGTTCTTGCTTCGCTGGAGATAGACGCCAGTTTTACGTCCCCGTTCCGCTTGATGGTTTCTTCCAGGCAGCACAACAACGTATACAGAAGAGAGCGGTTTACCTGCGGCGCAGAGGAGCAGTCGAGTACGATGCGTGGGCAGTTGCTGCTCATGTCACTCTCTAGTTTTTCCAAGAATAACCGCGCTTGTTTCATGGTCGTGATCTCCGGCAGCTGTTCTACCACTACCGTACGGTTGCGCATCGTCATGCCTCACATCCCCCCCGCTGGAGTGCGCGCCATGATTCCCCTTCCTCTTCTTCCCCGGGGGGAGCCCATGGCACTCACTCTGCAATTGGTTCTCAACTATCGTTTAACAACCGCGCCAGGTCGACTTTTGGCCGGCGCACTACCTCCTTCATCACATTCCTTCCATAATGGAAGAGCGTCGTGAGGTTCGTGTTGTACCAGCAGCACTCGTTCATGCTTGGGGATAACCCCGCGATGAAGTGTAAACGGTGCATTCGGTTCGGTTTTGTCACCATCGCTGCAACTAGACGATGATTTCCATCGAGGATCGTCAGCGGCTCAGTCTCACCCATACCGATCAGAAGCACGGGACCCAATTCCACGTCATCCCGTTGCAGCTGGTCTCGCAGTTCATCAATCTTTTTGAGGAACGCGCGGTCGATCGCATGCCGCCGGCGTTGTATCCCCTCTCCGACGGTAATGATGGAGAAATCCCCGCACGCAATTTTCCGCCATTGCGCTCGCGGAAAGACCCGAATCCGGCAGAGGTCCTCTTCTTTGATGTCCAGTTCGTACCATTCGGTATCCGGTGGTAACTCGTTCCACAGTGCAGAATGGCGAATGAACAACAGGGCTCGCCGTTTCTCATTTTCCGCCGGATCCTTTAAATTTGGACCGTTTACCATCGAGTCCAACGACTGGTATGGAGCAAACGCAGGATGATGAAAATCAGTTCTCAGGAAGCGCGCGATTACCTCATCCTCAGATAGCCGGCGGATGCGGCGGATTCTTCCCAAAGATTCGGTTCCCTGCA
>Ga0335074_10007840_pt1 | contig 14825 bp, 11 predicted proteins | sample Lox_Sample_23_FD_206715 | JGI IMG/M metagenome (GOLD analysis project Ga0335074, IMG submission 206715) | Soil microbial communities from Loxahatchee National Wildlife Refuge, Florida, United States - Lox_Sample_2.3 | ecosystem: Environmental > Terrestrial > Soil > Wetlands | place: USA...
CAGTCGCCGGCAACCGGAGTGGTCCGCGGGCACGGGCAGAGAGCGTGCTGGCCTCCGGGTGCACGAGCACGGTGGGCGGGCCTGCTGAGGTTCGCGAGCGTGCCGCGGTGGTGAACGTGCCGTGGCCGCTGGCCGGGCGGCTGAAACGCATGTCGAAGTAGAGCGTGTACGGCTCGGGGTCGCCGCAACCCGAGTTACGGGATGTGACCGAGCCCTGCACCTCGGTGGCGCTGACCCGGTTGAAGGTCACCGCGCTGTCGCCGTTCTGGCTGTCGTCCAGCTTGAAGATCAAGTCGCCGCGACGGCCGGCCGGGAAGCTGAACTGCGCAAGCCCGGTGCGGGTGGTGGCGGTGAGTCGCACGCCGATCCCGTCGGCGAGGTGCACGGAGTAATAGCCGGCCTGCGCTTCCTGCCGGGAACGGCGGAACGAATCATCCGCCGCTGGCCGCACCACGCCGACTGACGGCAGGACCGGCACGTCACCCCCGTACCGGCAGCCTGGCCCCGACATGTGGACCAGGCTGAACCCGGTGATCCTCGATGACCTGGGTGAGTACCCGCCGCCGTCCGGCCGGATGGCCGTGTCCGGGCTCCACTGCAGCATCCCGAACGGCGTATCGGCTCCGGGGAACACATCGCCGCCGTTCGCGGTCCCGATGAACGGGTTGACCAGGGCAGCCAGGTCAGGTGCCGCGGCGGCGGCCGCGCTACCCGCGGCGGAGTGCGCTGATGCCGCCGGACCTGCGGAGGCCAGACCCGGGGACGCTGGGACTGCGGTGAATACAGCGGCGATCACAGCCGCGACGGCCGTCCCGCACACCGTCGCCGGTCGCATCGACATGGACCATCATGTTAGAGCTCGTCCAAGTTGACGACTATTGCTTCTTGCGTAGACCTGGCAATGACGACCACCGCCGCAGTATCGCCGGACGGGTTTTCTTCCCGGTGCGGGACGTGCGGCGGCACCCAGACATAATCACCAGGCTGCGCTTCCAGCCGGACCAGCTCGCCGCTTTCCGGGTCGCGGAAGACGAAGACGGGCGAGCCGGCGACCACGTAGATGCCGGTCTCTGACGCGCCGTGATGGTGGTTGCCCGACTGCGCTCCAGGCTCGATCTCGGTGCGGCCCATCCACAGCGAACGGGCGCCTGTGAGGTCGCCGGAGATCGCCGCCGACCTGAGCATGCCGCTGGTCTGCGCCGTGGCCGCGGACAGGTCGGCCGGTCTGATCAGCTGGAGCTGACCCGTGCCAGCTTCTGCGGGGCCAGCCTCGCCGGCGGTCACTCCTCCTCGAGCGTCAGGGACACCGAGTTGATGCACCAGCGCTGGTCGGTGGGCACGTCGTAACCCTCGCCCTCGAACACGTGGCCGAGGTGGCTGTTGCAGTTCGCGCACCTGACCTCAGTGCGGACGCGCCCGAGAGAGCGATCCTCGAGCAGGATCACGGCGTCGTCCTCGGTTGGCTGGTAGAAGCTCGGCCAGCCACAGCCGGAATGGAACTTCGCGTTGGACCTGAACAGCTCGGCGCCGCAGGCCCGGCAGCGATAGACGCCCTTCGTCTCGGTATCGGTGTACTCGCCAGTGAACGGCGCCTCGGTGCCCGCTTGGCGAAGTACGTGATACTCCTCGGGGGACAGCCTGTCCCGCCATTCCTGGTCTGACAGCTCTACCTTGCTCATGCTGGTGAGACTACCCGGCGGGCAGGCAGCAGCCGCCATCCGGCGGCCTGCTTGCTCCTGGCCGGCCAGCCCGCCCGCGATCAGGGCGCCGCTGTTCAGCGCGCCTGCTGGTCGGCCGGCCCTAGCTCCACGCAGAACACGTTGCCCTCCGGGTCCAGCATGATCGTGTGGTCGTCAAATCGCTCCGCCACGGTCGCCCCCTCGGCCTGCAACCGCTCGACCTCGCTGTCCATCGTGTGCGGTGCCCGCAAGTCGAAGTGCATCCGGTTCTTCGCGGTTTGCGGCTCCGGCACCCGGACGAACCACATGTTCGGGCCGCCCCAGCCGGGTGCTTCGACGTACGCCCGGTCGGCGGTAGCGTCCTCGTCAACGTCGGTGCCGAGCGCGCTGGCCCAGAACCGGGCCAGAGCGAGCGCGTTCGCGCTGTCGAACGTCACGGACTTGATGACCGATGCCATGCACGCACCCTACGGTGACCCTCGGGCAGAGCTCCACCGGTTTCCGTCCTACCCGAACGGACGCGGCCGCCGGGCGGATTTCAGCTGACTGCGTATTTTTCTCGCGCTCGGCTCATCCGTGCTCTGACTGGTCGCGGCCGTCAACCTTGCTGGACGTTGGCTACCAGTCAGCGGATAGGAGGGGAGGGGCGGGGCTCACTGCACCACGATGTCGTGGACGGGCTCCGCCCCATCCGTGGCCCGCAACTCGATCTCCGCCACCCGGCCAGCCGATCTGACATCTGCACTGGCAGCGGCTAGCGCATCGATGCGTTGCCGTCCGGCCGTCAGGATCAGCAGCGGCACCGGGTTCTTCATCGGCAGCCGTGCCTCAGACTTCGCTTTCCTGATCGCCGCGATCGCCGCAGCCGCGGCTGTGAGCACCGTTACGTCGCCCGGCCCCGCCTGCTCGCGAAGGCGGCCGCTGTCTGGCCAGGCAGCCCGGTGCACGGACCCGTCCTGCCACCAGGACCAGACTTCCTCGGTCACGAACGGCACGAACGGCGCAAGCAGCCGCAGCACAATCGACAACGCAAGCCGGAGTGTCGCGACCGCGGACGACGCAGCCGCCCGCCCGTGCTCGCCGTAGGCTCGCGCCTTCACCAGCTCCAGGTAGTCGTCGCAGAAGAACCAGAAGAACCGCTCGGCTTGCTCGAGCGCGGCCGCGTGATCGTAGCCTTCCAGCGCGCTGGTGCACTGATCGACCACCGCGGCGAGCCGTCGCAGCAAGGCCCGGTCAATCGGCTCGGTGATCTGCTCCTGACCAGCCTGGTCACTGGCGGCCTGGTCACCGGTCGCGGGCTCGAAGCCCAGCACGAACTTGCCCGCGTTAAGGATCTTGATAGCCAGCCGCCGGCCCACCTTGATCTGGGCCAGGTCGAAAGCCGTGTCCACGCCGAGGCGCGCGCTGGTTGCCCAGTAGCGGACGGCGTCGCTGCCGTTGTCGCGCAGCAACTCCATCGGGGTCACCGCGTTGCCCTTGGACTTGGACATCTTCTTGCGGTCCGGGTCCAGGATCCAGCCAGAGATGGCCGCATGCTGCCAGGGCAGCACGTCGTGCTCGACCTGAGAGCGGAGCACTGTGTAGAACAGCCAGGTCCTGATGATCTCGTGCGCCTGAGGCCGCAGGTCCATCGGGAACACCCGGCGCATCAGGTCCTCATCGCGGGGCCAGCCGCCGGCGATCTGCGGTGTCAGCGAAGACGTCGCCCAGGTGTCCATCACGTCCGGGTCGGACGCGAACCCGCCAGGCTGGTCACGCTGATCCGGCCGGTAACCAGGCGGGGTGTCCGCTGCCGGATCGACGGGCAGGTCAGCCTCGGCTGGCGCGATCGGCTCGTCGTGCACGATCCGCCCGGCCGCGTCGACCGGATACCAGACCGGGACCGGGACTCCGTTATAGCGCTGCCGGCTGATCAGCCAGTCGCCGGTCAGGCCCTCCACCCAGTGCTCGTACCTGGCTCGCATGTACTCGGGATGCCATTGCAGTTCGCGCCCTCTGGCAATGAGCGTGGCTGCCAGGTCCTTGGCTCTGCTGCCGTTGCGCAGGTACCACTGCCGGGTGGTGATGATCTCTAGCGGCGCCTGGCCGTACTCGTAGTACTTCACCGCGTGGCGGACCGGCTCCGGCTCGCCGCGCACCGCCCCGGCAGCGTGCAGCACGTCGGTGATCACCTGGCGGGCGGCTTTCGCCGTCCGCCCCGCCAGTTGCGCGTAAGCAGCCCGCCCCTGCTCGCTGGTGATCCCGCCCGGCGGACCGGGCAGTAGCCGGCCGTCCTTGCCGAGTACTGGCCGCGTTTCCAGCTGGAGGTCCCGCCACCAGGTCACGTCGGTCATGTCGCCGAACGTGCACACCATGACGAGCCCGGTGCCCTTAGCCGGATCGGCGAGGCGGTGGGCGAGTATGGGTACGGTGGCGCCGAACACCGGCGTCGTCGCGGTCGAGCCGACCAGGTGCGCGTATCGCTCGTCGCTCGGATGGGCGACAAGGGCGACGCAGGCAGGCAGCAGTTCCGGCCTGGTGGTCGCAATCACCACCTCGCCGGCGGTCAGGGCGAACGCCAGCCGGAGGAACGTGCCGGGCGTCTCCCGGTCCTCGATCTCGGCCTGAGCCACCGCGGTGCCGAAGGTCACGTCCCACAGCGCCGGGGCCTCGGCCTGGTAAGCCTCGCCCCTGGCCAGGTTGCGCAGGAAGGCGAGCTGGGAGATGGCCTGAACCCGCTCGTCGATGGTGCGGTAGCTGATATCCCAGTCCATCGACAGCCCGAGGCGGCGCCACGCCTGCGCGTAGGCGCTCTCGTCCTGCCCGGTGAGCTCACGGCACAGGGCCATGAAGTTGCGGCGCGAGACAGGAATCTGGTCGGCCGGGTTCGCGCCGTGCCCGTTGCTCACCGCCGGCGGCGTGAAATCCGGCAGGTAGGGGAGCGAGGGATCGCAGCGCACGCCGTAGTAGTTCTGGACGCGGCGCTCGGTGGCAAGGCCGTTATCGTCCCAGCCGACCGGGTAGAAGACTTCCTTGCCGCGCATGCGCTGAAAGCGCGCGATCACGTCGGTCTGGCTGTAGGAGAAGGCGTGCCCGAGATGGAGCGATCCGCTGGCAGTCAGCGGGGGAGTGTCAATCGAGTAGACGCCGCCGCGGCTGGCGGAGCGGTCAAACTTGTACTACACGCTCCTTAGCCCACCGCTGCGTCCACTTGTCCTCAAGGCCATCCAGCGTCGGCTTGGCCGGGATACGGCAGCTGTCGGTGCTCATGCCGGACAGGATAGCGGCTGGCGCGCCCGGAGCGCACATGCGTATCGGCGGCCCCGCGAGCGCGCTGCCGGACGCCACGCCGCCGTGTTGTCCTCTTTGCCACAGGTTCGCTTTCGGTGAATGCGGATCTAGTGGGGCTATAGCAGCAATGGATTCACACCCATGAAAGGCTCGCGCCGTTTTGTCGGTGCAAGCTGCCACTCTCGACCGCGTGACGCCCAATGACCGTGAAGTCGACTGGCTTCTTGCCTATCAGCGCGGCGTCGTCGCGAGCACTCAGGCCTCGGCGATCGGGCTCACGGCGGCCGGGCTAAGGCATCGGTACCGGCCCGGCGGACCCTGGCAGCGGTTACTACCGGGTGTCTACCTGACGGCCACAGGGGAGCCGACGAGCGAGCAGCTGCAGACGGCAGCGCTGCTGTACGCGGGTCAGCCGAGTGTGGTCACCGGGCCGGCCGCATTGCGCCACTATCAGCTCAGGTCTCCGCAGACGCGTCGGATCGACGTGCTGGTGCCGGCCGCCCGGCAATGCGCCAGCCATTCGTTCGTGGCCGTCCGCCGGACGCGACGGTTGCCGGACGCGCAGACTCGCGACCTGGCAATCGGGTACGTCGCACCGGCCAGAGCTGTGGCAGACACGGTTCTCGGCTTGACCGCGGAGTCCGAGGTGCGCGCTGTGGTGGCAAGCGCCGTTCAGCAGCGGCGCTGTACCGTGGCCGAGCTTGCCGAGGAGTTACGGGACGGGCCTGTTCGCGGGTCGGCGCTGTTCAGGTCGGTGCTTGCCGAGGTAGCCGACGGGATCAGGTCGGTGCCAGAAGCGGACTTCCGCGCGCTGGTGATGAAAGCCGGACTGCCCCGGCCACTCTTCAACGCGACCCTCTACCTGCACGATCAGTTCCTGGCAACGGTCGACGCCTGGTGGCCGAAGTTCGGAGTCGCGGTAGAGATCGACTCGCGAGAATGGCACCTGGCGCCGGAGAGCTGGGAATACACCATGGAGCGACACAGGCGGCTGACTGCTGCCGGGGTCCGGGTCATCCATGTCAGCCCACGGCAACTGCGGACCGAGGCGGACCGGATTCTCCGTGATATCGCTGCTGCGTTGCAGGCCGGCGGACCGGCGGCGGATGTCGTGACCGTGTCGGCTACCGCCGCGTAAGGGTCGCGCCGCGTACGGGCAGCCAGTTCAGCGGCCCCAGGCTGTGTCACCGCGGCGGGCGGCGAGATGCCCGGTCGAGCCAGGGGAACCGGGCTTCGTGCGCGGCCGCCACCCGGAACGCGGTCACGTCGTCGTAGGTCCGGCCGACCACCGACAGGCCCGTCGGCACGCCGTCAGCGGACAGCCCGGATGGCACGCTCAGCACCGGGCAGCGGCTCGCGATGTTGAACGGGAGCGTCATCAGCACGTCCATCCAGTCCGAGCATGGCTGGCCGTTGACCGAGAGGGGGTCCGCGACGTCGTACTCCGCGGGCAGAGCCGGTACGGCGAACGTCGGGCAGACGAGCGCGTCGTACTCCTCCAAAAGCGCGCCGAGCGGAGCGTAGATCCGGCCCTCGAGTTCCAGGCCCGCTACGAAGTCATCCTTCGAGATCTTGTCGGAGTCGGCAACGAATCGCCGTGCGTACGAGGTGAGTTCGTCTGCGTGCTGCTCGTACAGTTCCCGCACGGACGGTCCGAAGATCATCCCGAAGTGAATGCTGGCAGCCCGGTTGATGTCCTCGATCCGCCACGGCAGGCTCACTTCCTCGACGACGGCACCGGCCTCGCGCAGCCGGTCGGCCGCGGCGCGCGCGTTGGCCGCCACGTCCGCATGGACGTTGTAGCAGCCAAGGTCCGGGCTGAACGCAATGCGCAGCCCGGCGACACCCGGAAGGTCAGCAGGGATCTCCAGCTTGGGCCGGAGCGACGTCACGTCGCTCGGGTGCGGCCCGGCGATGACGTTCTCCAGCAGCGCGCAGTCCGCGACGGTCCGGGCCATCGGGCCTTCGTGGCAGTAGTGATCGAGGTTGAAGATCTCCACCTCGGGCACCCGGCCGTACGGCGGCTTGAACCCGACGACGCCGCAGAACGCTGCCGGGATCCGGATCGACCCGCCGATGTCCGAGCCAGTTGCGAGGGTCGTCATACCCGCCGCAAGCGACGCGCCCGACCCGCCGCTTGAGCCGCCAGGCGAGTAGTCCCGGTGCCACGGGTTCCGGGTGACGCCCCATAGCCGAGACCAGGTCACCGGCGCACAAGAGAACTCTGGGGTCGTCGTCCGGGCGTGCACGATCCCGCCGGCGTCGAGGATGCGCTGCACGAAGGCCGCCGTCTCGGGAGCGACCACGTCCCGCAGCGGCAGCGATCCGAGCGTGTTGCGCTGGCCGGCGATGGGCGCCTCCTCCTTCACCGCGACTAGCAGGCCCTCCAGCGGCCGCGGCGGCTCGCCGGTGCCTGCGTACCTGGCCTCTGCTGCTTTGGCCTCATCCAGCGCCTGCTCGTAGAAGGTCTCGGCGAACGCGTTGATAGCAGGCTCGACCGCGGCCGCTCGCGCGATTACCGCCTCGGTTAGCTCCACCGGCGACAGTTGCCGGGCGCGGAACAACCTCAGCGCCTCAGCCGCGGGGAGATAGCACAGGTCGTCCCCTGCGCTTGTGCTGGGTGCCGGGCTCGCGTCAGTCAACGGGCTCGCCTTTCTGCTCTGCTTGATCTTCCGGATCGGCTGGACCCGCCGGGACCAGCTGGCGCCGGGTCGGCTTCCATCCCGGTCTTGGCACGCTGGCGCGCAGCCGCTGGGTGTAGGGATGCTGCGGATCGTCGAGCACCTGCGCGGTGAGCCCGCGTTCCACCAGCTTTCCCCGGTGCATCACGATCGCGTCGTCGGTGAGCTGCCGGACGACCGCAAGGTCGTGGCTGATCAGGATGTAGGACACCGTCGTCTCATCGCGGATGTCGGCGAGCAGGTTCAGCACCTGGGCCTGGATCGACACATCGAGCGCCGCCACCGACTCGTCGAGGATGAGGATCTGCGGCTCGGCGGCCAGTGCCCTGGCGATCGCGACTCGCTGCCGCTGCCCGCCGGACAGTGCTCGCGGCAGAGCCCTGGCCTGGCGGGAGTCGAGTCCGACAAGCTCGATCAGCTGCTCGATCCGGGCCTGCCTCCGGTCGGCCTCCCAGCCGTGGTGCAGCCGGAGGATCTCATCGACAGCGCGCTCGGCGGTCTGCCGCGGGTCGAGACTGGTGTAGGGGTCCTGGAAGACGATCTGGATCTCGCGCCCGCGCCGCCGCCGGTCCCGCGCCGACCGCGCAGGCCGGGAGCGGTCCCGGCCGCACGCGGTGATCGTGCCGCGGGTCGCCCGTTCCAGACCGACGAGCATGCGGGCGATCGTGGTCTTGCCGGAGCCCGACTCCCCGACGATGGCAAGCGACCGGCCAGGCTCGATCGAGAAGGTCGCGTCGTCGACTGCGACCAGGTCGCCGAACTCTTTCCGCAGGCTTTTGACTTCCAGGACGGAAACGCTGCCTGCCCCCGGGCTGCCGCCCGCAGCTGCGCGGCTGGCCCCGGCCGCGGCCGGGTGGCCGGTGGCGTCGGCTGTCAAGAGCCGCGGATCGCGGTCTGCCGCGGGGGCAGGCACTGGGACGCTTTCGTTCTCAGGCATGCGCCGCCTCCAGTTGCCCCCGCAGTTCGCCGACGCGCAAGCAGCGCGACAGGCCGCCGTCCAGGTCGATCAGCGGCGGCACGCCGTCGCGGCACGCGTCTTGCGCGTACGGGCACCGCGGCGCGAACGCGCATTCGTGCGCCGGAGCCTCGAATGCCGACAGCGGCCGGCCGGGAATGGCCTGCAGCCGCGCGGCTTTGCTCCCGATGTCGGGCCTCGCGGCGGCAAGCGCGGCCGTATAGGGATGCAGCGGGTCGCTGTGCAACAGCTCCGACCGCCGGACTTCGACCACCTGCCCGGCGTACATCACGATGGTCCGGTCACAGATCGCCGCGGCAAGCTCCAGGTCGTGCGTAATGAACAGCATCGCCAGGCCGTACTGATGGCGAAGCTCATCCATGATGGCCATGACCTCGGCCTGCGTGGTCACGTCCAGTGCCGTGGTCGGTTCGTCGGCCAGCAGCAGGGCAGGCTCGGTCAGCAGGGCGGCGGCGATCATGACCCGCTGGAGCATGCCGCCCGACAGTTCGTGCGGGTACTGATGCAGCCGCCGCCTGGCGTCCTCGATGCCGACCTGAGCGAGCATGTCCGCGGCCCGGTGCGCGGCGTCAGCAGGCGATACGCCGAGGTTGGTGCGCAGCGCTTCAGTCATGAAGTCGCCGATCCGGCGGACCGGGTTCACGTGCGCACGAGGATCCTGGAAGATCATCGCGACCTGGTTCCGGTAGGAGCGCAATTGGCTGCCGGCCAGTGTCATGACATCACTGTCGCGAAGCCGGATCTGGCCGTGGACCTGTGCGCCCTTGGGCAGCAGCCGGTCGATGGCACGGGCAGTCATCGACTTGCCGGAACCCGACTCTCCGACGAGGCCGACCGCCTCACCGGCGCGGATATCGAGGCTGACGTCGCGGAGAACAGCGCGCTGCTCGCCCTCGACCGGAAGCAGCACTGTCAGGTCGCTCACGGACAGCAACGGGTCGGTGCTCATCGGCTCACCCGCTGCGCCTGCTCGAACAAGCGCTCGCCGAGCACGTTGAACGCGATGACGACGCCGACGATGCACAGGCCAGCCGCGAGCGCCGGCAGCGGATAACCCTGCAGGATCCCCGGCTCGTTCTCGGAGATCATCACGCCCCAGTTGGGCGTCGGCGGCTGTACGCCGAGGCCGAGGAACGAAATCGCGGCCAGGTCGACCATCGCCCAGCCGAACATGATCGTGGCCTGAGCAACGATCAGCGGCAGCATGTTCGGGATGATGTGGCGCAGGCAGATGGACGTGCCGGAGGCGCCCTGCACTTCGAGCGCCGCGACGTACGGCTGACCGCGTTCCCGCAGCGCAGCGCCGCGCAGCACCCTGGCGACGTACGGCATATAGGCGATCGCGAGTGCGACGGAGGCGGCGGTGAGTCCGGCGCCGAAGATCGCCGCGGCGAGGACAGCGAGCAGGATGCCGGGGAACGCGAACAGGATGTCCAGGCCAGAGGAGATGACCGTATCGGCCGGCCCCTGACGCCAGGCCGCGACGACGGCGATCAGGGTGCCGAGCACCATCGCGCCGACCACGACGGCGAGCGGGCCGATCATCGATGACTGCGCGCCAGCCAGCAAGCGAGACAGCACGTCCCGGCCCTCGAAGTCGAATCCGAGAAGGTGGCCGCCGGCCGGGCCGATGAATGCCTGGCCGAGGCTCGGCAGGTCAGGGTTGTATGGCGCGACGAGGGGCCCGAACACCGCGAGCACCGTGGCGACCGCAATGACGACGGCTGACGCGATGCCGGCGAACCCGGTCGAGCGCAGCACGCCAAGCGAGCCGCTGCGGGTTCTTGCCTGGACGCGGCCGGACGGCACGCCGACTGCGGTGCTCACTGCGCTGGTGTCATTCGGGCTGGTGTCATTCGGGCTGGTGTCATTCGGGTTCGCCTGACTCTCATTGGGCCCGGCTTCCGAGCGCGACCCGCGGATCCAGTACGGCGTAGAGCACGTCGACCACGGCATTGATCACAACGAACGCGGTCACCAGGACCAGCGAGATTCCCTGAACGACGGCGAGATCCTTGGACTCGGCCGCCTGGACCAGGTAGGCGCCGAGTCCGTTCAGGCTGAAGGCGGTCTCAACGACCGCGGCTACCGCGATGAGCGACGCGATCGTGATGCCGGACACCGTGGTAATCGGGATCGCCGCGTTCCGCAGAATGTGGCGGCGCACGATCTGGCGCATCGGGATGCCCCGGCTGATCGCAGTCTGCACGTGCTCACGGTCAGCTTCCTCGCGGACCGCGGCCCTGGTAACCCGCGCGACGATCGCCACCGAAGAGATTGCCAGCGCGATCGCAGGCAGCGTGAAGTGCCGCACGCTCGACCAGAAGCCGGTGCCGTTGCCGAGCGCAGGGAACCAGCCAAGCTTCACCGAGAACACCGTGATCAGCACTATCGCCGCGACGAACGACGGCAGCGCGGCCGAGATCGAGGTGGACACCAGCACGCTGGTGTCAGCAAGCCCCGGCCGCAGCGCCGCGATGACACCGCTGCCGATGCCGAACACCAGAATGATCAGCGAGGCAAACAGGACCAGCCCGCCGGTCGTCCACATCCGCGCTGCGATCACCGAGGACACGTTCTCCTGCAGCGTGATCGAGATGCCGAGATTCCCGTGCAGCGCGTTCTCCAGCCAGTACCAGTACTGGGCGAAGAAGGGCTGGTTCAGGTGGTACCGCGCCTCGAGCACCCGCAGGCTGGCCGGCGGCAGCGCACGGCCGCCGGACAGCGCGGTGATCGGGTTGCCCGGAGCCAGGTAAAGCGCTCCGAAGATCACGAAACTCGCGACGAGCAGGCTCACGATCAGCATCAGCAGCCTGCGGGCCAGGAACCGCCAGCGCATCGGTGATCACGTTCCGCCGAGGTTGTCGGCCCAGGGCGCGAACATGTACGAGAACGAGGCGGTCGCGCCGGTGAGGCCCTTGCTCAGCATGAGGACGTTGGTCGGCTGCACGCTGGGGATCCAGGGCAGCAGCTTGGCCGCGAGTTCCTCGGCCTTGGCCACCAGGGCCGCGCGCTGATCCGGGTTCGCGGTGCCTTCGGCCTGGTTCAGCAGCGAGGTCATCTCCGGGTTGCTGAAGTTGTCGTAGTTCTGATCACCGCCGGGGATCGCGAGCGTGGCGAGCAGCGCGGCAGGGTCGGCATAGTCGCCGTAGTTAACCGTGATGAACCCGTCGATACCCTTGCGCGCCTCGACACTGGTGAAGAAGTTGATGTAATCGGCCGCTGATACCGACTTCAGCACGACCTTCAGCCCGATCGCCTCGGCTGCCTGCTGGTAAGCGCCCGTTTCCGCGGAAATACTGGCGAGCTCGCTGCTCGTGCCGATCGTGATCGTCTGACCAGCCACGCCGGCTTCCTTGATGAGCTTGCGCGCCTCGGCAAGATTCTGGGTAAGCACGGGAGACTTGTCGTAGGCGGCCGTGAACACCGACTTCCCGTAGCCGAACGTGCCGGGGTTGGCCAGCCAGCGCGGCATCATCGCAGCGCCGTCGTAGACCTGGTCGACGATGGCCTGCCGGCCCAGGGCGAGCGAGATCGCCTGGCGCACCTTGACGTTGGCCAGCGGGCCGGTCGTCGCGGACACGATGAAAGCGTCCGTCGCCTGGCCGGGTCCCTGGAAGACGTGCACGGTGCTGCTGTTCTCAAGCTGCTTCAGGTTGGACAGGCCGAAGTAGTACGAGCCCTGGATCGCGCCGGTCAGCATGCCGGAGGTGAACGATGCCGCGGACGGCACGCCCTTGATCACGATCTGGCCGACCTTCGGCTTGACTGCAGCGTTCCAGTAGTGCGGGTCCGCCGCAGCGGTGACGCCGCCGCCTGCCGTCCAGGACTTGAACATGTACGGGCCGGTGCACATGATGCCGCCGGCCGGCGTGCCGTAGTTCTTGCCCTGCTTCTCCGCGAAGCTCTTCTGGATGATGATGCCGGGCATCGATGACAGCTCGCCCTCAAGCCAGTAGTCCGGCTGCTTCAGGGTGATGGTCACCTGGTTCGCGCCGGTCGCCGCTATCGACTTGACCCGGTTGAAGACCTGGCCGTAGAAGCCGCCGTAGGACGGCAGCATCTGCCGGTCCAGGCTGTACACAACGTCGGCCGGGGTGACCGCGTCGCCGTCCCAGAACTTCACGCCTGGCCGCAGCGTGAATACCATCGTGGTCGGGTTCGGGGTCGCCACCGTGGCCAGGCCCGGTCCGACGCTTCCGTCGGGAGCCTGAAGCAGGAGCGACTCGCACATCAGCGAGATGGCGGTGTTCTCCGGGTAGTCGAAGGCGAAGATCGGGTCGAGGGAGTTCACCGGCCGGTACACGGCCCAGGTGACCGACGAGACCGGCTTAGTGCCTGCCGGGGTGGTAATGACCAGTCCGCGGGTTGGTGAGACCAGGTCAGAGCTTGAGTTGCTGCCGCCGGCGGACCGGCCGCATGCCGCGGCGAGGAGCGCGCAGGCTGCCAGCGTGGCCGCAGCCGCTGACCTTCGCTGTCGTTGGCCCATCTGTCCTCCAAGAAGCTGTTAGTGCTAGCTAGTGACCTTGCTGGTAGACGAGTTCGCCGCGGATCCAGGTCTGGGTGACGGTTGCCTGTCCGATTTCATGGCGGCTGACATGGCGCAGGTCGGCGTCCACGACTGCGAAGTCGGCGTCCAGCCCTGGCTCGATCGCGCCGGCCGAAGCCTCGACGCCGTTGATCCGGGCGCTGCCGGATGTGTACGCGGCGAGGAAAGTGCGCAAGTCGAGCCGCTCCTCAGGCAGGAACGGCTCGCGGCTCTCGGCGCCGCTGCCGCCCGCACTGCTGGCGCGGGCACTGGACGGCACGGCGCGGTTGACCGCGACGTGCGCCGCCCACAGCGGATCGGGGCTGCTGACCGGCCAGTCGCTGCCCGCGCAGAGGTTCGCGCCTGCTTCTGCCAGCGAGCGGAACGGGTACTGCCAGCCGGCGCGGCGCTCGCCCAGGAACGGGATCGTGAGCTCGTCCATCTGCGGTTCGTGAGCCGCCCAGAGAGCCTGGATGTTCGCGGTCGCCTGGATCTCGGCAAACCGGCGGATGTCATCCGGGTGCACGACCTGCAGGTGCGCCAGGTGGTGACGCTGGCCAGTGCTGCCGCTCGCTCGCCGGGCCGCCCCGACGGCGTCGAGCGCGTTGCGGACAGCCCGGTCGCCGAGTGCGTGGAAATGCACCTGGAAGCCGGCGTGATCGAGCTCGGTGACGTAGCCAGGCAGCAGCCCGGGATCGATGAAGTCCAGGCCGCTGACATCGGTCGAGCAGCCATGACCGTCCAGGTAAGGCTCGAGCATCGCCGCAGTGTGATTCTCAGCGACGCCGTCCAGCATCATCTTGACGGTGGTGGCGCGGAATCGTTCGGGGCATTCGCGCTGCGCTTCGCCGCGCCGCTCGATGAGATCCGCCAGCTGATCCAAACCCCGTTCCCGGCTCCACCAAAGTGCACCTACTACGGTCACCTTGAGGGTCCCGGCCCGCGCGGCACGCAGGTACGCAGCCATCGGATCGCCTGCACCGGGGCGATCGCCGATGATGGCGTCTTGCCAGCCGGTGATGCCCAGGCTGACCAGGTACGCCTGGGCCGCTCGCAGGCCTTCGTCCCAGTCGTCGTCGGTCGCCGCCGGGATCAACCGCGAGACCAGCCCGGCCGCCCCCTCCTGAAGCATGCCGACCGGGCGGCCCCGCTCGTCTCGTTCGATCCGGCCGTCTGCCGGGTCTGGCGTGGCCTCGTCGATGCCTGCGAGCTGGAGCGCTCTGGTGTTGACCCAGACGCCGTGTCCGTCCCGGTTCCGCAGGCACACCGGACGGTCGGCGACGACGGCGTCAAGCGGCGCGGCAGTCGGAACGCCAGCCGGGAACGCTTCCATCGACCAGCCGCCGCCGGTGATCCATTCGGTATCGGGGTGCTCGCCCGCATAGCGGCCGATGATCTCGAGGTATTCACGCTGCGTCAGCACACCGCTCAGGTCGCAGCGCCGAAGCTGGTCGCCGGCGAAGACCGGGTGCACGTGCGCGTCGATGAAACCTGGCAGCAGCGTGCCGCCGCCCAGGTCCACGATCGTGGCCAGGCCTGCGGGGGAGGTCGCGACCTGGCCGTTACCGGCATGGCCGCCGGGCCGTCCAGGTTCGGCCTCGAGACGGGTGACCCGGCCGTCGCGGACACGCACCGCGGTACCTGGCGGCAGGAACCGGTGGCCGTCAAAGACCGTGCCGTTGCAGAACAGT
>Ga0335074_10007841_pt1 | contig 14824 bp, 14 predicted proteins | sample Lox_Sample_23_FD_206715 | JGI IMG/M metagenome (GOLD analysis project Ga0335074, IMG submission 206715) | Soil microbial communities from Loxahatchee National Wildlife Refuge, Florida, United States - Lox_Sample_2.3 | ecosystem: Environmental > Terrestrial > Soil > Wetlands | place: USA...
CATCACGCCAAAACTGAGCAACATCCAGGCTGCGTTTCTTAGCGCTCTCAGTTCGCTGCCGAGCCAGGCGAAGTCCATCGTCTCGGGACGCCGGGCCGTACGAGTCCTACCGGGTGGCTCCCACGACCCTGGCTCGGGCCTGCGCTGGCGCGGCCTGGGCGCCCCTTCTGCCGGTTCCGTCATGACGTCCCTCCTGCAAACGCCAGGCTGAGACGAATCACTTTCATTCTCGCTAATCAGTGCGTCATGTCCATATGTCTATCGGTGCGGCTCGCACGGTCCCGCCGCGGCCGCGCCGAGAGTCTGGCCTAGGTTGGGGGCATGGCAGACAATGCGGACGGCGCCTTCGCAGCGCTGGCCAGGGAAACTCTGGACAGCATGCTGGAACTGCGGCCTGAGTGGGCGACCGGCGAGGGCGACCACCGGCACGACGACAGGCTGACGGTAGGCACGGCGGCGCACTACGAGCAGACAGCACGCTGGGCAGGCGAGCGGCTGGCCGCGCTGGCCGCTGTCGACGCGGATCGGCTCTCAGCTCAGAACCGCGTGGACGCGCAGATCCTGGCAAACGGGCTCGCGCGGCTGCGGTTCAGCCTGGACGTGCTGCGCGAACAGGAGTGGAACCCGCTGCTGGCTAACCCGGGGCGGGCGATCTACCTCCTGCTGGCCCGGGACTTCGCGCCGCTGCCGGACCGTGTCCGGTCGGTCGCCCGGCGGCTGGCCGCCCTGCCCGAGTCGCTGGCCGCAGCGCGGGCGCTGCTCGGGCAGATGCCCAAGGTGCACATCGAGACCGCGCTCACCCAGTTCGCCGGAACGCAGCGGCTTATCGCGGACGAGGTAAGCAAGCTGGCCGTCGACAGCAACCAGCTGAGCCAGGCAGTGCCGGTGGCGCTTGAGGCCCTGGACGAACACCTGCGGTGGCTGCAGCAGCGGCTGGCTGACGGGCAGCGAGACGGGTTCCGCGATCCCCGGATCGGCGCTGACCTGTTCGCCGAGAAGCTGCGGCTGGTCCTGGACACCGAACTGACCGCCGAGGAGGTACTCGCCCGCGCCGAGACGGACCTGGCGCAGGTCAGCGAGGAGATCGCCGCGGAGGCCGGAACGTTCAGCGGTCCGGCTGCCAGCGGGGACGCTGAGGTACGGGCGGCGCTGGACTGGCTGGCTGCCGATGCGCCGGACGACAGCACGATTCTGGGGCTGGTCGAAGCGGCGTTCGGCGAGCAGCGGGAGTTCGTGGCGTCGCACGACCTGGCCACGATGTACAACGACCCGGTTGATGTCATCGAGATGCCAGAGATCGACCGGGGAGTCGCAATCGCTTACTGCGACTCGCCGGGGCCGCTGGAGACCGTTCCGCTGGCCACGTTCATCGCCGTGTCACCGACACCGGAGGGCTGGAGCCCCGAGCGGGTCCAGTCGTTCTACCGCGAATACAACCGCCACCTGGTGCACAACCTGATGATCCACGAGGCCATGCCCGGGCACGCGCTCCAGCTTGAGCACTCCCGGCGGTTCGCCGGGTCGACCCCGGTGCGCGCGGTGCTGCGCTCGGGGCCGTTCGTCGAAGGCTGGGCGGTTTACGCCGAGGAGGTCATGAGCGCGCGCGGCTACCCGGGCGAGGGCAACCCCGCGGCGGTACGGCTGCAGCGGCTGAAGATGCTGCTGCGCTCGATCATCAACACGATCATGGACGTACGGGTGCACTGCCACGGCCTGACCGAGCAGCAGGCGATGGCGATGATGACCGGCCAGGGTTACCAGGAGGACGGCGAGGCTACAGCGAAGTGGCGCCGGGTACTGCTGACGTCGGCCCAGCTGTCCACCTACTACGTGGGCTTCACCGAGGTCCGCGGCCTGGCCGACGGCCTGCGGCAAGCACATCCAGGCTGGGGCGACCGCCAGGTGCACGACACCATGCTCGCGCACGGCTCACCTCCACCGCGTCACCTGCGCACGCTGCTCGGATAGACAAAGGAACGCGGGTAGCCTCATACCGGAGGCCTGATGGAACTCGCGTTCTCCCAGCAGTTCTGCAGCGTGGTGCCGGGACCGCCGGCGGCCCCAAGTCCCTCCGCACCGCCCGCGAGCTGAGCAAGGCGTTCGCCGAAGCCCTCGTAAGCCAGGGTGTCATCGACCGCCGCAAGGCCAAATCTCGTTCCTAGCCCGAACCCCAAAGGTCAGAGCGTCCCCGGGGTTAATCCGGCCTGGCCGGAACCCAACCTTAGGTATGGCAAAAACTCATAGGACCCAAGTGGTTGACCGGTCGCCAACTTCGCGTTTAGCCTTCCGGCAAATGGCCACACGCGGCTTCACCTAAAGGCTGACGTCGCGTTCACCCCGCGGTGGTTCATGAGAGGGGAGCGCTGTGGCAGAGGGACAGAGCGTCGCAGCGGGCAGCAGGCCCGAGCCTGGTTCGACAACAACCGAGCTCAAGCAGGGTGCCATCGGTCTCACCGGCGTGCTCATGCAGTCGATCACCGGGATGGGGCCGATCTTCGCCGCCCTGTTCTTCACCCAGGAGGTCGTCGGGATCGCCGGCGTCACCGCGCCGCTGGCTTACCTGCTGGGCGTGATCGTCGTCGTGATGCTGGGCAGCACCCTGGTCCAATTCACCAAGCACATGCCGTCGGCTGGGAGCTACTACACGTTCGTCAGCCGCGGGCTCGGTGCCCGGTTCGGCTTCCTGACCGGGTGGATGAACTTCGTGTACATGCCGGTCGTGCAAGGGCCGATCATGGGCTACTTCGGCGCCGTGCTCTCGAGCGAGCTCAAAGCCAACTACAACGTGAACGTTCCCTGGCTGTGGTGGGTAGCCATCCTGGTCGGCGCGCCGCTGATCGCCATCCTGGCCCGGTTCGGGATCGCGATCTCGGTACGGGTCATGGTGATCATGGGTGCGTTCGAGATCCTGCTGGTCTGGGTGCTGGGTATCTGGGGCCTGGCCTCGCCGGGGAAGGGCGGCTTCAACTTCGAGAGCTTCAATCCCGCCCACATCGGCACCGCGAGCGCGTTCGCGCTGGCGATCGCGTTCTCGTTCCAGGGCATGGACGGCTGGGAGTTCGCCGCGCCGCTGGCCGAGGAGACGAAAGAGCCAAAGAAGAACGTCTCCCGCGCTGTGATGCTGGCGATCATCCTCCTGGGCGGGTTCCTCGTGATCACTTACTGGGGACAGGTCATCGGCTGGGGCACCGCCAACCTCAAGGCCCTGCCCGGGTCGGCCCAGGTCCCTGGCCTGGTGCTGGCCCACAGGTACTGGGGATTCGGCTGGATATTCGTGATGGTCGCGTTCTTGACCTCGACGTTCGCTGTCAGCCAGTCGCTGAACAACGTCTCTACCCGCATCTGGTACCGCATGGCCTCGGGCGGCGCGGCACCGCGCTGGCTGGGCAAGGTGGAGCCGAAGCGGAAGACCCCGGTCAACGCGATATGGCTGCAGATGGTGCTGTCGATCGTGATCGGTGTCGTCTGCGGGCTCGGGCTCGGGCCGAACAACTCGTTCTTCCTGATCGTCGGTCTCGTGGTCGTGCTGGCAGTGGTAGTCATTTACATCCTGGGGAACGCCGCCTGTACCGCGTACTACCTGCGGCAGCGCCGGTCCGAGTTCAACCCGCTGCTGCACCTGGTGATCCCGCTGTTCACCACGGCTGCGCTGATCTATGTTGGCGTGGAGACGTTCAACCCGATGCCCGCCTATCCGCTGAACCTCGCGCCTTATATCGGCGGCGGCTGGCTAGTGGTAGGGATCGTCATTCTCCTGGTCATGCGGGCGACCCGGCACGAAGGGTGGATCGCGAACGCTGGCACGTCGCTCGGTGAGCCGGTCGGGGAGGGGAAAGCCGATGAAGTCACCCATCCCACCCACGGAGGCTAGAGCGTGACCGACCAACTGCGGCTTGCCGGGCGGGTTGGCCTGATAACCGGGGTGGCAAGCGGGATCGGCCGCGCCGGGCTTGAGCTGTTCGCGGCCCAGGGGGCCGCCCTCGTGGCCATGGACGCGGACGAGGCCGACGGTCAGAAGGCAGTGGACGCCGTCACATCCAGCGGCGGCCGGGCGGTGTTCCACCACGGCGACGTCTCCAAGCCCGCGGATGTCGGCGCCGCCGTCGCCCTGGCGACCCGGACCTTCGACCGGCTCGACCTGGTCTGGGCGAACGCAGGCATCGGCGTGTTCCGGGGGGTCGTCGAGACCACCGAGGAAGAGTGGGACCGGCTGATCGACGTCAACCTCAAGGGCTGCTTCCTCACCGCCAAGTACTCCATTCCCGAGCTGGTCAAAGCGGGTGGCGGCACTATCGTGTTCACCGGCTCGATCAACTCGTTCATCGGCGATCCCGGGGCTCCGGCGTATACAGCGAGCAAGGGCGGCATCCTCATGCTGGGCAAAGCGATTGCGCTCGAGTACGCCGACCGGGGCATCCGCGTCAACACCCTGTGCCCAGGGGCGACGGACACCCCGCTGCAGGAAGCCTCACTGCGGGCGGTCGCGGAGCAGGGCAGCTACGAGAGCCTGGTCGCCCGGGAAGAGTCCGCGGTCCCTATGGGCCGGTACGCGACCCCGGCCGAGGTCGCCAAGGTAGCGCTGTTCCTTTCCTGTGATGACTCGGGTTTCGTCACCGGCTCGGCGCAGATGGTCGACGGGGGCTACACCGCGAAATGACGCCCAGCGATCACGCCGCAGCGCCATCCGGCGATAGCCAGCCCGCACCGGCGACTGTGACCGGGTTCCTGGACGCCTGGGGCCTGCCGCCGGTCTCGCCTGCCGGACTCCCGTCGTCAGCGAAACGCTTCCCCGACGGCGCCCAGTACCGGATTGAGATACCGAGCACCGAAGGCCCGTGGGGCCTGGACGCGGTCCTCGATGCAGCGGCCGAATACGGCGTCCGGGTGCACCGGGTCTCGCAGGGCAGCGGCGTGTTCATGCTGACCGACGCCGAGCTGGAACGGATCACTCGCACCGCCGCCGCGGCAAAGGTCGAGGTGAGCCTGTTCGCCCGGCCGTGCGCGGCCTGGACGGGCTCGGCGATGGCCGCCGCCCCGGCTGGCCTCGCCGCCGGGCAGCTGGCCCGCGGCCGCGCCCAGCTCGCACAGGTGCTTGACGACATCGTGCGCGCGGCGCAGGCCGGCATCCGCAGCGTGCTCATCGCTGACATCGGCGTGCTGGCCGCGTTCTCGGCGATGAAGGCCCGCGGCCTTCTGCCGGGCGACATGCAGGCCAAGATCTCGGTGATGATGCCGGCCGCCAACCCGGCGTCGGCCCGTGTCCTTGAGGACCTGGGCGCGAGCACGCTGAACCTGCCGACGGATGTCGACCTGGCCGACCTGGCCGCCATCCGGGCGGCGGTCGACGTCCCGGTCGACCTGTACGTCGAGTCGCCGGACAACATCGGCGGGCTTGTCCGCCATCACGACATCCCCGAGTTCATCAGGGTCGGCGCGCCCGTCTACCTGAAGTTCGGCCTGCGCAACGCGCCCGACCTCTACCCGGTCGGCCAGCATCTCGAATCGGTAGCCATCGCGATGAGCCGCGAGCGGGTGCGCCGCGCGCGTCTGGGCCTGGAGCTGCTGGCCAGGTCGGGCAGCACACCCGCGAGCTCCGAACTCGGTGCGGCCGGCCTGGCTGTGCCTGTGGCGGGCGGCCATGCGACTTAACGGCAAGGCCACGGTCGTGACCGGCGCCGGCTCGGGCATCGGCAAGGCGATCGCTGTCAGGTTCGCCCAGGAAGGCGCGTTGGTCCTGGTAGCGGACATCGACGCCGTCGCCGCCGCGCAGACCGCAGGAGAGATCCGGGCAGCGGCCGGGCAAGCGCATGATCTGCAGACAGATATCACTCGTTCAGAAGATTCAGAACGCATGGCTGCCGCCGCCGTGGCCGCCTTCGGGCGCATCGATGTGCTCGTCGCCAACGCTGGCATCAGCGCGGCGGGCAGGCTGCACGAGACGCCACCAGATGTCTGGGACCGGGTCTTCGACGTCAACGTCCGCGGGACGTATCTCACCTGTAAGGCCGTCATCCCCCAGATGATCGAGCAGCGGGCCGGCACGGTCATCATCATGTCGTCGGTGATCGCCAGCGTCGGCCTGCCGAACCGGGCGGCCTACGGCGCGTCCAAGGGCGCCCTGCTCGCGCTGGCCAAGTGCATGCAGAACGACTATGGCCGGCTCGGCATCCGGGTCAACGCCCTCCAGCCGGGAACGATCTTCACGCCGCTGCTGGACAAGGTTCTCAGCCAGGGGCCGGGTACGCGGGAGGAGGCGCTGGCCGTCATCCGCGGCCGGCAGTTCACCGACGCCCTGGGCCAGCCGGACGACGTCGCCCAGGCGGCAGTGTTCCTGGCCTCGGACGAGTCCTCGTTCGTCCTGGGCAGCGGGCTGTTTGTCGACGGCGGGTCAAGCGGAGGCAGGTGAACCGTGGGCACCAGCCGCCCGAACGCGTTCGACGTCGACCTCGGCGCGATCGCCCATAACGTTGCTGTGCTGCGGGGCGTGCTGCCCGGCGGCACCCGGATCTGCGCCGCGGTCAAGGCCAACGCCTACGGGTTCGGGCTGCTGCCCGTGGCCCGCACGCTGCAGGAAGCGGGCGTCGATTTCCTGGGCCTGGTCGACCCGGGCGACGCCGTGCAGTTGAGAGAGGGCAAGATCAGCTGCCCCATCCTGCTTTACGCCGGCTGTGTCCTCGACGAGCAGCTGGCCGCGCTGGCCCGAGGCTACGACCTCGCGCTCACCATCTCCGATGACCAGTCCCTTTCCGTGGCCGCCGCCGGCGGGGGCACCGCACCCACGCGCGTGTTCGTGGAAGTCGACGTCGGGCTCGAGCGCCTCGGTGCCCCGGTAGCCGAAGCGGCCAGCCTGATCAGGAAAGCCGCCAGCTCCGACGGGGTCCGCCTGGACGGCGTGTACACGCACATGCACGTGCCGCCCCGCTCCGGGGTATCGGCGTATGTCGGCTGGCAGTTCGACCGGTTCCGGCTCCTTCTTGAGGCCGCGGCGGCCGACGGGTACGACACGGGCATCTCGATGGCCGCGAGCACGCCGGTGCTGCTGCTCACGTCGTCGATGAGCATGGACGCCGTGGACGTCGGCCGCTACCTGTACGGAATCGTCCGGCCCGGGGTCGAGCCCAGCCTGGCTGAGCTGGACCTGCGGCCCGCGTTCCTCGCGCTGCGCTCACACATCACTCACTGCAAGGACATCGACCGCAGCGACTACATTGACCAGGCGGCGTTCGGTGTCCGGCCGGGCATGCGGGTCGGGGTGGCACCTATCGGGTTCGCCGACGGGCTTGCGTTCCTCAACTGCGGTGAGGCCCTTGTCCGCGGGCAGCGGGCACCCATTGTGGGCAGTCTGTCGCTGGAACATGTGAGCCTGGACGTCACCAGCATCCCCGGGGCAGGTACCGGCGACGAGGTTGTGTTCATCGGCCGCCAGGACGCGGCTGAGATCACGCAGGACGAAGTGCTGGCCGCGCAGCGCGAGCACTTCCCCCCGGCGAGTCTGGCCGTATCGGTGGGGGAGACTGTGCCCCGGGTCTGCCGGCCGGCTTACACGACACCCCAGGCCGCTGGCCCCGCCCGTGTGAACAGTGCGAACTAATACGACGTGGTGATAGGCGAGATCGTGAATAGCAGGCAGACGGCAGGAGCCGGCAAGGCCGAATCGGCTCTGGAGCTGTTGAAGGTGGAAGCGCGCGAGCCGCTGTCCGCCGAGATATCCCGGAAACTGCTCGACTACCTCCTGTCGGGCCTGCTGGTGCCAGGCGACCGCATCCCGTCCGAGCGGGAGCTTTCCCGCGCGCTCGGCGTCGGCAGGTCAGCGATCCGGGACGCGCTGAAGCCACTGACGCTGCTCGGCCTTATCGACGTGCGTCAGGGCGACGGCACCTACCTGCGCGCCACCGAGTCCGAGCTGCTGCCCAAGGCCATCGAATGGGGCCTGCTGCTGGGTGAGCAGAGCGCCCTCGACCTGGTCGAGGCCCGGCGGCACATCGAGGCCGCCCTGGCCGGGCTGGCGGCGCAGCGGCGGGACGACCATGACCTGGCCGATATGCGCGCTCTGCTGCGCCGGATGGAGCAGGCCGCAAGCGACGACGAGTTCATCGACGCTGACATGGCGTTCCACCTGCGGGTGGCCCAGGCCGCAGGCAACAACGTGCTGGCTGGGATCCTCACCAACATCCGGTCGCTGATCCACGTCTGGATCAGGCGCGTCACCTATGCCGCCGACTCCAGGACTGCCTCGTACGCCGAGCACGTCCCGATCATGGAAGCGATCGAGGCCGGCGACCCGGCCGCAGCCGCAGCCGCGATGGCCGCCCACCTGGACTCGGCCGGAGCCAAGCTGGCCCGGACGCTCGAAGAGTCCGAGACCTCCGGACTGCGGCCACATGAGGTCCAGGCCTCCCGCGAGATCCCCGTCGTGCGCCGCCGGGAACCGCGTTAGCGGGCTGAGCGGCCAGGGTGGGGGCTGGCACCCGTTCTGGATCTGAAGAAAGGAGAGGCATGCCGGCGGTAGAGGATCTTGCCGACGCCGGGACGCTGCAGCGCCTGGCGACCGGGTTCACGTCCACCGAGGGACCGATCTGGCATCCGTCCGGACAGTACCTGCTCTTCAGCGACATGCCGCAGGACGTGCGGCGGCGGTGGGACGCACGCAGCGGCGTCCAGGTGGTGATGGACCCGGCCAACAAGTGCAACGGCATGACGCTGACCCGCGACCTGGCCCTGCTGGTCTGCGAGCACTCCACCAGCAGCCTGGTGATCGAGCATCCGTCGGGCGAGCGCGAAGTGCTCGCCAGCCACTGGGAAGGCCGGGAGCTCAACGCCCCCAACGATGTGGTCACCGGGTTCGATGGCTCTGTTTACTTCTCTGACCCCGTCTACGGCCGGATGCCGGTCGACGGCATCGAGCGCGACCAGGACCTCGACTTCCAGGGCGTCTACCGGATCTCGCCCGGTGGCCAACTGCAGCTGCTCGCCGACGATTTCGGCCAGCCGAACGGGCTGTGCTTCTCCCCCGGCTACGACAAGCTCTACGTCAACGACACTCCCCGCTGCCACATCCGCGTCTTCGACGTGACCGCTGACGGGACGCTGACCGGCGGGGCGGTGTTCCGCGACGGCATTGGGACCGGCGTGGTCGGCCCGACTGGGGTGCCCGAGGGCGGCGTGGTCGACGGGATGAAGTGCGACGAGTTCGGCAACGTGTACTGCACAGGCCCGGACGGGATCTGGGTGTTCGAGCCTGATGGCTCGCGCATCGGCGTGATCGAGGTGCCGGAGATCGTCAGCAACCTGAACTGGGGCGACTCCGACTGGAAGACGCTCTACCTCGCCGCGACCACGTCGATATACAAAATCCGCATGCGCGTCGCCGGCCACCCGGAGCCGTACATGCAGGCCGCGGCCCCCTGACGCCGGGGGCTACAGGTCGTCGGCCCGGACCACATCCAGGTTCCGGAAACTAGGCCCTGAGCTGCACAGGGCCGACAGCTTCTCAGCGAATGCCCTGGTCTCGGGCAGGACCGAGTTGGCCATCGCCTCCTCGTACGAGGGAAACTCGACCACCTGGACGTAGGTATCCGGGTCGTCGCGGTCGTGGGTGAGCAGGCTGCGGCGGGCGCTGCGGCGTCCTTTGGTGGCCGCCATCCACTGCAGCATGAGCTCCTCAACCTCGGGCACCTTGGTCGTCGTCATCTCGATGACCTGGACGAACGCCATCGTCTTCCCCTCGGTCCCCGGTCAGCGCTTGGCGTAGTCGGCGAAGCCCTGCCAGTCGATAATCACGCACGGCTCCTCACCGATAGTCCACGCGTCGTGTCCTGGCGGGATCACCGCGAAGTCGCCGGGGCCGAACTCCATCTCCTGACCGTCGTCCATGACCACCTTCATACGGCCAGAGACGTAATAGCCCAGATGCGCGGCCTCGCAGCTTTCCGTTCCGACGATCGGCTTGACGTCGTTCGACCACCGCCACCCCGGCAAAAACGTAGCCCGGCCGACCGGGCCCGCCTCGATGTTGACGAGCTCGAGTTTCCCGTTTCCGAACTGCCGGGTTTCCTGCGGAGCATCCATGCTCATGCGGGTCATCTTCGCCATCGCTGCAACCCCCCTTGGCAACGTGTGCCGCAGACTGCACCATCTGCGTAGCCCCAACCGGCCTTAGCCGTTTTTGTCCCCCGGGCTCCCCTGCGTGCAGCCTGACCGGCCCGTACGCCAGTATCTGATCTGCCGACGGGGCAGTGTCAAGGGCGTCACGCGGGAAGGCCTGTCATTATGTCCTTATGACGAAAAATGTTCCTGACCTGCACATGCTCAACCTGGTTGTCCGTGACATCGAGGCCAGCGCCGAGTTCTACCGGCGGCTGGGGGTTGCGAGGCCACCGGGCGCCGTGACCGGCGGGCACGTGGCCCTGAAGACACAAAGCGGGTTCAGCCTGGAACTGGACGAGGCCGAGTCAGCGCGGCTGTGGCACGCCGGGTTCCGCAGCGAGCCGGCGAGCGTCGACGTAGTGATCGGCTTCGCGCTTGAGTCCCGCGAGGCGGTCGACGAGCGGTATGCGGAGCTCACCTCGGCGGGATACCAGGGGCGGCAGCCGCCGTTCGATGCTTTCTGGGGTGCCCGCTACGCGATCGTGGCCGATCCCGACGGTCATGATGTTGGCCTGATGAGCCCGGTCGAGGACTCCCGTCGCTACTGGCCGCCGGAGCAGTCCCCGGCCCCGTGAGGGCTGCCTGACGCAGCCCGCACTGCGGATCACGTGGCACGATGAACGATGTGAGCAGGCGCAAACTGACCACTCGAATGCTTCTCTCGGCCAGTTCGGCCAGCCGATGAGCCTCAGCCAGTTCCACGGCAAGGTGGTGGTCCTTGCCTTCGTGGACTCGCAGTGCACAACGGTCTGCCCGCTGACGACAGTCAGCATGACCCAGGCCAGGGAGCTGCTTGGGACGGCAGGCAGCCAGGTACAGCTGCTCGGGGTTGACGCGAACCCGCAGGCCACGTCCGTGAGCGACGTGATGGCCTGCTCCCAGGCCCACTCGATGGTGAACCAGTGGGACTTCATGTCCGGCTCGCTGCCGCAACTGCAGGCCGTCTGGAAGGCCTATCACATCTACGTAGCGGTCTCGGCGGGCCAGATCGACCACACTCCCGCGCTGTTCGTGATCGACCAGCGCGGCCGCGAGCAGGAGATCTACCTGACCTCGATGGCCTACGCCAGCGTCTCCCAGGAGGCGCAGGTCCTGGCCCAGAAGATCTCCACTCTGCTGCCGGGCCACCCGAAGCTGGCCCGGCAGAACTCACTCAGTTACATCGACGGGATCCCGCCGACCTCCCGCATGACCCTGAACACGACGCCAGCCGGGTCGGTCACCCTTGGGCCCGGCCAGGCCCGCATGATGGCGTTCTTCGCCACCTGGCTCAGCGAGACCTCCGACCTCGGCGCGGAGCTGACCGGGCTCAACAGCTACGCCCAGGCAGCCCAGCACTCGGGCCTCCCGCCGCTGGTCGCGGTGGACGAGGCGGTCACAGAGCCGTCGTCCAGCTCGGCCAGCACGTTCCTGGCGCACCTCGGCCAGCCGCTGAACTATCCGGTAGCCCTGGATACCACCGGCAGGATCGCTGACGGCTACGGCGTCCAGGACCAGCCGTGGTTCGTGCTCACGAACGCGTCCGGCAAGATCGTCTGGTCGCATGACGGGTGGCTGCCAATGTCTGCGCTGGAATCCGCGGCCAGCAAGGCCTGAGATGCGCAGCGATCAGCGCCTGCGCGCGGCGCCGCTGAGCTGGATCGGCGACGAGCGCATAGCGATCGGCGGCATGCCGGACGCTGACACCATCGCGCGCCTGAGCGACCTCGGCGTGACCCACGTTGTCAACTGCCGCGCCCGCCCGCAGGTGTGGTTGTCGCGAGACCTGGCGGCCGAGCGGGCCACCTTCGGCGCGGCCCGTGTCGCCCACGCTCCGATGTGGGACTTCGGCCGCCCTCAGCCTCCAGGGCTATGGGCTGGCGCCGTCGGCTTCGCCGCCCAGGCCCTGGACGAGGACCCAGAAGCCCGGGTGTTCATTCACTGCCACCGGGGGCGGCGCCGGTCAGCCATGGTGGCCTACGCGGTCCTGCGAGTGCGCGGCCACAGCGCCGACGACGCGGCATCGCTGGTGCTGGCCCACAGGCCCGGAGCGGAACTCGTCCCCGCCTACATCGACGGCGTGGAGCAGTGGCTGGTGGCATCGCCGCCGGCGTAGATAAGCTTTCCCGCTGATGAGTGAGCCGTCACTGGAGCAGTTGGGTGGGGTGCTTGCCGCCCCGCGCCGGCGGCGGCGCCTGTACATCGTCGCTGGCGTGCTGGCGCTGGGCTTAGCCACCGCGTGCGTCGCAGCGATCACCGGCCGGGCCACTCCCGCTCCGGGGCCATCGAGGCCGATCACCAAGCTGACCGACCCTGGCGGCGGGGGGGCGACGTCCGCGGCCTTCAGCCCGGACGGCAAGACCCTGGCCGTCCTTGGCCGCAATGGCGACACCTACCTCTGGGACATCGCCACCCGGCGGTGGGCCGCCACGCTGGCCTCCGTTCAGTGCCGCGGCAACGACGCCGGAGTCCTGTTCAGCCCGGACGGGAAGACGCTCGCCGTCGTGGGCGCCGCTAACGGCGACACCTGCCTGTGGAACGTCGCCGCCCGTGAGCAGGTCGCCGTCCTGGCCGCCCCGAGCAGCGACAGCGACGACAACCTCTACGGCGTGACCGGCGGGGCGTTCAGCCCCGATGGCAGGACTCTGGCCATCGGCGACTCCAACGGCAGCACCTACCTCTGGGACGTCAGCACCGCGGTCAAGGTGGCCACGCTGACCGACCCGCTGGACGGCAACGGCGACCCCGAGGGCGTGGAGGCGGTCGCGTTCAATCATGACGGGACAACGCTGGCAGCGGGCGACGACGACGACCTGATCCATATCTGGGACATTGCTGCCAGGCGCATCATCGCCACGCTCAATGACAGCGCGAGCGACATGCCCACCGGCGGGGGCTACGACGACAGCGGCGGTGTCGAGTCGCTCGCCTTCAGCCCGGACGGCACACTGATCGCCGGCGACGGCGATGGCAACGTCTACCTGTGGGACGTCTCCACGGCGCAGCCGCTGGCCGCGCTGGTCCCGCCGATCAACGTGCTGGAAGCTAACTCCCTCTACTACAACACCAATGCCGATGTGTACGGACAGGTGCAGGGCGGCAACGGCGCCATCGATGTCACGCTGGCCTGCAGCAAGGACTGCAAGGTCCTGGCCACCGGGGTCGACTACGGTTACGGCACCGTTCTGTGGAACGACACCGGCCCGGCCGCACAGCAGACGGCATCGTTGACCGACCCTGGTGGCAACAACTCGGCCGCGCCTCAGCTCGCGCTGAGCGGAAACGGCTCGCTGCTCGCTGTCGCCGACAGCAACGGGCGCATTTACCTGTGGCACACCACCTGACCTGCGCATCAGCCCGGCTGCTTCCGGGCGGAGCGGATCGCCATGGCGGCGAGCGCGCCGAGCAGCGACAGCCCGGCGCTCACGATGATCGCTGAACGGAAGCCAGCCTCCACCGTGGCCGGTGTGGCCAGGCTGCCTGCGTCGCTGAAAACAACGGTGATGAGCGCGATGCCGAACGTGGCGCCGAGCAACTGCATCATGTTCATCACCCCGGCGGCCTTGCCGAGCCAGGCGGCCGGAGCCGCGTTGATCCCGGACGTGGAGATGCACGGAAGCGCCATGGAGATGCCGACCCCCGCTATCACGAACGGTGCGACGTAGGCTCCGTATCCGGCCGTCGTGCCGGCCAGGTGGGCGATCCAGGCGAAGCCGAGGCCCTGCAGCACCAGGCCAGGGACGACGAGGCGGCGCGCACCGAGCTTGTCGAACAGAGCACCGGCAGCGGGCGCGATCAGCAGCGGTGTCCCCGTCCAGGGCAGGAACCGCAGGCCTGTTCCCAGCGGCGCATCCCCTATCCCGAACTGGAAGAACTGGCTGGCCATGAACACCGCGGAGTAGATCGCCGCCGCCGTCAGGAACTGGGTGGCAGCCGCTGCGGAGAATCTGGCTGCGCGGAACAGGCCCAGCGGGATCATCGGCTCGGCCGCGCGTGTCTCCCAGGCGAGGAATCCGGCGATCAGCGCGGCCCCGAGGATCAGGGAGCCAGCGACCCGGGTGCTGCCCCACCCGGCCTGCGGTGCCTGCACCAGGCCCCACACGGCGACCGCGACCCCAGCAGTGACCAGGGCCAGGCCGGGCAGGTCCAGACGGGTCCGCGGGCCACGGTTCTCGCGGAAATGCAGCCGCGCGCCCGTCAGCACCGCGATCCCGACCGGAACGTTCACCCAGAAGATCCAGTGCCAGCTCAGGCCCTGGGTAACCCCACCGCCGATCAGCGGTCCGGCGGCCACGCCGAGCCCGGCGATCCCGCCCCAGATCCCGACGACCGAGCCCCGGCGCTCCGGCGGGAACGCCGACGTAAGCAGGGTCAGCCCCAGCGGGACGACACCGGCGGCACCGATGCCCTGCACGGCGCGGAATCCGATCAGTGCGGCTGCGTTCGGGGCCAGCGCGCACGCGGCGGACGCCGCCGTGAACAGCGCCAGCCCGGTCATGAAGACCCGCCGCCTGCCGAGCCGGTCACCAAGCGCGGCGGCTGTGACGATGCCGGCCGCGAAGCACGTGTTGTAAGCGTTGACCGTCCACTGCAGCGTGTCGAGGTTGCCGCCGAGGTCACGGTGGATCGACGGCAGTGCCGTGACCACGACGAGCGCGTCGAGCGTCACCATGAAGTACGCCATCGAGGTGATGATCAC
>Ga0335074_10007842_pt1 | contig 14823 bp, 9 predicted proteins | sample Lox_Sample_23_FD_206715 | JGI IMG/M metagenome (GOLD analysis project Ga0335074, IMG submission 206715) | Soil microbial communities from Loxahatchee National Wildlife Refuge, Florida, United States - Lox_Sample_2.3 | ecosystem: Environmental > Terrestrial > Soil > Wetlands | place: USA: Florida...
CCTGGTCGCTGACCAACGGCGTGCGGCTCGAGCTTCACCACCAGGGCACCCTGGTCGTCGCGGTGCACGCGGGCTTCATCGACACCGACATGGCCGCGCTGGTCGACCTGCCGAAGATCAGCCCGGAATCGGTGGCCCGGCAGGCGTGCGACGCGGTCGAGGCCGGGCAGGTCGAGGTGCTGGCCGACGAGCGGACCCGGACCGTGAAGGCCTCGCTGGCCCGCGACCACGAGCTGATCTACCCTGCGGTCCAGGAATTCTGGGACGGGGCGATCAAGACGTTACGCCTGTCGGCCGACGGTCAGGTAGCCGACGAAGGTGGCGGTCAGCTGGGGCCAGCCGAACGATTCCAGCCGTTGCCGCACCCGGGCCAGGAAGTCGGCGCCGCGGGCCTCGCCGAGAGCGCGCGTATCGGCCTGGGTGGCCAGGATGGCCAGGTAATCCGCGGCGCTGTAGACGACTTCGAAGGGGTAGCGCAGGGTCGCCACCTCCGTGAACAGGCTCCCGGCCTCGCGCGGGAAGTGCCGGGGGCCGATCTTTTCCGGTGGCGGGGGCGGGTCGCCCGCATAGCCCGCGGCCCGGTAGTCCGCTTGAACCTCGGTCCAGAAGGGCCCGGCGTCCGCGGGCCGCGCCCACATGCATCCGGCCACGGCCAAGGTGCCCCCCGGCCGCAGCAGCCCATGGGGCTTGGCGTAACGAAGCTCCGGGTCGACCCAGTGCAGGGAGTTGACGGCCACCACGGCGTCGAAGCTGGCCTGTGGCGCGGGCCAGTCCTCGAACGAGGAGGTCACAACCTGCGCCGCAGGGAAACCAGCCACACGGCGGCGGGCGACGGCGGCCAGCGCGGGACCCAGTTCCACGGCGGTGACGGCCAGGCCGCGCTGGGCCAGCGGTACGGTGGCCTGCCCGGTGCCGCAGCCGATCTCGATCACCCGGTCTCCGGCCTTGAGCCCGGCCAGCCGGACCAGGTCATCGAACAGCTGGGGCGGACAGACGGGCCTGGTGCGCTGGTAGTCCTCCGCGGCCAGGTCGAATCCGCTGCGCAGGCCGTTGTCCATCAGCCGGTGACGCCCTTGAGGGTGTCCGGCTTGATGAAGCCGAACAGGTAGCCCGCCACCCGCCGCATCTGGATTTCCTCGGCGCCCTCGGTGATGCGGTACCGGCGGTGATGCCGGTAGATGTGCTCGAACGGCTGGTGGCGCGAGTAGCCCAGGCCGCCGTGCACCTGCATGGCGCGGTCGGCGGCCTCGCAGCACAGCCGGTTGGCCACGTAGTTGCACATGGACACCTTGTCGGACTGGGTCAGCGGGCCGTACTGGTCCATGCTCCAGGCGGTCTGGCGGATGAGGGCCCGGAGCATCTCGCCCTGGGTGTGCAGCTCGACCAGCGGGAACTGGATGGCCTGGTTGCTGGCCAGCGGCTTGCCGAACGGCGCCCTGACCTTGGCGTAGGCCACCGAGCGGTCGACGCAGAACTGCGCGGCGCCCAGGCTGGAGGCGGCCTGGCGGATGCGGTTCTCGTTGAAGAAGTGCTGCACGACCTGCAGGCCGCGGCCTTCACCGCCCAGGATGGCGTCCTCGGGGACCCGCACCCGGTCGAGCGAGACATGGCCGTGGTCGGTGGGCATGTTGAAGGTCCACAGGTACCCCTCGACCTTGAAGCCGGGGGTGCCGACCGGGACCAGGAACCCGGTGATGCCCTGACCGCTGCCCGGCGTCCCGCTGGTGCGGGCGAAGACCAGGTCGTGCGAGGCGGTGTGGATGCCGGTGTTCCAGGTCTTCTCGCCGGTGATGATCCAGTCCTCGCCGTCGCGGGCGGCGGTGGTCTCCATGAACGTGGCGTCGCTGCCGTGCTCCGGCTCGGTGATGCCGAACGCGAAGTGGCGGCGGCCGGCGGCCAGGTCATCGACCCACTCGGCTTTCTGCTCCGGGCTGCCGTAGTGCAGCATCAGCAGCAGGCCGACGTTGTTGCCCACGATCGCGTGCTCGTTCTGCAGGTCGCAGTGCAGGCCGAGGCCCTTGCGGGCCAGGTGCTCGCGGATGACCGCCATACCCAGGTTGGTGCCATCCCGGCCGCCGTACTCCCGGGGGAACGCGTACCGGAAGTGGCCGGCCGCGTCGGCCCGCCGCCGGGCCTCGGCGAGGAGTTCCTCCCACTGGCGGCTGGGCAGCCCGCCGCGGTCCCAGTCGGTCCTGGCGTCCTCCCGGCGGTGGTCGAAGAACCGGATGTTGTCGTCCTGTTCCTCGAGCGGCCTGATCTGGCGCTCGATGAACTCGTCGAGTTCGGCCAGGTAGAGCTGCAGGTCTTCGGGCAGGGTGAAGTCCACGGCGTCTCCTTGGCTTATCCGGGAAGGCTGAGGTGGCCCGGGTTGGCGACGGTGAGCTTGTCGACGGTCGCGGCCCGGACCGCCTCGGTGACCTCGCCGAAGCGGTGGTCCAGCGATCCGTCGCGGATCCTGGCGCACAGGTCGGCGTCGCCGGCGCAGCCCAGGGCGGCCAGCCGGGCCCGGTGGCGTTGCGCGTGCGCGGCGGCGAGCAGGGCCTCGCGCTCGGCGATGCGCAGGGCGTTGGCCGCGACCCGGGCGTGGAACCGCACGAGCGGGTCGCCGGCCCCGGCCTCGGTGCTGAGGAAGTTGCGGACGGCGCGGAGCAACTCCGGTGCGGACGGGCGGTCGTGGGGGGTCGCGGCGTGGTCTATCGCGTCGTTGTCCAGGGGATCGGGTACGGTCAGCGGCTTGGCGTAGCCCAGGGCGAGCAGGATGTCGTACTCCTGCTCGCAGACGCGGCGGCCGAGGACCGCGAGTTCGATCGACGGCTCGTCCTCGGCCAGGTACCGTTCGGCCTGGCGGCGGCAGAGCAGGGCCCAGCGCACGGTGCCGTACAGCTCCCACCAGCGCTGGGTTTCCTCGTCCGGCGGGGTGCCGCCGGCGGCGGCGTAGCCCGCCATCAGGTCGGCGCGAGCCCCGAACCCGCCGGCGGGCTGGGCTGAGCCGAACCGCCAGGCCTTGGTGCACAGCCAGCCCAGGTCCTGCCGGGGGTCACCGCGATGGGTCAGTTCCCAGTCCAGCACGCCGTGCAGCCCGTCCGCGCCGATCATGAGGTTCCCGGTCCGGAAGTCGCCGTGGACCAGCGCGTCCGGGACGGGAGCGGGCCGGTGCTCGGCGAGCCAGCGCAGGCCGATCTCCAGGGCGGGCCGGGGCTCGGCGAAGGCCTGGTACAGCTGCGTCACCTGGCCGAGCGCCTCGACCTGGGGCAGGCCGGGGACCGAATCGGGATCGACCTGGTGGATCCGGGCCAGGACTTCGCCGAGGCGGCGGGCGAGCCCGGGGCGTACCGCGGCGTAGGCCTCGTCGCGCAGCAGCCGGCGCGGGATCGTCTCCCCGTCCAGGTGCTCCATCAGCAGGTAGGCCGGGCCGAGGGCGCCCGTCCCGTAGTCGTAGATCTCGGCCACCGGGACGCCGGCCAGCCGCGCCGCGGTCATCGCCGCCGCCTCGACGGCCACGTTCTTGTCCGGGAGCCGGGCCCGGCTGACGTCGCGCAGCAGGACCAGATGGCGCCCCGGGCCATGATTCGTTCGCACCCGGACGTCCCAGCACTCCCGGCTCGCGCCGCCGGGCAACGGGCGGACGCCGGTGACCTCGGCCTCGCCGCCCCACAGCGCCCGCAGCCGCGCCGTCACAGCGCTGGCCAGGGCCTCGGTCATGACCCGCCCGCCGACACGGTCGCAGTGCCTCCCGCACGGTCGCAGTGCCCCGCCGTCTCCTGCCAGACACGATCCACGGCCCGGCCCTTCATCGTCAAGGCCGGGCGTTTAACGGCTCAGGTCACGGTTCGGCGCAATTGCGCCGCGCCGGTCGCTCCTGGGTAACCTCGTCAAGCGCGTCCAGGCGCTGTACAAGCGCTAGAGTCTTCCGCGCTTCGCGACGGGCCAGCCGAGCTGTGGGGCCAGGCTGGCCCGTCGTCGTGGTGTGTCCAGGGTCACATGGGCAGGCCGGCCTTTACTCGCCCCGTTCCCGGCACGTTTACCTCCCATTTAATTAGGTCGGCTAACTTAGTGAGGGAAAACGAGGGCGACATGAGGACGATAGCTGTTGAGCGTAACCGGGACGACGGTAACCGATAATCAGCGCTGGATCGAGCTTGCGGGCGCCGACAATACGCGTGACCTGGGCGGGCTGCCGGTGGCCGGCGGCGGACGCACCCGTTTCCGCAGGCTGCTGCGAGCGGGGACGCTGCAGGATCTTACGGCGGGCGACGTGACGCACCTCACCCGGGATCTGGGCGTTCAGACGGTCGTAGACCTGCGGCTGGCCGATGAGGCGGCGCGGGAAGGCTCGGCGCTTTCCGGTGTTCCCGGGGTCCGCTATTTCTCCCTGCCGCTTTCCTCGGCGGGCAGTATCCGGTCCGATATCGTCGCGGACGGCGCCGGAATGGATATCGTGGGCCATTATGTCGCGCTGCTGGAGGGCAGCGCCGCGAATATCGTGACGGCGGCCCGCATATTCGCCGGCGGAACGGCTGTTTTCCATTGCGCGGCGGGCAAGGATCGCACCGGGGTGCTGGCCGCGGTGGTGCTCGACGCGGTGGGGGTCAGCCGGGAGGCGGTCATCGCCGACTACGCGCTGACCGGGCAGCGGATGAAGCAGATCAGCGCCAGGCTGCTCCGGCTGCCGACCTACCGGGACATGCAGGCGCTGTCCCGCGGCATCAAGGGCGCCGCGACCGCGGACGAGGAGTCCATGGCCGCGTTCCTCGACCAACTGCACGGACGATACGGCAGCGGCGCCGGTTACCTGACCGCGCACGGCCTGGACAGCAGCGACCTGGCCGCGCTGCGCGCCGCCCTCGTGGAGCCCTGACCCGCCTAGTGCGGTGAAGGCGCGGGCGGCGGCCGGAGCCGGGACTCCAGGGCCGGGCGAGCCGCGACCAGCGAGGGTCCGTACCAGGTCAGGTCGCGGCCCGGGACCAGCGCGACCCGATGGTGCGGGAACATCTCCGGCCCGTCACCGGCGCTGAACGGGTACGGCTCGTCGGGCAAGACGATGAGGGCGGGCCGCCGCGCGGTGAGGTCGCCGAGGTCTACGTGCGGGTAGCGGCCGGGGTGGTCACCGTAGACGTTGTCCAGTCCGAGCCGTCCGGCCAGGTCGCCGGTGAAGGTGCCTGATCCCACCACCATCCAGGGATCCCGCCAGATCGGGATGGCCGCGCGGATCCGCGGGCCGGGCCGGGGTTCGGCCCAGACCTGCCCGGCCCGGGACAGCCAGGGCGGCTCCGGCCAGCCGAGCGCGTCACGGAACATCCGGCGCAGGGACGCGAGCGCCTCGTCGAGGGTCCTGATCACCGTGACCCATACCTGCAGCCCGGCCGCGCGGAGGCGTTCCACGTCGATGCGACGGTTCTCCTCCTGGTTGGCCAGCACGATGTCGGGCTCGAGCGCGGCGATGGCGGCCAGGTCCGGGTTCTTGGTCCCGCGGACCCTGGCCACGTCCAGGTCCGCGGGATGGGTGCACCAGATGGTCGCGCCGACCAGGGCGCCGGGCCGCGTCACCGCCACCGATTCGGTCAGCGACGGCACCAGGCTGACCACCCGGCGGGCGGGGCGGGCCAGCCGGACCGGGTGCCCGAGGTCATCGTCCGGCATCGGCGCCTCCGGTTCAGACGTTACGCCGGTACTGGCCGCCGACCTCGAAGAACGCTTCGGTGATCTGCTGCAGGCTGCACACCCGGGCGGCGTCCATCAGCACGGCGAACACGTTGCCGCCCGAGCGCGCCGTCTCCTGCAGGGCGGCCAGCGCCGCGTAGGCCTGCTCGCGGTGCCTTTCGGTGAAGTCACGGACCCGTTCCAGCTGGGATTTCTTTTCCTCCTCGGTGGCGCGGGCCAGTTCGCCCGGGGCGGCCACGGTGCCGGCCGGGTTGCGGAAGGTGTTGACGCCGATCACCGGCAGCGTGCCGTCGTGCTTGCGCTGCTCGTACAGCATGGACTCGTCCTGGATCCGGCCCCGCTGGTAGCCGGTCTCCATCGCGCCCAGCACTCCCCCGCGCGCGCTGATCCGGTCGAACTCGGCGAGCACCGCCTCCTCCACCAGGTCGGTGAGCTCATCGACGATGAACGAGCCCTGCAGCGGGTTCTCGTTCGCCGCCAGGCCCCACTCCCGGTTGATGATCAGCTGGATGGCCAGCGCCCGGCGCACCGACTCCTCGCTGGGGGTGGTGACGGCCTCGTCGTAGGCGTTGGTGTGCAGGCTGTTGCAGTTGTCGTAGATGGCGCACAGCGCCTGCAGCGTGGTGCGGATGTCGTTGAACGCCATCTCCTGGGCGTGCAGGGACCGGCCGGAGGTCTGCACGTGGTACTTGAGTTTCTGGGACCGCTCGTTCGCGCCGTAGCGCTCCCGCATGGCCACGGCCCAGATCCGCCGGGCCACCCGGCCGATGACGGTGTACTCCGGGTCCATGCCGTTGGAGAAGAAGAACGACAGGTTGGGCGCGAAGTCGTCGATGGCCATGCCGCGGGCCAGGTAGGCCTCCACGTAGGTGAACCCGTTGGCCAGGGTGAAGGCGAGCTGGCTGATCGGGTTCGCGCCGGCCTCGGCGATGTGGTAGCCGGAGATCGACACCGAGTAGAAGTTGCGGACCTGGTTGGCGATGAACCACTCCTGGATGTCGGCCATCATCCGCAGGCTGAACTCGGTGGAGAAGATGCAGGTGTTCTGGCCCTGGTCCTCCTTGAGGATGTCAGCCTGCACGGTGCCGCGGACCCGTTGCAGGACCTCGGCGGCCGCAATGCCCTGGGCGGCGCCCTGGTCGATGGCGGTGTTGAGGAAATAGGCCAGGATGGTCGGGGCCGGGCCGTTGATCGTCATCGACACCGACGTGGTCGGCGCGATCAGATCGAACCCGTCGTACAGCGCCTTCATGTCATCCAGGGTGGCGATGGACACCCCGGAGGTGCCGACCTTGCCGTACACGTCGGGGCTCTCCCCCGGGTCCCGGCCGTAGAGCGTGACCGAGTCGAACGCGGTGGACAGCCGGGTGGCCGGGTTGCCATCGGACAGCAGCTTGAACCGGCGGTTGGTGCGGAACGGGTCGCCCTCCCCGGCGAACATGCGGGCCGGATCCTCGCCCTCCCGCTTGAACGGGAACACCCCGGCGGTGAACGGAAAGTAGCCCGGCAGGTTCTCCTCGCGCAGGAACCGGAGCAGGTCCCCGTGGTCGGCGTAGCGCGGCAGCGCCACCCGCGGGATCGGGATCCCGGACAGTGACTCCCTGGGTCCTTTGGCGGGCTGAGGTCCGGAGTAGGCCTTGACGACCGCGGGCCAGCCGGCGATCAGCTCGGCGCTGTCCGCCCCGACCTCGCGTTCGGCCTGGCCCAGAAGTGAGGCCACGGCCCGTTCGGCATCATCTCCGATGAGCTCAGCCCGGACGGCGGCCAGCCGTTGCACCCGGCGCACCGCGCGGGCCTGCCGGGCCGTTTCCTCGTGGTAGGTGCGGACGGTACCGGCGATCTCGGCCAGGTAGCCGGTCCGGGCCGGCGGGATGACCGACGCCGCGTCGGTGGAGGTCCGGCCGGCGGCCGCGGGCAGCACCCCCTCGGCCAGGGGCAGCCCGCGGCCGGCGAGCAGGCCGGCCAGGTGCTGGTACAAGGCGGTGACGCCGTTGTCGTTGAACGTGGCCGCGCTGGTCCCGAACACCGGCATGTCGGCCGGCTTGGCGCCGAACGCGGACCGGTTGCGGATCAGCTGGCGGGACACGTCGCGCAGCGCGTCGGCGGCGCCGCGCCGCTCGAACTTGTTGATCGCCACCACGTCGGCCAAGTCGAGCATGTCGATCTTTTCCAGCTGCGACGCGGCGCCGAACTCCGGCGTCATCACGTACAGGGACACGTCGGCCAGCGGCACCACGGCCGCGTCGCCCTGCCCGATCCCGGGCGTCTCCAGGATGACCAGGTCATAGCCGGCCGCCCGGCAGGCGCCGATGATGTCCTCGATGCGCTCCGGCAGCTCGCGCGCGCCCCTGGTGGCCAGCGAGCGGAAGAACGCGTGCTCGCCGTCCAGGGCGTTCATCCGGATCCGGTCGCCCAGCAGGGCCCCGCCGCCGCGCCGCCGGGTCGGGTCCACGGCCAGCACCGCGATCCGCAGCTTGTCCTGCTGATCGGTGCGCAGCCGGCGGACCAGTTCGTCGGTCAGCGACGACTTGCCGGATCCGCCGGTGCCGGTGATGCCCAGCACCGGCACGGTGCGGGAGGCGGCCGCGGCGGCCAGCGCGGCCCGGTCCGGTTCGGGCAGACGGCCGGCCTGCAGGCAGGTGATGGCGCGGGCCAGCGCGCGGCGGTCGCCGGACAGGAGCGCTTCCAGCGAGGGCGGTTCGGCGGCCAGGTCGACGTCGCAGTCGCGGATCAGCTCGTTGATCATGCCGGGCAGGCCGAGCCGCTGGCCGTCTTCGGGTGAGAAGATCCGCACCCCGGCGGCGGCCAGCCGGGCGATTTCGTCCGGGATGATGACGCCGCCGCCCCCGCCGAAGACCCGGACGTGCCCGGCCCCGGACTGGTGCAGCAGCTGGGCCAGGTACTCGAAGTACTCCATGTGGCCGCCCTGGTAGGAGCTGATCGCCACGCCCTGGGCGTCCTCGTCCAGGACCGCGTCCACCACCTCGCGGACCGACCGGTCGTGACCGAGGTGGACCACCTCGGCGCCCTGGGCCTGCAGGATCCGCCGCATGATGTTGATGGCGGCGTCGTGCCCGTCGAACAGCGCGGCCGCGGTGACGAACCGGACCGGGTGGACGGGCACATGCAGGTCGCTGGGCTTCGCCGAACCGGACATGACAGACCTCCCGTAGCGGCGAGCCCGAACCCGGCCGGGCGGGGGCGCAGCCGAGGCGGCAAGAATTTAGACGACCAATATTTGGAAGTTAAAGTAATCGGCCGGGTCGTGTCAAGGAGAAACTAGAGAGAACCTGCGGAAACACGCGCCTCGCGGGCGGCCGGCGGCGTCACGTACGGTAGGTGCGTGCCCGATCCAGACCCGTTCGACCCCATCGCCGAAGCCCACCGCCAGTGGAGCATCCGGTGGCCCGCGCACGCCGACCACATGGCGGCCGTCACCTCCGTCATGCGGGTCCAGCAGCTGCTGCTGGCCCGGATCGAGGCCATCCTGCAGCCCTACGGCCTGACCTTCGCCGCGTACGAGGCGCTCCGGCTGCTCGCCTTCACCCGGAGCGGATCCATGCCGATGGGCAAGATGGGCGTACGCCTGATGGTTCATCCGGCCTCGGTCACCAATGCCATCCGCCGGCTGGAGCAGCGCGGGCTGGTCGAACGGCACATCTCGGCGCAGGACCGGCGTATCGTCCTGGCCACCATCACCGACCAGGGCCGGGCCGCCGCCCGGGACGCGACCACGGCCCTCAACCGGGCGGACTTCGGCATCGCGGCCCTCTCCGCTGACGAGACCGCCCAGCTCACGTCGATGCTGCGGCACGTCCGGGTGGCGGTGGGCGACATCGCGGACGTGCCGGTCGGTAGTTCCTTACTTATCGGCCGAACGGTCCGTGGTTCGTGGGCCGGCGAACCGGATAGGCAGGGCCTTGAACGAGTAGAACAGCAGCCCGTGGTTCCGTTCGACCGGCCGGGCGGGGTCGAGCCGGAGGTCCTCGAGCCGGGCCAGCAGGCGCTCGAACGCGGTCACCATCTCCTGCCGCGCGAGCGGCGCGCCGACGCAGGCGTGCGGTCCCTGGCCGAAGGACATGTGCCGCATGACGTGCTCGCGGGTGACGTCGAACTCGTCGGGTTCGGCGAACGCCTGGTCGTCACGGTTCGCGGCGCCGTAGCGGACGTGCAGGATGGCGCCGGCCGGGATCGGCACGCCGTGGATCTCCACGTCCCGGGTGGCCTTGCGGAACAGGCCCTGGACCGGGGCGAGCATCCGGAGCGCTTCCTCGGCGAAGGGCTTGATCAGGCCCGGGTCGGCGCTTATTCGGTGCATCTGCTCCGGGTTCTGGATGAGCAGCCACATGGCGGAGGCGATCGCGTCGGCGGTGGTGATGTAGCCGCCGGTGATGAGCTGCTGCAGCAGGTTCTGCAGCTCGGGCATGGACAGCGGGCGTTCTTCCTCCTCCGACGCCGCGACCAGGGCGGAGATCAGGTCACCGGTGGGGTGGGCCCGCCGGGCCTCGAACACGTCCGCCAGGTAGTGCTGCGCCTCGGCCTCGATGTCCGCGTAGGCGATCGTCGCGTCCTCGTCGGTCAGCAGGCCCTGGGCCGGGGCGAGCATGGCGTCGGCCCAGCGCCGGAACGTGCCGATCTCGCCGGCGGCCAGGCCGAGCTGCTCGCTGATCACGATGCCCGGCAGCGGAAAGGCGAACTCCGACACGAACTCGCACCGGCCGCGGCCAGCGAAGGCGTCGATGAGCTGGTCGCAGATGCGCTGCACGTCCGGGACCATCTGCCGGACCCGGCCCGGGGAGAAGACCTTGTTCAGCAGGCGGCGGTACCGGGTGTGTTCGGGCGGATCGGACTGGTGCAGGGTGGGGACGTGCGGCCAGCCCTTCTCGGCGAGGCGCTGCTGGAACAGCGCGCCCAGGGTCCGTGCTCTTACGCCGGAGAGTTCTTCCAGGTCGAGGGTGTTGGAGAAGGTCTCGGTGTCACGCAGGACGACGCGCAGGTCCTCGTAGCGGGTCAGGACGTAGAAGCCGGTGCCCGGCATGCGCAGCACCGGCTGCTCGGTGCGCAGTTGCTGGTAGTACCCGAACGGGTCGGCCTGCACGGCTGGATCCAGGAGGAGTTCGGCGTCGGATTCGGCCATATCGGTCCCTTCCGTGAAGAAATGCCGGTCACAGGCCGTGCTCGATGGGCAGGACGCCCTGCTTCGCGGCCTTGACGAGAGCGGCGTGATCGGCCTCGGTCTGGTCGGCGTACAGCCGCGCGAACCGGGCCAGAGCGGTATCGAGGCGGTCGGCGGAACCGGCGTACCCGACGATCATCGAAGCGCCACTGGTCCGGGCGTGGCCCTTGGCCAGCAGGTGGCCGGTGACGGCGGCATAGTCGGCCAGGGCCGCGGCGTCGATGGAGTCCAGGGCCACGCTGCCCTTCATGTTCCGGAACTGGCGGACATAGTACTGCCGCCCGCCGACCGTGGCCCAGCCCAGCAGCGGATCGCTGACCGTCTGGAGGGCCTGCTGGTACTCCACGACCCGCTGGCCCTGGTGCGCATGCCAGGCCCCCTCGCCGTGCACGTAGCGGGCGAAAACCGACCGGCGGGCCTGCTTGAGCTGAAGGAACAGCACGTCATCGGGGCTGCTGCCCTCGAGCAGCGCGACATAGGCGCGCAGCCCGACGCTGCCCACGCCCACCACCTTGTGGGCGATATCGATCAGCGTGTACCCGCCCAGGGCCCGCCGCCAGTGCGGGGCCAGGGTGCCCAGGTACTCATCGAGCGCGCGGGCGATCTGGTCCGCCTCGGCGTAGTTGATCCGGGTCACCAGCGGCGGATCCTCCACGATGCGGCGCTGCCCATCGCGCTCGCTGGTGAACCTGGGCAGCGCCCGGTCGCTGGTCCGGCGGCGAGCCCGGGCCGCGGCCCGCTCGATCTCGGCGCGCAGCGACTCTCCGATCGCCCGCTGCCGCGGCAGCCGATCCGCGTCCAGCCGCTGATAGGACCGGGCCAGTAGCGGCGTGGAGGCCAGAGCGCGGACCTCGGCCCGGTACCCGGCCACGCACTGCCGTACCGCTGCCTCGCACTCCGGCTCGCCGGCGCCGTTCTGCCGGCCCGCGACCCAGATGCTCGCCACCAGCCGACGCAGATCCCACTCCCAGCCGCCGGGGTGCGCCTCGTCGAAGTCGTTCAGGTCGATGACGAGATCCCGCTCCGGCGAGGCATAGAAGCCGAAGTTGCCCAGATGCGCGTCACCGCAGATCACCGGGGTGATGCCAGTGGACGGCAGCCGGGCCACGTCCGCGGCCATCACGACCGCCGCGCCGCGCAGGAAGCCGTACGGCGTGGCGGCCATCCGGCCCACCCGCACCGGGATCAGCCAGTCCAGCCGGCCCCGGTGGGACTCGACGATCAGCTGCACCGGATCGGGCCGGCCGGCCGGCGCGGACCAGTCCCCCAGCGAGCGGCGCGGAACCTGGCGGCGAAGCTCCCGGCCCATCCGGTACCGGTCCTGCCTGGAGGTCGACCGCTGCCGGAGCGAGGTGAACGCCTCGCTGTCCGCCGAGGCCAGGACGACATGGTCGTTCCGGCCCCGGCGCCCGGTCACAGATTGCGCCACTGGCGGCCGTCTCGCTGGATGAGCTGGGCGGCTTCCTGAGGTCCCCAGGTGGCCGCGTGGTACAGCGGGATCGGGTCCGGGGACTGCTCCCAGTAGGCCAGCAAGGGGTCGACGATGCGCCAGGACCTGGCCACCTCGTCGGCGCGGATGAACAACGTGGCGTCGCCGATCAACGCATCGAGGATGACCCGCTCGTAGGCGTCGTCCCGCGATTCGCCGTAGCCGTGGGAGTAGGAGAAATCCATCGACGCCTTGCGGAGCCGGAACTCGTGGCCCGGCACCTTGGCCCCGAACCGCAGGCTGACGCCCTCGTTCGGCTGCACCCGCGCCACCAGCGCATCCGGTTCCAGGGTCATGGCCTCGGCCGGGAACAGCGGGAGGTGGGGCGGCCGGCGGAACTCCATGACCAGTTCGGTGGTGCGGCGCGGCAGGCGCTTGCCGGTCCGGACGTACACCGGGACGTCGGTCCACCGCCAGTTGTCGATGTGCAGCCGCAGCGCCACGAACGTCTCGGTGGCGCTGAGCGGGTCGACGCCCTCCTCCTCGCGGTAGGACACGATCAGGTCGTCGCGGGTCCCGCCCCGGGTGTACTGGCCCCGGACCGCCCACCGGGCGATCTCCGCGGGCTCGTTCAGCTGCCTGATCGCCCGCAGCAGCTTGACCTTCTCGTCACGGACGGCCTCGGGGTGGAAGGACGTCGGCGGTTCCATCAAGAACAGCGAGAGCACCTGCAGGACGTGATTCTGGACGATATCGCGGACCGCGCCGGTGGTGTCGTAGAACCCGCCGCGCAAACCCACGCCGAGCGTCTCGGCCACCGTGATCTGCACGTTGTCGACCCAGGTCCGGTTCCAGATCGGCTCGAAGATCGAGTTCGCGAAGCGCAGGGCCAGCAGGTTCTGCACGGTGTCCTTGGCCAGGTAGTGGTCGATGCGGAAGATCTGCGACTCGGTGAACGACGCGCTGATGTCGGAGTACAGGCTGCGGGCGCTGGCCTCGTCCCAGCCGAAGGGCTTCTCGATCACCAGCCGCGGCCAGCCCTCCGCCGCGCTGACGTTCAGCGACGACCGGCCCAGCTGGACGGCGATGGTGCCGAACAGGCGCGGCGGCGTGGCCAGGTAGAAGACGTGCTGGCCTTTTGTGCCGAGCACGTGGTCGCAGTCGGTGAGCACCCCGGCGAGGCGGTGGTAGGTGTCCGGATCGTCATAGCCGCCGCTGATGTAACGGAAGCTCGCCTTGGGCGCCCATTCCCCGGCGGGGGCGCCGGACAGGCACTTGTCCGCCCACTCCTCATCGCTCATGGCCGTCCGGGCCACGCCGACCAGGGCGAACTCGGGCCGGAGCCGGTGATGGGCGGCGAGCTGGCGGATCGCCGGCAGGAGCTTGCGTTCGGTCAGGTCACCAGACGCGCCGAAGATGACCAGCGCGCAGGCCGGGGCGCGCCGGGCCGCGTCGTCATGCGCCGCTTCGTTCACCGCTCCATCATCCAACTCATCAATCCGAGGTAAAACCCCTTGAGGCGAAGAGTTACTGGAGTCGGTATCTAGCGGCAGACTCCGGCCGCGAAGGGTTACTGGGGTCAGTGTGCGGGAGTTACACTCACCGTTGGCGACCGCATCGCCGCGGCCGCCCGCGCGGAGGAGATGCCCGTGGACCGATGGTCGAAATCCCCGTTTACGTCCGGAGCGCTCACGTGACCTCGGGAGGGCCGCCCGGGAGCGAGGACGAGGCGCTCGGCATCGTCGAGGCCGGCGAGGCCATCGGCATTCCCACCGTGACCCTGCTGCTCCAGGGCATGGGCATGACGGTGGCCCAGCCGCGCAGCGTGGCCCGGGAGACGCGGCGGCTGGCCGGGGACACGCTCCGCATCCTGGCCGGGAAGTCCGACCGCGCGCCCGCCAAGGGCGACCGGCGATTCGCCGACCCGGCCTGGGCGCAGAACGCGGCGTTCCGGCGGCTGTGCCAGGAGTACCTGAGCCTGTGCGAATCGGTCGGGCACCTGGTCGACGATCTCGACCACGGCCAGCGCAGCTGGCAGGACGCCGAGCGGGCGCGGTTCGTGGCGAACATCGTGATGAGCGCGGCCGCGCCGACCAACTTCTTCCCGAGCAACCCGGCGGCGCTCAAGCGGGCGTTCGACACGGGCGGGCTGAGCGTGGCCCGCGGGGCCCGCCAGTGGTGGCGCGACGTGCGCTCGAACGGGGGGATGCCGTCGCAGACCGACCGGACCGCGTTCGAGGTCGGGACCGACCTGGCCGTGACGCCCGGCGCGGTGGTGGACCGCGACGAGCTGGCCGAGATCATCCAGTACACGCCGGCCACGGGTTTGGTACGGCGGCAGCCGGTGCTGATCATCCCGCCGCCCATCGGCCGCTACTACTTCCTGGACCTGCGGCCGGGCCGCAGTTTCGTGGAGTACGCGGTGAGCCGCGGCCTGCAGGTGTTCATGATCAGCTGGCGCAACCCGGACCCTTCCCTGGGCGGGCTGGGCATGGAGGCGTACGCGGCCCGGATCCGGGCCGCGATGGACGTGGTCAGCGAGATCTGCGATACGCCG
>Ga0335074_10007843_pt1 | contig 14823 bp, 9 predicted proteins | sample Lox_Sample_23_FD_206715 | JGI IMG/M metagenome (GOLD analysis project Ga0335074, IMG submission 206715) | Soil microbial communities from Loxahatchee National Wildlife Refuge, Florida, United States - Lox_Sample_2.3 | ecosystem: Environmental > Terrestrial > Soil > Wetlands | place: USA: Florida...
CCGTTCCCGATCCTTTGGGAGAAGACTTTTGCGGCTTCGGTACCCATCTGGTTTGTCTTCCGTTCCTCTGGGAGTTGGGCGTCATGGTTCCGCTTCCCACCTTGGGCGGCAATAATGGCGAAGCCGATGACATTAACGACGCGGGTCAGGTGGTCGGGCTTGCAGAAACGAATGTCCCCGACCCGACCTGTACTTCTCCGCAAGTTCTGCAAAGCCTGCCTGCCGTGTGGGAAGGGGCTCATATCCAGGCACTGCCCACGTTCTCGGGCGACCCTGACGGCGGCGCGATCGCGAACAACGAGAGAGGGGAGATTGTCGGTGTCTCGGGAACTTGCAGTAATCTCGGTTCCCATGCCGTGCTGTGGCGGAACGGCAGGGTGACGAACCTCGGCTCCCTCGGAGGGCTGATGAACAACAGCGCTCAGGCCATTAATAACCGAGGTGAGGTAGCCGGGTATTCCGATCTCTCAGGGGACACCAACGAGCACGCGTTCCTCTGGCGAAATGGCAGGATGACGGACTTGGGCACGCTCGCCGGGAATGATCCAACGATTTTGAGTCAGGCGATCGGTATCAACAACCATACCCAGGTAGTCGGTTATTCCTGCGGCGGACCGGGTGGGAGCTGCGGTGCTTTTCTCTGGCAGAACGGCACAATGACGGACCTCAACTCACTGTTTCCTCCGAATACCACGCTCTATGCGCTCTTCGCCTATGACATCAATGACGAGGGAGCGATCGTCGGGTATGCCTATGATCCAACCACGGGCAACTATCCCGCTTTCCTGGCGGTTCCCAGCCCGGGCGGAGAAGACAGCCAAGTTGCCTCACCTCCTGAGCGCAGCCGACGGTTTGTTGAAGCTACACTCCCACAACATTTACCCGCGGTGCGCCGCGTCCGCCTAGGTCCATAAGCGCGTGAAACGTGCTCGGACGGATGATCGTTACTTGATGGCTTTGGCAAACCTCTCGATTTTCCAGATTGACTTGGGCAGGAGAAGACAATGAAGCAGCTTAAAGTTGGCGCCCCTCATTCGATATGTGGTTGGAAAGCCACTCGCGGGAAGCTCCCGGTACTGCTGTGCGCACTGATCATGGCGATAGCCGGTGCCAAACCAGTCCGCGCGCAAGCGCCGGAGAGCGAGCCCGTTGTCCAAAGTCCTCCGTCAACCTTCAACGTGTTGTATAGCTTCGTCGGCTCTCCGAACGATGGCGCGCAGCCCTGGGAGATCGGCGGTGCCTTAGTACGCGACGCTTCAGGTAATCTCTATGGCTCAACTAATGCGGGCGGCAACGCGGTTTGCCAGGGAGTGCCGTATCAGCCAGGTACCGTTTTCGAACTGAGCGGTAGCACGGAAAGCGTGCTGTTTAACTTCTCTGACGCCCATTGCGGGCTCGATGTTGGGATATCCCCCAGCGGGGCGCTGGCTATGGACTCGGCGGGCAATCTCTATGGCATCACCCAGGAAGGCGGCCCCAGCGACTGCGGCACAGTTTTCAAACTTTCGAACTCAGGCTACACAGTGTTGTATTCCTTCGGCTGCGCTGAGGGTGGTTATCCGTATGCCGGCGTGATTCTCGATAGACAGGGCAACATTTATGGCACCACCGCATTTGGTGGGACTTATGGCTACGGTATTGTCTACGAGATTAACTCTCAGGGTGGGTTCAGCGTGCTCTACACCTTCACCGGAGGGGCCGATGGAGGAAAGCCCTATGGCGGCCTAGCGATGGACTTGGTGGGAAATTTGTATGGAATGACGTACGTCGGAGGAGCATCCCAGGACGGCGTCGTGTTTGAGCTAAGCCGTTCCGAGGGCGGCTGGACGGAAACGGTTCTGCACAATTTCGCTGGCGGGAGCAATGACGGTCAAAATCCGCGTTTCGCCAGTCTCACGTTGGCTACTTCAGGGCCCTTGACTACGATCTATGGCGTCACCGAATTGGGTGGCAGCACCAACAACGGAATCGCGTTCAAAATGGCGAGGGGACGGAATGGGTATACCTTCACCCCGCTCCACAGCTTCACGCGAACAAACGGTGACGGCGGACTTCCCCGGGGTACGCTACTGTTGCGAAACGGCAAGCTCTACGGCACCACATCAGCCGGGGGCAACTCCAACGACTGGGGCACGGTGTTTGAGTTATCCCCAGGGTCCAGCCCATTCGGTGGCTGGCAGGAGACGATTCTATACAACTTTACGGGCGGAGCGGACGGAGGTACTCCGATTGCCGGGTTGGTCGCCGATTCCAACGGCGTCTTGTATGGAGCGGCGAGAGATGCCGGCATCGTCAACAACTCCTGTTCGTCCGGCTGCGGCGTCGTCTTTAAAGTACAGCCATAACCGACTTTCTCGGAAGTCGGTCGTTTCCGTCGTGCTAATGAAGGCCGCTCATGGCCACATGGGCGGTATTTCTTTTCCAGTCTCTCCCGCTGCCGTCCTGAATGCATGGCGAGGGCTGGACACCCCCTTTTGTTGGCAATACAGAAACTGACTACTTGCTGGTGTTCTTCGGATAGTTGTCGAAATATCGCCATTGCACAAGCAACCGTGACGGCGGCTGACGTTTAGTGATATGAAAGTGGCTGTTCCGATTACTGGGGCGCGCCGGAAACGCTGCACCGCCCGCCTTCAGAATCTTCAAACTGAGCCAGCCAACCTCCGAAATCCTGCTTAGTTGGCGGCATCGTGAATCGCACACCTGCGTGCGCTTTGGCCTCATAGAACGGCTGAAGATCCGACACACCGAAGCCTAACTCAACGCTTCCGGCAGGGTTTGCCGCAGAAGCTGGGTGCAGAGCTAATGTGGTCTCTCCAGTGTCGAACTCACTCCAACCCGGCGACGAGAATTTCAGTGGAAGGCCCAGCGCATCTCGATAGAACACAACGGCTCGATCCATATCTGCTACGAACTTGATGCCGCGATTTACAGCCTGATCGGCACCGCGAAACTGAACGGCCTGGACCCGGAGGCGTATCTGCGCGAGGTATTACAGCGCATCGCTGACCATCCCATCAACCGCATCGAGCAACTACTGCCCTGGAATGTCCTTGCAGCCGCCGAAGCTGCCAGTTCGTAGCTCTTCAACCATCATTTGTGATAACCATGCGCAGCACGATGCCGGATCTCGAAGGGTGCTAAAGTGTGGCTTGTGAGGCAATTACTTGACGCTTCCGGCCCGCTGTTGATCTGTCTTACCGTGTTCGCGACCACCACTGTTTATGCCCAAGTCTCGGATTCTCCGGGTTCGGTAAATTGCCCGTCAACGGTGAATCTGACTGTCACCGTTACTACGGAAGACGGTGCTGTGATACCAAATGCCTTGGTCATCCTCAGAGAAGACACTCTTGGACAGCCTAGAGGCGTAAAGGTGTTCGAGTCAGAATTGCGAACGGAGTCGAACGGCAAGGCCACTGCTGCGGTTCCTTGTAACTATTTGGACGTCTTGGTCGGCGCTAATGGATTCGCTCCTGCTGCCCAGAAGTTTCTAATCACAAGAGATGCACACACCTTCTCAGTTCCTTTGAAGATGTACCCGATTACGAGGACGACCGAGATACCTGTCCCTCAGCCAGAGCCATCGCCCGAGATGCCGCCCTTGCCGAGCAGGATATCTGAATCCGCGCAGTCCCCACCGCAGAGCCACCCTACAATCAGCGTTGATGAGGCGAAGCAGTTGGTCGGCATCGTGCTGCGTCACCAGAAATTTCCTTCGTCCTCACCCTACTGCTCGATTGAGAACCTCGACAGGAACGGTAGGCCGTTTGAAGCCGGTTATTATGCGTTTGCTGCCTCTTGCGATTTCCCGAACACTCAAGCAACCAGTCCATGGGGCACATATCTTGTCAGTCCTCGAACGGGAGATGTACTGAACTACGACACTTGCAAACGGGTCGAGTACCGCGACCTCCAACATCAAAGGCAAGTCATGCTTCAAACTGGCACCACTGCGGACGGGGAGAAGAAGTATCGAGAGGCTACGGGTTGCAACAAAACGAAGTAGTGCATGGATAACTGCGGATAGCAACCACTCTCTTCCGATAAGTGGAGCCTTGCCTAGGCTGTCCCCAAGTTCAAGTCTTGGCTATCACCTATTCATTTCTCCGTAAGTGTCCATTTACTCCCAAGTGGACACTTATCGGCCACACTTATCAGCCTGCCTCTCCGCGTCCTTGGCCGAACGCTTACGTTGAAAAAGTCCCTCCGAGGGCAAAACCTACCTAAACTGGGTGACCAGAAATGTATCCCGAGTGAGCGATCGTCGTTTATAGGGCATCCTAGCGCGTCGAGTTTTCTGCGCATTCTTGAGAAAAGAGTTTTTCAACAGGCACTCCCCTCATCACAAGCAATCGACCTCGCCAGAGCCGATCTAAGCTAGGCAGATGGGCAGCATCCCCAGCCTTGGGTTCTTATCCGAGGAAGTGACACCCTTTTCGTGTGGGGTGGCCATGTGCCCGCAAGCACCATCACAAAAACTCAGTGCACCCGGCGAGTCGCCCTGTCACGGCTCCGATCCCCTCAAAGTGGCATCCTCGACGTGACCAGAGTCACTGACTGAGAGGCCCAGAATGCCGTATTTTCGCCCCATCAGAAACCAGTAGCAGCAGCCCGCGCGGAGGCTCGCATCCTGACACTGTGGGTTACTTCTGCGGGCTGCTCTTAGTGGGGTGTTGCATGCCCGTCTATTTGCAAAAGGACTTCTGCCGGAAGTCCGAAACCGAAAGCATCTGCATGTGCTGCTACGGGACTGTCAGGGGAGATCGATTTATTCCCTTGGACAAAGCGGAGGAGCTGCACAGCCTCGCCTGCATGATGCGGCCAGTGTCCACAGTTTCGTTCTGGCGCGATTAATAATAACGACCGTAGCGCCACTGGAAACCGGATAGCGGCCCGTCGCCTATGGGGTCTCCGTTCGCAAATCGCCGGCGATACCCTCAACTTGCAGGGCAGGTAGGCAGGCCGCATTCAATAGCGAACCAAAGCCCACGATGACTGCCGGAACGAGGATTGAGTCCTCAAACATGGCCTTTACCAACGAGATGGAGAACGGGTCACGGAAAAAGGTAAACATAAGCCATCCCGTGCACATGATGTACACCGTGGCCGTCAACGTGTTGGACAGACGGCTTTTCAGATAGCGAAAACCTAGAGGCATCAGGAACCAGAAGACCGCCGTCCCGAGCAATCCAAAATTCAGATTGAACGACACGAACGAATTCAGGCCGCCCAGCGGACGGTAAGCATTCGGCTTTTTCAGCGTCTTGAACTTTTCAGGCATGAGGACGGTGGGGATCAGGTTTCTGAAGTCACCGATAAGTTGCGTGGGTTCGTTAATCCAGGCGATGCCTTTGTATCTCAGGTGATGGACCAGCGAAAGGCTGCCAATCATCGGCTCAAAGAAGACGTTGGACAATGCGCCGGTGACGCTGGTGCCTTCGCGCCAAGTTCCAATCGCGCCGAAGAGAATGGCAAGAACCAGCGCGACGGCGACGACCGTTCTCAGCTTGAATCGCGCGCGAAGGTTTGTTTGGTAAATCACGAACATCACTAGAATGGACGCTACATAAAGTCTGCTCCCCAGAGCGAGCATGACTGCGGCGCCGGCCATGGGAGCCAGGAAATAAGGACTCAGCAGCCGCTTGCGCCAGCGTACTTCAGGGTGCTCAATCGTGAAGATGAGAGCTACCGTAGCTAAGAGAACCATGCAGGAGGTAACGGCTCCGCGTGCCGCGCCAACCTGCAGAACCGTGGGTGAGGCCGGAACAAACAAATAGGCGCGCACTACGTATGCCGAATACACCATCAACCCACATCCGAATAACGTCACCAGCAATAGTGCGACCCTGGGGACCCTCCTAGTCTTCGTGGCCGTTGCAACGGTTCGAAATATGCGCAGCCCAAGCGTGTCGCCGATGGCGAAGCAGAAGTACAGGGCAACACAGGACAGGGCATATGGCGTGGTCAGGCGAGGACGAAACAGATCGATCCAGATCGGCGCCATCGGAAAATCAATTTTGGAGGCCCAAATCCTCACTGCCAGCGGAGTGATCCAGTAAAACAAGAAACCAAAAGTAAGCGTCGTGACGTGGTTGATCTCGACGCGTCCACGCGTGACTGATCGCCGGTAACCATACCAGCAAGGAAAAGCGAGCCCGATAACGAGCAAAAGTTCGTTCATCGGCAACATGTCTCGTCAAGTATTGTCAGGGTCAAAATGGCCGCCTAGCTACGTTCACTTGCCAAGAAGTCCCCCACGCCCCATGTACAACGCAGGCATACGATGTTCGCACAGGAGGATGTCATGTCTCAAGCTACCCAGTGCCTGCGGCCCAATATTTGAGACTGCCTTATTCATCTCATCCGCGAACACGCAGTTCAGGTCACGCAACAAGATTTGAAGCCGAAATCTTCCGCCCGCGGCAACAGTTCGGTTTCCATGGGGACTCCAGAGTCCGGCTGGGCTCCAGACGAGCGCAGGGTAACCTCGATGGTTACCGTCAAGGACGGTCATTACTGTTCGCAACAGTTGGCACCGGTCGCCTTGCCATTCAGTGCTTGCATTCATAGTCGCAAGAACGAGGCAGTTTCCAATCGGCTGTTGTCGCCAACGATTCCAACATCTCGTCATATCTTTTCGCCTAAAGTTGCGCCGAATGCCGCCGATGCCGATAGGGATAAGTGTCGGCCACTGCCGACCTTTCGGGGGGATGCGTATGGCGCAAGCAGCCCAGTACGTGAGGATGTCTACGGAACGTCAAGATTATTCGATCGCAAATCAATTAGCGGCCATAGAAGCCTATGCGGTATTGCACAGCTTCGAGATCGTCAAGACCTATTCCGATCCGGGAAGGAGCGGGGTCGATTTGGCTCGACGCCCTGGACTGCAACAACTGCTGGCGGACGTGACCAGACCAGCTCCGGAGTTTCAGGTCATCCTGGTCTATGACGTTACCCGGTGGGGACGCTTTCAGGATATCGATGAGAGTGCCCACTACGAATTTGTGTGCAAACGAGCTGGCATTCAAGTTCATGCAGATCGCAGTCACTTCCGCGGTTTGCCGACTTCTCCGACATGTGGATTGGTTCCCCATGGCCATCGACTCAGGAATTAGGCGCACCACGTTGACTGGCGTTTGCACGCGCCATATCATCAGGCATTCATTTCGGCGTCGTGAGCCATGATCGAGACGACCATCTCGCATTACCGCATCCTGGCAAAGCTGGGCGGCGGTGGAATGGGCGTGGTCTACAAGGCTGAAGACGTAACCCTGCACCGATTTGTCGCTCTCAAGTTCCTGCCCGATATCATAGCTAACGACACGCAAGCAGTGCTGCGGTTTAAGCGCGAAGCGCAAGCAGCCTCGGCGCTGAACCATCCCAACATCTGCACGATATACGAAATCGGCAGCTATGAAGGCCAGGCTTTCATCGCGATGGAGTTCTTGGAAGGTGTGACGTTGAAGCTCCAACTTGCCGGCCGCCCCCTGGAACTCGAGCTGCTGTTGGATCTTGCCACAGAGATCGCCGATGCCCTCGATGTCTCGCATGCGAAGGGCATCATTCACCGCGACATCAAGCCTGCCAACATCTTCGTTACGAAGCGCGGGCACGCCAAGATTCTCGATTTCGGCCTGGCGAAGGTGGAATTCGCACAACGCACAAAAGCATTCGCTGACGGGGCTGTGGCCACTATGACCGACGCCGTCGACCACCTCACTACTCCCGGTGCCCTTATCGGCACCGTCGCCTACATGTCGCCGGAACAGGCGCGGGCGAAGGAACTAGATGCGCGAAGCGATCTCTTCTCGTTCGGTGCCGTCCTCTACGAGATGGCCACCGGGCAGTCGCCCTTCCGGGGTGAGAGTTCTGCAGTCATCTTCAGGGCCATTCTGGATGAGACGCCAACCGCGGCCGTGCGGCTGAATCCTGACGTGCCAGCCGAGCTGGAACGGATCATCAATAAGGCGCTGGAGAAGGACCGCAATCTCCGATACCAGAGCGCAGCCGATATGCGAACCGACTTGCAGCGGCTGAAGCTCTATAACGAGAGCGGACGCCATGCGGCGGCAAGCTCAGGCGCGGCCGCAGTTGCGCACGAAGCTCCTACGGCTCAGAAGAAAAGACTTTGGAGAACTGTAATTCTCGTCCTGCTCGTCGCTGCCCTGATCGGGGGTGGGCTTTACTATCGTTTGCATCAAACCAAGCCACTGACCGAGCAGGACACCGTGGTGCTCGCCGATTTCGACAACAAGACCGGGGACGCCGCCTTTGATGATGCCTTGAAGCAGGCGCTGGCCGTGGAACTGGGGCAGTCGCCTTTCCTGACCATACTCTCCGACCGAAAAGTCAGCGAGACCTTACGGATGATGGGCCGTCCGTCGAACGAACGCATCACGGCAGATGTCGGCCAGGAACTCTGCGTCCGCACCGGCAGCAAGGCCGTGCTCGGCGGGACCATCTCCAGCTTGGGCAGCCATTACTTGCTTGACCTGAATGCCGTGGCTTGCAGCACTGGGGACAATTTAGCCAAAGAGCAAGCCGAGGCCACAAGCAAAGAAGATGTTCTGAAGGCTCTGAGCAGGGCTTCTTCCAGTTTGCGCGCCAAGCTGGGCGAATCGCTGCCCTCGGTGCAGAAATTCGACGTTCCGATTGAGGCCACAACATCCTCCCTCGAAGCCCTGAAGAGCTACAGCATGGGCGTCAAATTGGTACGAGAAAAAGGAAGCGCAGCGGGCAGTCCTTTTCTGAAGCGGGCGATTGAACTGGACCCTAACTTTCCTATGGCGTATTCCGCATTGGCGGCGGTAGACAGCACCCTCTACCAACCCTCGCTGGCGCTGGAATACGCTACCAAGGCCTACCAATTGCGCGACCGGGCCAGTGAACGAGAGAAACAACGGATTTCTGCGGCTTATTTTCGTGCCACGGGAGAACTCGACAAGGAGATACAAGCCTACCAGCTGTGGATAGCAAACTATCCTCGTGATTACGTTGCGCACTACGACTTGAGCGCGGACTACGCCAACGTTGGGCAATATGACAAAGCCCTCCTGGAATGTCAGGAGGCGTTGCGGCTGGTGTCAGATAGCGCCGGCGTCTACGCAACTCTGGGGTACACGTACCTCAACCTGGGCCGGCTGGAGGAAGCCAAGGCCGTCTTCGATCAGGCATTGGCGCATCAGTTGGATATTGGATACCTGCGCCAGCAAATGTACATTCTTGCCTTTCTGCGCGGAGATGTGGCGCAGATGGAGCAGCAGGTCGCCTGGGGCGCAGGCAAGCCTGGAGACGAAGACCCGTTGCTCTCGATGCAGTCGGATACCGAGGCTTATTACGGACGCTTGAGCAAGGCGCGGGAGTTCTCCCGCCGAGCGACGGACTCGGGCGTCCGCGCTGAGGCTACAGAAACCGCAGCATTGTGGCAGATCAATGCGGCACTCCGGGAAGCCGAGCTGGGCAACGCCGCCTATGCGAGGCAAGGAGTGAGCGCGGCTTTGGCGCTGTCCTCCGGGCGGGACGTGAACGTCGCGGCAGCACTCACGCTGGCGCGGATCGGCGATGCTTCCGCAGCGAAGGCACTGGCCAGGGAACTGGAGAACAGCAATCCGGCCAATACCCTGCTGAAGTTCTACTGGCTGCCGACCATCAATGCTGCTATCGAACTCAATAAGGGCAATTCATCCCAGGCACTTGAGTATCTGGAGGGCGCCACTCCTTACGAACTGGGTGCGGCAGGCATGTTCATCAACTATCTGTACCCGGCCTACCTGCGCGGCCAAGCCTACCTGCTGGCAAACAACGGTCCTGCTGCAGCCGCCGAGTTTCAAAAGCTGATTGACCACCGGGGCATAGTGGAAAACTTTGTGACCGGAGCACTGGCTCATCTCCAGATCGGCCGCGCCTACGCGATGGCAGGTGACACGACCAAAGCAAGAACTGCATATCAAGGCTTCTTCGGGCTCTGGAAGGACGCCGATCCCGACATCCCCATCTACAAAGAAGCCAGAGCCGAATACGCCAAGCTGCAGTAACCCGTATCCCGAAAAGCATGTGCATCCTCGGACGACTCAATTGACGCATAACGCCCATCCCGACCTCCTTGAGGAACTCCAGCACTCGTGGCCACAAGAACGGAACGCTGACCTTTCGTCCAAGTGATTTAGCCCCCAGCAGTGCTGGGTCCACGCCACATCCGTACACACATGGGTTCGAACTTCTTATGCCCAACTTCTTGTGCAGAAGAGTTGAACTCATTTGAGCGCGAGCGCAATCGTCTGTTCAAAGTCGATATCTGCGGTACACTCATAAATCCCCGTAAACCCAGGGGTATGCCCTTGTGAATTCGAGTCTGAGTTTGCTGAATGTTGCTCAAGCCGAAAAGTTCAACGACTACGGGGCTGGGGAGGCACAGGGCATGTCCTTCGATGTCGTTGTCAACGATCCAATGCCGCGAACGAGGGAAATCCGCCACATGCAAGCGATGAACACCCCTGCAAGGACCGAGCAAAGTCTGGAACGGCGCGTTCGGCAACTGCTGCTGCTTCAGGAAACGGCCAAGAAAGTAAACTCCATACTAGACTTGGACCGTTTGCTCGATGAAATTGTAGGCGGAGTAGCCGAGGCGTTTGGATGCAATAGGACAGGCGTGCTGCTCAAAGACGAGACTACTGACGAGATGGAAATAGTTGCCGTTCGCGGCTTTACGAACGTCCATCTCAAGGGCTACCGATTCAAGATTGGCGGCGAGGGCATCATCGGACATGTGTCAGCGGCTGGCAAGATGTACTACACGCCTGACGTTCGCACCGACCCGTATTACATCGTGAGTGAATCTACCACGCTCTCCGAGGTTGATATTCCTCTCGTGAGTCGCGGGAAGCTGATTGGGATCTTCAATGCGCAGAGTCCTTCTCCGAACGCCTTTTCCCCCGAACAAATTGAACTATTAGGCGCATTGGCGGACACCATTGCCATCGCTATCGAAAATGCCCGACTATTCCGGCAGGAGCGACTGGAAAAGGAAAAAGCTTTGCGGGAACAAGCAGAAGCGAAGCAAATCCAGCGAGCTCTCTTGCCGGAAACTGACCCGACCATTTCGGGCTATGCGGTGGATGGTCTCTGTCTGCAACTGAGCGCAGTGGGCGGAGACTGGTATGACTACCTGCGGATTTCTGACCACATGTGGGGCATCGCTCTGGGCGACGTATGCGGCAAGGGCATGGCGGCAGCGTTGTTAATGTCGGCAACGCGCAGTCTGTTTCGCACAGCAGCCGAAGGGTCGCAATCTCCCTCTGAGGTCCTTACGCGCCTGAACCGGTCGCTGATGAATGACCTTCCAGCAGCCCGATTCGTCACTCTGGTCTATCTGGTGCTCAATGCTAAAACCGAGACTGTGAAGCTTGCCAATGCTGGACACCCGCATCCGTTGTATATGAGCGAGTCTGGAATCACCGAATTGCAGACTAAGGAAGGTTTTCCTTTGGGACTGATGGATTCAGCGTACTCTGAAGTCGAGTTGCAGCTTCGCTCCGGTGATCGAGTGCTGCTGTATACAGACGGGATTCTAGAAGCGACCAATCGCAGCGGCGAGGAGTTCGGCATCTGGCGTCTTGGAGAATCGTTGCGAAAACCCAGTGCGTCAGCTCAGTCGGTAGTGGCGGATGTCCAACAGTTCGCGCAAGGCGGAATACTTGCTGATGACGCCACGGCGGTTTACGTGCGGCATTGATTTCTTGTGACGAACAGTTGGCTATGCCTGCTTCGGCTCACGAATCAAGTTGCAAGCGCGCAAGTAGATCGCGGAACCGCGGTTCCCCTCGCACCCCATCGAGCCGGGGATGCACCTTGAGCCACACCAGAGTTCCATCGCGTTCGGAGTACGCCTTCTCCAGCCAGTCGAGCGCGCGGTCATTGTCGCCGATGACTGCATAGTACGAGGCGATACCGTAGGGCGAGACGAATTGCTTCTGCGACAGCGCCTCAACTGCTTGCATCATGGCACGCGCATCCTCCAGCCGCCCAGCACGCGCGTAGAGGATCGCGAGACCGGACGAGGGTCGTGGCAGGCCGTCGGGTCCCTCGGTTCCTCGTACGAACTCTTCGATAGCTTCGTCGGGTCGGCCCACATGCTCCAGCGAACGTGCGAGATCGGTGTGAGCCGCCCCAAAGGTCGGATCCAAATCGAGGCACTTTCGGTAAGGCGCCAGAGAGCATTCGAAGCGCCGCGCGTAGAACAGAGTGTCGCCTACGACCGTGTAGGTAAGCAGATTGAGAGGATCAAGCTCGTGCGCCCGCTCAGCTTCAGCAATGGCTTCCTCGTGTCGGCCCACCCCCGATAGCAATAACGCATATCGACTGTGCCCGAACGCGTAGCCGGGATTGAGTTGGACTGCACGCAAGCACTCGCGTTCAGCCGCGCGCCAATTCCAGTCGAAGAGACGATGGATCCAACCTAGTGATGTGTGGAGCTCGGCTAGTGATTCGTCGAGTGAGAGCCCCCGCTCCGCTGCCTGGCGCCCCAGTGAGTAGCCCTCGCGCGGGGGCAGGATGTGGTGGTTTGCTAGCATGATGTAGCTGTCCGCGAGTCCAGCGTAGGCAGCCGCGTAATTGGGATCGATCGCCAGCGCCTCCTGGTAGCGCTGGATTGCCTCCTTCACGGATTCGCTAGTGAACCGGTTCCACAGGAACAATCCCTGCAAGTAGACGATATGAGCTGCTGGGTTGACCGTGCCCTTGGAACCGAGTCGCGCCTGCTCATCGGGCGTCACTTGGACCCGAATTTCGTCGGCGATCGCATGTGCGACTTCGCTCTGCAGTGCGAGGATGTCGCTCAGCCCTCGTTCGTAGCTCCTCGCCCACATGCTCCGGTCGCCCACAACGTCCACCAACTGCACCGTGATGCGCACACGGTCGCCCACTCGCAGTGCCGAACCCTCGACTGCCCCATCCACACGCAGTTCACGCGCGATTTCAGACAAAGGCAGATGGGTACCTTTGAACCGCATCGCCGAAGTTCGCGAGATAACTCGTAGAGCTCCGATTTGCGCGAGGTCAGCGATTAACGCGTCCGTCATGCCGTCGGCAAAGAACTCCTGGGCTGGGTCGCCCGAGCGATTCTCGAACGGCAGTACTACCAGCGACGAGACCACACTGGAATTTGCACGTGCGGGCGTGTCTTTGCTCGAACTGGAAACGGCAGTCGTAGGCATGACGGGAACCTGTGGGGGCGGTTCGGGCACGCTGGTCACGCCCACTGGAGGCGAGGTGATTCGTGTGTAAAGCCCGCTCTCCGTATCGCGCTTCAGCCTTCGCAAGTCAGTCCGCATGTCTGCCGCGCTCTGGTAGCGCAGGCTTCGATCTTTCTCTAGAGCCTTGCGAATCACCGAATCCAAGTCTGGAGAGATTTCCGGATTCAGCCGCATCGCCGCTACCGGTTCGTCGTGCAGAATCGCTCCGCAAATCTCGCCCGAGCTGGCACCGTTAAAGGGCAATCGGCCCGTGGCCATCTCGTACAGCACCGCGCCAAACGAGAACAGATCGGTGCGTACATCCACGTCGTGGGCGCGTACTTGCTCGGGGGACATATAAGCGACTGTACCCAGCATTGCGCCCGGACTGGTCAGCTGCTCGGCGGCGGGGGCCATTTCGGTTGCAGTTTGCCCGCTGGCTGCGACCTTAGTTGTCACTTTCGCCAAACCGAAGTCGAGAATCTTGGCATGACCGCGACGCGTGACGAAGAGGTTTGCCGGCTTGATGTCGCGATGAATGATGCCTTCCGCGTGCGCCGCATCGAGTGCATCGGCAATCTCAGTGGCCAGATCGATAAGCAGCTTTATTTCCAGCGGCTGACGCGCGATGCAATGCTTCAGTGTTAGGCCGTCGAGGAACTCCATGACCATGAAAACCCGGCCGCCTTCTTCGCCGATGTCATGAATCGTGCAGATGTTGGGATGGCTCAGAGCGGAAGCGGCTTCCGCCTCGCGGCGAAAGCGTGTTAAGGCATGCTGGGCGCGAGCGACATCTTCAGGCAGGAACTTGATGGCGACAAAGCGGTGCAGCCGGCTGTCCTCGGCCTTATACACCACCCCCATGCCACCGCCGCCAAGCTTGGTGAGGATGCGGTAATGGGAGATAGTCTCGCCCACCATAGGGCCGAATCTTAGGACTGAAGGTGGGGCAAGTCAATGAGCGGCTCTTAGTCGTCGCTCGCAAGCCGTCCAAGTGGCTCCGAATCGGATTAGGAACGATAAGTCTGCTAGTGTTTTACGAATGATTTCCCCTTCATCTGGCCGTATAACGGCTAAACCGCCGAACTGCCTTCCGCGTGGCTGACTTTCGCGGGTTAGGAACGGAAAACGCCCTTCCGATCACTGAAAGTCCCGGTTGTTCGCCCGATCTTCGGATCTTCGGCAGCAATCGCCGCCTGGTGACTTCAACCACCTGCGGCCTCGTTGTGGTCGAGTATGCTGCCTTCTACGGAAAAGCTTTTGGACCCAGAGGTCGGAAACGGCTGGGCTGGCGGGCCTCGGCAAGGCCTAGCCCTGTTGCCCTTAGGCTTGACGCTTCTTATCCAGTCCGAAATTCTTGGCAAATCTCTTTTGATGGCGGACTTCCTCGGACTCAGACTGGGCAGAGTCAGCCGCCTCAGACGCAGCCGGAATCGGATTATCGGGCACTTTTCCCGGTATTGGAGCGGCGGTCTGCGCAGAGCCCGGCTGCACGGCTGCAGTCTTAGCGGCCATTTTGGCGAGGGCTGCGTCCAGTTTCGCCACAATCTGCTGTCCCTCTGTGGTTAGTCGATTTTCCTGAGTCCGGTCTTTG
>Ga0335074_10007844_pt1 | contig 14822 bp, 11 predicted proteins | sample Lox_Sample_23_FD_206715 | JGI IMG/M metagenome (GOLD analysis project Ga0335074, IMG submission 206715) | Soil microbial communities from Loxahatchee National Wildlife Refuge, Florida, United States - Lox_Sample_2.3 | ecosystem: Environmental > Terrestrial > Soil > Wetlands | place: USA...
GCAGCGCACCGCCGCTCCCGCGTTCAGCTCCCTTGGTGCGGAGGCCGGGCGATGAGCCGGCTAGGCGGCGCCTTCTGGTTCACTCTCGTCATCGCCGCGGTGACGACCAATTTTCTCGTGAAACAGACGGTGCAGAACCTCGACGACCAACTCGCTCAGGTTAAGCGGAAGACCGTCGAAGACCAGAAGAAAATCCATGACCTGACGGCGGACTGGACCTTCCTCAACCAGCCCGAACTGCTCGCCGACCTCAACAATCGCTACGTCCACCTGGTGCCGATGTCGCCCCGGCAGGTGGTGGCGAACCTCGACGGCATCCCGATGCGGCCCGTCGCCCCGCCGGAGGATGCCGCACCCTTGCCGGTCGCCGAGGCCGCCGCCGCGGCGCCGCTGTCCGCGCCTGTTCCGCTCGACGCCACGGCGCCGACCGACCTTGCGGCCGCAAGCCCGCCGACCCAAGTTCATACGCCGGCCGCAACGCTGTCGCTGATCTCGACCGCGCATGCGGCGACGGTGCCCGCCGCACCCCGGCCGGCGCGCAGCCCGGCCGCGTCGGTGCAACCGGCGTCGCTTGACGCGATTTTCGCGCAGGTCGCGGGGAGCCGCTGATGCTGTCGGTACAGCGTCTCGACGACAACCCTTGCCGGCCGCGGCATTTCAAGCCGCCGCCCTGCGCCCCGGTCGTCGCCGACCCGGCCGCCGCCGCGGCGCTCGAAACGACGCGCACGCGCCTTTTGCTCGCGGCCTCGCTCTTTGCGCTGATCTTCCTTGTCGTGATCGGCCGGCTGGTCGACATCGTCGCACTCGGCGGCGACGCGGCCGACCCGCGCGTCGCCCATAATCGGCTGGTCGCGCCACCGCTGCCGCCGCGCGCCGATATCGTCGACCGCAACGGCACGTTGCTCGCGACCAATCTCGACAGCCCGGCGCTCTATGCCGACTCCAGGGAACTGCTGCAGTCGGGTGAGAATCCGGACGAGGCGGCGCTGCGGATATCCAAGGCGCTGCCCGATCTGTCGCTCGGCGACATCCGCGGAAAATTGGCTTCGGGGCGTAGCTTCGCCTACCTGAAGCGCTCGCTGACCCCCGACCAGGAATTCGCGGTCAACAGCCTGGGCATCCCCGGGATCGAGTTCAGCCCGGCCGCGCGGCGCATCTACCCGCTGGGCGACCTGGTGGCGCATACGGTCGGCTATTGCAATATCGACAATATCGGTCAGGCCGGCATCGAACGTGGCCTCAACAACACGATCCGCGGCGAAACCGAGCCCGTTGCCCTGTCGATCGACGCCCGCGTGCAGTTCGTGCTGAAAGACGAGCTGCAGCACGTCATCGACCAGTTCGACGCCAAGGGCGCTGCGGGGATCATCATGAACGTCAACACCGGCGAAATCGTGGCGATGGCCTCGCTGCCGGATTTCGACCCCAACCATCCGCCCTCGACCAACCCGAGGGAGGAAACCGAGCTCGATAAGGACAGAATCTTCAACAAGATCACCTCGGGCGAGTACGAGCTCGGCTCGGTGTTCAAGATCTTCAACACCGCGATGGCGCTCGACGGCGGCACCTCGACGATGACATCGGAATACGATGCCCGCGACGACATCGAGATCGGCCGCTTTACGATCTCGGACTATCACGGCAAGCATCGCTGGCTGAGCGTGCCGGAGATCTTCGCCTATTCATCGAATATCGGTTCGGCGCGCATGGCGATGGCGGCGGGCGCCGATCGGCAGAAATCGTTCCTCGCCAAGCTCGGCCTTTTAACGCCGGTACCCAACATCCAGCTCTCGCCGGAAGAAATCGGCAAGCCGCATTTCCCGGCGGTCTGGCGACCAGTCAACGTGATGACCATCGCCTTTGGCCATGGCATCGCGGTGACGCCGCTGCACATGATCACCGCGACGGCGGCGATGATCAACGGCGGCATTTTGCGGCCGCCGACCATGCTCAAGGTTCCCGATGGCGAGGACGTGCCGGGGGTTCGCGTGATCTCGCCCAAGACATCCGAGCAGATGCGTAAGCTGTTCCGGCTGGTCGTCGAAGACGGCACCGCCAAGCAGGCCGAGGCGCAGGGCTATGTGGTCGGCGGTAAAACCGGAACCGCGGAAAAGAATCTGCACGGGCACTATGAGGAAAAGAAGCTCGTGTCGTCGTTTATGGGGGCGTTCCCGATAAACCATCCGCAATATGCGATCTTCACCCTGGTGGATGAACCGCACGGCAACAAAGAGAGCCACGGCTATGCGACCGCTGGCTGGACCGTCGTCCCGGCGACCAGCCGCATCATCGAGCGCATCGCACCGCTGCTCGGCGTGGCACCGCAAGACGAAAATTCCCCAGAGATCGCCAAGGCCTTACAGATCGAGAGTCTCATAGGCAAGAAGCTTGAATATAACTGAGCTGTTTGGTCCCGACGCCTCCCCCCCGGCACTACTTCCTGACTCCGACGGGGTCGCGCCGCTCACCCATCCGGACATCACCGGACTTACTGTCGATTCACGCCAGGTTCGCCCTGGCTTTCTGTTCGCGGCGCTGAAAGGCGTCGCGACTGACGGCCGTCGTTTCGCCGGCGAGGCGGTGGCGCGGGGCGCGGTCGCGATCCTGACCGACGACGCAGCGGCCCTCGCCCTTGACGAGGCAGCGCGCCGCCAGGTCATGGTCATCACCGACACGAACCCGCAACGCCGCCTGGCGCTGCTGGCATCGCGCTTCTATCCGCAACGCCCGGCGACGATCGCCGGCGTCACCGGCACTAACGGCAAGACCTCGGTTGCGCATTTCACCCGCGAAATCTGGCAGGCGCTCGGCCGCCAATCGGCGAGCCTCGGGACGCTCGGCTGGGTGGCGGGCGCCGAACGGCACCCCGGCGCGCTGACCACGCCCGATCCCGTCGCGCTGCACCGCACGCTCTGCGAACTCGCCGCGCGCGGTGTCGATTGCGCGGCGATCGAGGCATCGAGCCACGGGCTCGCGCAGTTCCGGCTCGACGGCATCGAATTCGCCGCCGCGGCCTTCACCAACCTGACGCGCGACCACCTCGACTATCACGGCGATATGGCGACGTACCGCGCGGCGAAAGAGCGGCTGTTCACCGCACTGCTCGCGCCCGGCGGCACCGCCGTGCTCAACGCCGACAGCCCGGAATTTCCGCATCTCGCCGGGCTGATGGCGGCGCGCCGCCACAAGATCATCACCTATGGCACAAATGCCGGTGTCGATCTCCAACTGGCCGGCCGTGAGACGAGACATGACGGGCAGCGGATCAGCGTCAGCCTCTTCGGCATGCTGCACCATGTCGAGCTGAAGCTGATCGGCGAGTTCCAGGCGATGAACGTGCTGGCGGCGCTCGGCCTGGCGGTCGCCACCGGCAGCGATGTCTGCGCTGTCGCGGGCGCGCTCGATGCGCTGACGACGGTGCCGGGGCGCATGCAGTTCGTCGGCGAGAAGTCATTTGCGGACGGGAGCAGCGCCGCGGTCTTTGTCGACTACGCCCATACGCCCGACGCGCTGCGCACCGTGCTCGCGGCGGCGCGGCCGCATACCGAGGGGCAGCTCGCCGTGGTGTTCGGCGCCGGCGGCGACCGCGACCCCGGCAAGCGGCCGCTGATGGGGCGAGCCTGCGCCGAGGGTGCGGACCTTCTCTATGTCACCGACGACAATCCGCGCAGCGAGAACCCGGCGGCGATTCGCCGGGCCATTCTCCAGGCGGCGCCGGGCGCGACCGAAATCGGCGACCGCCGCAAGGCGATCGACGCCGCGATCGCCGCGCTCAAACCCGGCGATGTGCTCGTCATCGCCGGTAAAGGACACGAGACCGGGCAGGTCATCGGCAAGGAAACCCTGCCGTTTGACGACGCCGCGGTCGCCGCCGAAGCGATCGCCACGGCAATCGCCCGGCGCGAGGCGCCATGAGGCCGCCGCATGACGGGTTGTGGCCCCGCAGCGATACGGTTATGCGTTACGTTTTGCCGGTTCGCGCGGCGTCGGCTGGGACCGTACGTTACCTGGCCGCACCTTAAAGAAAACACACCGCATGCTCTATCTGCTGCTTTATCCGCTTGCCGACGAGTTTCATGCGTTCAACCTGTTTCGCTACATCACGTTCCGCTCGGGCGGGGCGGTCGTCACCGCGCTTTTGATCAGCTTCATCTGCGGCCCCTCTGTCATTGCCTGGCTCAAGTCGAAACAGGGCGAAGGTCAGCCGATCCGCGACGACGGCCCGCAGAGCCATCTGATCCGCAAGAAGGGGACGCCCACGATGGGCGGCTTCCTGATCCTGCTGGCGCTCACGGTCTCCACCTTGCTGTGGGCCGATCTCGCCAATCCCTATGTGTGGATCGCCCTGTTGGTCACGGTCGCCTTCGGCCTGATCGGGTTTTTCGACGACTACCGCAAGCTGACCCGGCGGTCACATCGCGGCGTTTCGGGGCGCTTGAAGCTGGTGCTGGAGTTCATCATCGCGGCGGCGGCCTGCATCGTTCTGGCATCCGTCGTGCACCAGCCCTTCGCCAACGAGGTTGCCGTGCCGTTTTTCAAGAGCGCGCTGTTGAATCTCGGCTGGTTCTTTATCGCGTTCGGCGTCCTGGTGATCGTCGGTGCGTCGAATTCGGTCAATCTGACCGACGGGCTGGACGGCTTGGCGATCGTGCCGACGATGATCGCCGCCGGCTGTTTTGCCTTTATCGCCTATATGGTGGGCAACGCGACCTTTGCCGCGTATCTGCAGCTTTACCACATCCCGCATGCCGACGAACTCTCGGTGTTTTGCGGCGCGATGATCGGCGCAGGTCTCGGCTTCCTGTGGTTCAACGCCCCGCCGGCAATGGTTTTCATGGGCGACACCGGTTCGCTGTCGCTGGGGGGCGCGCTTGGTACCGTCAGCATCATCACCAAGCACGAACTGGTGCTGGCGATTGTCGGCGGCCTGTTCGTGCTCGAAGCCGTTTCGGTGATTGTCCAGGTGGCGAGCTTCAAGCTGACGGGAAGACGCGTGTTCCGCATGGCGCCACTGCATCACCATTTCGAGCAGAAGGGCTGGGAGGAGCCGACCGTTGTCATCCGCTTCTGGATCATCGCCTCGATCCTGGCCATCGCCGGGCTCGCGACGCTGAAGCTGCGGTAGACGCGATGATCGTCGTGCCCGGGTTCGCCGGCCGCAAGGTTGCGGTGCTGGGCCTCGCCCGCTCCGGGCTCGCGGCGGCGAAGGCGCTTGCCGCCGGCGGCGCCGAGGTCCTCGCCTGGGACGATAGCGAAAAAACCCGCTCGGGGATCGCCGCCGAACTGCCGCTGCGCGATCTCACGAAAATCGACTGGCGCGGCATCGCGGCGCTGGTGCTGTCGCCCGGCATCCCGCACGGCTTTCCGCAACCGCATCCGGCGGTCCTCGGCGCGCGCGCCGCCGGGGTGCCGATCATCGGCGACATCGAACTTTTGGGCCGCGCCGAACCCGAGGCGCGCTATATCGGCATCACCGGCACCAACGGCAAATCGACGACCACGGCGCTGATCGGGCACATTCTCGCGACGGCGGGCAAAGCGGTCGAGATCGGCGGCAATCTCGGGCCGCCGGCGCTGGGTCTGAAGCCGCTCGGCGCAAGCGGGACTTACGTGCTCGAAATGAGCTCATTCCAGCTGGAGCTGGTCGAGACGCTGATATTCGACATCGCCGTGCTGCTCAACATCACCCCCGACCATCTCGACCGGCACGGCGACATGGCGGGTTATGTCGCCGCCAAAAAGCGCATCTTCGCCGGCCAGGGCGAGACGGCAACGGTGGTCATCGGCATCGACGACGAGATTTGCCGCGAGATCGCGGCGGAACTGCGGCTTGACGGCAACCGGCGGATCACTCCGGTTTCGGTCCGGGAGGCCGTCCGGGACGGCGCCTACGTCGAGGACGGTTGGATCGTTGATGGGATGGAGGGTTCGCCGGCCCGCGTCTTCGACTTGCGGGAAGCGCCGCTCCTACCCGGCATGCACAACGCGCAGAACGCTGCCGCTTCCTATGCCGTGGCGCGACGCGCCGGCCTTTCGGCGGAAGCCGCTATTGCCGGAATCCGCACCTTTCCCGGCCTCGCGCACCGTCAAGAACTGGTAGATACGATCGACGGCGTACGCTATATCAACGATTCGAAGGCCACCAACGCCGACGCTGCCGAAAAGGCGCTCGCGTGTTACGAAACGATCTACTGGATCGCCGGCGGTCTTCCAAAGGCGGGTGGGATCACGTCGCTGGCGCCCTACTTCAAGCGCTTGCGGCATGCGTTTCTGATCGGGAACGCAACTGGGGAGTTCGCGGCGACGCTCGACGGCAAGGTCTCATATACCCGCTGCGGCGACCTCGCGACGGCCCTCGCGGCGGCGTCCGATCGGGCGCGCGGCGAACACGCCCCCGACGCGGTGGTGCTGTTGTCGCCCGCCTGCGCCTCCTACGATCAGTTTCCGAATTTCGAGGTGCGCGGCGACACGTTCCGCCGGCTGGTCGGCGAGTTACCGGGGGCGCATCCGTCGAGCCATCTCCCTGGGGTGGCACCGGCATGAGGTTCAACCGCCTCGACCAAAGCCCGGTGGCCCGCTGGTGGTGGACCGTCGACCGCTGGAGCCTCGGGGCGCTGCTCGCGCTGATGGCGGTCGGCGCGATGCTGAGCATGACCGCGAGCCCCGCGGTCGCGGTGCGCATCGGCTACGACCCAATGCATTTCGTCAAGCGCCATTTGCTGGCCGTGCCGGTGTCGGTAGCGATCATGTTCGCGGTGTCGCTGCTGCCGCCACGCAAGATTCGTCACGCCGCGTTTGGGCTGTTCGGCGTATCGCTGGCGATGCTGATTGCGACGCTCGTCATCGGAACCGAGATCAAAGGCGCGCGGCGCTGGATCGATGTGGCCGGGCTCGGCATCCAGCCTTCCGAACTGGTCAAGCCGACCTTCGCCATCGTCGCCGCCTGGCTGTTCGCCGAGCACCGCCGCAATCCCCGCCTGCCGGGCAACTGGATTTCCGGCGCGCTGTTTGTCGTGATCATCGGCATTCTCATCAAGCAGCCCGATATCGGCATGGCTGTCGTTGTCGCGACGGTGTGGTTCGCCCAGTTCTTTCTGGCGGGGCTGCGTTTTTATTGGCTGGGCATCGGCCTCGTCAGCGGCGCATCGCTGATGTTCGCGGCGTATGAGTGGGTGCCGCACGTCACCGACCGCATCAATCGCTTCCTCGACCCCAGTGCCGGCGATTCCTATCAGGTGCGGCGCTCGCTCGAAGCCTTCATGGCGGGCGGCATATGGGGCAAGGGGCCGGGCGAAGGCACCGTCAAGGACTTCCTGCCCGATGCGCACGCCGATTTCGTTTTCGCCGTGGCCGGCGAGGAATTCGGCCTTATCGCCTGCGTGATGATCGTCGGCATTTTTGCCTTTATCGTGTTGCGCGGCCTGTCGCGGCTGATGGAGGAGCAGGACCAGTTCATCCTCCTCGCGGCGACCGGCTTGCTGCTGCAGTTCGGCCTGCAGGCAGTGATCAATCTCGCCTCGGAGCTTAGGCTGATCCCGACCAAGGGCATGACCCTGCCGTTTCTCAGCTACGGCGTCTCGTCGATGCTGGCGCTGGCGCTCGGCATGGGAATGCTGCTCGCGCTGACCCGACGACGATTGGGCGGGGACGAGCTGTGAGCGCGACCTATGTCCTCGCGGCCGGCGGCACCGGCGGACATTTATTTCCGGCCGAAGCGGTGGCGCGGCTGCTAGTCGCGAGCGGCGGCGCGGTGCATCTCTTGAGCGACCGGCGGGCCGACGCGTTCGCCGCATCGGTGCCGGGGGTGACGATCGATCTGGTGCGCGCCGGACAGCTGGGCGGCGGGCCGCTGCATGCGGCCTACGGGCTAGCCGAGCTGGCGGTCGGGATGGTGCAAGCGCGCCGCCTGTTGCGGCGGCTGGCGCCGGCGGCGGTGGTCGGGTTTGGCGGCTACCCGTCGGTGCCAACGATGCTCGCTGCCGCACAGCTCGGTCTGCCGACCTTGATCCACGAGCAAAACGTCGTGCTCGGCCGCGCCAACCGGCTGCTCGCCCCGCGCGCGGGGCGCATCGCCACCGGCTTTGCTGCGACGCAAAGGCTGCGTGACGCCGATCGCGGCCGCGCGGTTCACACCGGGAACCCGGTGCGCCCGGCGATCCACGCCGTCGGCGCCCTACCATACCCGGCGCCCGAATCGGGCGGACCGATCGAGCTGCTGGTGGTCGGCGGCAGCCAGGGCGCGCGGGTCTTTGGCGAGATCGCGCCGCCGGCGCTGGCGCGACTGCCGGCCGAACTGCGGGCGCGGCTGCACGTCTCGCAGCAGACGCGGCCAGAGGACAAGGACGCGGTCGTCGCGCAATACCGCGATGCGATGATTGCTGCAGACATCGAAACGTTTTTCACCGACATACCCGACCGGCTGCGGCGCGCGCATCTCGCGATCTGCCGCGCCGGCGCTTCGACGATTGCCGAGCTGGCCGTCGCCGGACGGCCGGCGATCCTGGTCCCCTACCCGCACGCGACGGACGACCATCAGACCGCCAATGCCGGCGCATTCGCCCAATCGGGCGGCGGCTGGATCATCGCGCAGACCGGATTTTCGGCCGAGACGCTGGCCGGGCAGCTTGCCGCGTTGTTCGGCGAGCCGGCCTCGCTTGCAACGGCGGCCGAAGCGGCCCGGCGTTTCGCGCGCGACGACGCGGCCGAGCAGCTTGCCGCGCTGGTGCAGGGCCTGGCTTCGGCCGGTCATAAATCTCCTGGGGGCGGCGCAATGGAGCGCGCGGCATGAGATCGCTGCCGCTCAGCCTCGGGCTCATCCATTTTGTCGGCATCGGCGGCATTGGCATGAGCGGCATTGCCGAGGTGCTGCACAATCTCGGCTACAAGGTCCAAGGCAGCGATGTCGCCGAGGGCGGCAATACGCGGCGGCTGGTCGAGCTCGGCATCGTGGTGATGATCGGCCACAAGGCGGAAAATCTCGGCACCGCCGCGGTCGTCGTCGTGTCCTCGGCGATCAAGCCGGACAATGCCGAACTGGTCGCCGCGCGCGATCGGCGCATCCCCGTCGTGCGACGCGCCGAGATGTTGGGCGAGCTGATGCGCCTCAAATGGGCGATTGCCGTCGCCGGCACGCATGGCAAGACCACCACGACCTCGATGATTGGCGCGCTGCTCGAGACGGCGCAGCTCGACCCGACCGTGATCAATGGCGGGATCATCAACGCCTACGGCACCAACACCCGATTGGGCGACAGCGACTGGATGGTGGTCGAGGCCGATGAAAGCGACGGCACCTTCACGCGCCTCCCGGCGGCGATCGCGGTGGTGACCAACATCGACCCGGAGCATCTCGACCATTACGGCGATGTCGCCTCATTGCACCAGGCGTTCGAGACCTTTGCCGGCAACATCCCGTTTTACGGTTTCGCGGTGCTGTGCATCGACCATCCGGTAGTGCAGGGGTTGATCCCGAAGCTGACCGAACGACGCATCCGCACCTACGGACTCAGCCCCCAGGCCGACGTCCGTGCGGTCGACATTCGCCATAGCTCCGCCGGCAGCACCTACGACGTCGTGGTGACCGACCGCACGATCGGCCGCGAGCGGACGATCCGCAATCTGTCGCTGCCGATGTATGGCGACCACAACGTGCAGAACTCGCTGGCGGCGATCGCCGTTGCCGCCGAGATGGGGCTCGGCGACACGGTGGTGCGCGCGAGCCTCAAGAACTTCAAAGGTGTGCGCCGCCGATTCACCAAAACCGGCGAGTGGAAAGGCGTGCCGATCATCGACGATTACGGCCACCACCCGGTCGAAATCGCCGCAGTGCTGAAGGCCGCGCGGGCGATCACCTCCGGCCGGGTCATCGCCGTGGTCCAGCCGCACCGCTATACGCGGCTTAACGACTTGTTCGAAGGGTTCTGCACCTGCTTCAACGACGCCGATATCGTGCTGGTCGGCGATGTCTACGCCGCCGGCGAGACGCCGATCGACGGCATCCATCGCGGCGCGCTGGTCGCGGGGTTGGCGGCGCACGGCCACCGCAATCCGCTGTCGCTCGGCGACCCCGCCGAGCTGGCGCCGCTGGTCCGCGAACTGGCCCAGCCAGGCGACATCGTCGTGTGCCTCGGCGCCGGCTCGATCACCAACTGGGCCAATGCGCTGCCCGCGGAGCTGGCGGCGCTCGGCTCGCAGAGCACCCTGGGGAGCCGGGTCGCATGATGGCCGCCGGTCGCCTTATGTCCGCGCCCCTGATAGACCGATTGCCGCCGGTGCGCGGACGTATTGTCGCCGATGCACCGATCGGCCCGACGACGTGGTTCCGCGTCGGCGGGCCGGCGGAAGTCCTGTTCCGCCCGGCCGACGAAGCTGATCTCGCCGATTTCCTAAAGGCGTTGCCCGCGGAGGTGCCGGTCACGGTAATCGGCGTCGCGTCCAATCTGCTGGTTCGCGACGGCGGCGTACCGGGGGTGACGGTCAGGCTCGGCCGCGGGTTTGGCGCGATCGACTGCGCTGAGGATGAGATTAGCGCCGGCGCCGGGGCGCTCGACCTCAATGTCGCCCTGACGGCCGCGCAGGCCGGGATCGCGGGGCTCGAGTTTCTTTCTGGTGTGCCGGGCACGATCGGCGGCGGGCTCAGGATGAATGCCGGCGCCTATGGCAGCGAGATCCAGGACGTGCTCGTCTTCGCTGATGCTATCGATAGGATGGGGACGATCCACCGCGTTGCCGCGGCGGAACTGGGACTGTCGTATCGCCACTCCGGCGCGCCGGAGGACTGGATCTTCACCGGCACGCTGTTGCGCGGTCGGCGCGGCGAGGCGGCCGAGATCGCCGCGCGAATGGAGGACATCAGAGCGGCGCGCGAGGCCTCGCAGCCGATCCGCGCGCGCACCGGCGGGTCGACCTTTGCCAATCCGCCGGGTGACCACGCGTGGCGGCTGATCGACGAAGCCGGATGCCGCGGCCTTATCCGCGGCGGCGCGATGGTGTCCAAGAAGCACGCCAATTTCCTCATCAATACCGGCTCTGCCAGCGCCGCTGATATCGAAGGTCTCGGCGAGGAGGTGCGGCGGCGCGTCCACGCGAAATGCGGCGTGGTGCTCGAATGGGAAATCCGCCGTATCGGCCAGCACGGCGCGGAGGCCGCACATGGCTAGGGCGCAGCCGCAATCGCGGGGACAGCCCCGGCCAGCACCCCGGCCGCGCCGAAGGCGTGCCTCGCCTACCCTGCGGCGGACGGCGCTGTGGGGCGCGCCGCTGGCCCTGGCGGCCGGGCTCGGCATCGGCGCGGTGATGAGCGGCGCGGCACACGGGGCGCATTCGCCTCGGGACATCGCCACTGCCGCGCTCGACCTGACCGGCAAGCTTGGGCTCGTCGTCACCGACATTCAGGTGCAGGGTCGGCAGACCACCGACACGGCGACGATCCTGGCCGCGCTCGACGCGCGCTACGGCACACCGATCCTCGCGGTCAGCCCTGCGACAGCAAAGCAACAGCTCGAGGCCCTGCCATGGGTGCGCTCGGCCTCGATCGAACGCCGCTTGCCGGGAACGATCGCGGTCTCGCTCGTTGAGCGCCGACCCCTCGCAGTCTGGCAGCACGACGGCAAGCAGGAGCTGATCGACCAGGACGGAACCGTCATCCCGGTTACCGACTTGTCGCGCTTCGCCAAGCTGCCGACCGTGGTCGGCGATGACCGGGCGCGGCGCGGCGCGGCGCAACTGCTCGGCCTCTTGGCGAGCGAACCTGACATCGCCGCGCGGGTCACGGCGGTCGTGTTTGTCGGCGACCGGCGCTGGAACATACGCATCGACAATTCGATCGATGTGATGCTGCCCGAGGACGACATGGCGGGCGCCTGGGCGAAGCTCGCGGAATTGCAGCGCACCGGCCAGATCCTGCAGCGCAATGTCGAGACCATCGATATGCGGCTGCCCGATCGCCTGGTGATGCGCGTCACCGATACGACGCCCAAGGATGCGCCGGAGCCGAAGAAAATTCATGCGCCGGGGAAGAGCACATGAGCCGGGGGACGATTGCAGCGAAACTGCGGCCAGGGAATTCCGGTAATGGCGGCACTCCGGCCCCGCGGCCGCGCCAGCCGGTCCCAGCCAAGCCGCGCGGCAGCCTTATCGCCGGAGTTGATATCGGCTCGACCAAGATCTGCTGCTTTATCGCGCGGGTCGACGGCACCGAACCGCGCATTCTCGGCATTGGTCACCAGGTGTCGCACGGCATCAAATCGGGTGCGATCATCAACCTCGACGAGGTCAGCGACTCGATCCGCACCGCCGTCCACGCGGCCGAGGAGATGGCGGACGAGACGATCGACCGCGTCGTGGTCAGCCTCTCGGCCGGGTTCGGCCCGTCGCGCATGGTGAAGGCCGAGATCAGCGTCGGCGGCCGCGAGATCAGCGACAGCGACATGCGCCACGTGCTCGAACGCGGCTATGCGATGCGCGATGCCGGCGACCGCGCGGTCATCCATTCTTTCCCGGTCGGCTTCTCGATCGACGACAGCCGGGGCATCCGCGACCCGCGCGGGATGATCGGGACGCGGCTCGGCGTCAACATGCACATTGTCACCGCGGGGGCCGCGGCGGTGCGCAATCACAGCGCGGCCATCGCCCGCTCGATGCTGGACCCCGACGCCTTTGTCGTGAGCCCCTACGCGGCCGGGTTGTCGTGCCTTGTCGAAGACGAGACGAACCTCGGCGTCACGGTCATCGACATGGGTGGCGGCACAACGACGATCGGCGTCTTTGTCGGCGGCAATCTGGTGTTCGCCGACACGGTTCCGGTCGGCGGCGTCCATGTCACCAACGACATCGCCCGCGGTCTCTCAACCCCGCTTGCCCATGCCGAGCGCATGAAGGCGCTGTTCGGCAGCGCCATCGCCACGACGCTGGACGAGCGCGAGATGATCGCCGTGCCGCAGATCGGCGAAGAGGAAGACGGCCACGCCAACCATGTGCCGAAATCGATGCTAGTGCGCATCATCGCGCCGCGCATCGAGGAAATCTTCGAGATGGTGCGAAACCGGCTCGAAGCCGGCGGCTCCGACAAGATCGGCGGGCGCCGCGTGGTGCTGACCGGCGGGGCCTGCCAGCTGCACGGAGTCAAGGAAGTGGCCGGGCTGATCCTCGACAAACAGGTGCGGGTCGGGCGGCCGCTCCGGGTCAAGGGACTGGCCGAGTCGACCCACGGCCCGGCCTTTTCGACCGCGGCCGGACTCTTGCATTTCGCCATGTCGGAGCGCACAGAGCGGCCGCGCGCGCCGCGGCTGCCGGAGGGCGGTCTGATCGGCCGGGTGTCGAATATGATCCGGCAATATTTTTAGACCGCGATTCGACTTTTTTCCTGGCTCCGGGTATGGCGTATCTGCCAAATCGCGTAATGTTGGCCCGACGGCGACGGAACGGCGCCAAGGATTGCAGCCGATTCGCTCGCGATCCGGTCAATGAATAAGGGAGCCGGCACCGGGCCGGAAGGGGACAGCAGTAGCCGCGCACAGCGTGGAGGGGCATGATGATTAACTTGAGCATCCCGAGAGACGAGCAGGAGCTTAAGCCCCGCATAACCGTCATCGGGGTCGGCGGCGCCGGGGGCAACGCGGTCAACAACATGATCCGAGCCAACCTGGTCGGCTGCGAGTTCATCGCCTGCAACACCGACGCGCAATCGCTACAGCTGTCGACGGCGCCGCGGAAAATTCAGCTCGGCATCGGCGTGACGCGCGGGCTCGGCGCCGGATCGCGGCCCGATGTCGGCCGAGCGGCGGCGGAAGAGGCGATTGATGACATCCTTGAATCGCTGCAGGGCTCGAACATGGTGTTCATCACCGGCGGGATGGGCGGCGGCACCGGCACCGGCGCCGCGCCGGTCATTGCTCGCATCGCGCGCGAATCCGGGATTCTGACCGTCGGCGTCGTCACCAAGCCGTTCCATTTCGAGGGCGTCCACCGGATGCGCACCGCGGAGGCGGGCATCGAGGAGCTGCAGAAATTTGTCGACACGCTGATCATCATCCCGAACCAGAACCTGTTCCGCGTCGCCAACGAGCGCACCACCTTCGCCGATGCGTTCAAGATGGCCGACGACGTGCTTCACGCCGGCGTTCGCGGAGTCACCGACCTGATGGTGATGCCCGGCCTGATCAATCTCGACTTCGCCGACATCCGCACGGTGATGAGCGAGATGGGCAAGGCGATGATGGGCACCGGCGAAGCCGAGGGCGAGCGGCGCGCCGTCGATGCGGCCGAGGCGGCGATCTCCAACCCGCTCCTCGAAGACGTGTCGATGAAGGGCGCGCGCGGCGTGCTTATCAACATCACTGGCGGTCTCGACATGACCCTGTTCGAGGTCGACGAGGCGGCCAATCGTGTCCGCGAAGAGGTCGACCCGAACGCGAACATCATCTTCGGATCGACCTTCGACGAGAAGCTGCAGGGCCGGATGCGCATTTCGGTCGTCGCGACCGGCATCGATGGCGACAACAATCCGCAGGGCGAGCGCGCGCCGACCTTGGCGACGCGCCTGCCCGAACCGAGCGCACCGTTGCGCGGCGGCTATACGCAACCGATGCTGACGCAGAACGCGGTGCCAACCCCGCCGCGCGCGGAACTGCGCGCATCGGCGCCAACGCTGCCGGCCGCCGAACCTTCACCGCCCGCTGCCGAGGCGGCGGAAAGCGCCGCGCTGCGCAGCGGCGCTTTCATCGCGCCAAAACCGGTCGATCCCGGCACGCCGCGCCAAGTGCCGCTCGCCCATCCGGCCGTGCCGTCGGCCGGCGACGCACCGGGACGCCCGCGGGCCCGCG
>Ga0335074_10007845_pt1 | contig 14822 bp, 12 predicted proteins | sample Lox_Sample_23_FD_206715 | JGI IMG/M metagenome (GOLD analysis project Ga0335074, IMG submission 206715) | Soil microbial communities from Loxahatchee National Wildlife Refuge, Florida, United States - Lox_Sample_2.3 | ecosystem: Environmental > Terrestrial > Soil > Wetlands | place: USA...
TCAAGGTATCGACCTCGGACCCGGGGATCGGCACGGTCCTGCCGGCCAAGCGCCACCCACAGCTCATTCCCGCCGTCGGCGAGCGGCGCCGCTGAAGCCGCAGCACCATGCCGACGCGCCGCGGCATGCCGTCCGAGCGTGAGCAGCTCGACCTGTTCCGAGCGCTCCCGGGCGACCTCGCGCCGCGGGATGCGCAGGACCTGATGGCCTACCCGTTCTTCAGCCTCGCCAAGACGCATCGCGTGACGCCGATCGACTTTCACATGAATGGGATCGCGATCCGCGTCGAGGCGGTCCCGGAGCACGGCATGGCGACGATTTGGGACGCCGACGTGCTGATCTGGGCGGCGAGCCAGATCGTCGAAGCGCGCGATGCCGGCCTGAAGACATCGCGGCTGATGGCAGCAACGCCGTACGAGATCCTCACATTCATCGGCCGCGGCACGAGCGCGCGCGATTATCACCGGCTGAAAGCGGCGCTCGATCGCCTGCAATCGACGACCGTCGCGACGTCGCTCCGCCGCACGACCGAGCGGCGCCTGCACCGTTTCTCGTGGATCAACGAATGGACCGAGCGCGCCGACGCACACGGGCGTCCCGACGGCGTCGATCTGATCGTGCCGGACTGGTTCTATCGTGGCGTTCTCGACGACGCGCTCGTACTGACCATCGACCGCGCCTATTTCGGTCTGACGGGCGGTCTCGAGCGCTGGCTCTATCGCCTCGCGCGCAAGCACGCCGGCCATCAGCAGGACGGCTGGCAGTTCGAATTCCACCACCTCCATGCCAAATCGGCGAGCCTCTCGCCGTTCAAGCGCTTCGCCTTCGAGCTGCGCGAGATCGCGCGGCGTCAGCCCTTGCCGGGCTATCGGCTCGGCATCCGCGGAAAGCCCGGCGGCCGCGAGCTGCTGGTCGTCAATGTCAAATCATCCACCGGCAGCGGTGGACAGACTGTTGGAGGCCTCGTGCTATCGGGAACCGCAGGGCACGTGCTATCGGGAACCCGACTATCGTGCTATCAGGAACCAAAATCGCCATTTTCACCAATCGAATCAGCAGCTTCCGAGCTCCGTAACTTAGAATCTAACCTTATAGAATCTAACGTTGTTGTTGGAGGCCGCTGTCGGCGGTGGATATCGGGCGAGGACGCGACATGAACGCGCCGATCTCCAGCCGGCACTGCACCACCGTCAACACGCCCCTCATTCCGCAAATCGCCGACAAGTGCGACCGGGAAGGAAAGCGGGCGGCACTGAGTGCTGCAGTGCGGAACGCAATTGCCGCCCCACGGCAGGCCTCCCGCGCGACAGCTGAACAGCGACCTCACCGATGATCGTGCCGCCATCGGACAGCCTGACCCACGTCGAGCTGATCTGGATCGAGAAGCAGATCGAGCACTGGATCCGCTTCGGCCACGAAGTCGCCGAGCAGATCCTCGACCGCCGCCGGCGCATTCTCAGCTTCGCGCCGGACAGCGTCTTCGCGTACGTCCGCTGGGCCGGCAACGATCTCGGGACCGTCGTCTCGCGCATCGACATCCTGCGCGCCGTCAAGCGAGGCGAGCGCTTCTTGACAGTCGGCTATGTGCGGCCCGGCGGCGACATCCTGCTGCGCATCGCCGGTTGGCCGAAAGTGCAACGTGCATTGCAGGCGATAGACGCCGTCGAGCAGGCGGGCTTCGATCCGGCCGAGGTTTGCCCCGACCACTGGCGACACGTCCATAACCGTCTCGCCGCCGGCGACATTCCGCGCGCCTACACGCAGGAGCCCCACCGCGCGTGGCTGTTGCGGCGAAGACTGATGCCATGACGCGCTTCGGGGCCGTCATGACGACGTATTTCGCGGTGATGGCTACCGGTTTCTCGGCGCTCTTTCATCCGTCGCCGAGGCTGATCTGGAACGCCAGCGCCAGTGTCCCGGTCGGGCTCTACCGCGTACGGCCTGCCGAGACCCTCCATGTCGGCGAGCTCGTCATCGCGATGCCGCCGGAGCCGCTCGCGAGCTATCTCGCGGATCACGGCTACCTGCCCGAAGGCGTCCCGCTTTTGAAGCACATTCTGGCACTCGCGGGCCACACCGTCTGCCGCACCGGCGACACGATCACAATCGACGGCGCGACGGTTGGGCGGGCATTGGCCAGCGATTGGCGGGGGCGAAAACTGCCGATCTGGCAGGGCTGCCAGGCATTGTCGGCCGGCACCGTCTTTCTCATGAACGAGCAGTCCGCGCACTCGCTCGACGGCCGCTATTTCGGCCCGCTCGCGACAAGCGCTGTCATCGGTCGGGCCGTCCCCCTATGGATCCCTCGGCGCTGACCATGTCGCCGCTTCACGATCGCATTGCAACGGCGCTGCCTTCATCGCGTGCGCAGTCTTCCTCTTTCCCGGCCCTTTCTTCTCCGCCAGTCTTTCGTCGGCCGGTTATGCGCCGACCTCGTTACGGCGCCACTGCAGTTATCGCCGTCGTTCTTTTTCTGGCGCTCGACACACGATTTGCCGATACCGGATCAGCGTCGGCCAATGCGGCAAATGCCGTTAAGTCCGTCCATTCCATTGCCGCGTCGATTGCCGAAGCATCGCAGCGGTTCGACATCCCGGCGTCGTGGTTACAGGCCGTGATCGGCGTCGAAAGTGGCGGTGACACGCATGCGGTCTCACCGAAAGGCGCAATGGGTTTGATGCAGATCATGCCCGAGACCTGGAGCAGTTTGCAGCTTCGCTACGGTCTCGGCGCCGATCCGTTCGATGCGCACGACAACATCCTGGCCGGTGCTGCCTACCTGCGCGAGCTGCACGATCGCCACGGTGCTCCCGGCTTTCTTGCCGCCTATGACGCGGGCCCGGCGCGCTACGAGGCATACCTCGCAACCGGCCAGCCGCTGCCGAACGAGACGCTTGATTATGTCGCCCGCCTTCGCCCGGTGGTGACCGGTCCCGCCGTTGCCAATGGCGTTGTGCTTGCAGCCGCCACGCCCTCGTGGCTCGAAGCGCCGCTCTTCGTGGCGCATTCCGACAGCGCGTTGATACCGTCTCGATCGACTTCGGGGTTGCACGGCCGGCACTCGCCAATCGTCGTCCGATTGGCGGATTTGACCGGTCTTGTGCCGCAGTCGAACGGCCTATTCGCTGCCGTTTCGCAGCAGGGCGGCACCCAATGAGCATGTGCCGCTGGGGTCGCATGCTGGCGTGGCCTGGCGCGGGGTCGGCGGGGTTGCGGCCGGGGGCGGGGGCCCCAACCACGGGACGGCAAGGGAAAAGGACCGCCGTTCGGCGGCTCCAAGTGGTTGGTTGGGCTGCAGTATTGCGACATGAGCCAATCCGGGCCTGCTGGCGCTCTTCACCGAAACCTCAACTATTTCAACGCACCGCGCGCCAGCCATCGCCATCACCAGCTGGCTTCCTGCCATGAGGGCGCGAGACGACGCGCTGCGCGTTCGGCCCGGCCGCATCCGCCATGGCAATCGCGGCGCGAGGCGGCCAAAGACCTTTGTCGGCGAGGTCATGCGCGCCGCGAAGAGGGCCGGCCATATCGGCCAGAGCTTCGGCGGTCGCGGTATCGGCGCCGCTCGCTCGCGCTTTGGCCGCGGCCGCCGGGCAGCGCTGTCTCTATCGCTCCATTCGAGCGCACGGCGGGTCGTGATGAAGGCGCGGATCGTTCGGCATCACGGCCGGCTGTTCCGCTCGGCACCGTTGTCGAAACACGTCGCCTATCTGCAACGCGATGGGGTCGGCCGCGACGGCGTCGACGCCGGCATGTTCGACGCGTCGTCGGACGCCACCGACGAAACTGCCTTTGCCGAGCGCTGCGAAAACGACCGCCATCATTTTCGCTTCATCATCTCGCCGGAGGACGCAGCCGAACTCGCCGACCTTCGCGGCTTCACGAGGGAGCTGATGCAGGACGTCGAACGCGATCTCGACACCAAGCTCGATTGGATCGCAATCGATCACTGGAATACCGACAATCCGCACGTCCACCTCCTGATCCGTGGTCGCGCGGACGACCGCAAGGACCTGGTCATCAGCCGGGCCTATATCAGTCGAGGCTTTCGCGATCGCGCCGCCGAGCGCGTCACGTTGGAGCTCGGTCCGCGGAGCGAACTCGAGATCCGCTCGGCCCTCGAACGCGAGGTCGAGGCCGAGCGCTGGACCAGCCTCGACCGGGCTCTTCGCGACCTGGCCGACGAGGGTGCCGGCATCGTCAATCTGCGGCTCAATGGAACCGGGGAGGATCCGAGATTCGCCGGCTGCTGCTCGGTCGCGCTGCGAGGCTCGAACGCTTCGGCCTGGCGGACCAGGTGGCGCCAGGCTGCTGGACCCTGAAGCCGGGCATCGAGGAAACTTTGCGGGACCTCGGAATCCGCGGCGACATCATCAAGACGATGCACCGGGCGATGAGCGGCGCCGGCGGCGAACCCGACGTGTCGGGATTTGCATTGCATGGCGAAACCCCCGCGGTCCCCGTGCTCGGCCGCCTCGTCGAGCGCGGCCTTTACGACGAGCTGCAAGGCTCGGCCTACGCCATCATCGAGGGCATCGACGCCCGCACGCATCATGTCCGCTTCTCCGAACTCGAGATGACCGGGGATGCCAGGCCGGGCGCGATCGTCGAAACGCGGGCCTACAAGAACGAGGCTGGCCGACCCCGCCTATTGCTGGTGACCCGGTCCGATCTGACGATCGAGGTGCAAGTCGCGGCAAACGGCGCCACCTGGCTCGACCGGCAGCTGCTGGCGAGCGAGCCTGCCATCAGTGGCAGCCGTTTCGGGGCCGAGGTGCGCGACGCGATGGCGCGCCGCGTCGACCGCCTCGTTGACGAAGGCCTGGCGCGCCGCCAAGGACAGCGCACCGTATTCGCGCGCAATCTGCTCGAAACCTTGCAGCGCCGTGAACTCGACGAGGCTGCTTCCAAGCTCGCCGAGCAGACGGGATTGACGCATCACCCCTCTGCCACGGGCGAGTATGTCTCCGGGGTCTACCGGCAGCGAATCACGCTTGCCTCCGGCCGGTTCGCGATGATCGACGACGGTCTCGGCTTCCAACTCGTACCGTGGCGGCCGGCTCTTAAGCATCAGCTCGGTAGGCAGGTCGGCGGCATCATGATGCCGGACGGCCGCGTCGATTGGACCTTCAGGCGAGAGCGAGGCCTGGGCTTGTGATCTGAACGCTGAGGCCGACCGGGGCCTCGGCGTGTGGTTGCCATTGACGCGTTTGCGCCGACGCTGGACACTCCCGCCCTCACTCTGGAACGGGCAGGTTCGACCCGAAGCGGCCATTCCTACATCCCGGCGCCGCCGGGAGGATATGCGAAGGGTTTCGGATGCCGGCCCATTCACAACCTATCAGCCCACACTGAGGGTCGGCTTCCGAAAGCCTGCAGGGGAAGGAACTCGCGGTAGGCGGTGGGTGGTGGTCGTCTATGGGGATTCGACGTGGTCACCGTGCAGGTAATGTAGCAGGCATTGGAGACGGTGGTGGATCGACGGTTGGCGGCTCCTGCGCAGACTCGTGCTAAAAGAATTCTCCCGGTTGGCGCGAGATACGTACGGATGTGTCCTAATAGCCGCTGCTTCAGAAAAGGTCACGTAGCCGCGCGAACGGCAAGCCGGTCTCGGCAGCCCGGCGGACCTTGCGGTCGAGGACATGTTCGAGCGGCAGCCCTCGCTCTAGCATCTCGAAGAGGTCTAAGCCATCCATGCAGATAACGCGCTTGCCGCGACCGAACGCAAATAGACCATCATCAGTGAAACCCGAGTAGCTGACAAAAAGACCGCGCGCCCAGGTGGCTTTTTGATCGAGCTTACCCTGAAAACCATGAAGATCTACTGCGCCAGTCGGAGCGCTCTGCCACTTGGCCTCCAGCAGGTACGTTTCGTTGGCTAGAACGAAGCTGCCATCGATCTGCTCACCGCGATTGCGGAACGGCTCGCGGGGTCTTAACCCGTAGAGGTCAAACAGCGAAGTCAGGAACGCTTCGAACGCGTAGCCGCGAGGATGCGGCTCCATGCTTGAAAGCTGGAGCACGTCGTCCCGTAGCTTCGCAATTCTCGCTTGGTCAAACGCGACCTTCGGCGCTTCCTGAGGACCTTGGGCGTCGTCCGGGCTTCCGCCGAGCCGCTTGATAAGCGTGAGGTAACAGGCTTCAGCGTTGTTCACCGGGTCGGCTTGACCCGCTCTCAGTAGGTGGTGGACACGATGTTCCCAGAGCGCCTTGAGAGTTAGAAGCGCTGTCCGATCGTCTACCTTCTGAAGGAAGCACCGCAACCGCTTACCCTTCGAGCCGCCGAAGTCGGCGTAGGCCGAATCGTAGATGTCTACGTCCAGTTCAGTGGCAAAAAATTGAGCGAACGTGCTGTCTGAGAAATGCAGCACGTAGCCTCGACCCCGGACGAAATCCACGAGTTCATCAATCACCGTCAGATCGATCGCACGAAGGCTGCTCATCGTGCCTTTAGGGTCTTGGCAAATGAAAATGGACGGCGCTTAGGCGCGCCGCCACTTATCTCGACCGCCTGCCGTAGTGTTGCGCACGCGCTCCACGATCGGACGCCCATTCGGATTCAGCTCCTTAGCGCGCTCGATGGCTTCGGCCTGCGTCGGTAAAACCGCGCTCGCCCGCTGCGAGTCTGCCCGCCGCACCGCGTAGTCGCCCTGATCACGGCGCTCGACATAAAGCTGATCCTTATTCATCTTGATCTCCTGAATTCCCTTCCGCGATCGTTATGATCGCTTCCACGACGCGTTCTTCTTCGCATACCTACGGCCGGTTAGTCAAGCAAAAATATCAAAGCGGTTCGACGAGCATCACCTATTTTAGAAAACGCTCGTTTAAGAACCATCGTGTTGTGGAAGAACGAATAACGGTGCGCGATAATCGTGAACATGGAATCGCAACCTTGCTATTGCCTGCGCACCCGCGAAGGTCCGCTGGCCACCCAACTGAGCAGATCCTGGCCGAGATCGCGAATGACGGGTCCCTGAAAGGTTTCGGACGTCGGCCCCGGTGCTCGTCAATAGGCTCGTGATGGGGCCGTCATCCGAAACCCTCAACAAAGGTAGCCCGCCAGAACTCGGTGGCGGGTCGAAATACGGGTGAACTAGGTCGATCCCTGACGCGGCCGATTCGCACGCCAGGGTACTCCCAAGCGCGATCGAGCAACCTTGCGACTTGCGAATGTCGAATAGTAAAGGCGTCATTTGCGATCGCCATGTCCGCGACCAAGATCCTCTGGGACCAGGTGCTGCTCGTCGGCACCGTTGTGCTCGCCTTCCTCTGGGTGGCGACCGAGTGGACCGCGTGGCAACTCGGCTTTCAGGCGCAACTCGGCCCGCCGTGGTTCGAACTCCTCGGCTGGCCGTTCTATCGGCCGCCGGCCTTCTTCTGGTGGTGGTTCACTTATGACGCCTACGCCCACGACATCTTCGTTGACGGCGGCTTCATAGCGGCGTCCGGTGGCATCGCCGCCATTGTCGTCGCCGTCGCGATGTCGGTGCGGCGAGCGCGCGAGGCGAAGCGCATCACGACCTACGGCTCGGCACGCTGGGCCGAGAAGAGCGAAATCCGGGGCGCCGGCCTCTTTCGGCCCGACGGCGTGCTCCTCGGGCGCTGGCGCAGCGAATATCTCCGCCACGACGGGCCGGAACACGTCTTGTGCTTCGCCCCCACCCGCAGTGGCAAGGGCGTCGGCCTCGTCGTGCCGACATTGCTGACCTGGTCCGGCTCCGCGATCGTCCACGACATCAAGGGCGAGAACTGGCAATTGACGGCGGGATGGCGCGCCCGTTTTGGGCGGGTGCTGCTTTTCGATCCGACCAACGCTGAGAGCGCCGCCTACAACCCGCTGTTCGAAGTCCGCCGCGGCGAAGGCGAGGTGCGCGACGTCCAAAACATCGCCGATGTGCTAGTCGACCCGGAAGGCGCGCTCGAGCGGCGAAATCACTGGGAGAAGACGAGCCACTCGCTGCTCGTCGGCACGATCCTCCACGTGCTCTATGCCGAACCGGACAAGACGCTCGCCGGTGTCGCCAATTTCCTCTCGGACCCGATGCGCCCGATCGAGACGACGCTGCGCGCGATGATGTCGACGCCACATCTCGGGCCGCGCGGCGTCCACCCTGTCGTCGCGAGCGCCGCGCGAGAGCTCCTGAACAAGAGCGAGAATGAACGCTCGGGCGTGCTCTCGACTGCGATGTCGTTCCTTGGGCTCTACCGCGATCCGGTCGTCGCCGCGGTGACGCGGCAATGCGACTGGCATATCCGCGATCTGATCGAGGGCGATCGCCCGACGACGCTCTATCTCGTCGTGCCGCCGTCCGACATCAGTCGCACCAAGCCACTCATCCGCCTGGTCCTCAACCAGATCGGCCGGCGGCTCACCGAAAAGCTCGAGCCGAGCCGCTGGCGTCAGCGCCTTCTCCTGATGCTCGACGAGTTTCCGGCGCTTGGGCGGCTCGACTTCTTCGAGAGCGCGCTTGCGTTCATGGCCGGCTACGGCATTAAGAGCTTCCTGATCGCGCAATCGCTCAATCAAATCGAGAAGGCCTACGGCCAGAACCACTCGATCCTCGACAACTGCCATGTGCGGGTGAGCTTCGCGACCAACGACGAGCGGACTGCCAAGCGCGTGTCGGACGCGCTCGGCACCGCGACCGAGCTGCGCGCGATGCGCAATTACGCCGGCCATCGCCTGAGCCCTTGGCTCGGCCATCTGATGATCTCGCGGCAAGAGACCTCACGTGCCTTGCTCACGACCGGTGAGGTCATGCAGCTCCCGCCGGACGACGAACTGGTGCTGGTGTCCGGGTGCCCGCCGATCCGCGCCAGGAAGGCTCGGTACTATGAGGACCGGCAACTGCAGGCGCGCGTGCTGCGGCCGCCCAAACCGTCGCGTCGAATGGCCCAAACGCGGCACGACGAGATAACCGACCGTGACTGGGTCGATCCAATCGCCGCCGTGCCCGCCGGCGCTAATGATCCGGCCAATGCCGGAATCCGCCGCGAGCCCGAGCTCCCCGAACACGAGGAGATTTCGCCGGCGCCGCGCAACGCGGTGAAGGAATTCGAGCCTTTCGACCTCGAAGCTGACGACGATGCGCAGCGCGCCCGGGTAATGCAGCGCCAGGTCCGCACGATCGCCCGCCAGGCGGCTCTCGATCCCGCCGATAACATGGGAGTCTGAGCCAGGTGCGCAGCAAGCACACGTTTCGCCTGCCACCTGATACGGCAAGGAAGCTCGCCGATTACGCCGCACGCAAGCGGGTGCCGCAGGCGCTCGTCGTGGAGACGGCGCTTGCATCGCACCTGTCGCCAGATGGCGCCGACCGGCTCGAAGCGGCCCTCGCTCGGCGACTCGACCGCGTGACACGGCAGATCGAGCGCCTCGAACACCACGTCAAAATCTCGAACGAGGCGATCGCATTGTTCGTGCGCTTCTGGCTGACAAGCACGCCGCCCTTGCCCGACAGCGCGCATACCGCGGCGCAGATTAAAGGTCGTGAGCGTTATGAAGGTTTCGTCGAAGTATTGGGGCGCCGGCTCGCGAGAGGCCGGACGCTCGGAGATGAGATTACAGCGGAAATGAACGGGGCGAGCGATAACATCCCCCGCTGATCCGCTGTGCCTAGCTGAGCGACAAAATCGAGCCCGCCAACTCTCAAGCTCCGAAGCCGTCATTCGCCTCGCAGGTCGGAGTGACAAATTGGACCCATGCCAGTCCGGAAGTGCCAACATCGCTACCGCGCAGAGGCGCAACTCGACACGTCCAATACAGCGATCTCCGGTTGGGGCGCATCCGGCGACGCGCCCGCGATCTCGACCGCCAAGTGCCGCAGATGCGCTACCACCTCGTGAAAGCCAAGGAAGGCCCCCGTCTCCGTGTGTTGCCAGCCTTGCGGCCGCGCATGCTGATACACTAAAAGCAGCACGCCGTATCGCGCGTCGCGGGCGCGCAGATAGCGGCCGCATAGCTGGTCAGTGACAGCCTCTTCGAGTTGCCGCAGCGTCCAGCTCTCGGCAATTTTGATTTCGGTCGCCACGCTCGCGTCAGTAGCCCTCGCCCGCAGGCGCACGTCGGGCTCCTTCTCATCGACGACGTGTGGCTCGCGCTCGACCGAATAGGCGCGCCCCTGTTTCATACGTAGCCGTTCGGCGACCCAATTCTGGACGGCCGTCTCGCCAACCAAGCCCTGCAACGTCGTGCCCTGCGCAAAGTCGCCATGCAAGAGATCATGGTGCAGGTCGTCCAACCGGCGCAGCAGCGTGCGCTGCAAGTCCTTTGCGGTGCTCGGTGCGGCTTCCGCTGCCGCCTCGAAAGCGGCCACCTCGCCAGGAGGCCAAGGGGCGCTTTCCGAATCCTGGGCCGCGCGCTCAACGGCAAATTCATGCAGCCGGTTGCGATCGATCGGGCAATCGGGATTTTCCATCAGCCGATGCAGCGCCGCGAACGTCGCCCGCCCCGGCGTGTCGATCAACTGTTTGAAGGCAGCGCCGCGCGCGTGCTCGGCATTGTCGCGTGCATCGGGCGAGAAGACTTCGCCGCTCGGCCGATGTCGGTCCTCCCCGTGGCGGATGGTCCGGAACGCGATTCCCACAAGGCGCTCAAGCGTAGAGAAACCAAGCGGCACGCGCCGGTCGGCCAAGCGGCCGAAATCGGTCCCGAACAACTCCGGCAGGAGTGCCTGCGCCAGCTGCGTCTGCGCCCTGGCGTCAAGTGTTTCGAGGCGCATTGTAAGCGCATCGGTCGATCGATCCGCATCGATGCAGAAAGCCGCCGCGAGGTAAAGCATCGCGAGGCTCGTATCGACCGTTTCGAAGCGCTCGATCGCCAAGGATACAAATTCCGCGTGTCCCGCTCGCAGACCCTCGACAATAATCCTCAACATCGGCGACAATATAGCGCTCGGTATATCATGCCGATGCCTGAGCACCGCGAACAGTTTCGGCGCGACAAGCGCCTTAACTCCGGCGCCGGCACGCGCTATGTGTTCGAGCGACTCGTAGCGAGGACGCGGCTCCGGATCGTCGATCTCAGCGAGTGCTTCCTGCATCAGCACGTCACCGACCTGGTCCGGCTTCGCCGCTGCGAGACCCTCAAACCAGGCTGGAAATCCATTGAGCTCTAGGGTCGCGTACGTGGCGGCATGGCGCGCGTCCGCCGCCGATAATTGTTCCGCCCAGCGCTGCCTCGTCGCGGCTTCCAGGCTGACGCCGGCGATACCTATGCAGTCTAGTGAGGCAATTCGATTGCGCTCGGCGGCCGTACGCTCGCTTTTCGGTGTGGGCGTCCACTGCCGCCAATACCTGATCAGTGCATTGCGCAGCTCCGCGGCCACCTCGGGACCGAGCATTGGTTCAACTGGCGCCACCGAGCTGATGGCATACCAGTTGTTCGTGTCGACCGATTCACAAAGCAGCAGCCAGAGATGGTGGAGACGCGCGTCCACACCTTCCGACGTCGGTGCCGGAAGCGAGCGCAGCTGGGTCGGATTTTCGCGCAAGCGCTTGATAAAGTCGAGCCAGGACCGGTCGCGCGCGGCCTGCTCCGCCGCCCGTTTCTTTCGAAGCGCTTTGTATTTGTGCTCTTCCGCAAGCAGTGCCGGCGCCGGACCCGGCGGATGGAGCCAGTGCTGGACAATCGCGCTCAGCGCTGCATCGCCGCGTACGGCGTGCTCGACGCGAGCGAGACTTTCGGTGGACGAACCCGTATCGCGCCCGATGCCAAGCGCCGTTGTGATCGCCAGCTTGCGCTCGCTATCCGTCGATCGACCATGCGCATCGGGCAGGAGCCAATCAAGGTCCTCCGTCCCGAGACCAGGCGCATAGCCAAAAAGTGCGATTTGGCTGATATGCTCAACCGGATGCCCCTGAAGCCAATGGTGCCCGCTCCATCGTTCGGCGGCTTGCCAAAAAGCAAGACGCCTGCGCTCCGCAGTGCGCTGAAGTTCGGCCCGGACATCGTGCCGCTCGCGCAACGCCGGATGCCCGAATCGGTCCGCGAGCCCGACCCGGAGGGCGGCTTCGATCGCATCGCCGGGCGCCTCATCTGGATTGCAAAACTGAAGCAGCCGGACCGCCGCCGCAGCGATCCCGCTCAGATAAGCTTCTTCGCGCGCATCTGGGATGTGGCCGATGTCGGCTGGTTCGCGGCCGAGTTGCGTCAGTAGCCCGTGTAACAGCTGTTCAAGCTCGACCCGCGTCCCCAGCCGCTCGACCCAGCCGGGGGCTTGCCATTCGACGCTTGGCCCGCTGTGTTTATCCCCTACATCTATCTGGGCGAGGAGTTTTAGAAGGTCGGCGACGCCGATGATCGCGGGAAACAACCCTTCAATCGCGTCCATCACGACCATGTGTGGAAGTGCACCACAATTGTCCTTGACGAAAAAGGCATACTGCCGTTTCAGCGCATCATTGCCCGCCGCGATGACCGCGCGGCCCGCTGTGGCACGCGCATGTTCTTCAGCGTCGGCGTCAAAGGCTGCCTCGGCCGCCAAATCGGCGCAATCCTTCAACCCACCAAGCCAAATGAGCCGTAGCATAAGCCGGCGCGCCTCGACATCGTGTTTGTGGTGCGGCCAGAGGCGGCGCAAAGCCGGTCCCAAATCCGGTCGGGCGAACCGCCTCAGGCTGTCGGGGTCGAGCATCGGCAGGCGGTCAGTGCCGCCCGCTAACCGCACAAGCACATCAGTCAACACGGCTTCCCGCACTGTCGCCGACAGGCTTGCCGGATCGCCCGCGGTCAGCAACAACACTGGCATGCGCCGGGCAACCTCCCGCCCGACATCCTCGTCCCGAAGCGCTAGCCAAGCAGCCGTTTCCTGCATCGACGGCTTGACCAGTTCGATCCCATAACTCGTTGCGAAGAGCAGATCGAAAAGCTCGCCTCGCGACAGGTTATCGGAGCGCAGCCGCTGAAGCCACCGAGCCGTAAGGTAAGCCCGGACGACCCCTTCGTTATCGTTATGCAACCGAGCCCGGCCGTAAGTCGCTGGATCGAAGACCGGCCGCGTCAGGAGGCGCAAGCGGTCCTGTGGCGCCCAGTCCGGAAGCACTTCGGCGAGGTCGAGTGGCCGGTCGTCATCGGGCCGCAGCATATCGCTGTCAGGTATGGCGATCGTGTGTTTGCGCCCCAGGACAAGCGCACTACCGACGCGCTCCAAAGCTCGCAACGCTCGGGCGGCATCCAGATTGTCGCCGCGGGCACGATCGTTGTTTGTCTCGAGTACCCGCGCTGACAAGCCGGTTTCGAGCATCTCTGCGAGCGAGCCGAGCCGCTGGTGCTCGCGCCAGAAATCGACAAGCCAATCGAGATCGAGCGGCCGCCGCGCAAAGCGCAACAGATTGCCCGCCTCGACTTGCGTGATGAAAGAATCCAGATTGGGCACGCCCTTCGCCGTGGCGAACAGCCTGACCCGTTCCTCGTCCAGTGGTACCATGAGGACCACCAGCGGACTCTCGGCGGCGGCCGTCGATGCCACAGGCCCCTGCGCGTGCAGAACACGGACGAGAAGCTCATCGGCTGCCGGCGGTGGTGGCAGCGACGGATCGCGCGGGATCGGTAAGGCCTCTCTCAGCCGCTCCGAGTCCCGGCTCGTTTCCCAATCGGTCAGCCGGCAGGACAGGACGATGTGAGCCCGGCGTTCCGCGCCGAGAATCCCATTCGCGATCTGGCGCAGCGCGCGGTCAAGGCGCACTTGGCCCAATCTCGCCTCATCGACGGAGTCGATGAAAAACCACCCTTCGCGATCGGTAGCCCGCCAAGCCGAGAGCCGCCCGCGATCGGTGGCGCCGAATGCGCCCTCTAGTCCGTCTCGGCCAACATCCTCGACCGTCGCGTATACCGCGAATTGGCCGGTGGCGCTGCGGAGGCGGACCTGCTCGCGCATTTCTTCGGTCTTGCCGCTGCCGGCTTCTGCAAGCAAAACGATCCGACGCCGCGACAGGACGTCGTCCCAAGACATCAAATCCTTCGCCCGGCCCCATCGAGCAAGCACGTCAGGGTCAGACAGCCCTTCGTCGCGCCATTCGAAAAATCGCCGGTCAAGCGGAATCGTGGTCACGGTCACCTATCTTAGCGTTCATTTATCCCTGCGCCGCGATGGCGGATCCGTCGCCGGAGTTGATGTAGGTAACCTACGCCGGAATTCGACGAACACCCGAGACCGGATCCGTGCCGCCACAGAATTCCAGAACGAAATGAGAATACACACCGAGGGTGCCGGTTCGGCTCTTAGCCGCCTGCGAATAGTGGCGCGCCACCCGGCATCATTGCGATTCCCGCCGATCGCCTGTCTTAACGCGCTAGAGCCCCACGACCCCATCGCCTTGTTGCGCCGGCGGCATTCTGGCTCTTTCTAATCAACCCCGCCGATCATTTTGCCTCGCCAGGGCGCTGTCGTGGGGACAATCGCTCACCGATCAGAAGCTTTTGCACGCGGCGCGCGGATGCTGCGTACGGCACTCGGCGCCGCCATCGCCGGCTATCTCGAAGATCCGGGCATCGTCGAGGTCATGCTCAACCCCGACGGGCGGCTGTGGATCGACCGCCTGGCAGGCGGATTGGAGGATACCGGCTGCCGAGTGATGCCGGCCGATGCGGAACGGATCGTTCGCCTCGTCGCGCACCATGTCGGCGTCGAGGTGCATGCCGGCAGCCCGCGGGTCTCGGCCGAATTGCCCGAGACCGGGGAGCGCTTCGAGGGCCTGGTCCCGCCAGTAGTCGCGGCACCGTGCTTTGCGATCCGCCGACCCGCTGTGGCGGTCTTCACGCTCGATGACTATGTCGCGGCCGGCGTCGTGTCGGCGGGCCAGGCCGAGTTGCTCCGCCG